>TARA_R110000868_G_scaffold5138_4_pt1 | contig 28381 bp, 22 predicted proteins | sample TARA_R110000868 | Tara Oceans TARA_R110000868 (sample SAMEA4397489) | marine metagenome | biome: Polar Biome; feature: [SRF] surface water layer (ENVO:00010504); material: water (ENVO:00002006), including particulate matter (ENVO:01000060) such as... | depth 5 m | reverse complement strand
GGCGCTGATGCGCCGGCTTTGGGCATTCAAAAGGTCGAAGATCGTGGCAACGCCGCTGGCATACTGGCGGATCACCAGAGCCTCGGCCTCGGCGGCCTCGTTGAAGGCTTGTTGCAGACTGTCGACGCGCCGGGCGAGGATCTCGTCGGCATAGATGGCGTTTTCCGCTTCCTGCCAGGCATTCAGCACGGTGGAAACGTAAGACGCGACCTGCAATTGGGCGTTGGCCTCGGCCTGGTCGCGCTGTGCCCGAAGGCTGCCACCGGCAAAGATCGGCGCCGCAATGGAAGCGGTCAGATTGGACACCAGCGTGTCGAGGTCGAACATGTCGGCCACGTCAGCGCCGCCGCTTCCCGTGCCGCCGCTCAGCGACAAACGTGGAAACAAGGCCTTTCCGGCGGCATCGGCACGCAGGCCGGCCGCGACGAGGCGGCGTTCGGCGGCGCGAACATCGGGACGGCGCATCAGCAGGTCGGCGGGTGAGCCGACGCCAGCCAGTGCGTCAATTTCCGGGAAGTCACCTTCGCCGGAAATCTGTCCGGACGGGTAGCGGCCGAGCAAGGTTTCGAGATTGCGCGCGGCGACCGCTTCAACTCGCTGCCGTGAGGCGAGGGCGGCTTGCGATGAGGCCAGGGCGCTGCGTGCGGTACGGACATCGGAACTGCGTGCCAGCCCCCGGCCAAACCGCCGGTCTGTCAGGTCGACTGAATTCTGGCTGCGACGGACGTCGCGCTCGGCGAGTTCACTCTGCTGGCGGGCCTCGATCAGGGCCAACCAGCCCTTGGCGACGAAACCGGCGACAGAAAGTCGGGCGCCGCGCAGATCATCGGCGGCGGCCTCGGCGTCGAGCGTGCCGGCGTTGGCTCCGTCACGGACCCGACCCCACAAATCGACTTCCCAGGAGGACGAAAGTCCGAGGGAGAAACTGTCGGAGCCGGCCCCGCTATAGGCTTCGGTCCGGGAATAGTCAGATCCAAGATTCAAGGTCGGCACGCGGCCGGCACCGGCAAGGCGCGCACCGGCGCGGGCGGCGTCATAGCGGGCAAGCGACTGGGCCAGGCCCGGATTGGCTCCAAGGGCTTCATCGACCAGGGCAGCGAGTTGTGGCGCGCCGAGTGATTGAACCCAGTCCTGCGCCTCGATTTCACCGGCACCGTCAGCCGCTGCGGACCAGGCGTCCGGGGTCGGTGGCAGGAAGGCGTCGGGCTGGAAAGCCGCAATGTTTGCGCAGGACGCCGTCGTCAGGGCCGTTGCGATGATGAGTAAGCGTTTCGGCATGCGATGTTCCTGCAAGTGATGATTTCTTGATTTGCGCCAAACTAGGCAGCGCATAGCGAATGTCAACAGATTTTTATCGAAAAACACTAAAACATTAGCGAATGACATGAAAAGCCTCTCGATTTTCGAGATGTAAAAAACAGCCAATGACGGCCAAGTCAGGATCAGTTTCGCCGCGGCCCAGGAATGTGCGATATCAGTGTTCGGCGCGCCCGGATCTGGTCGGGATCGGGCGATACTATATGCCCGGGCGTAAGGCGAATGAAACTTGAGAAAGGTCGACGTGGACAATCAGCCATCAATCCGCATTCGCCGCCGTGACACAGCCATTGTCGCGACAATGGGCTCGCTCGTGCTGGTTCTCTTCTGGTTGTTCGGGGAGCTGGGCACGCTTGAGACTTTTGTCGCGATCGCGACCTTCGCCGGCCTGTCGACGTTTTACTATCTGACGGTCAGCACCACGCTCAACGCGCCCCCGCCGCCGGTCGCCGCGCAAGCTCCGGCTTCGGACACGGCGACGGCGGACATGATGCTGCAGCATCTGCCGATACCGGTGATGCTGATCGGGCAGGATGGGCGGATCGAAATGGCCAATCCGGCTGCGCGCGAGTTTCTTGGTCTCGGTGCCTTGAACGGGCATTTGTCGTCCGTGCTGCGGCAACCACGTGTGCTGGAAGCGGTCAGCTCGGCGCTGCGCGGCAAGCCGGCCCCGCCAGTCGAATATTTCACCCAGGCTCCCGTGGAGAGCTATGTCCGGGCTTTCGTTGCCCCGATGCGCCCGCACGTTGATGCCGGCCGCGCCTGGCGCGCGATGCTGGTGCTGTCTGATGAGACCTCGATCAAGCGGGCGGAGCGCATGCGCGCTGATTTTCTCGCCAATGCGAGCCATGAATTACGCACCCCGCTGGCCTCGCTGGCAGGCTTCATCGAAACCCTGCGCGGTCACGCCAAGGATGATCCCGATGCGCGGGAGCGCTTCCTCTCGATCATGTTCGAGCAGACCGAGCGAATGAGCCGTCTGATCAATGATCTGCTCTCGCTGTCGCGCGTGGAGATGGATGAACATGTGCACCCGGACGGCGAAGCCGATCTGGTGGCGATTGCCGGCGACGTGATCGCCTTCCTGCGCCCTCAGATCGAGGAAAAGGGGATCGTGTTGACGCTCGAAGCGCCGGAGCCCGCCGGTGCCGTTGGTGACCGGGACCAGGTGACCGAAGTGCTCCAGAACCTGATCGAGAATGCCATCAAATACTCGCCGGCCAATGCCAGCGTGCTGGTCCGTGTCGAGCCCGCACAGGCGCGCGACCAGGCCGAACGGCCGGCCCTGTCGTTGGGAGAACGGGCCAGCCGGATGACGCTGGCAGCGCCCAAATCGGGTCCGGCCGAACGCTATGTCGTGGTGAGGGTGCGCGATACGGGCCAGGGTATTGATCGACGTGATCTGCCGCGCCTGTCGGAACGCTTCTACCGGGTCGGTGGCCAGAAGAGCGGGCCGACCGAGGGCACCGGGCTCGGGCTGGCCATCGTCAAACACATCGTCAATCGCCACCGGGGTGGGTTCACCGTCGAAAGCCTGCCCGGCAGCGGCTCTGTCTTTTCTGTCTTCCTTCCCGTCGCGAGCGCGGCGGGGGCCGACGATGGCCGTTGACCACGCGGCTCAGCGACTGTCACAAAACTGTTGCGCATCTGTCATAAAGGGACGGTGGGCGTTCGATTACTGACGGACGACCACGCATTTTCGACGGCGCTGCGCCGTTTGACCGAAAGGCCAGCCTGCATGTCGATTATTTCCATCGTCGCGCTCGCATTACTCGTCATGGTCGCCGGCGGCTTCTATGTCGGCCGGTCCCGGGCGATCGCGTCGGTGAATGGTGCGACGGCGGGATTGCATTCCCTCCCCAATTATCACGGCTATTTCATTGCCATCTGGACCGGGGTTCCGGCCCTGTTTCTGTTGGCGGTCTATGCGGTTTTCGGCGGTCAGCTGGTGGAGCGCCTGGCAATCGGCGAGCTTCAGGGCGAGGCATCCTCGATCAATCTCATCCTTGAGGACCGCCTCGAGCAGGATGCGGAATTCATCGAGCTGAGCCAGGCCGCGGCCGGGCTGCGCCTGCGCGTCGATGGCCTGGACGACGCAATCGCCGATGTCCGCAATGCCCGCGGCGAGGACCGCGATCCGGACCGCCTGATCGCACTTCGCGCGGAGCAGACCGAAGTTTTGAACCTGTCCACGGCTGCGGAAGACGCGGCCCGGCTTCGGCGCCTGGCCCTGGTGGGCGAAGTCGGCGCGGCTGCGGCGGCCAACGGCGCAGGTGACCGGGCGCTGGCGGGCTACGAGCTCACGCAGGCACCGCGCGAACGCCGGCAATTATTCATGTCCGACAGCCGCCGGATTGCCGGTGGCGAACTCGCCAGCCGCGACTCCGCACAATTGCGCGCAGCTGCGGCGACGATCACACGTCATGCTACCACCCTCAAATACGGCGCTGCGGGGATGGCCCTGTTGATTGGTGCAATCGGATTTGGCCTGACGCGCGCCCGAATTTCCGCCCAATTCCGCGCCCGCAACAATGTCGAACGCCTGGTGACGGCGGCGCTGTTGATCTCTTCGGTCCTCGCCATCCTCACGACGGTCGGCATCGTATTATCGCTCCTGTTCGAGAGCCTGCGCTTCTTCGCTTCGGTTCCGGTGCTGGACTTCCTGTTCGGCCTGCAATGGAGCCCGCAGATCGCGATCCGCGCCGACCAGGTCGGCCAGTCGGGCGCCTTCGGAGCGGTGCCCCTGTTTGCCGGCACAGCGATGATCACGGTGATCGCGATGATCGTCGCCGTCCCCATCGGCCTGTTCTCGGCCATCTATCTTTCAGAATATGCAGGCCCGAATTTTCGGCAGGTCGCCAAGCCGGTTCTCGAAATTCTCGCGGGCATCCCCACCGTCGTCTATGGCTTCTTTGCCCTTTTGGCTGTTGGCCCGGCGATCCGCGCCCTGTTCAGCGCGTTGGGCTTTGAAAGTGTTGTGACCCAGAGCGCGCTTTCGGCGGGGCTGGTGATGGGCGTGATGATCATTCCCTTCATTTCCTCGCTCAGCGATGACGTCATCAATGCTGTGCCGCAATCGCTGCGCGACGGGTCTTTCGCCATGGGGGCGACACGGTCCGAGACGATTACGAAAATCGTGATACCTGCCGCCCTGCCGGGCATTGTCGGTGCGATCCTGCTGGCCGTGAGCCGGGCCGTTGGTGAGACAATGATCGTGGTCATGGCCGCCGGGCAAGGCGCCAATTTGACCGCCAACCCGCTTGAATCCGTCACCACGATCACGGTTCAGATCGTGATGCTGCTGACGGGCGACCAGGAATTCGACAGTCCCAAGACCCTGTCGGCCTTTGCGTTGGGTCTGGTGCTGTTCGTGATGACCTTGATCATGAATATCGTCGCCCTGCGCGTGGTCCAGAAGTATCGGGAAAAATATGACTGATACGAGCCCCGCCTTTCCCGTTCGCGAGCGTGTCGAGCGCCGCCTGGCCAAGCGCTACCGCGCCGAGCTCCGCTTCCGGTCTGCCGGGCTGACGGCGATCGCGGTCGCGGTCACGATCCTGTGCGTGCTGATCGGTTCGATCGCCAGCGAAGGCGTGCCGGCCTTCACCGCGCATGAACTTGTCCTGCCAGTCTCGCTCGATCGCGATCTGGTCGACCCGGAGGGCGATGGCTCGGAGGCGTCGCTGCGCCGTGGATCCTATAACCGGGTGTTGCAGGATGCCCTGCGCGCGGAGTTTCCCGAGGTCAGGGCGCGCGGTGATGTGCGCACCTTGTTCAGCCTCTACACGCCGCTGAACGCGACGCGTCTGATGGATGCCGTGCTGCACGACCCGACGCTGATCGGCACAGAATACGTCTTCACAATGCCGCTGGCCGATGATCTCGATCTGTATCTCAAGGGCCGTCTGGTAGAGGACCGCACCCTGCCGGTCAGTGGAGAGCTGTCAGTCACGCCGGGCGAGGATGGGCTTGTCCTGCGCTCAAGCACCAGCGCGTTCGCGCCGCTGATCGTCGAACTCGGTCAAGCCATGGGCGCCGAGGCGCGGATCCTGGAATTGCGTGCCGAGCAGCTTCGCGAGGCCGCCGATCAAGGCCCGCTCGAGGACGCGCCGCGCCTGCGCGAAGAGGCCGATCGCCATGCGCGTGGAGCGGCGGCCTTCCGTCAGAGGGCGTTGGCCGAGGACGGGTTCTTGCCGGTCTCGACAGAAATGCCGAGCCTCATCGTCGAGGTGGGTGGCCAGGCCTTCCGGCTCACCGATCTGGCGGTCGACGGCAGCATGGCTCACGCGACGGCCTTGCTCGGCAATGGCGAAATCGATGATGCGAGCGCCTGGACCCTGTACGTGATTGATACGCCCGAAGCGCGCCGGCGGGTGCCCGACCAGCTGATCGTCTGGACCCGTTCGCTGGTCCAGCGCGATCTGATCCGGGCCGGGTTCAACACCTATCTCTTCACCAATGCCGATTCCCGCGAACCGGAACTGGCCGGGGTGAAGGGGGCTTTGTACGGCTCCATCCTGACCATGATCATCACCATGTTCCTCTCGGTTCCCATCGGCGTCTTCACCGCGGTCTATCTCGAAGAATACGCGCCGAAGAACCGGTTCACCGATCTGATCGAGGTCAATATCAACAATCTGGCAGCGGTGCCGTCGATCGTGTTCGGCCTGCTCGGCCTGGCGGTGTTCATCAACGCATTCGGCCTGCCGCGATCGGCGCCTCTGGTTGGCGGGCTTGTGCTGTCGCTGATGACCCTGCCCACCGTGATCATTGCGACGCGCGCTGCGCTGAAGGCTGTGCCGCCTTCAATCCGTCAGGCCGCGCTCGGGATTGGCGCCTCCAAGACGCAATCCGTATTTCACCATGTTCTGCCACTGGCGGCGCCCGGTATTCTGACCGGCTCGATTATCGGCCTGGCCCAGGCGCTGGGTGAAACGGCACCCCTGCTGATGATCGGCATGGTCGCCTTTATCGCCGATGCTCCGAGCCTTGGCCTGGCCGGGTTTACCGAGCCGGCGACCGTGATGCCGGTGCAGATTTTCCTGTGGTCGGACGGTGCCGAACGCGCGTTTGAAGCGCGCACTGCGGCGGCCATTCTCATTCTTCTGGCGCTGATGATCAGCTTCAATGCTGTCGCGATCTATCTGCGCCGCCGCTTCGAACGAAGGTGGTAGCGTCATGTTTGACACCGAAATCCAGCCGACCGTCTATCACAAGAACTCGCTTGGCTCCTCGCCGATCAAGGTCGAGGTCCGCGATGTCAGCGTGTCCTATGGCGACAAGCAGGCGTTGTTCAATGTCTCGCTCGATATTCCCGACAAGAGCGTCACCGCCTTCATCGGCCCCTCGGGCTGCGGCAAGTCGACCTTTCTGCGCTGCATGAACCGGATGAATGACACGATCGACGGCGCGCGCGTCACCGGCTCGCTCAAAATCGACGGGGCGGAAATCAATGACAAGGCGGTCGATCCGGTCGTGTTGCGTGCCAGCGTTGGCATGGTGTTTCAGAAGCCGAACCCGTTTCCGAAGTCGATCTACGACAATGTCGCCTACGGACCGCGCATCCACGGGCTTGCGAGTAGCCGGGCCGAGCTTGACGAGGTCGTTGAGCAGAGCCTGCGCAAGGCGGGGCTCTGGGCCGAGGTCGCGGATCGCTTGCAGGATCCCGGCACCGGGCTTTCGGGCGGGCAGCAGCAGCGCCTGGTCATCGCGCGGGCCATCGCGGTCAATCCTGAAGTCATTTTGATGGACGAGCCCTGTTCGGCGCTCGACCCGATCGCGACCGCGAAGATCGAGGAATTGATCGACGAATTGCGTGAGAATTATTGCATCATCATCGTGACGCACTCGATGCAGCAGGCGGCGCGCGTGTCGCAAATGACCGCGTTTTTCCATATGGGCTCGCTGATCGAAGTCGGTCCGACCGAGGAGATTTTCACCAATCCCCTCGAACCGAGAACGCAGGACTACATCACAGGACGCTTCGGCTAACGAGGCAGTTGTTCCAGGAGGGCCAAATGGCGCTATCCAAGCATGCACATATCGTGACTGCATACGGTGAGGAACTGGATAAGCTCGCTGATGAGCTTGCGCGGATGGGCGGTCTCGTGGAGATGCAGCTCGAGGCCGCGGTCGCTGCCGTCGTCCGGCGTGACGCTTCGGTGATCGCCGACGTGCGCCAGCGCGAAGTCCAGGTCAATGCGATGCAGGTCGACATTGAAAAGCGGGTGATCCGGCTCTTCGCCCTGCGCCAACCACTCGCGACCGATCTGCGGATGACGATTTCCTCCCTCAAGATCGCCAGCGATCTCGAGCGGGTTGGCGATCTCGCCAAGAATATCGCCTACCGGTCCAAGGGCCTGATCGAGTTCGCACCGCTCGCTGTCCTGCACAGCGTCGAGCGGCTGGGCATCATCGTCGGCAAGCAATTGCACGAAGTGCTCGACGCGCTCTCATCCTTCGATGTCGAGCCCGCCGTTCGGGTCTGGCGCAATGATGATGAGGTCGATGAACACTATAACAGCCTGATCCGCGACATGCTGCTGAGCATGTCGGAAGACCCGGGCCTGGTTGGGCCCGGCGCGCATATCCTGTTTGTGGCCAAGAATCTCGAGCGTATCGGCGACCATGCGACCAATATCGCGGAAGCTCTGCACTATATGGTGACTGCGGAACCGCTTGACGCCAGCGATCATGCGCCGCTCTGAAGAAATGACAGGGTGCTGATCATGAAACCTCAAGTGCTTGTGGTGGAAGACGAAGACGCTCTGGCGACCCTGCTTCAGTATAATCTGGAGAAGGAGGGCTATGTGGTCAGGCTTGCCGGCGATGGCGAGGAGGCTCTGATGCTGGCGGATGAAGCCATCCCCGACCTCGTCCTGGTCGACTGGATGCTGCCGAAAGTGTCGGGGATCGAGGTCTGCCGGCGTCTGCGCGGTCGGCAGGAAACCAGCAATGTGCCGATCATCATCCTGACCGCACGCGGCGAGGAATCGGACCGCGTGCGCGGGCTCGATATCGGTGCCGATGATTATATCGTCAAACCCTTCTCGATGACGGAATTATTCGCCCGCATCCGGGCTGTGCTGCGCCGGATCCGTCCGGGTCTGGCCGAGGATGTCACGACGGCGGGCGGTATCGCGATCGACCGGGTGGCGCATCGGGTGAAGCGGGCCGATCGCGAAATCCATCTTGGGCCGACCGAATTTCGCTTGCTGGACTATCTCATGCAGCACCCCGGCCGGGTGTTTTCGCGCGAACAATTGCTCGACGCGGTCTGGGGCTCGGATGTCTATGTTGAGGCGCGCACCGTCGATGTGCATGTCGGCCGGCTGCGCAAGGCGATGAATATTGCCGGCGAGGTCGATCCGATCCGCACCGTCCGCTCGGCCGGCTATTCGTTCGACATCAGCGGCAGCTGAGCGCCGCTGGGGATTCCGGTCTGGTTGCGCATGCAAAGCAAAACGGCCGCCCCGAGGGGCGGCCGCTGCATGAAGGGTCACGAAGACTTTCGCCCCGATCAGAAATTATTGCGCCTAGAAATTATACCGGCGTGTCGCTGTGATGGCGGGCATCGCACCTGCGGTCTCACCGCTGCGGCGGCGCTTCTGGCTGGGCTGATACGCCATGTTGGCATGGGCGTCGCAATAGGCGTGGCTGGCATTGGTCTTGCGGCCGCAGAAGCGGAAACTGGACTGCGCCGGATCGCCAATTGGCCATTTGCACATGCTGTCCTTCAAGGTCAGGACCGTCGCAAATTCGCCCGATGGAAGAATTGCGGGCTCGACCGGAGCTGAAGGAACAACAGCCGGTGTTGAGGGTGAAGGGCGCGCTGTCCGCACCGGTTCGGCAGATGCCGTGGTCGTGCGCGGCCGAGACGGCTTTGCGGGCCGGCGAGCTGGACGCGACGGTGTTGCCCGCCCCGACAGACCGAGCCGGTGGACCTTGCCAATGACAGCGTTACGGGTGACACCACCCAGCTGTTTGGCAATCTGACTTGCACTCAGGCCTTCCGACCAAAGCTTCTTGAGTTCTTCGACACGTTCGTCAGTCCAGGCCATCGCAAGTCCCTCCCGGTTGGGATGCGCAAGCCACCTAGATGATGGTAAACGGCGCGCATCTCAATTCATGATTAATTACACTATATATTGTAGCCCACGCGACAAAATCCACAAGATCAGGTTCGCACCAATCCTGTGGAAAGCTCGCTTGCAAGCCAAATCGTTAACGTTGATGGTTACTGAAACATTAAGGGTAATCCGTTATGAGCAAGGCCATTCCCAGACCCGTCGCCACCCCCCGCAGTTTCGGTGTCATTAATGGGCTCGGGCTGTGGACGCTGTATAAAAAAGAGGTCCGTCGCTTCCTGAAGGTGATGACGCAGACGGTGTTGGCTCCCGTCGCGACGACGCTGCTCTACATGACGGTATTTTCTGTCGCGCTCGGTTCCGGCCGTGCCGCCGTCAACGGCGTCTCCTTCGTCGAATTCCTCGCTCCGGGCCTGATCCTGATGGGGCTGCTGAACAATGCCTTCGCCAACACCTCCTCCTCCATTCTGGTGAGCAAGGTTCAGGGCAATGCCGTCGACTTCCTGATGCCGCCGCTTTCGGCGCTGGAGCTGGAGATCGCCTTTATTGGCGGTGCAGTGACGCGCGGCCTGCTGGTCGCGCTGGTGACGGCGCTGACCCTTGTTCCCTTTGTCGATGTCATCCCGGTGCATTATTGGGCGGTCGCTTATTTCGGGATCGGCTCGGCGGCCATGCTTGGCATGATCGGCATTCTGGGCGGGCTGTGGGCGGAGAAATTCGATCACATGGCGGCGGTGACCACCTTCGTCATCACGCCGCTCACCTTCCTGTCCGGCACATTCTACTCGATCAGCCGCCTGCCCGAACCGATCCGCCTGATCAGCCAGTTCAATCCGTTTTTCTACATGATTGATGGGTTTCGCTATGGCTTCACCGGCTTCGCCGACGGCTCGGTGACGGTTGGGGTGATCCTGGTTGGCGTCATCAATATCGTGCTCGCCGTCGTCTGCTATCTATTGCTGCGTGCAGGCTGGCGCTTGAAGACCTGAGCGGACCGGCCTAGACCGTATCTGTGCCGATCAGCGGCCCGTTCACACAGTCCGGAGAGACCCGATGCCTGCGCCTATGATGGATACCTACGCTCCGCCAGAACTCGTTTTTGATCACGGCAAAGGCGTTCGTCTGTTCACCGATAAAGGTGACAGCTATCTCGATTTCATCTCCGGCATCGCCGTGAACTGCCTTGGACATGCGCACCCGAAAGCGGTTGCTGCGCTGACCGAACAGGCGGGCAAGCTGTGGCACTTGTCGAATATGTTCCGCGTCCCGGCCGGGGTCGATCTGGCCAACAAGCTGACGGCCGCGACCTTTGCAGATCGCGTCTTCTTCACCAATTCCGGCGCCGAGGCGATGGAATGTGCGCTGAAGACCGCGCGCCGCTACCAGTTCGTGTCTGGCAATCCGCAGCGCTATCGCATCATTACCTTTACCGGCGCGTTCCACGGCCGCACCTATGGCGCCATCAATGCCGGCGGCAATCCCAAATATCTCGAAGGTTTCGGCCCGGCGATGGAAGGGTTCGACCATGTCGAATTCGGCAATCTTGATGCCGTCCGCGCTGTCCTCTCCGAAGAGACCGCAGCGATCTGTGTCGAGCCGGTTCAGGGCGAAGGCGGCGTACGCGCCGGCGATGACGCCTTCCTGCGCGGCCTGCGTCAGATCTGCGACGAAAATGGCCTGATGCTGATCTATGATGAAGTCCAGTGCGGCGCCGGCCGGACCGGCAAGCTATTCGCTCACCAGTGGGTGGAAGGCGCCGAGCCGGATATCATGGCTTCGGCCAAGGGTATTGGCGGTGGTTTCCCGATGGGCGCCTGTCTCGCGACTGAGGCAGCAGCCCAGGGCATGGTCGTTGGCACACATGGCTCGACCTATGGCGGCGGACCGCTCGCCATGGCTGTTGGCAATGTGGTGTTCGACGAACTGACTTCGGACGGTTTCCTCGACCATGTCGTGGAAATGGCGAATTTCATGCAGCAGCAATTGCACGGTCTCGCCGACCGTCATCCCGACAAGATCGAGGAAGTGCGCGGCAAGGGTCTGCTGCTCGGACTGAAGCTGAAAGCGGGTTTCGATCCCAAGCAGCTTGTGGTGAAGGCACGTGATCGCCATCTGTTGATCGGCGCTGCCGGCGATAATGTCGCCCGGATGGCGCCGCCATTGATCATCACGCGTGACGATGCCAGCGAGGCCATTGCGATCCTCGATGAGGCACTGAGCGCACTTTAGGCGAGTTTCATGAACGATATTGTGTCCGCGCATCCTGGCGAGCCGGGTGATTTCATCGCGGGCTTCCAGGTTGAAGGCCGTGCGGTGCGGGGGCGTGTCCTCCGCTCCGCCGGCACGCTTGACCAGATCCTGTCAGCGCATGATTTCCCCGAGCCGGTCGCGCGCCTGCTCGGCGAAGCCGTTGTGCTGGCCGGACTGGTGGGGCCGGCGCTGAAATTCGACGGACGCCTCATCATCCAGGCCAATGGCACCGGGCCGGTCTCCTTCATCGTCGCCGAATATACCAAGGGTGAGGGCGTGCGCGGCTTTGCCAAGATGGACCGCGACGCTGTCCTCGCCGCGCTGGCTGCGGCCGACAAGGCGACACCGCCAATCAAGACCCTGCTCGGCGAGGGCTATTTCGCCATGACGATCGATCAGGGTCCGGACATGGACCAGTATCAGGGTGTCGTGCCGATCGAGGGCGAAAGCCTGGCCGTGATCGCAGAGCATTATTTCACCCAGTCGGAACAGACGCCGACACGGCTGCGCATGGCGGTCGGCCAGGTCTGGACCCAGGATGGCGGCATGCAGTGGCGCGGTGGCGGCGCCTTGTTGCAGGCAGTGGCCGGCGATGAAAGCCGCGGCTCGGCAAAGGATGACTGGGACCATGTCCGCGCCCTGTTCGAGACCATCAGCGATGATGAATTGCTCGACCCGCTGCTGTCAGCGGGCGGGCTTCTGTATCGCCTCTTCCATGAAGACGGTGTGCGGCTCTTCGACCCCGAAGTCCTGCAGCGGCGCTGTTCGTGTGAACGCGAACGGCTGTTGCGGATCATCGCCAGCTTTCCGGCCGATGATCAGGCGCACATGACCCGCGACGGCGAAATCATCATGACCTGCGAGTATTGCAATCGCGACTGGAACTTCCTGCCCGACGAGGTGGCAGCGGTCGAACGCTGATCCTCCAGGACTCAGGAGCGCCAGAAGCGCGGCATGATCACTACCAGCACAGCGAGGACTTCCAGCCGGCCAATCAGCATATTGGCGGTCAGGATCCACTTGGCCGCATCGGGCAGGGTCTGGAAGGTCCCGGCCGGACCAATGATGTCGCCCAGTCCGGGCCCGACATTGGCCAGTGATGTCGCTGCGCCGGACAGGGCCGTCGTCAGGTCGAGCCCGATCGCCGAGAGCAGGGCGGCGCTGATCGCGTAGACGGCGAAGAAGACAAAGAAAAAGCCGAGCACCGAGTGCAGCGCGCTGTCGGCGACCGGGCGGCCATTATAGCGCATCGGGAAAATCGCATTCGGCCGCAGTAAATGCGCCAGATAGCGACGGATCGCGGTGCCGGCGATCTGGTAGCGGAATATCTTGATGCTGCAGCTGGTCGAGCCGGCACAGCCACCAATGAACATGAAGACGAAGAAGGTCGATTCCGCCGCCGCGCCCCAGGAGCCGTAATCGGTGGTCGCATAGCCGGTGCCGGTGATGATCGAGACGGCATTGAAGCTCGCCATGCGCCAGGCCGCTTCATCGCCATGCACGCCCGTGGCGACCAGAACGCCGGTCAGGATGGCTGTGGCGACGAGGATGACAAACAGGAAGCCACGGGCCTGGGCATCTTTCAGGATCACTTGCGGCTTGCCGCGCAGGGCCATCACCAGCAGCGTGAAGGGCAGGGCGGCGGCGATCATGAACACCAGGGTGATCATGTCGGCCCCGGTGTGCATGAATTTGCCCATCGACTGATCCGAGGTCGAGAAACCGCCGGTCGAAAGCGTCGACATCGCGTGCGCCGTGGCATCGAGCAGATTCATCCCAGACATCAGATAGGCGATCGCGCAGATCAGGGTCAGCATGGCGTAGACGGCTGAGATATTGGCGGCAATCTGGGTCGCCTTGGGCAAGACCTTGTCGGTCTTGTCGCCCGTCTCCAGCAAGAAGAGCTGCATGCCGCCAACGCCGAGCATCGGCCAGAAGGCCATTGCGGTGACGATGATACCGATGCCGCCGAGCCATTGCAGGATGGCGCGCCAGAGCAGGAAGCCCGGCGGGCGAAAATCCAGACCGGTCAGCACGGTCGCACCCGTGGTCGTCAGGCCCGACACTGCCTCAAACAGGGCATCGGTCCAGTCCATGCCCTCGCCGGCCAGGCGCATGGGCAGGGCCGCGGTGATCGACAGGGCGATCCAGGCACCGACCATCAGCAGGAAGACGCCACGCGGGGTGATGAAGTCGACCGGGCCGCGCGTCGCCAGAGAAATCGAGCCCCCGAAAAACAGGCCCAGCGTCGCGGCGAGGAAAAAGGCGCGTGCGCTTTCGGTTTCCTGAGCAATCAGATCCACGATCGCCGGCACCAGCATGCCGGCGGACAGGAATGTCACCATCATGCCGATCATGAAGACGACAGGCCTCAGGGACATATTCAACGCTGCGCACTCCGCGGCGACAAGCCGGTCGGTGGCGTCGCGTCCGGTGCGTTAGTGCAGGTTGAGGCGGTCATAAGGCCGGTCCAGCGGGAAATCGGGAATGATCGCGGCAAAGCTGTCTCCGCCTTCGCGGCGCATTTCATAACTGCCGCTCATGAAACCTGACGGCGTCGTGAGGGGCGCGCCGCTGGTATAGCGGAAACGCTCGCCGGGACGGATCACCGGCTGCTCACCGACCACGCCCGGCCCCTGTACATGTTCGCGGCGGCCGAGCGAATCGGTGATCACCCATTGGCGCGAAATCAGCTGTACGGGCCGCGTCGAGGTATTCTCGATCTCCACGGTATAGGCCCAGACATAGCGACTTTCATCGGGCTCGGACTCATCCTCGAGATAGTCGGGGCTGACACAGATCTTCACACCGTCAGTCTCTTGCTCATACATGGTGTCGCGTCCGCCCATCTTGGCTGGCTCGCATCGCGGCCAGGTTCAATCGAGCGCTATCATCCGCCTGCTCGCGTTATCGCTCAACCCCCTACGGTCAGCATGGCTGGACAGGAGGCGGCGGATGTTGGACATCTCACCCCCGTCCGCAACAGCCCCGATCCCGTCATGTCCGCTTCAGGTATTCTTCCAGACCACCAGCTCCAGGCCCTGTTCGACCAGGGTGTCATCGCTGCCGACAATCCGCCCGATGAGGCCCAGATCCAGCCTGCGAGCATTGATTTGCGGCTTGGCAACAAGGCCTTCCGTCTGCGCGCCAGCTTCCTGCCGGGTCGCAATATGACGGTTGCCGAACGGCTCGCCGATGATCTGGTCATGCATACGGTCGATCTGCGCGCCGGGGCGGTGCTGGAGACGGGCTGCGTCTATCTCGCGCCGCTGCAGGAAAGACTGAAACTGCCCGCCGGCCTGAGTGCTGCGATGAATCCGAAAAGCTCGACCGGGCGGATCGATGTCTTCACCCGGGTGATCACCGATCGCGGCATTGCCTTCGACCAGGCGCCGGTCGGCTATGACGGGCCGCTCTATGCGGAAATCTGCCCGCGCACTTTTTCCATTCTCGCCCGTGAAGGCGACCGGCTGAGCCAGATCCGCTTCCGCCGCGGCGCCCACAAGACGCTGCGCGAAGTGACGGTCAGCGTTGATCTGGCCGGTTTTGATGACGGGATTGTCGGATATCGCGCCCGCCGCCATGCCGGGCTGGTCGATCTGTCCAAGCTGGGCGGCCATGCCAGCGCCCGTTTCTGGGAGCCGATGACGGCACCGGACCAGCGCCTGGTGCTCGATCCCGGCGAGTTCTACATCCTGGCCTCACGCGAATCCGTTTCGATCGGCCTCGATGAAGCCGCTGAAATGGCGCCGATCGCGCCGGAAATTGGCGAATTCCGTGCACATTATGCCGGGTTCTTCGATCCGGGCTTCGGGATTGCCGAGACCGGCGGCAGCGGCAGCCGCGCCGTGCTGGAAGTGCGCGGCCATGACGTGCCCTTCATCCTCGACCACGGACAGGCGATCGCCCGCCTGGTCTATGAGCCGATGTTCGAACGCCCGACGCGCGCCTATGGCGCCGTGGCGTCCAACTATCAGGCCCAGGGTCTCAAACTCTCGAAATTCTTCACCGCTTGATTTGCCGCAAGCGGTGAAATAGGACTTCGCGGCGGCCAATGCCCCGCCTATAAGCGCCTCACGCGGGTGTAGCTCAATGGTAGAGCAGAAGCTTCCCAAGCTTACGACGAGGGTTCGATTCCCTTCACCCGCTCCAATCGCTCATGATCCCGCTATCGCGCCTTGGTCCGTTTCCACCTCAAGCCTTTCTCGCTTTCTGGGCCGCTTCTTCGCGTTCCAGCTTTCGCAAGGTCTGGGAGTCCGCTGAAAGGCCTTTCCAGAGGCTGACGCAGCAGACCAGCAAGACGATGGTGAAGGGTAGTCCGACGGCGATTGTGCCCGCTTGCAGGGCCTGCAGCGCCTGCGCGCCGCCGCCATAGAGCAGGACGATCGCGATCAGGCCTTCGATACATGCCCAGAATATGCGCTGGGGCACGGGAGCGTGCAGCTTGCCACCGGCGGTAATGCTGTCGACGACGAGCGAGCCGGAATCGGAGGAGGTGACGAAGAAGATCAGCACGAGGATGACCGCCATCATCGAGGCGATCTGGTCGAAGGGCAGGTTTTCGAGCATTTCGAACAGCACCAGCGAGACCTTGTCGATCCCGTTGGCGAGTTCACCCACGCCGCTCTCCGCCTGCAGGAGCGCGATTTCGCCAAAGGTCGAGAACCAGGCGATCGTGACGAGAAGCGGTACGAAAATCACGCAGAACAGGAATTGCCGCACGCTGCGGCCCTTCGAGATGCGGGCGATGAACATGCCGACGAAAGGCGACCAGGAAATCCACCAGGCCCAGTAGAAGACCGTCCAGCCATGGAACCATTCCGTGTCCTCGCGGCCGATCCAGTTGGAGAGCGGGATGAAGTCGCGGACGTAATTGACAGTATTGTCCCAGAATCCGGTCAGGATGATCATCGTCGGACCGACGGTGAAGACAAAGACCAGGAAGAGGGCCGCCATCGCCATATTGATATTGGACAGGACTTTCACACCGCCATCGAGCCCGCGCACAACCGAGATTGTCGCGATCGAGGTGATGAAGGCGATAATGCCGATCTGGAGACCGATGCCGGCATCCATGCCGAACAGATAATGCAGGCCGCTGGAAATCTGTTGCGCCCCAAGCCCGAGCGAGGTGGCGAGACCGAACAGGGTCGCAATCACGGCCAGCAGGTCGATGATATGGCCCGGCCAGCCCCAGATGCGGTCGCCGAGCAAGGGGTAGAAGGCCGAGCGAACCGTCAGCGGCAAGCCCTTGGAAAAGGCGAAATAGGCTAGAGCCAGACCCATGATGGCGTAGATCGACCAGGCGTTGAGACCCCAGTGAAACATGGTCGCGCTGAGTGCCAGATCATGCGCCGCCTTGGTGCCGGGCTCGACATTGAGCGGGGTGCCGAACCAGTCCGTGTAATAGGCCAGCGGCTCGGCCGCGCCCCAGAACATCAAACCGATCCCGATCCCGGCCGAGAACAGCATGGCGAGCCAGGATGCCATTGAGAAATCAGGCGTCGCTTCGCGGCCACCAATGCGCAGGCGGCCCAATGGCGAGATCATGACGAAGAGGGCGAACAGGAAAACAATGTTCACGGTCGACACGAACAGCCAGTCGAATGTCTCCAGCACCCATGCGCGCGATGCGAGCAGGACGTCGGAGGCCGATTGCGGAAATGCCAGTGTCAGGCCGATGAAGGTGACGACCAGAACGGCCGCAATGAAGAAGACCGGATTGTGAACGTCCAGGCCCAGCAGTTCGACATTGTCTTCGCCGGCTTTATGCGAGGTTCGGTAAAATTTCCGGGGCATCCTGTCTCCTCAGACCTTGGCCAGTTCTGGTCCCAGCGCATCCTTCAGAGGGGCGAGCCAGGGTTCGAAGTGACGCCATTGGTCGACGCCATCCTTGTAGATCGGTTGGCGCACCTGTTCGGAAGAGGCGGTGCGCACGGCACGTTTGGTCGTGTGGAAATCGACGCAGGCCTGCTCGAAGGGCAGGCCGCAGAAATCGAGTATGCGGCGCACCTGGGTCTCGACGTCATCGACGACATCCTCATGGTGTACGCGCAGGATCTGGCCGGGCAGGACGGTGTCCCAATGGTCCATCAGCCGGACATAGGCCTTGTAATAGCGGCCGATTTCCTCGAGCCCGTAGGTGAATTCCTGACCCTCGGCGAATAATTGCTTGAAGCCGGAAAAGCAGCACGCCATCGCGCCGCGCCGGGCATCGATGATTTTCGCATTCGGCAAGATCAGTTTGATCAGGGCGATATGCCGGAAGTTATTTGGCATCTTGTCGGTGAAGAAAGCGGCGCCCTGGCGGTGAATGCGAGTATTCTCGAGATAATCCTCGCCGAGTTCGCGCAGTTTGCCGGCATCGAGGTCATGCAGAATTCGCGGGTAGAATGTGCGGTCGCTGACCCGTTTGCGGCCACGCAAACGGTGTGACAGGGCCAGGATATTGGGCAGTTCCAGCGTGCCGTCGACCTGGCTGTGCGAGGCCAGGATTTGCTCGATCAAGGTTGAGCCGGCGCGCGGCAATCCGACAATGAAGATCGGGTCCGGCGCCGGGCATCCCTTGCCGGCCTGCTTTTCGAACAGATCCGGCGTGCAGATGCTGGCCTGGGCCTCGAGCTCTTCTTCCATCTGATCGGATTTATAGCGGGTCTGGACCCGTTTCAGATCATTGCCGCGCTCATAATATTCAAAGGCGGCACCATAATCGCCGCGATCCTCGAAGGCTTTACCAAGGGCGAAGCAGAGATAGATGCGGTCCTGAAAGCCGAGATCGCTGCCTGCTTCCTGGGCCTGCAAGCGGGCCAGTTCGGCATCGGAAAATGAGTAGGTCTTGAGATTGGCAAGGGCATACCAGGCATCGCCGTGATCGGGCCTGATCCGGGCCGCCGACCGGTAAGACGCCACGGCCTCATCCTGCTGGCCCAGCGTCTTCAATGCATGGCCGCGCGAAGTCAGCGTTGACGCGTCTTCGGGCAGGGTTTCGAGAATGGTTTCAAACAGGGCCAGTGCCTCGTCGAAATCGCCTGTCTGCATCGACTCAATCGCCAGATGGGACTGGAAGAGCGGATTGCCCGGTTCGCGGTCGTGAAGGATCCTGGCCTGGGCCAGCGCCGCTTCAAATTTCTGCCGCTTGCGTAGTACGTCGATAAAATCCAGCCGCAGCTGAATATTCTCGGGGTCGAGTTCGAGCGCCGTTTCGAGCAGGAAGTCGGCATCCTCGAGCACGCCGAACCGTTTGCCGATTTCGGCCAGCAGGCGCATGCCTTCAATGTCGCGCGGGTTTTTCTGCATATAGCCGCGGCAGAGCTGTTCAGCCTTCAGCAGTTTGCCCTCATAGAGCAGGTGGGTGACCGCGACGAGATCCTTGGGCAAGGCTTCCAGCCGCTGCGCCTGGGCGTCGACCTGGTCGGCTTCGCCAAGGCGGCCCAGAGCGCGCAGGGCGGCCGCCTGGGATTTCCAGCTGGCGAGTAGGGCGGGATTGAACTGGCAGGCGCGCTGATAGGCGAGCAGGGCGCGTTCCATATCGCCGGTATCGCGATGCAGATGGCCCTCTTCCTGGTAGGCGCGGCCGAAATCTGGCGCCATTTGCTTGAGGGCAAGAAGGTCGGCGAGCGCTGCCGGCGCCGCTTTCAGATAGCGGTGACAGACGGCGCGCATATAGCGCGCCTCGATCAGTTCCGGGTCTGACTGAATGGCGTCATCGAGCAGGGTGACCGCCTCGGCAAACTCACCCGCATACATGCGGGACTGCACGGTTCGCAGCAGGTCAGCTTCGGTTTCGGCGGCGTCGGGCAAATTGAATTCCGTTTGATAAAGCAGGGCGCGCCGCAAAATTGCGACGCGCCCACCTTAAGTCTGAGCTGGGTTCAGCCAAGGGCGGGGTCAGTACTGAACCCGCACTCGCATGCCCCAGGTCCGTGGCCGGGCGATCGTGACGCGCTCGCGGTCATAGACGAAGTTATTGCTCAGCTCGGCGCGTTCGTCGGTCAGATTATTGACGAAGGCTTCGAAGCTCCAGCTCTCGCCGGTGACGCCGGTTGAGAAGCTGGCCATGGTGTAGCCGTCCAGCTCCACCTTGTTGATCTCGATCACATCACTGACGGAGTCGCCGGACATGACGATCTGCGGCATCACGTGTGCCCTCAGACCATTTTCCAGATCCCACTCATAACGTGCCCGGATATTGCCCTGGAAGCCCGGCGCAAAGGCCAGTTCCGAACCGACCAACACGTCATTGGTTGGTGTCAGGACTTCGGTGATCTCGGTGTCGAGCATCGAGAAGGCCCCGGTAACCGTGAGGCCTGGCATATCCATCGGTGCCCAGGTCACGTCGCCTTCAAAGCCGCGGATTTCGGCATTGGCCGCATTGTCCGAGAAGAAGAGGTTGGTGATCGAGGGATCGAAAATCGTGGTCTGCAGATTTTCGACATCGACGAAGAAGACATTACCGTTGAACCGCAGCTGATTGTCAGCCAGGTCCAGTTTCCAGCCCAATTCATAATTGGTCACCACGTCACTCTCGAGAGCGAAGGGAACAGTGAACCCGCCTGGGCCGGATGCGCCGCCTGGACGGTTGAGCAGGCCAGGCCGGAAGCCTTCGGAATAGGTCGCGTAGAACAGCATGCCTTCGCGCGGCGTCCATTGACCGGTCGCCTTGAAGATGAAGCCATCCGAACGCGCTGCATCGGGAGCAGCCAGAGCAGCTGCGACCGAGGCCGGAATGCCCGGAGCGTTAGGGTCGGTATAGGTGATGTGGTTTGCCGTGTTGCAAGACCCGTGGAAGGTCACCGCGCCATCGCCATTATAGAGGTCGGAAATGTCCGTCCCAAAGGCGTTGGCATCCGGCTGGAAGCCGTTGCAGAAGGACGAATTGGCGCTGCCTTCGAGATCGACCACGATATCGTAATAGCGAGTCCCGACGGTGAGCGAGAACTGGTCGTTGAAATCGTAGGTCGCTTCACCGAAAAAGCCGGTTTGCTTGTCGGTTCTCAGCACATCATTGCGGAAAATAACGCCGGCCGGGAATGGACCCGCATCCGAGGTATAGCCCGTCATGAAGGGGTAATTGTCCGAGAAGCCGGTCTGGCCGAACAAGACGGCATTGACCGAACCGGGATAGGTGAAGTCATTGCGCTCTGCCAGTTCCAGCTCGCTGTAGAACCCGCCAAAGGTGGCGCGGAAGCGGCGATCTTCCGGCGTATTGAAGCGAAGTTCCTGCGTGAACACCGTCGTGTCGGTGGTCGAGTCCACGAACAGGTTTGGGGCCTGACACGTGCCCGATGGTCCACCGGGGCCAGGATAGGAGACCGAACCGTCACAGATGTAGTACGGCAGGTACTGGCCGACGAACAGATAGTCGGAATAATCGACGCGCTGTTCGGTCTGGCGATCGGTGTAGGCGCCGGTGTAAACCGCATCGAGCATGCCGAGGCGGCCTTCCAGCGTCCAGGCGGTGTTGTGGAAGGAATCTTCCATCGTATCCTGTTCGAAGCGCTGGATCTCGAGATCGCCGAGCTCAGGGTCGGAGAAAAAGACGCCATCACTGTCCAGCGTTTGGCGGCTATGCGTCACGCGCAGGCTGAAATCGGAATTGATGTCCCACAATCCACTGATCCGGAAACCCTGATACAGCGTGTCGTTGAAATCTTCTTCGACAAGGGCGGAATTGTCCGCATCGATATAGGTGACGTTGGTTGTGTAATCGTCAGTGGACTGGAAGCCGGCCCGGCCAGCGCTGACCGGAACGCCGTTGGAGCGCATCGTGCCTGCGGCACGGAAGCGGGCGCTTTCAATCGTCGAGCGGGTGCCGGCGACATTGTCGATATAGCCACCCTGGCTGTCGAAATAGACCACGCCGCGAAGCGCGAAATTCTCGGAGACCGGGAGGTTGATCATCGCTTCCGCATTATTGCTCATCTCACCGCCTTCGGTGAAGGACAGGCCATAGCTGGCGGAGGCTTCGAACAAGCCGATCACCGGTGCATTGGTGATCATGCGGACCGTGCCGGCCTGGGAGCTGGCACCGTAGAGCGTGCCTTGCGGCCCTGGCAGGACTTCGACGCGATTGATGTCGGCGGCGTAGACGTCGAGATTGCGTCCGGGCTGACCCAGAGGCTGTTCGTCGAGATAGAAGGCCACATTCGGGGCCAGACCGGCCACACCGGCTGTTGTGAGGTTTGGCGTCGTCGAGGCGAGGCCGCGGATATAAATTGTGTTCTGGCCGGGTCCGGAGCCGCCAGCAGTTACGCCGGGCAATTGCTGCAGATAATCCGTGAACACATTGACGCGGAGTTCCTCGAGCGTCTCTTCGCCCATCGCGTTGACCGCGATCGCGATCGACTGGGTGCTGGCTTCCCGCTTCGTCGCGGTCACCGTGATGGTTTCCACCTGCGCCGCGGCAATGCCGGTCGCAACGACCGCCAGAAGGGCGGATGACAAAATGGTCGTCGTAAGCGCGCGCTTTTTGAGCATGGCTCTCAGTTACCTCATAATTTTTCCGATTTGAGCGGTTTAGGCGATCCGTCGTCGAATAGCCATATGTATATAGACGTCTAATTACTGCGTGGAGCGACAATCCGTCGTCCGCCGGGGTTCGGAGTGTTGATACGTATTACATTGTAGATACATAGCCTTTGTGTTGCATTTGAGTGACGAATTCCATTCCGGTTCACGATCAGAAATCTGAGACTTCTGTGCGTTGATAAATTCGTCGTCTAACTATCAAAATGACGTGTTGCGGCAGTGCGAAAGGACGTTAGGTTCGAGGGCTGACAACGGGTGATGGAGACACCGGATGAGCAGGCAGGATGATGTATTGATCGCCGTTCGCCGGATCGTCCGGGCCGTTGATCTTCATTCAAAGAAGCTGATGAAGGCCAGCGGGCTGACATCATCGCAGCGCATTGTGCTGCAGACGCTGGCGCAGAAAGGTCCGGTGACGCCGGGTGTGATTGCGCGCGAAGTCTCGCTCAGCCAGCCGACGGTAACCGTCATCCTCGACCGGCTGGAGCAACGCGGCCTGATCTCCCGGCAACGCAGCCAGACCGATCGGCGCAGTGTTCATGTCGAAATTTGCGATGCGGGCCGGCAAAGCCTGGCCGATGCCCCGCCCGCGCTTCAGTCCGGATTCCTGAAATCATTTGGTGAACTCGCCGATTGGGAGCAGCAAATGTTGATCGCCTCATTGCAGCGGCTCGCGGAATTGATGAGTGCCGAAGATGTCGACGCGGCCCCGATCCTCGATGTTGGCGATGTTCGCCGCACCGGAGTGGGCGATAGCGGCGCCGATCCGGCGGCGTGAGCTGACCGGCGAACCCGCCCCAAGCCTAACGCCGTCGCAGCTGACTCAGATCCAGACCGCCCAGTTCGGCGAGATGGGCGACCATGATGATCGCGACCGCTGCGGCCATGATGGCGATCAGCGTCCACGGGATCAGGCGCGGTCCGCGTTCGGGCCGGGCCGGCTGGGCGCCGCGCCAGCGTCCGAGCATGAAGATGGCGAGGCTGATGCCCAGGACGATGAGGGTGCTGGTGAGAGAGAGGTACATGCTGGGTCCGCGATCGTGCTGAGGCCGTGTTCGGTCTTGTCCCAGAAATAGGGTCTGGTCACGAGCTGGTACAGAGCACGTACTGCGGCCCAGCTCTGGAGCGGCCAGTAGAGCGGCATCGTCAGCAGGTCGGTCAGGCGCAGATTGAGGCCGGCGCGCCGCATTCCGACAGCAGCGCACGCCGCGGCGGCTGCATAGCCGGTCACCAGAAATCCCGCATAAAGCGGCGCCGCACCGTCACCGACCCCACCGCTGATCAGGCCGATCACGCAGGCGGCGGCCAACGGCGCGTGCAGCAGGGCGGAGAGGAGTGCGGCGCCGAGGGTGAGCGTCAGCGCGAGGCGATTGCGTTGGCCGCCTTCAGCGCTCCCGGTGCGGCTATGGACCGCCAAGGTCTGGGCATAGCCCTTGAGCCAGCGGCTGCGCTGACAGACCCAAGGCCATATCCGCGTCGGTGCTTCCTCCAGGGTGAGGGGTGCGATCACATTGCATCGATAACCCAGCGCATGCAGGCGAAAGCCGAGATCAGCGTCCTCGGTGACATTCCAGGCATCCCAGCCGCCAGCCCGGCGCAGGGCGCTGGCGCGGAAATGATTACTGGTCCCGCCCAGCGGTAGGGGCCAGCGCAGCCGGGCATAGAGCGGCAGCAAGGCGTGGAAATGGGCGGCATATTCCAGCGCGAATTGCCGGGTCAGCCAGCATTCGCTGCGGTTGAACCAGTTGAGCGGGGCCTGCAGGCAGGCCAGTTCCGGTCCGGCCGCGGCGAAGCATTCCGCGGCGGTCCGCAATTGGCGCGGATGCGGCCGGTCCTCGGCATCGTGAATGGTGATGATCTCGCCGGAGCAAAAGCGCAGCGCGTAATTGAGGGCACGCGGCTTGGTGCGCGGACCGCCTTCGGGCACCAGAATGATGCGATATTTGCCGTCGAGATCGAGGGCCCGCGCCGCAGCGATGGTCTCGTGATCATCAGCCTCGAGCGCCAGCCGGATCTCCAGCCGGTCGGCGGGGTAGTCGATTGCTTCGAGCGCGGCGACCAGCACGGGCAGCACGGCGCTTTCGCGGTAGAGCGCGACGATCACGCTGGCGCGGGGCAGGGCATTGGCGGGCAATTCGCGCCGCCTGGCCCAGGCCGGTGGTATCAGACAGGCGGCCAGTCGCAGACCGATCAGACAGGAGAAGGGGATGGCGCCGAGTGCAGCGAGCAGGCCGGCATTGACGGGGGCATGCCGTGCGACCAGCAGGATCATCAGAGCCAGCGCAAGATTGACGCTGGCACCCTGGCCCTGGGTGAGGCCTGCCCGGGCGCTATAGGCCGGCGTTCGCGAGGCAAGACCGTCGGCGGCATCGCGTGCCCAGAGCTGTGACAGGATCTCCGGTGTGTCGGGTTGCAGGCGATCACCGGCCGCTCGCGCCGGCATTTCGCCGGCCCGGAACCGGACGCGTTCGGATTGACCACCATCCATGGAATTGCCCGTTATGGGTGTGTTTTGGCTTTTCGCATAAAAACACAACTCATGCGGGAGTCAACGGAATTGCGGCCTGGCCTCAATCGCGCGGATTGAAGATGCCGAGCAGGGTCGGCGCGCCGAGCCCGTCGCCTTCGAGCGCGAACACGGCTGCAGTTGCGGTCGGATAGCCCATCGGCAAGGCTTCGCGGGCACCGCAGCGTGCGGCCAGCTTGTGGGCGAGGCCGCCAATGCCGGGATTATGCCCGACCATGAGGATGCGTTGCACCTGGCCGAAAGCGGCCAGCGCGGCGCGTTCCAGCATTTCCGTGCTGGCATGATAGAGCGCCATCGGGTCCTCGATCGGCGGTGCGCCGAGCAGGGGGGCGAGATGCTCGAAAGTCTGGCGGGTGCGCCAGGACGGGGAGACCAGCGCCCGGTCAGCGCTCAGCCCGAGCCCGGCCAGCATTTCGGCGGCGCTGCGGCTGTCTTCATGGCCGCGCGGAGTCAGGCCGCGCTGGAAATCATCATCGGCCTCCAGCCGGTCGACGGCCTTGGCGTGACGCATCAAAATCAAAATCCGGTCCATCAAAACCTGCCCCATCTTGTGGTCATCATGTCACCGCGCTCCGGACCGCATCTTGAAATGACGCGCCACAAAGGGCACCTAAGTCCTAGTGTGTTTTTCTACTGATTTGAACCAAGGAGACAATCATGGGTCTGTTGTTGGGCGATACCGCCCCGAATTTCGATGCCGTCACGAATGAAGGTCCGATCAATTTCCACAACTGGATCGGCGATGACTGGGTAATCTTCTTCTCCCACCCCGCTGATTTCACGCCGGTCTGCACCACCGAGCTCGGCTTCACCGCCAAGCTGAAGGATGAGTTCGCCAAGCGTCACGCCAAGGCGATCGCGCTCTCGGTCGACAGCGTTGAAGATCACAACAAGTGGATCAAGGACGTCGAGGAAACCCAGAACGTCGTGATGAATTTCCCGATCATCGCCGATATCGACCGCAAGGTTTCGACCCTCTATTCGATGATCCACCCCAATGCTGCCGCCACCGTCACCGTGCGCGCCGTCTATGTCATCGACCCGAACAAGAAGATCCGCGCCACCTTCACCTATCCGCCAAGCGCCGGCCGCAATTTCAATGAAATCCTGCGCCTGCTCGACAGCCTCCAGCTGACCGATGGTTACAAGGTCGCGACCCCGGTCAATTGGGTCGATGGCGAAGATGTCATCATCGTGCCAACCCTGTCGGATGCCGATGCCGACAAGCTCTTCCCGGCTGGCTACAAGAAGATCAAGCCATACCTGCGCACGACCAAACAGCCCAACAAGGTCTAGGCGAGATCCGGCACCTGATGGTGCCGCGCCTTGCAGTTGAGCCCATGAAAAGGGGCGTCCGGACATACCGGGCGCCCTTTTTTTCGACCCCGGCATGGAGGCCGGGTTTGCCAGACAGGGCCATCGTGAGCATTCTCGACCGGCTTGACCGGAGGGAATGAGGCATGTGGAAACAGGGCAGGGGAAAGCTGGGCTTGCTGCAGCCGCTTCTCGGGGTCTGGGTGTCGCGCTCGGAATCAGCGATGGGACCGGTGCGCTGCACGCGCCGCTTCGAGACCATACTCGACGGCAAGTTCATCGAATTGCAGGCCGACTGGGTCATCGGCGAGCCGGACTCTGCGAAGCGCTATTCGGAACGGGCCCTGTTTGGCCCCGGCGATGAGGGCATTTTGACCTTCTGGTCCTTCACCTCCGACGGCAAACGATCAACCGGCTCCCTCACCGCAGCGCCGGACATCCATGCTGACGCCATCTGTTTCGAGGCCGACATGCCGGCCGGTCGCGCCCGGCAGGTCTATTGGCCGCACCATGTCGTCGGTTTCAACTGGGTGGTGGAAAGCCGGACCGAAAAGGGTTGGAACCGTTTCGTCGAGCACAACTACCTGGCCGAGCCCGCGCCCTAGTCGAGCGTGCGCCGATAGCGCCGGATCGCGACCACTGCGATGACGATGAACATCACGATCAACGGCCAGATATGCGGCCAGACATCGCCCAGTTCGGCGCCCTTCAGCATCACCGCGCGCACGACCCGGATGTAATGCGTGGTCGGGATCAATTGACCCAGCGCCTGGGCCCATTGCGGCATGGCGGCGAAGGGGAACATGAAGCCCGACAGCAAAAAGGACGGCATGAAGAGGAACATGGTCAGCTGCATCGCCTGCATCTGGCTGCGGGCCACGGTCGAGAATAGAAAGCCCAATGCCAGGTTCACGACGATGAAGAGCGCGCTGGCGATGACGAAGGCAAGCGGGCTGCCCAGAAACGGCACCCCGAACAAAAAGCGCGCGCCGGCCAGCATGATGGCGACCTGCAAGGACCCGACAAACACATAGGGCGTGATCTTGCCGATCATCACTTCGAAGGCTTCGGTCGGGGTTGAGAGCAGGGCTTCCAGCGTGCCCCGCTCGGCCTCCCGCGTCAGCGAGATCGAGGTCATCATCGCCATGGTCAGGGTCAGGATGGTGCCGAGCAGGCCGGGGACAATATTGAGCGCGGTGCGACCGGCCGGGTTGTAGCGGCGGTGGATGACGGTCTCGACCGGCGGCGTCATCTCGCCGAGATACGGTTCCAGCGCGCGCTGGACAATGCCGGCAAAGGCGCCGCTGCCAGCCCCGGCGGCGACCGGATCGGAACCATCGCTGTCGAGCAGGATTTGCGGCCGCTCGCCGCGCGCCAGATCGCGCTCGAAATTCGGCGGAATCGTCACCACGAAGGAGGCGGTGCCATCGCGCAGGGCGATATCGGCCTCCTCCGGCGAGGCGACAATGCCGGTGATGTCGAAGAATTCCGAGGTCTCCATCGCTTGCACGATGGCGCGGCTCGCCGGCCCGCTATCACCCATTTCCACCAGGGTCGGCAGATGGCGCGCGTCGGTATTGATCGCATAGCCGAACAATAAAAGCTGGATCACCGGAATGCCGACCATCATGCCGAAGGTCAGCCGGTCGCGCGTCATCTGGATGAATTCCTTGCGCAGGATCGCGATGATGCGGTTGAGGGAGGCCAGCTGCTTCATTGGAAATTGTCCTGAGCGCCGGTCATCAGCCAGATGAAGGCTTCCTCCAGCCCGGTCTTGGCCTTGCTGACTTCGAACTCCGGACGGTCGCGCCAGGGCGAGATCGCGCGCAGCAAAGCCGCCTCATCGCGTCCCGACACATGCAGGGCCGAGCCGAAGCGGGCGATCTGGTCGACACCATGGGCATGTTCCAGCGCGTCATAGACCGGTTGCAGACCCTTGCCTTCAATGCGCCAGGTGTGCAGGCCGACAATGCCGGCGATATCGGCCGAAGGCGCATCGATCAGCTTCTTGCCATAGGCGATATAGGCGATGGAGTCGCACTGCACGGCCTCGTCCATATAATGGGTCGAGACCAGCACGGTGACGCCCTGTTGCGACAGGCGCCGGATGCGGTCCCAGAAATCGCGCCTTGCCTTGGGGTCAACGCCGGCCGTTGGTTCGTCGAGCATCAACAGGCCGGGCTTGTGCATTGAGGCTGCGGCCAGGGCGAGACGTTGCTTCCACCCGCCGGAGAGATTGCCGGCCAGCTGTTTCGCCCGCGGATCGAGATCATATTCCTCCATCGTCGCGAGCACGGTCTGTTTCTGGTTCGGCACCGCATGCAGCCGCGCCATGAAATCGAGATTCTCCTTCACGGTC
>TARA_R110000868_G_scaffold143173_1_pt1 | contig 28424 bp, 30 predicted proteins | sample TARA_R110000868 | Tara Oceans TARA_R110000868 (sample SAMEA4397489) | marine metagenome | biome: Polar Biome; feature: [SRF] surface water layer (ENVO:00010504); material: water (ENVO:00002006), including particulate matter (ENVO:01000060) such as... | depth 5 m | reverse complement strand
GGAGCCGCCCTTTTCCGTGGTCGGTCACGCCCGGCTAGAAGGTCTTGCGGACCCGGATCTGGAAGAAGGTCCGCGGGTCGACCTGCCGGCTTTCGACATAGGCGATCGCGCGGGTGGTGCGGTCGGCATAGGCGATCTGTTCGAATGTCGAGTCGTTCCAGATATTGACCTGGGCCCGGATCGACAGGTCCGCGGTCGGCTTGTACTCGGCCCAGGCCTCGAAATAGTCGCGCAGCTGGAAGCTCCGACGTTGATCGGGACCGTAGGTCGTCTGGTCGAACGCCGGCAGGAAGTTGAAGCCCCACTGGGCCTTCAGGCTGGTGATGTCCTGGCGGAATTCGATCACGACCTGGCTGGGACGAACGCGGGAGATCGGCCGGGATTCACCGGTGGTCGGATCGGTCACCTCGGTGTGGTTCCAGGCGTTCGAGACGGTAAACAGGCCGCCGTGCAGGCCGAGTTTCGTGGTGGGGATGGTGGCCGAGACCGTCAGCTGGTCCAGCGTCCCGTTGCCGATGTTGCCGGTGGCGGAGAGGCCGCCGGGCAGGGGAATGGCATCGAGCACGTCGATGATCTCGTCATGGCGAAGGCCCAGGCTGACAATACCCTCGCCCCAGAAGCGGCGTTCATAGGTCAGTTCGCTGATCCAGCGTTGTTCGGGCTCCAGATCGACGTTGCCGCCAAAGACATTGCCGCCGCTCAGGTCGGCCGAAGCCGCGAAATCACTGAAGTCCAGCTGGCCGAGCTCACGCTCGAAGCGGAAGCGGACCTGGTTGTTCTCCATCGGCGTCCAGGTGGCGAGGATGCGGGGCTTGGCGAAGAAGAAGCTCTTTTCCTGATCGGCGTCACCGGACTGGCTGATGGTCGACCCCTCAAGGCGCAGGCCGGCTTCCAGCGTCCATCGGGGGTCGGGCCGGAACGTTGCCTTGCCGAAGGCCTCGCCGCGCGTCTCCTCGACCGTGACCGAGGCCGAGGGCAGGGGCACGTCGACCCCGCCGACGGTGAAGGCCTGATCGGTCTCGCGCATATTATAGGCCAGTTCCCCGCCGGTTTCGTAGGTCAGCCGGGGTGAACGTTCGAACCGGAGCAGGCCGCGCAGGATGGTTTCCGAAGCCATGCCGTCATAGCCGAAAATCTGTTCGGGACGGTCGACGCCGTTCAGGCTCTGGCGATAGGTCGAGGTGCCGCTGAAGCTCTCGAACTGATGGATGAAGCGGCTTTCAAGCTTCCAGCGATCGCCGAGCGGCCGGGTGTAGACGACGCCGAACTCGCCGCTGTCGCCTTCATTGTTGTCGAAGCTTTCGCGGCGGACCACGGCCGAGGTCTGCAGGTTCTCGCCGTGCCAGTCGTTGATGCCGTAGCGGGCCGTCAGGTCGATCTTGCCCCCGGCCAGGGGGCCGGAATAGTTGCCGCGGATCGAGTCGCCGCCGCCGTAGCCGTCGCTGTAGATGCGCTCGTCGCGGAGCACCGTGCCGTTGGCGTCTGTACGGATCGCCCGGCCGGTCCCGTTCGAGTCGCTGGACGAGATGCCGTCGCTGAGGGTCAGGCCCCAGCTGCGATCACCGTCGCGGGCGGTGAATTGATAGTTGGCTCCGAACAGGTCCTGGCCACCGTCATACAGACTGGCATAGGCCGTCAGGATGTGTTGCCGCGAGCTTTCGGACTTGAGGATCACATTGGCGACGACCGAATAGCCCTGCATGTCGATGCCCGGGGCCCCGCCCCGGATCAGTTCAATGCGTTCGACCTGGCCGGCCGTGGTGCGGGACAGGACATTGGAGCCGGTGTCGTTCTTCGAGGCCGGGCGGGCTCCGTTGATCAGCACATTGCCCACCGCGCCCTCAAATCCGCGGCTGCCCGAGCCGTCGTCGACCGAGAAACCGGGGATCCGATTGACCATGTCCAGCGCGGTGTTGGGCTGTTGCTCGGCGAAGAAGTCGGGCGTGAAGACCAGAACGCCCGTACCGGCCGTGTCCGCGGTCGCGGTGCCGGCTGCCACCGGCGAGGGCCCGGCGGCGGGGGCCTGGGCCAGGGCTGCGCCCCCGCTGAACAGGATCGCCGTCGTCGCCAGCAGCAAGGATTTGGTCATCGTGGATTTCCCCTCATCGAACGACGGCAGGTGTGACGCCACGCCGCAGGGAGTTCCAGTTACAAGGCGGAAAGGTGGATTAAATCGACGACATGATTACAGACCGGTCATGTTTCCGGACAACAAAACTGAACAAGGTTTCGCCATAATATGATTTCCGTGGCGTCGATATTCTATCGTTACGCAGCGTTGCTTTAACTTGCCTGCTATTCGACGGAACGCCGTGCTCTAGACCGCCGTGCCGCCGACCGTCAGGCCGCCGATCTTGAGGCTGGGCTGGCCGATGCCGACCGGCACGCCCTGGCCGCCCTTGCCGCAGACGCCGACGCCGGGGTCGAAGGCAAAGTCGTCGCCGATCATGGTGATATTGGTCAGGGCCGTGGCCCCGTCGCCGATCAGGGTCGCGCCGCGCACCGGGGCGGTGATCCGTCCGTCCTCGATCAGATAGGCCTCGGTGCACTGGAATACGAATTTGCCATTGGTGATGTCGACCTGGCCGCCCCCGAAATTGGCGGCATAGAGACCCCGTTTGGTCGAGGCGATCATATCGGCCTGTGCGGCAGACCCGCCCTCCATGAAGGTGTTGGTCATGCGCGGCATCGGCATGTGGGCGAAGGACTGGCGCCGGCCGTTGCCGGTGGCACGCTGGTCCAGCTGACGGGCGCTGAGCCGGTCGTGCATCAGACCGACCATGATGCCGTCCTCGATCAGCACCGTGCGCGAGGTCGGGGTGCCTTCGTCGTCGACCGACAGGGACCCGCGACGACCGGCGATCGAACCGTCATCGACCACGGTGACGCCGGGGGCGGCGACCCGCCGGCCCATCTTGCCGCTGAACACGGACGAGCCCTTGCGGTGGAAATCGCCCTCGAAGCCGTGGCCGACCGCCTCGTGCAGCAGCACGCCGGGCCAGCCGGCCCCAAGCACCACATCCATCTCGCCCGCCGGACAGTCGACGGCCTCGAGATTGACCAGGGCCTGGCGCAGGGCTTCGTCGACCTGGGCCTGCCAGCGTTCGGGCGCGATCCAGGTCTCGAACCCGGCCCGGCCGCCGGCCCCGGACGAGGCGCTCTCGCGGCGGCCGTCCTTCTCGACGGTAATCGAGACGTTGAGTCGGACCAGCGGGCGGATGTCGCGCACGGTCAGGGCGTCAGCGCGCAGGATCTCGATGGTGCGTCGCTCGCCGACGATCGAGGCCGAGACCTGGACCACGCGCGGGTCCCGGGCGCGGGCCCAGGCGTCGATTTCGCCGAGCAGGGCGATCTTGTCGGAGAAGACCGGGGCGGCGAGCGGGTCGATCGCCTCATACAGTTTCTGGTTGGTGGCGCGCGGTCCCTCGGCCACGACGGCGGCGTGACCCTGTTTGGCCAGGGCGGCGCTGTCGGCGGCGCGGCGCAGGGCGGCAGCGCTGATTTCGTTGGCGTGGGCATAGCCGGCGGTCTCGCCGGCCACCACGCGCAGGCCGAAGCCTTCGCTGGCGTCATAGGCGGCAGCCTTGAGGCGACCGTCGTCGAACACCAGCGATTCGGTCTCGGACCGCTCCAGGAACAGTTCGCCGTCGTCCGCCCCGTGCAGGGCCCCCTGCAGGATGGACAGGGCCTCATCGGGATCGACGTCGGCGGCCTGGAGGATGGGGATCGGGGAAACGGATACGGTCATGAGCCCTAAGTAGGGACTGAGGTCGCCCTCGTCTAATCGCCGGTCGTGTGACGCCAAAAAAGGCGGCGACCGTGGGACCGGTCGCCGCCTTGGCTGTTCTTGCCCGGGAGCCCGGTCAGGTTCAGCGCTGGTGGATGTCGCCCGAGCCGGAGACATTGCTCTCCAGCTTGGCCGGACGGGTCGTCAGGGTGATGTCCCCCGATCCGGCGATCGACAGGCGCGCGGTTCCGGTCGGCGCGACCCGGGCCTCGCCCGACCCCGAGATTCCGACGGTGGCGTCCGTGGTGGTCAGATCCGCCAGGTCGGCCTCGCCCGAGCCGGCGATGTTGAGATCCACGGACGCGGTCTTGCCGGTGGCGGTGACATCGCCGCTGCCGGAGATGTCGATCGACAGGGATGGCTGGTCATAGGCCTGGAGCGTCAGGGACCCCGAGCCCGAAAGGTCGAAACGGGTGATCGAGGGGGCGGTGACGACGATCTTCAGATTGTCCCGCTCATTCCAGGCCGAGAACCCGCCCGCCCACCAGCGCACGGTGATCTCGTCGGGACCGTCGGCAGTGATGCGCCCGTCCTTGATCTGGACCCGGTCGACGATGGCCTGCGGGCCGGTGATGACCACCCCGGACTCGGGACCCTGAACGAAGGTGACGTCGGCCGGCAGGTTGACGGACAGGCGATCGCCGCCGGTCCAGGCCAGGGTCCGGGATACGTCCGGGCCGCGTTCACCCGCTACGCTCTCGATCCGGATCACGTCGTCGCCGTCGTGGAAGACCCAGCTGCCGCCATTGCGGTCAAGGTCGCGGGCCACAAGCCCGGCGGCACCGGACAGGCTGGCGATGGCCAGGACCAGGGCGGCCCCGGCGATGATGAGAAGGGTGCGGATCATGCCGGCTCTCCCGGGTTCTGGGGGGTGTGGGATTCAAGCGCCGGCTTCAGCAGCCGGTAGTGGAGGCGGGCGAACCAGACCAGGCCGTTGACCAGCCAGATGGTGAGGATCATCAGAATGGCCCCGGCGGCCGTGGCCCCCGCCATCGTGCCCAGCCCGGCCAGCAGGGCCGCCAGACCCCCGCCGGGCAGGCCGGCGAAGGGACCGGCGACAATGATAACGCCCCCGGCGAAGAACAGGGCGATGACGGCGATGAAGAAGCCGATCAACGTGCCGATCACGCCCATCAGCAGCGGCAGCAGGAAGATGATGTCCAGCGCGCCCAGGCCGAGCACGGCGAATACGGCCCCGGCCGCGGCCGAGGGGTTCTTTTCCTGCTGCCAGCGCTGGATGCCGGCTTCGGCCTTCAGTTCGCGGGCCAGCCGCTCGGGATGGCCCAGGGCCGCGGCGACCTCGGCCTCGCTGCGACCGTCGGCGGCCCCGTCGTCGAAATGGGTGTCGTAGTCGCTGAGTATTTCGGCGGCTGTCGAGGTCGGCAGGCCAACCAGCCCGCTCTTCAGCCGGGCCATGAAATCGGCGCGGGTCATTGGGCATCTCCGGTCTCTGAGGGGGTGGGGGCGGTCGCGACGGGCGTCGAGTCGGCGAGGACGCCGTCAACAGCCCGGACGAAGGCACGCCATTCATCGCTCTGGGTCGCCAGGGCGGCGGTACCGGTGGCGGTGAGTCGGTAGTATTTCCGCGATGGTCCGCTGGATGATTCGACCAGATAGGTCTCGACCAGTCCATCCGACTGCATGCGGCGCATCAGCGGATAGATGGTGCCTTCCCCCATATCGATGGCGTCGGCGAGCCGGCTGGCGATCTCATAGGCGTAGCTGTCCGCCCGGGCGAGGAGGGCCAGCACGCACAGGCTGAGCACTCCCTTTTTAAGCTGTATCTCGATGGTTTCAGTCACATCGGTGTCTCCTGCGAAGAGCTTTGTCTATCGCAAGGTATCGTGTCTCGCAAGGTAGCTGTCCAAACATGACAGCGAATTAATCGATCAATCAATGGGGCGGTGCGGCGTCATGGGTGCGTCAATCGCTTGGCAAGTCGCAGGTGAGCCGATATGGACCGGCCTTGAAACCGTCGTGGGCGATCCGTCCCGGCCTTCACCTGCGATTCACTCGCAGGAGTCTGCTGCAGAGCGAATTGATGAGGAAGTCTCGAATGGGGAAGGGCACGCGCGCCAGAGGGTCGCTGATGACTCTGGTCGGAGGCGCATTCGCCTCCATGACCCTGGCCGTATTCGCCGCGTCGCCGGCCTGGGCGCAGGATCGCATGGGCCAGCCCACACCGGGCGGTATCGATCTGCAGCCGGCCGCGTCGCCGCTGAAACATGAAGCCATCTGGTTTCACAATGTGGTCCTGATGCCGGCGATCACCTTCATCAGCCTGCTGGTGCTGGGCCTGATCATCTGGATCGTCATCCGCTACAACAGGAAGTCAAACCCGGTGCCCGCGCGCTGGAGCCACAACACCCTGATCGAGGTGATCTGGACCGTGCTGCCGGTGATCATCCTGGTGGTCATCTCGCTGTTCTCGTTCCGCCTGTTGTTCGCCTATGAGGACATGCCGGACCCGGACCTGACCGTTAAGGTCACCGGCAACCAGTGGAACTGGGCCTATGAATATCCCGACCAGGGCGTGGCCGAATTCATCTCGACCATGATGTCGGAGGAGGAGTCGCCGCCGCAGCTGTATCGTCTGGCTGCCAACGAGCCGATGGTCGTGCCGGTCGGCAAGACGGTCCGGGTTCTGGTGACCGCCTCCGATGTGATCCACGCCTTCGCCCTGCCGGCCTTCGGTCTGAAGACGGACGCGGTCCCGGGTCGGGTCAATGAAACCTGGTTCCGCGCCGAGCGGACCGGCAGCTTCTATGGCCAGTGCTCCGAGCTGTGCGGCGTCGATCACGCCTTCATGCCGATCCAGATCAATGTCGTCACCGAGGCCGAGTTCGCGACCTGGGTCGCTTCCAAGGGGGGCTCCATGACGCCGCCTGTGGCAGCCGCCGCCACGACCGAGACCCCCGCCCTGACCGCCGCTCCGGCGACCCCTTCCGCTGCTGAGCCGGCTGTCGCCGCGCCGGCTGCCCAGTAACGCTACGCGAGAGCCCCAAAGACCATGGCCACCGCAACCATCACCCCCGACGCTCACGGTCACGACGACCATGATCACAAGCCGGGCTTCTTCACCCGCTGGTTCCTGTCGACCAACCACAAGGACATCGGCACCCTGTACCTGTTGTTCGCCATCATGGCGGGCATCGTGGGTGGTGCCCTGTCCGGCCTGATCCGCTGGGAACTGGCCGAGCCGGGTATCCAGATCTTCAAGGAGGGGTCGGGCGTCTGGCTGCTGGGCCTCGTCGAGCAGTCCAAGCACGGCTATAACGTCACCGTTACAGCCCACGCCCTGATCATGATCTTCTTCATGGTCATGCCGGCAATGATCGGCGGCTTCGGCAACTGGTTCGTGCCCATCATGATCGGTGCGCCGGACATGGCCTTCCCGCGCATGAACAACGTCTCGTTCTGGCTGCTGGTCGCGGCCTGGATCCTGCTGTGCCTGTCGATGTTCGTCGACGGCGGACCGGGCAAGGGCTTCGGTGGCGGCTGGACCATCTATCCGCCGCTCTCGACCAGTGGCCACACCGGGCCGTCGATGGATCTGGCGATCTTCTCGCTGCACGTGGCGGGCGCGTCCTCGATCCTCGGGGCCATCAACTTCATCACCACCATATTCAACATGCGCGCGCCGGGCATGACCCTGCACCGGATGCCGCTGTTCGCCTGGTCGGTGCTGATCACCGCCTTCCTGCTGCTGCTGTCGCTGCCGGTCCTGGCCGGGGCCATCACCATGCTGCTGGCGGACCGCAATTTCGGCACCAGCTTCTTTGACCCCGCCGGTGGCGGTGATCCGGTGATGTTCCAGCACCTGTTCTGGTTCTTCGGTCACCCGGAGGTCTACATCCTGATCCTGCCAGGGTTCGGCATCGTCAGTCACATCGTCTCGACCTTCTCGAAGAAGCCGATCTTCGGCTATCTCGCCATGGCCTACGCCATGGTCGCCATCGGCTTCGTCGGCTTCATCGTCTGGGCCCACCACATGTTCACGGTCGGCATGAGCGTGAACCTGCGCGCCTATTTCATCGCCGCCACCATGATCATCGCGGTGCCGACCGGGGTGAAGATATTCAGCTGGATCGCCACCATGTGGGGCGGCTCGATCAGCTTCAAGACACCCATGCTGTGGGCGATCGGCTTCATCTTCCTGTTCACCATCGGCGGCGTGACCGGCGTGGTCCTGGCCAATGCCGGCATCGATTACAGCCTGCACGACACCTATTACGTCGTGGCCCATTTCCACTATGTGCTGTCGCTCGGGGCCGTGTTCGCCATCTTCGCGGGCTTCTACTACTGGTTCGAGAAGATGTTCGGCGTGAAGTACAACGAGTTCCTCGGGGCCGCGCATTTCTGGATCATGTTCATCGGCGTGAACCTGGTGTTCTTCCCGCAGCATTTCCTCGGCCTGCAGGGCATGCCGCGACGCTATGTCGACTATCCGGAAGCCTTCACCCTGTGGAACCAGGTGTCGTCAGTCGGCTATCTGATCACCATCGCCGGCGTCGGCGTCTTCCTGATCATGCTGGCCGAGGCGGCGATCCGTCGTCGTCCGGGCGTCGCCAATCCCTGGGGCGAGGGGGCCACCACCCTGGAATGGACCCTGTCCTCGCCGCCGCCGCATCACCAGTTCAACGAACTGCCGGTGGTGAAGTCGGACGAGCACTGATCCCGACCGGATGCCGGACCCAGGGGCCGCTCTTTCGCTACCGGAAGAGCGGCCCTTGCCTTTTGAAGACCTGATCATGACCACCCGCAGCCCCAGCCCCGTCGTCTCGACCGCCCAGCCGGAGGATTTCTTCCAGCTGCTGAAGCCGCGCGTGATGTCGCTGGTGGTGTTCACGGCGGTGACCGGTCTCGTTGCCGCCGGGGGCGCGCTGGACCCGGTCTCGGCCGCGATCGCCATCCTGTGCGTCGCGGTCGGTGCCGGGGCGGCCGGGGCGTTGAACATGGCGCTCGAGGGCGAGACCGATGCCCTGATGCGCCGCACGCGTGGCCGTCCGGTCGCGGCCGGACGCGTCAGCCGCAACGACGCCCTGACCTTCGGCGTCATCCTGTCGATCTTCTCCGTCATGCTGCTGGGCATGACCACCAACTGGCTGGCCGGTGGCCTGCTGTTGCTGACCATCGTCTACTACGCCGGCTTCTACACCCTGTTGCTCAAGCGCCGGACGCCCCAGAACATCGTCATCGGCGGTGCGGCCGGAGCCTTCCCCCCGGTGATCGGCTGGGCCGCGGCCACCGGCGAGGTGCCGTGGCAGGCCTGGCTGCTGTTCCTGATCATCTTCCTGTGGACGCCGCCGCACAGCTGGGCCCTGGCCCTGTATTCGGCCGGCGACTACGCCAAGGCCGGTATTCCGATGATGCCGGTGGCGCGGGGCGCGAAATCCACCCGCCTGCAGATCCTGATCTACAGCCTGGTGTTCGTGCCGGTGGCCATCGCCCCCGGCCTGCTGGGGCTGGGCGGGACGTTGTATCTGGTGGTGTCCGGCGTCGGCGGCCTCGGCTTCCTGGGCCTGGCGATCCGCCTGTGGCGCTCGCGCGCGGGCGACCAGCCGGACAAGGCCGAGGCGGTGGGGCGAGAGGCCGCATTGTATGATGTGCGCGCGGAGGCCAAACCGGCCCGTAATCTGTTCGCCTTCTCGATCCTGTACCTGATGGCACTGTTCGCCGCCCTGCTGGTCGAGAAGCTGTCCGGTCTGGGATTTTAAGCCATGCATCTGAGCCCTGAACAACTCGCCGCCCGCAAGAAGCGCAATGTCGCCATCGCCGGTGCCCTGGTGGCTTTCATCGTCCTGATCTTCACGGTCACCGTGCTGAACCTGAAACGCAATATCGAGGCCCGGGCCGCGATGAATGCGGCTGAAGTGGTGGCGACCCCGTGAACCGGACCCATGCCATCGCCCTCGCCTGTGCGGCGACCGTGGTGCTGATGACCGGCGCGGCCTTTGCTGCGGTGCCGCTTTACCGGATCTTCTGCCAGGTCACCGGCTTCAACGGCACGGTCAGCCGGGCCGAACTGGCCCCGACGACGGTGCTGGATGAAACCCTGCTGATTCGCTTTGACACCAATGTCCGCGACCTGCCGATGCGGTTTCGGGCCGAACAGGTCGCCCAGCGGGTCCGGATCGGTGACACCGGCATGGCCTTTTTCGACGTGACCAACACCTCGGACCAGCCGATCCACGCCACCGCGGCCTATAACGTCGTGCCCGAACGGGCCGGACCCTATTTCCAGAAGCTGCAGTGCTTCTGTTTCGACAGCCAGACGATCGCGCCGGGCGAAACGCAGAAATTTGCGGTCCAGTATTTCGTGGCCCCCGAAATCGCCACCGACCGTGAGAGCGACGGTGTGCGCGAGATCACGCTCAGCTACACCTTCTATCCGACCAAGGGCGAGCAGACGGCCGCCCTGGCTTCTGCCACTGGCGCTGCCGGGTAGCGGGCGCTATAGCCCACACAACGACTATCGACGATTCAAGAGACCCACTGATGGCCGACGCCCACGCTGCTCCGCACCACGACTACCACCTCGTCAATCCCAGCCCTTGGCCGCTGGTGTCGTCGATCGCGGTCACGATCATGATGATCGGGGCCGTCGTCTGGATGAAGGGGCTCGCGCCCGCCGATTCCGACGCGGTGACGGCCGCCCTGTTCGGGCCCGGTAAGGCCGCCCTGTTCTTCGCCGGTTTCGCGGGTGTCCTGCTGTCGATGTTCGGCTGGTGGGCGGATGTGATCAAGGAAAGCCGTGGCGGCGACCATACCCCGGTCGTCCAGATCGGCCTGCGCTACGGCATGATGCTGTTCATCGCCTCCGAGGTGATGTTCTTCGCGGCCTTCTTCTGGATGTTCTTCGACATGGCCGTGTTCAATGAAATGCGGACCGAGATTCCGGCCATCGCCGGCTGGACCGACACCGCTGCCGCCTGGTCGACCTGGCCGCCCAAGGGCATCGAGGTCCTGGACGCCTGGCAGCTGCCGCTGCTGAACACCGTGATCCTGCTGCTCAGCGGCACGACGGTGACCTGGGCCCACCACGCGCTGCAGGTCGGTGATCGCCAGGCCGCCAAGACCGGCCTGATCATCACCGTGGTGCTCGGCGTGCTGTTCACCGCGGTGCAGATCTATGAGTATCAGCACATCCTGCATGAGAACCTGTTCTTCAACGCCGAGGCCGCCAATTCCGGCCTCTACGGCTCCATCTTCTTCATGGCGACGGGCTTCCACGGCTTCCACGTCCTGATCGGCACCATCTTCCTGCTGGTCTGCCTGCTGCGGCTGATGGCCGGCCAGATGAGCCCCGAGAAGCATTTCGGCTTCGAGGCCGCCGCCTGGTACTGGCATTTCGTCGATGTGGTCTGGCTGTTCCTCTTTGCCTTCGTCTACGTCACCTTCGGGTGACGCAAGGCCCGCGTCTCGAACCTCGCGGGGTGGCGCGGAACCATCCGGTCCGCGCCGGACTGCTCTGTCGCTGCCCTGCCTGCGGACAGGGGCGGCTGTTCACGGGGTTTCTGCAAGTGACCGACCGCTGCCCGGTCTGCGCCTTTGATTTCAGCGGCATGAACACTGGCGACGGTGCGGCGATCTTCGTGATGCAGATTGCCGGCGGCATCGTGGTGTTCGGTGCCCTGTTCGTGCAGGTCGCCTACAATCCGCCGATCTGGGCCATGCTGATGGTCGCCCTGCCGCTGGTAGCCGGGCTGTCGCTGGGGCTTATGCGCCCGGCCAAGGGCGTGATGATCGCCCTGCAGATGCGCAACAAGGCCGCGCAGGTCCATAATGACGACTTCTGAGGCATCGCCCCGGGCGCGGTTTCCCTGGGGGCTGACGGTCGTCTCGGCGCTGCTGCTGGCGCTGCTGGTCGGTCTCGGGGTGTGGCAGGTTCAACGTCTGCAGTGGAAGACAGGGCTGATGGACCGGGCTGACGCGGCCGCGCTCATGGCCCCGGTTCCGATGGCCAGCCTGCCACCCGGTCCCGACCGGGAGTTTCGTCAGGTCATCATCGACTGTCCGGGCCTGGCCACAGCCCCCTTCGTCGAACTGCAGTCGATCCTGGACGGCGAGCCCGGGGTGCGACTGATCTCGGCCTGTCCGGAGCCTGCGGCTCCTGGCCGGCCCGAGACCGGCGTGTTGCTGATCGACCGCGGCTTCGTCGCCGAAAGCGTGTCGGCCCGCCCGCCCGTGACGCGCGACGGCCCCGTGGTCCGACTCGTCGCCGTGGTCCGGACCGCCACATCGCCGGGGCTGATGGCCCTGCCGCCCGCGGGCCGACATTTCTTCGCCCGGGACAATGCCGCCATGGCCCGGGTGCTGGGCGTGACCAGCCTGGTCGGGCCCGAAACCCTGTATGCGGTCACCTCGACCAATCCGGACTGGCCCGCGCTGCGCCCGTCGGTGCCCCCGGTCGCCTTCTCCAACAATCACCTCGGCTATGCCCTGACCTGGTTCGGCCTGGCCCTGGTCCTGATCGGGTTCTACATCGCCCTGGTCCGTCGAAAGCTGAAGTCCTGACCGCAACCCTGCACACCCTGTCCAACGGTATCCGGCTGGTCTGTGACCCGATGCCGGGCCTGCGCACCCTGGCGCTGACGGTGGCGGTGCGGGGCGGGGCGCGCTGGGAAACCGAGGCCCAGTCGGGCTGGTCCCATCTTCTCGAACACCTGGTGTTCAAGGGGGCTGGTGACATGGCGGCGCGCGAGATCGTCGAGCGGATCGAGGCCGAGGGCGGCTCCATCAATGCCGCGACCGGCTATGAGCGCACCAGTTTCGAGGTCCGGGCCCTGGACGGGTCGCTGCCGCTGGCCATGCAGGTCGTCGCCGACCTGGTGTTCCGCCCGACGCTGGATCCGGCCGAGATCGAGCGCGAGAAGGACGTCGTCGCCCAGGAGATCGCCGAGGCCTTCGACACCCCCGACGACCACGTGTTCGAGATGGTCCAGACCCGCGCCTTCAGCGGTCAGTCCCTCGGGCGGCCCATCCTGGGGTCGGTGGCCAGCCTGGCCCCGGTCACGCGTGACAGCATCGCGGCCTGGCGCACGCGGCTCTATTCCCCGGACCGGATGGTAATCGCCGTCTCGGGCGCGGTGGATGAGGCTGAATTCATCGCCCTGGCCGAGCGCACCTTCGGCGCGGCGGTGGCGACCGCCGCCGAGCCCCCGGTGGCCGCCGAATTCATCGGCGGCGAGGCCAGACTGTCCCGTCGCATCGAGCAGGCCAATCTGGTGTTCCAGCTGCCGGCTCCCGGGGTGCGGGATCCGGCCTATTCCGCGGTTCGGCTGATGGCAGAAATCCTCGGCGGGGGCATGGCGTCGCGCCTGTTCCAGAGCGCGCGCGAGGAGCGGGGGCTGGCCTATGCCATCGACGCCTATCACGAGCCCTATGAGGCCGAGGGGGTGCTGGGCATCTATGCCGGCGCCGCCGCCGACCGGGCCGAGGAGCTGGCCCGGGTCTGCGCCGCGGAGATTCGTGCCCTGGCCGATGACGGTCCGACCCCGGCCGAACTGGCCCGGGCCAAGGCTGTGCTCAACGCCGGGCTGTGGATGGCCGACGAAAGCCCCTCGGGCCGTGCCGGACGCCATGCCGCCCAGACCCTGATTTTCGGGGCTCCCATTGCGTCCCAGACCATGGCTGACCGGGTGCTGGCCCGGACGACCGATGATGTGCGGGCGGTCGCCCGGGCCCTGCTGGTCCCTGGACGCACGGCCAGTGCCGTGCTGGGCCCGCGTGCGGCCGCGCGCGCCGGCGCTGTGTTCCGCGACGCCCTGTTCGGCTGAGCCGTCCGGGACTAGTCTGGGACCATGGCGTTGTTCGACTGGATGCCCGAGCCGATCGGGACGGTGCTGGAGGGGGACGGCGTGGTCCTGCGCGCTCCCCGCGCCGGCGACTATCCGGCCTGGTCGGGCCTGCGTTCGCGTTCGCGCGACTATCTCCAGCCGTGGGAACCGCTGTGGCCCGAGGATGACCTGAGCCGGGCCGCCTATCGGCGTCGCATGATCATCTATGCGCGCGAGATGGAACTGGGCAACGCCTGGCCGTTCTTCATCTTTGCGGCGGGGACCGGGGACCTGGTCGGGGCTGTCACCCTGTCGAACGTCCGCCGCGGCGTCGCGGACATGGGCACGGTCGGCTACTGGGTTGGCGAGCCGTTCGCCGGGCATGGCCACGCCACGGCGGCACTGCGGGCGCTGGTGGCCTTCGCCTTCGGTGCGCTGAACCTGCACCGGATCGAGGCCGCCTGTGTGCCCGACAACCTCGCCTCGCGCCGGGTGCTGGAAAAAGCGGGATTCGTCCACGAGGGAATGGCCCGGGCTTATCTCAAAATTAACGGGCACTGGGCAGATCATCTTCTGTTCGGCTGTGTGAATGACGCAGCGGATCAGAACGACGGCCAAACGCCGTCATGACAGGGTTCGGACAAGCGTTTTGAATACTCGGCCCAGATCTCTGGCGTGGGACGCGACGACCGCCATCGAGGCCCTGGCCGCGGCCGATACCGCGCTGTGGATATGGACGCCGGCCGAGGACCAGATGCGCTTTACCGGGGCGACCCGGTCGCTGGGACTGGGGCCGCTGGCCCCCGAATGTTCCGGGGCCGCCTTCACGGCGGTGGCCATCCCCCAGGACCGGGCCCTGGCCGAACGCATTCTCAAGCCCCAGGCCGAAGGCTCGGAAGTCGCCATCCGCCTGCGCATGCGCGACGCCGAGACCTGCCTGTGGCGTGGCGTCTGGCTCGAGGACGGGCTCCGGGCCGCCGGCGTGGTGGCGCTGGAGACCAAGTTCGCGGGCGGGAACCTGGACGGCCTGACCGGGCTGCTGGACCGGCGGACCTTCCTGAACCGGGCGGCCGAGATGCTGACCCAGCCGGGCGACTACGATCTGATCGTCGCCGACGTCGATCGCCTGCGTCGCCTCAATGAGGCCCTGGGCCACGAGCGCGCCGACATGGTGCTGGCGGCCCTCGGGTCGCGCCTGTCGGCGGCCTTCTCGCACGACGTCCTGCCGGCCCGGGTCGGCGAGGACGAGTTTGCCGTCCTGATCCCCCATGGACCCGGCAACCCGTCCGAACGTCTGCGCCAGGCCGTTGAACAGCCGTTGCGCATCGCCGGTTTCGACATCTATCCGACCGTGGCCATCGGTGCGGTCTCGGCCGAGGGCGGGCCCGATGCGCCCGACGTCGCCGAACTGCTACGGCGGGCGGAACTGGCGGTCGAGCAGGCCAAGACCGCCGGGCGTGGCGGGGCCGCGGCCTATGGCCGGGCCCTCGAAAGCGACAGCCTGTCGCGGCTCGGCCTTGAGGCCGACCTGCGCAATGCCTTCCTGCGTGGCGAAATCGAGCCCTTCTTCCAGCCGATCGTCAATCTGAACACCGGCGCCGTGGCCGGCTTTGAAGCGCTCGCCCGCTGGCGTCATCCCACGCGCGGCCTGGTTCCGCCGGACGAATTCCTCGGCCTGACCGAGGAAATGGGTCTGATGAACGACCTGGGCCTGCTGATGATGACCCGCTCGGCCCGGCAGCTGGCGGAATGGCTGAAACGCCATCCGACAGCCGGGAAGCTGTTCTGCAGCGTCAATCTGTCGGTCGGCGAGATCGAGCGGGCCAATCTGGTCGACGACGTTGCCCGCATCATCAAGGAAACCGGGCTGCCGCGCGGCGCGCTGAAGCTCGAGGTCACCGAAGGCGACATCATGCGCGACACCGCGCAGGCGGCCGAGGTGCTGACCCGGCTCAAGGCCGCGGGGGCCTCGCTGGCCCTGGATGATTTCGGCACCGGCTTCTCGTCCCTGGCCTGGCTGGCCAAGCTGCCGTTCGATACGCTCAAGATCGATCGCTATTTCGTTCTGACGATGGACAAGGACGAAGGCTCGGCCAAGATCGTCAAGTCCGTGGTCAATCTGGGCCGCGACCTGTCGCTGGAGGTCGTCGCCGAGGGGGTCGAGAATGCCGACCTGGCGCGGCTGCTGCTGCAGGCCCAGTGCCACTACGGCCAGGGCTTCGGCTATGCCCCCGCCCTGCCGGCCCAGGAGGCCGAGGTCTATCTGAACGAGTCGCTGGCTGACGGCACCGCCCCGCTCAAGACCCGCTCGGCCTGATCGCGGCGGGCGGCCTCAGGCCCGGCCGGACTGACCTGACAACTGACCGGGATCCACGCCCAGCCCGGCCACGGCCCGGCTCCATTTGGTCTCGTGGCTGTCGTCGAAGATCAGGTCGGCGTCGGCATCGGCCGTCAGCCAGACATTTTCGCTGATTTCGTCTTCCAACTGACCCTCGCCCCAGCCGGCATAGCCCAGCAGCAGGGTCGAGCGTCGCGGCCCGGCCAATGGATCGGTCATGGCCAGCAGCGCCTCCCGCGTGCCCGTCAGCGCCAGGCCCTGGCCGAACGCGTGACTGGCGTCCTCGGCCAGCCAGTCGTCGGTGTGCAGCACGAAGCCGCGTTCGCGCTCGACCGGTCCGCCGATCAGCACCGCCTGTCCGGCGGCGACGGAAGGAATCGGCGTGTCCAGCCGGGCCAGAACCGCCTTGAGGTCGACCCCGGGAGCCGGCCGATCGAGTCGCAATCCCATGGCATGGTCCGGCTCATGCACGCAGATCAGGATCACGGCGTGCTCGAACCGCGGGTCACCGATGCCGGGCATGGCCACCAGCAACCGTCCGACGAGGGATGGGAAATCGGTCATGCGACTATCATCGGCAGCGTCGTGCCACCGCGCAAGGCGGGGCGCGCGGAATTGCGGATCACACGATCTGCGGGTTCCGCCCCTTGGAGATGGGGGGGCGGGTATCTATCTGACGGGGACACCTTCCCCTTCCCGACCACCGGAGACCTGCGATGACCATCCAGATCGGCGACCGAATCCCCTCGGCGACCCTGAACACCATGACCCCCGACGGGCCCCGTTCGATCAGCACGGACGAGCTGTTCAAGGGCAAGACCGTCGCCCTGTTCGCCGTGCCCGGGGCCTTCACCCCGACCTGTTCGGCGCAGCACCTTCCGGGCTTCAAGGACAAGCGACAGGTCCTGGCCGACAAGGGTGTCGATACCGTTGCCTGTCTCTCGGTCAATGACGCCTTCGTCATGGGGGCCTGGGCTGACAGTCAGGGCGTCGGTTCCGACGACATCGTGATGCTGGCGGACGGCAACGGCGACTTCACCCGTCAGGTCGGCCTGGCGCTCGACGCCAAGGGCTTCGGCATGGGCGAGCGTTCGCAGCGCTATTCGATGCTGGTCAAGGACGGTGTTGTCGATCAGCTGAACATCGAGCAGGGCGGTGAGTTCAAGGTGTCGTCGGCCGAGCATCTGCTGGCCCAGATCTAGGTAAGCCGGGCCGCTTCGGCGGCCCGCACTCAGGCGACGGCGACGGAATCGTCGTCCGTCGCGCTGGCATCGGCCAGCGTGTGCGAGACGGCCCCCAGCAGCAACGCCGGCGTGATCGGCTTCGGCACGAAATAGGTCATGCCGGCGTCCATGCAGGCGGCGATGTCTTCGGCCGAGGTGTCGGCGGTGACGGCGATGACCGGGGTGGCGGCATTCAGGCTGGCCCCGGCCCGCAGACGCCGCGTGGTCTCGCGTCCGTCCAGTTCGGGCATCCGCACATCCATGAAGATCAGGTCGAAGCTGGCGTTTTCACAGATCTTCAGGGCCGCGAGCCCGTCGGCGGCGGTGGCGATATCGCAACCCAGCGGCTGCAGGATCAGCTGGATGGCGCGCCGGTTGATGTCGTGGTCGTCGACGACCAGAACCCGCAGCGGGCGGCCGTCCTCTTCCCCGTCATCGTCGCTGTTTTCGATCGGTGCCGCATCGACGCGCGGGGCGGCGGCCTGCGGGGCGGCCTGCGGGGCGGGCACGGCGGCGCGCCGGGTCAGGGCCTGGGGGACAGCGTCGCGGCTTTCCTGGTCGAGCGCGACCGGCGCGGCCGCGGCGGCCCGGCTTTCAGCCAGACTCAGGGCCAGGGTGAAGCTGGAACCCGCGCCGCTGGTGCTGCGCGCCGTCAGCCGTCCGCCCATCAATTCCGTCAACTGGCGACTGATGGCCAGACCGAGACCGGACCCGCCGTAGCGGCCACCGATGCCTTCGGCCGTCTGATCGAACGGCGTGAACAGGCGATTGATCTGGGCCGGAGTCATACCCGGGCCGGTATCGCTGATCTCGAACAGCAGGGCGTGCCGGGTCAGTTCATCGTTCCAGGCCCTAAGCTTCAGGGTCACAGAGCCGGTCTCGGTGAATTTCAGGGCATTGGACAGCAGGTTGTTCAGCACCTGACGCAGACGCATCGGGTCGCCCCGCACCATGGCCGGAATCGAGGCGGCCCCCTCGACGCGCAGCCTGAGCCCCTTGGACCGGGCCGGGCCCGACCACAGGCGCACCGTCTGGGACAGCAGGGCCCTGAGGTCGAAATCACGGGCCTCGACCGTCATGTGTCCGGCCTCGAGCTTGGCGTGATCGAGCAGGTCGTCCAGCAGGGCCTTCATCATCACGCCCGCGTCGGTGATCAGCTGGGCCTGGGCCCGGCCGGTGTTGTCTCCGGCACTTCGTTCCAGTTGTGCCGCGCCGGTGAGGATGGCGCTGATCGGCGTGCGCAGGTCGTGGCCGACGGCGGCCAGGAAGGCGCTGCGGCTTTCCATGATGCGTTCGGCCTCGATCCGTTTGACGTCGGCCTCGATGCGCGCCTGCGTTTCCGCCGCGCGGGCCGCGTCCAGGCGCGACCAGGTCGAGATGCAGTAGGTGGCAAAAACGACAACGGAGACGGCCGTGGCGGTGACGAAGGCGGTCGACGCCCCGAGCACCGACATGAAGAAGGGCGTGGCTGCCAGATAGAATACATGCGGAGAGACGGTCAGCCCCATAACGACCTTGGACCGCGGGGAATTGATGACGCTGTAGATCGCGCCTGACGTCAGCAGGATGGTGGCGCAGATGCCGCCCATCGCACCACCGATCAGCCAGAGCGGAACCGACAGGCTGCCGAAGTAGAAGCTGTTGCTGAACAGCACTGCGCCGCCGGTCAGGAAGCGTGCGCCGCGAAGCTGGGTCGTCTTGCCGCTGTTGATGGGCTCGAAGACCCACAGGTCGAGGAGCTGGATCGCGAAATAGCCGACCACCCACACGAGGCTGTAAGTCCAGCCGATCATCGGACTGAAGACCAGGGCGGCCGCCGCGCCCATGCCGACACGCTGCAGCAGCGCCTTGCGGCGCTGCCGGATGGCATCGGTCCAGTCAGACGGTATGTCGGCGTAGGCCTTTGGCATGCGGCTCCCCGAGGCGGGCGCGTTTGCCCGAGAAACGACCATGCCCGGCTAGCCCTAACGCTCCGTCAACGGGCCGGCCTGAATCGCCTGCTGGATTGTGGAAAACCCGTCGGACCGAAGCCGTTCCGCCAGGTCGCGCTTGATCCGGGCTACCAATCCGGCCCCCTCGTAGATCAGGGCGGAATAGAGTTGAACCGCCGCGGCCCCGGCCCGGATGCGCGCATAGGCCTCGGCCCCGGAATCGATGCCGCCGACCGCAATCAACGGCAGGCGACCGGCCCCGGCTTCTGCGGCGGCCCTGAGGGCGAGCCTCGCCCGGACCTGGAGCGGGGCTCCGGACAGGCCGCCCGCCTCGTCCCGTTGGGGCGATCGCAGGCTGTCCGGCCGGTCGAGCGTGGTGTTCGACACGATCAGTCCGTCGATGCCGTGGGCCAGGGTCGCCTCGACGATCATGGCGATCTCGGTGACGGTCAGGTCCGGGGCGATCTTCAGGAACACGGGCACGCCACCCGGCGACCGGGCTTCGGCGATCCGGCCCAACAGGTCGTCCAGCGCGGCCCGACCCTGCAGGGCGCGAAGGCCGGGCGTGTTCGGCGACGAGATGTTGATGGTGAAATAGTCGGCCAGCCCGGCCAGACGGCGCAGGCCGGCGACATAGTCGGCGGCCTTGTCCCCGGTGTCCTTGTTGGCCCCCAGGTTGGCCCCGACAATGGCGTGCGCAGGTCGGTGCGCCAGTCGACCGGCGAAGGCGTCCAGCCCGGCGTTGTTGAAACCCATCCGGTTGATCACGGCCCGGTCATCCGCCAGGCGGAACAGCCGGGGCCTGGGGTTGCCGTCCTGGGGGCGCGGCGTCACCGAGCCACATTCGACGAAGCCGAAGCCCAGCCGCGCGAGACCGCGCAGGGCCTCACCGTTCTTGTCGAGTCCGGCGGCAAGGCCGACCGGATTGCCGAGCTTCAGACCGGCAACCGTGGTTGCGAGGATCGGGTCGTCGGCCGGCGGCGCGGGCAGGGGGGCCCAGGCCAGGGCCTTGATCGCCAGTCCGTGGGCGATTTCCGGGTCCAGCCGGCGCAGCAGCCAGGTGCCGGGGTCGAAACCGCTCACGGAGCGGTTCCGCCGTCGTCGAAGCGCATCTGGCCGTCCTCGGTCACCAGCAGGGCGCGAACGGTGCCGACCGCCGTGACCGGCAGGGGACCGTACAGATGCGGAAACAGGTCGCCGCCCCGTGAGGGTTCCCACAACAGGGAGTCGCCCAGGGGGGCGGTCTGCACCGACAGCAACACCAGTCCGCTGCGCCCCGCATAGTGGCGTCGGGCGGTTTCGGCCAGCTGGGTAGCGGTCGACATGTGGATGTAGCCGTCTGTCCGGTCGACAGCGGATCCGTCGTAACGACCCGCATCCAGCGCCGTCGTCCATTCGCCGGCATCGATCAGCTTGAAGGCCGTTGTGGGCGGAACGGTCATCCCGGGTCTCCGACATTTCCGGGTTCCAGCAGTCCCTCCCAGGTGCATCGGCCGGCCGGATCCACGGTGAAGATCGCCACCGAGCCCGGCTCGAAACCGCCGCTCAGCCGGTCGAGAACGGACGGTGAGGCCGCGCTCTCGATCAGATACTCGACCGCCAGCAGGTGGATGCCCGGATTGTGGGCCACCACCATCAGACAGCCGACCTCGTCCTCCGAGGCCTCGACGAACCGCCGCAGCACATCGGATTCGGCATTGTAGAGCGCGGCTTCATGACGGACCTCCACGTCGCCCAGCGCATCGTGCAGCAGGTCCCAGGTCTCGCTGGTCCGGGTGGCCGAGGACACCAGGGCCCGGTCGGGCCGCAGGCCCCGGGCGGCCAGGGCCCGGCCCATGCGCGCGGCGTCGAGACGCCCGGCGACCGACAGAGGGCGGTCGCGGTCGCGCCCGGGGCCGGGGACGCGTTCGGCGCTGGCGTGGCGCATCAGGATCAATCGGTGCATCAGCGCCCTTTAGGGTCGTTTGGTCGAAGCTTCCAGATCGTTCCGTGCGGGACCCGGCATTTGGGTGGCCGGTTGCGGGGCGAGACTCGGGGCCCGGCCGCGGACGCTCTGGGCTGCGCCATTGACCCGGAGGCGGGCATAGGCCTGTCGCGTCGCCTCCAGCATGATCACGCCCGCAGCTCCCGGAAACAGGTGGCGACCGACCTGTTCGAAGCCGTCGGCGAGCGGCAGCAGCGGGGTCCAGGGCGGCATGTACAGGGCCTGGGACCAGGCGGTCGGCTCCAGTCCGACCTCGCGGACCAGCCGCTCCAGCTGGCCGCGTGTAAAGGGGCGGCCGTGACCGAACGGGGTCGTCTCGGCGCGGGACCACAGCCCGCCGCGCGCCGCCGCAGTCAGGATGATCCGGCCGGCCGGCGCCATGGCCCGGACGGCTTCGGCCAGCAGGGCGCGGGCGTCGTCGGCCTCTTCCAGGGCGTGAATCAGCAGAACGCGGTCGAAGGTGCCTGCCATGAATGGCAGGCGGCGGTCGTCGACGAGCAGCGAGCGATTGCGGCCCACGACCGGCCAGTGTTCGACGCCCTGCCCGCCCGGCATCGCCGCCACGACACGGCGCGCGCCGACGAAGGCGTCCAGCCAGGGAGTGGCATAGCCGAGGCCCAGGACATCGCAGTTGGTGGCCTCGCCCCAGGCGTCGTCCAGCCGTCGCGCCAGCAATCGTCGCACCAGCGCCCCCGAGGGTTCACCGTAGAAGGCGCGAAGCTCTTCGATGCTGTGTCGCATCGGGCGAACATAGCCGCTGCTGTAGGCTTGGGCGAGCCGTCGCTGCTAGAATGGGGGCATGACCCTGAGCGTGCACCTGTTTCCCTGCCTCAACGACAACTACGGCCTGCTGGTTCGTGACGACGCGAGCGGGCAGGTGGCGACGATCGACACACCGGACGCGGACGCCATCCTGTCCGAGCTGGACCGGCTGGGATGGGGAGATCTGCACCTGATCCTCAACACCCACTGGCACGCCGACCACACCGGCGGCAATGCGGCGCTCAAGGCCCGGACCGGCTGCGACATCGTCGGTCCGGCCGAGGTGGGGCGGCTCGCCCCGCTGGACCGGGTCGTGAGCGGCGGTGACACCGTCACTCTGGGTCGAACCCCACTGCAGGTTACGGCCACCCCGGGTCATACCCTGGGCCATGTGGTCTATCGTTCGGTCGCCGATAGTGAGGCCTTCGTCGGGGATACGCTGTTCGCCCTCGGATGCGGCCGTCTGTTCGAGGGCACGCCCCAACAGATGTGGGACAGCCTGCAGACCGTGGCGTCGTGGCCAGCCGAGACCCGGATCTGGTGTGCCCACGAATACACGGCCGCCAACGCCCGGTTCGCCCTGTCGCTGGATGACCGTCCGGAGATGCAGGCCCATGCCGAGGCCGTCTTCGCCGCCCGGACGCGGGGTGAGGCCACGGTGCCGACGACCGTGGCGACCGAGCGGGCCTTCAACCCGTTCCTGCGGGCTGTGGACGTCACCGACTTCGCGGCGCGCCGCGCCGCCAAGGACGCGTTTCGCGGCTAGGACTCAGTCCTGCGGCAGGAAGGCGCGGATGATGCGGGCCGACGACGGCCGGCCAGCCAGCCCCTGGCTGGGGGCCACGACAACCCGCAGCTCGCTGCCCAGATAGGTGACCGCGGCGCGATCGCCTTCGATGATCGTGATGCGGCGCAGCCGACTGAGGCTGGGCCGCGCCGATGGTGAGCGCGCGATCCGCATGACCGCATCGGTGGAGATGATCAGGGCGTCGACGGCCAGGGATTCGGAGTCCTCGCCGGTGTCGAGATTGATCTCGACCAGACGCCCCAGGGCCTGGGTGATCATGCCGCTGCGACGCGCCATCAGATTGAACAGCTCGGACGGTCCCAGCGACGGTGGCGACAGGGCCGGCCCCGGTCCGGCGAACGAGACCGGCGACCCCCCGCGGGCGACCGGGGTAAAGACGGTCATGCCGCCGTCGGGCGTCACGCGCAGCACCTGCTCGCCGGCGTCATTGCGATAGATGATGTCGCCGCGCGGTGCCGGGGTCGGGCGCAGCACCCAGGTCTCGTCGCGGCGTTCGAAACGCAGCAGGGCCTGCCGACCCGATCCGCCGAGGACGAAAGCCTCGCCACTGTCGGCGACATAGCGTCCGGCGACCGGCAGGCTGTCGGGCCGTTCCTGATTGCGCAGGGACTGACTCTGTTCGGCCTGGGCATTGCCCCGGATCTGCGCCCGGGCGGCCGTGGCCGTCGTCAGTCCCGCGGCCACGATGGCGAGCGCCAGCGTGGCCGCGATCGGCGTTGTCGCCGTTCTGACCCGGACCGTGAGTATCATGCGGCGGAGCGTGGAGCCTCACCTCGGCGGATTTTAGGCAGGACCGGCTTCAACCGACCAGGTATTGACCGCCGTTCAACGAGAGGGTGCAGCCTGTGACATATCCGGCACGCTCGCCGGACAGCCAGGACACCATGTCGGCGATCTCCTCGCCCTTGCCCAGACGACCCACGGGGATCTGGGCGATGATGGACGCGAGGACCTTCTCGTCCATGGCCCCGACCATTTCGGTATCGATATAGCCGGGTGCGATACAGTTCACCGTCACACCCTTGCGCGCGTTCTCCAGGGCCAGGGCCTTGGTGAAGCCGATCATCCCGGCCTTGGCGGCTGAATAGTTGGTCTGGCCGATCTGGCCCTTCTGGCCGTTGATCGACGAGATGTTGACGATGCGACCGAAGCCCCGGTCGCGCATGCCGTTGATGACCTGGCGGGTCATGTTGAACACGCTGTCCATATTGACGCGGATCACGTCGGACCACTGGTCGGCACTCATCTTGTGGAAGAAGCCGTCGCGGGTGATGCCGGCGTTGTTGACCAGCACATCGATGGGGCCCAGCTGGTCCTCGATCTCCTTCACCGCCCGGGCACAGTCGTCGAACGAGCCGACGTTGCCCTTGACGATGGTCACGCCCAATTCCCTGGCCGTGGCCTCGGCCGCCTCGACATTGCCAGAATAGCCGGCGGCGACGGACATGCCGTCTTCCTTGAGGCGCTGAACGATCGCCTTGCCGATGCCGCGGGTTCCACCCGTGACGAAAGCCACTCGAGCCATGTGCGTTTCCTTGTCCCTGACGGCCCCGTCTGACGCGGGGCCTTGTTCCGCGTCACCCTAGCGGTTTGCCGGGGGCGCGAGAACCCCGGCGAGGTACGTTCCGGTCGTGTCCGGAACGCACCCGCTGTCCGTGTCTAGAGCCGGGCCATGTCGAGGACGAAGCGATAGCGGACGTCGGACTTCTCCATCCGGGTGTAGGCGTCATTGATCTGCTCGGGGGCGATGACCTCGATCTCGCAGGCAATGCCGTGCTCGGCGCAAAAGTCGAGCATCTCCTGGGTTTCGCGGATGCCGCCGATCAGCGAGCCGGCGATGCGGCGGCGACGCCACAGCAGGGGCAGGGCGTAGACCGGCATGCCCTCGGTCGACAGGCCCAGCATGACCATGGTGCCGTCGCGGGCCAGCAGATTGACGTGGCTGGCGATCTCGTGCGTGGCCGAGACGGTGTTGATGATCAGGTCGAATTTCTCGCCCGCCGCCGCCATGGCCGCCGTGTCGGAATTGATCAGGAAATGTTTGGCCCCCATCCGCTCGGCGTCGGCCTTCTTGCGGTCCGAGGTCGACAGCACGGTGACCTCGGCCCCCATGGCCGCGGCCTGTTTGACGGCCATATGGCCGAGCCCGCCCAGGCCGATCACGGCGACCTTCGAGCCGGGGCCGACCTTCCATTCCTTCAGCGGCGAATAGGTGGTGATGCCGGCGCACAGCAGCGGGGCGGCGGCGTCCAGCGGGATCGAATCCGGGATCGACAGCACATAGTTCTGGTCGACCGTGATGTGGTCGGCATAGCCGCCCTGGGTCACGGCCTGGCCGACGGCGGCCCCCTTGGGATCGGGCGAGCCATAGGTCTGGGTCATGCCCGGCACACAATACTGTTCCTCACCCTCCTGGCAGGCGGCGCAGGTGCGGCAGCTGTCGACCATACAGCCGACGCCGACCCGGTCGCCGACCTTGAAACGGGTCACGTCCGCGCCGACCGCCGCAACGACGCCGGCGATCTCGTGGCCGGGCACGATCGGATAGCGGGTATTGCCCAGGTCGTTGTTGGCGACGTGCAGGTCCGAATGGCAGACGCCGCAGAACTGGATGTCGATGGCCACATCGTCCGGGCCGGGATCGCGCCGCTCGAAACTGTAGGGCGACAGCGGCGTATGGGCGGCGGTCGCGGCGAAGGCGCGGGTGGCGATGGGCATGAAGAGGGCTTCCGGTCTGGCGGCGGGGGCCTTTAGATGTGGTCTTGGGCCGGTTGTCGCAAGGCGAGCCGGCCCCTGAAAAACACGGTCCACTGAGTCCACTGAGTCCGCCCTGGGCCCCACAGGGCCGGTCCGGACCCGGCCGCAAACCCCTTATGGCACGGCCCTGCGTCAGAACCGGACGGCGCGCGCCGCCTCAGCCCAGTGCCGCGATCAGCGCCTGGGCCGCGGCCGGATTGCGCACCTTCGCCCCCGAGATGAAATAGGCGAACACCGCGCCGCGTTCAGCCCAGGCGCGGGTCTGGGCGGCGACGGCATCCAGCTCGCCGGTCGTCAGGCCGGTCGGCTCATCCTCGCGGCTGGACATCAGCCGGGCATAGGTAAAGTCGGCGGTCGGCTGGTCGATACGCGGCCAGTCCGGCGATTCATCGTCGACGGCATAGACGATGGCCGCGCCGTATTTCGCGGCCAGATCATAGAACTGTTGCGTGTCGAAGCTGGGGTGCCGCACCTCCAGCGCATGCCGAAGCCGCACCCCGTCCTTCTCCTGCGGCAGCAGCTTCAGGAAGGCCTCGAAATCCTCGGGCTCGAACCGTTTCGTGCCCATGAATTGCCAATTGACCGGCCCCAGCTTGTCGCCCAGCGCCGTCAGCCCCTGGTCGAGGAACCGTCCCATCGACTCGCCCATCCCGGCCAACACCTTGCGATTGGTGCAGTAGCGACTGGCCTTGACCGCGAACACGAACCCGTCCGGCGTCTCGTCGCGCCACTTGATCCAGCTGTCGGGCTTGAAGGTCGAATAGTAGGTGCCGTTGATCTCGATCGAGGTCAGGGCCCGTGAGGCGAATTCCAGCTCGCGCTTCTGCACCAGGCCGGGCGGATAGAAGACCCCGCGCCACGGCTCATAGGTCCAGCCGCCGGTGCCGATGTGGATCCTGCCCGTCATGGAAGAACTCCGGTGGAGCGTCGGGGGTGATCCTATCCGCGTCCGTCGCGACTTTCATCTGCCCATCGGCCGCTTATCGCGGAGTCTCTGCCTGCGGCTGCAACTCGGTCGGCATCGGCAGGGCCTCGGTCTGGGCCTCGGTCTGGCTCAGCCCGGGTGCCTGGGCGGCGTAGATGACGCCGAAGATCGCCACGATCAGGACCAGGGAGATCAGCAGAACCCAGAGGATCCGAAGGCCGCTGCGGCCCTGTTTGGCGTCCTTTGCCGGAATGGCGGGGCCGTCCGACAGGCGGGCGTCGTGATCGGCGGGCCGTTCCGTCGGGTGATCGGGCGGGGGCGTTTCATGGGTCATGCAAAGCCAATGCTCAAGCTGGCCAGGCGTTCCCGGGACAGGCCCGGGACCGTCCGAATTCAGTAGGCGAAGTCGCGGTACATGCGCGTGACGTCGCCTTCCCATTCGCCGTGATACAGCGACAGCAAACGGTCGGCCGGGGTGATGCCGCTGTCGGCGATGTCCTCCAGCTCGGACAGATAGCCGCGCTCGTCGACCATGCCGCCGCTGAAGCGGGCCCGGTTCTTCAGGCCCTGGCGGGCGATGGCCACCATGTCGACGGCGATGTCGCGCACCGAACGGCCGGCGACCTCGGCCTTCAGGCCCAGCCGGGTGACGTCGCGGCGCAGGCGTTCGTGGTCGGCGATGTCCCAGTCCTTGCACAGGTCCCAGGCGGCGGCGAGCGACGGGGCGTCATACAGGATGCCGGCCCACAGGGCGGGCAGGCCGCAGATCCGGCTCCACGGGCCGCCGTCGGCGCCGCGCATCTCCAGATAGGATTTCAGCCGCACCTCGGGGAACAGGGTGGTCAGGTGATCACCCCAGTCCTTGAGTGTCGGCCGCTCACCGGGCAGGGCCGGCAGCTCGCCTTTGAGAAAGTCGCGGAACGACTGGCCCGAGGCGTCGATGTAGCGTTCGCCGCGCTTGGCGAAATACATCGGTGTGTCGAGGGCATAGTTGGCATAGGTCTCGTAGCCGAAGCCCTCGGCGAAGACGAAGTCCAGCATGCCGGTGCGGTCCGGATCGGTGTCGGTCCAGACATTGGCGCGGGCCGACAGGAAGCCGTTGGGCTTGCCCTCGGTAAAGGGCGAACAGGCGAACAGGGCGGTGGCGATCGGCTGCAGTGCCAGACTGGTCCGGAATTTGGCCACCATGTCGGCCTCGGAGTCGAAGTCCAGATTGGCCTGGATGGTGCAGGTGCGCAGCATCATGTCGAGGCCCAGCCCGCCCTTCTTCGGCATATAGGCGCGCATGATCTCGTAGCGGCCCTTGGGCATGATCGGGATGTCCTCGCGGGCCCACAGCGGGTCGAACCCGGCCCCCAGGAAGCCGAGGCCGATCTCGTCGGCGACCATCTTCACCTCCATCAGATGCTGGCCGGTCTCGTTGCAGATGTCGTGGATGTCCTTCAGCGGCGCGCCCGACAGTTCAAACTGGCCGCCCGGCTCGAGGCTGATCGAGGCCGAGAAGCCCTCGTTGTTCTTCCGTTCCAGCGCGATCACGTGACCCGCCTCTTCAACGGGGGTCCAGCCGAAGCGCTGCAGGCCGGTCAGCATGGCGCGGATGCCATTGTCGCCCTCATAGGCCGGACGGCGCAGGGTGGTGCGATCGAAGCCGAATTTCTCGTGCTCGGTGCCGATGCGCCACTGGGGCCGGGGCTTGGCCCCGTCGGACATGACGGCCGTCAGCTGTGCGAGCGAAAGCGGTTCCTGATCGACCATGGTGCATCCCTTGTCCGTCGCAGGGAGCGTACGGCCTGTTGTGGCTAGATGGGAGTCGCGGTCGCGCGGCTCAAGGGGCGTCCCTGTCGAGCGGTTCAGCGATCCCAGTCGCCGACGGCGGCCTGCCACAGGGTCAGGGCGGCGATGGCGGCGGTGTCGGCGCGCAGGATGCGCGGTCCCAGCGAGACGGCGGTGGTGAAGGGCAGGCCCAGCAGGCGTTCACGCTCCTCGGGGGCGAAGCCGCCCTCGGGGCCGATCAGCACGGCCCAGGGCTGCGACATTCCTCCCCCATCGGGAGAGGGGGACCATCCGAAGGGTGGTGGAGGCGGCACGCTCCCGGCACCGGCGGACGGATCGACCCCCTCCACCGCTTCG
>TARA_R110000868_G_scaffold94549_1_pt1 | contig 28428 bp, 38 predicted proteins | sample TARA_R110000868 | Tara Oceans TARA_R110000868 (sample SAMEA4397489) | marine metagenome | biome: Polar Biome; feature: [SRF] surface water layer (ENVO:00010504); material: water (ENVO:00002006), including particulate matter (ENVO:01000060) such as... | depth 5 m | reverse complement strand
TCTCCAACTGCTATTGTCATACTGCTTCTCCTTTAGGGTATCCCTCATACCATTTAACTACTGTTTCGGTTCGAAAACTTCTCCAACCTTCTTTATCTAGGCACCACACAACCAAGTGGTCGTTGTCTTCACGTTGTTCCAGAATCTCCGGTACATTGTGATTTGATAACTCTACATTCAATGTACAAGGCATTACCCTTAACTCACCTGTACCAATCTTATTGAACTCAACGGTTACTGCACCTTTTCGGGCCGCGTCTGTAAATCCTTTCATCATAATCCTACTATCTCCACTGTTGTTGGTACTACATCAATACCATTCACGATATCTGATGAGATCAAATCTCCCAGAGCATTCTTTTTACCACGTGTCCACTTAAGACCAACATACACACGATACTGCTGTTTCGCTGTCACTAGAACGGCTTTGTTCCACTCTTCATAGCCCACAGGCGCAATCTTACCGACGGTGTTTCGTACAACCGAATTAGTTTCTGTTGCCATCTCAACGCTAGACTCATCACCGGCTTCTGCCACGGTGTACTCGGTGTCTTTGTTTACTTGACCAGCGATCTGGTCAGCAAGGTCTGCCTTAGCAATCATCGTAGACTTTTCAACCGCTAGTTGAAGGTTAGATGACACCGCAGTACCAACACCGTAGATATATCCGTGTTTGTTGTTCCGATCAAGTAATCCACGACTCTCTTCAGAATCAATGTACCACTCGGGAATGAGGCTGAGAATCGAATTCTCGGTAGACTCTTGCTTTACTTTATAGTTGGACGCACATCCAACTGTTAACATCAATACCGCCACTACTAATAACGTTTTCATAATATAATCCTATTTTGCTAATGCAATTAAAACACCAATGAGACCCACATCTACCAGCTGGACTTTTACGTAGTCACCGAACCGATTATGAGGATCAAACTTCTGCTTGCCTTCTTCCGTCGTTTCGATACATTTTCGAACTTTGGTTTCTTTGATCAATTTACCATCTTCGAAGTATTGAGTCACTTCGTAATGACAGTTAACAGATACTTCCTCTTCAGCGTAGGCATCAAGTGCCGACACTATAAGCAAGAAAACAATTAAACATTTTAAGAACAATCTAAAGTTAGGTGTAAACATAACACAACTCTCATTCGTTAACATGGACCCTATCCTAACAGATTATTCGTCAATGTCAACATCTACCGTGTAATTAACTGTAATATTTTCACCAGTTTCCCAGTTGTTCTCAAGCCAAATCGCAAAATTCTTTTCGGTCTCTTCATCTCGCTCTTTTTTATAAGCACAAAAATCAACTATATTACTCATCATTGAGCCCTTAATGCGGCTTTGGCGGCGGCATCCCAGTGTTCTGGTTTAGCATCATTGATACTCCTTCGGTTAGACACAACACTTGAAGGCTCACCCTTGTTGGCAACCTTGTTGGCCTGATCATGAATGTGCAATTGGATCAAAGAGTAGTGCAGAATCTTCAAGATGTCTTTACGTGCATCAGCAGGAGTACCCTTGTTGCCGTACCGCTTCGCATACTTAATAACATTGCCTAAACAAAAGCCCGTACCATGACCACTGTCGATAATAATATCGGTGGCTTGAAACTTGTCCGTTGCGTAGTGTTGATTGTATGTTTTATCAACATAACTCTTTAACTCATTGATTAACAAATCTTCATCAAATTTGTAATTCATTTACTCTTCTCCTGAGGTCGCTTGTTGAGAACCTATGGTCTCGTTTATTAAAAAAGATTTCAATACCTCTACTGGCACAGATTGCTCTACCTGTAAACTTTTTATCTTTGTATTCTGAGCCTATAATCCTAACATTTAAATCGAGCATTGTCAAGATGTCTTCGAGGTCTTGTTCGGTTTGGTATGGAATAATTTCATCGACGTATTGAATAGCATTCAGTTGTGCATATCGTTCAACTAAGGTTTGTACCGGCTTATTTTTATCTGGACGATCAAGCGAAGGATCCACCTGTAAACCACAAATCAAATAGTCACACTGAGCCTTTGCTTCACGTAACATAGACACATGACCAGCATGAAGTAAATCAAATGTGCTGGCTGTAAAACCCTTTATCATATAAATCCTTATACCAGGCCGCTATAGCCCATCGTGTACCAGATCTCACTGGTAAAACTTTATGTGGATAATTAATTCCATCATACCAAACAATGCGTCCCGTTACGGGCTGAAATCTTGTACCATCTTTAAAGTGTAACTCACCACCGGTGAACTCGTCGTTTAACCAAAGCACAGAAGTGTATGTTGTTGCTGTGCTTGCCACATCGGTATGTAAACCCATTACAGAACCAAGTTTCCATTTGTACACTTGTGCCCACTGTAATGCATATCCAAATCTTTTAGCGTTAGCCTCCAGTTTGCACCAAATATCTGTCAATACAACCGGACGTCCTTTTGCCGGACAGGGATCATTATTCGTATCACCAATTAACAAAACCTCTTTGTTGTACTTATCTGTCTCTCGTTGAGGTAAACTATTATAGTATTCTATAACTGAATCACAACATTCTTTTGTTAGAAAGTCATCGACGATATGAACCGTACGTCTCACAGTTGTTCTTTTGTACCATCATCAAACGTGATTTCCATGGTACCCTCTTCAACATCTATATCAATAGCCTTAGCCTCTAATCTCATCAACAATCTCATAAGATGATCAGCATGTATATGACCCAGTTCTTCTGTCAGGTCACGATTCTCCAAGTATCTACCTATATGAAACGCTACAAATACCAGTGCAGTTGCTATGGCGGTGTGTATGTAAGGATCCATTTAACATCTCCTAATTAAACCTAATGCCTTTGAGTTTTTCGCCTGCTGTACTTTTCTCAAACACAGGTATATCATTATCAGGTGTTACTAGGGTTTGTTCAGCCTGATCCACATCATATAATTTCATTTTACTTCTGTCAACACCAAGAACAAATCTTGCATTCTTGTTAGGATCATTATACCGATTTTTCAACTGTTTAACCATAATCTGACCTAGATTGTTCAACTCTTCGTTTGATACTAAAGCAAACATTAGATCCGCAGTCGCCGGTAAACCGAACGATTCAGACGTGTCTTCGAGACCGGGATCAGAGTTACCATAACCAGATCGAGTCGTTTGTGTAGCCGACATGATTGGTACGTCAAACTCTACCGCTAATCCACGCATCTCTTCTGCAATGCTTTTAATGTAAGTGTATGAATTGATAGCACCACCCATACTCTTCATTCTTGCAGATGCACATATATTTAGGTAATCTATGAAGATCATTTCAGGTTTAAAACGTTTTTTTAATTTTAATTCTTGCAACAAGGCTCTAAAGTGACCAGTGTGTGCTTGACCTGTTGGATATTCCTTGATGATCAGCTTACCTTCGGTCTTTTCTTGAATTGCCTTTACACGGTCTGTGAACATGGGTTTAGACATATGATCCAACTGGTCAATTGGAACGTTCATCAGGTTGGCATCGATACGTTCTGCGATACGTTCTTCAGCCATCTCCATGGTAATGTAAAGGACATTACGGCCTTGTGATAGGGCACTGGCGGCGACATGACACATAAAGAGCGACTTACCTACGCCTGTGCCTGCTAACGCAATGTTCAACGTCTTGTTCGGCAAACCACCTTTGGTAATGGTGTTGAAGTATTCCAAATCGAAAGGAACCCTCTGCTCTTGCTCATGATAAAAAGCGTATCGCTCTTCAACGTTTTCTAAATAGTCATGCCCAACATTATTGTCGAAACAGACCGCCAGTGCATTCTGTAAGATATCAGGCAAAGCATCCTTGGTGTACGTCTTATGTTTACCATCAATAATTTCAATGGACTCCATAATCGCAAGGTACACGGCTCTGTCTTGACACCATTTTTCAGTACGTTCAAGCAACCATTCTTGATTCTCTTCCTTGTATTCAAAGATAAGAGGTAGAATATCAAGGGCATGGGTGTATGCCTGTTCGCTAAATTTACCAGACTCATCGATATCAATCTTAAAAGAATCCATCGATGGAAGTTTATTGTACTTAGATACGTGCTTGGTAACCTCATTAAACAATAGGCCATAAACACCTTCGAAATATTCTCGCTTAACAAACGGAATGACCTTTCGCATGTAAGGTTCGTTCGTTAAAAGATTTCGTAGTATAGCAAGTTCTAAATCAATCTTCATCTTTTTCCTTTGAAGTAATGGTACCGTCATTAATACCTTTTTCTAAAACATCTTCAAGCACATCAGCAACGAACTCTTGAAGATCCGGATCGGACTCATCTAAGTCACCATCAGGACTGGATTGTATACTAAAATTAAAGGTAAGGCAATCCCCATCAGGATCAAACGCTATGTTACCAAGACGTATTACGGTTTCAGGATGAGGTCCTTCAAGCAGGCGAATAGCCCATGCCTGCTTGTTGGATTCGTCATCAATAGGCACTAAAGAATAGTGAATATCTTCGCTGACTTTATTCACCTTCTACCTCAATATCTAAGTCTACAACAGCACTACCAACTTGAAAGGCATTCTTCACAAACTCTTGAAACACTTCATCCTCTAGTATACTCGACCAGAAGTTTTTGTCAAGGTCTGCGAGACGATATTTTTTCTCTTCGTCTACTTTCTGATACCATCCATTAGACGGTTTGATAACATGTCCACTTGCCATGGCAACATCAAGTAAGCCAGACATCTCATCGATACCACCTTCCCAAGTCACGCTAATTGGAATCTTAGACTGCTCTTTAACGAACCTAGACTTCTCGACCTTGATAACAAAATCATAACCCATGACTTCAGTACCAGTCTTGTTCTGTCTACGACCAATGATCCAGATGTTGTTTGCTGAGTAGTAGATGCCTGTACCACCGCCCACAATATCTTTCGGATACAAACCAATCTCTTTATAGGTGTGATTGATAGCCAGCAATGGAATGTTCTTCATTGCAAGATAAGGTGTGGTCATACGGAACAAACCTTTCAGAGCCTTCGCACGAGACATATCAGCAACAGACTTTCCGTCCTTGGCATCTTCAAGTTCTTTCTTAGACGCTAGGTTACCAATAGAGTCAATCACGATAATCACATCATCATTTTTATCCATCTCTTCTAACTGGCCAATCAGGTCAAACTTCAACTCTTCTACATCTGTAATAGGTGTATGGAGTACACGCGAGGTATCAATACCAAAGGCATCAAAGTATGACTGAGGTGAACCAAACTCAGAATCATAGAACAACATAACCGCATTTGGTTTCGCATTCAGATAGGCCGCTGCCATCTTCAGTGCAAACGAAGTCTTAAAATGCTTCGATGGTCCAGCAAGTACGGTGAGACCGGGAGTAATTCCACCGTCTAGAGAACCTGTCAAGGCAACGTTGATCATAGGTACATCAGTCTGCACCACTTCCTTCTCTTGAAAGAATTCAGATTTATCCATCTGTGACGATAGTTTAATCTTCGAATTCTTTTTCAATTTATCCATTAACGACATAATATTTCCTTCAGTTCAGTGTAACCCCCAATTGGGTTACCATCGATTTTGATTTGTGGGAAGGTAGTTGCACCCTCAAACTCTGCTAAGATTTCTTCCTTAGTGAAATCTATTTTGTATGTTTTGTATTCATATTCAACACCTTTTGATTCACATAGTTGTATAGCAGCGTCACAGAAGGTGCAAGTCAATTTACCCCAGATCTCAATGTTCATACTAGTCTTTTAGGTTACGTAGATTAATACACTCTTCAAGCACAGTGAGTGTGTCGGTCATACTAGCTAACAACTTAGCATCTTTGTTTGCATATTCACCACCATAAGACCTTGCTTTTTTCATTGTGATATCACTATCAGCCTGTGACCGGATAAACGTTGGAATCATTAACACATTATCCTGTTCCATTATACTAGCCAATTGTTGACGAACAACCGAAGGATTTGCACCCTCAACATCAAGAATTGCCTGATGTAGTTGATTAAAGAACGTCTGCTTCACGGCTTTGAACCCAACCAGACCCAACTTTGTGAATATGATTTCGTTAATTGTACCAACTAATGTCGTACTTGGCAAGACACAAGTGCCCGATTGTATGATACTAATATGTGCTTCTGATACCTTTTCGGATGCCGCACCAACAAATAATACCTTACCAGCCAAGACTTCTTCTACAGTCTCACCAACTTCAGGCGAGTAGATAAACTTGTTGACAAACCATTCACCACCAACTGCCGCAGCAATTCGATCTGAAGTTTCTACAGTGATTGTAGACTTAAGACAGACACCTGCAGGGGTTTCTTTTGCAAGCCGCCCAATTAACTTGATTAGATGTGAATCATCAATAGTATCATTCTTCATTAACGGTAAATCCATACACACAAATACCACTTGTGGTTTGAACTCGATCATGAGATCAACATCCGATTCACTTGTCACTGGATACACGTCTGTGATTTTTTGGTCAAACATGATACGTGTAGCATCAGACAAATAATTATCACCAATAATAGCAACTCTCAGTTTACCTTTTCGTGCGGCCTCTTCAGCCAGCCGCTCTTCTCCAGGTTCGAACTTCTGCGTTACTGTTGCCTGTCCTCCGCCTGGTATATCAATAACATCGGACCATTCAGCTTCGGCACCATCAACGTTTGATGGAGGTGGCAAATCGATTACTGCCTGTCTAGTTTCTTCTTCACTCATGATACTCTCCTATATGTTTCTGTAAGCGTACTCGACAGCACGGTCTGCTTCAAGCTCTAGTGGTCTATTATCATACCAATTACCAGTGTCTTTGTCAAACTCTCGACACAAATTGGCAACGATAGTAGGTGTTATTGGGTACTCTTTCTTTATAGCATTAGCCGCCGTAGCAACCATGATTTGGTACATTTTACCATACCAGCCAGCACCCACAATTGTTTGATATTCTGCCGCCAATCTTTTAGGGAAAAACGGGCAGTCTCGATATGATGACCAAACAACTTCGTCATTCGACATCTTATTCTTTCTATGATTAACCACTGCCTGAGCCATTTCAGGCGGCAGACGATCAAGAAAACTTTTACCAGTATTAGGTTTATAACTATACTGGGCTTTTATATAGTCGGGATCCATAACTTTACCTTCGTTCTCAAAGATAAAGTTAAACGCATCCGGATAAACTGCCGGTACATAGTACATACGAGAAAGGTCTTTAGTCTGTTTATCACCAAGATCTCCGAGGTGTTTGTTTACAGCATACCAAAAATGTGATATCTCGTCCTTGTCTATGTGTCGGCTTAGTGGAAATACTAGACGGAACTTAGGTTGGACAGGAGTGCTTGAAGCAGTGGAGTAACATATAAAACTATACTCTCCGCAAATTCTCTGAAGGCTTTGATTAAGGTCTCCGGAATGAATGCTGAAATCATCAACATCAATAGCACACCACCCAGCCCAAGACACAACATTTTTATTAGACCTCGTCCCACCTTCGTTATACACAGCAGGACTAATAAGAGGAGAACTATTATTTCCACCTTTTTCACCTTTTTTGTTAGATAGCGCGAACAACATCTCACTGAACTTTTGCCACGAGTTCAACGTAATGTTAGTTTCTGTCTTGTTGTCGTAGGTGTTTTTAAACACCGTCAATGAATAATCCATATAAGGATAGTACTAAAATTGAAAGGTATTGGCAAGCACTTTAAACGAATGATCTGCCTCGTCAATTCTTAATCTGTTGTTGAGTTCGTGGTTTCTAGAGTTCCATGGGGTAGAGAAGCCTACCTTGTTGACATTGTTGTTGATGTGGTCTGGCATCCAATCACACAAGTCTTCGCGGATGAGCCGCTTGTAATAACCAGTATGTATGTTCGCATCATCACGGTCAAAGTGATCTTCTACAGGAGGTTTAATCACCGAATGACCTGCTCGAATCTCTTGCTTATTAGGTGTCCGTAATTTATGATGAGAAGGTATTTTCATAACATATTTGACTAGCTCTTGATTCATAAATGGTACTCGGCTCTCCATTCCAAAAGAACCCGCCAAGGTGTCCACCAAACCATTAAAACTGTCTACAGACTGCATCAATCTCCAGAACATATGGTTGTTTATATGATCCGTTCCGTGGAGGTGTTTAGGATACCAAGCCTTAAAATGACTTTGATGATGTTTATCAAAAAAACCTTCGTACTTGCTCCAAGGCGTTAGATACGGATCAATGAAGTGGTTGTTGCGTGGACGTGGATTCTCTTTGCTCATGCCATACCAGGCATGTCCGCTATAACCGGTCAGAATCTCATCAGCTAAATCGCCTACAATATATATTTTAGCACCATGTTCTGCGGCGTTTTTAGCGTTTCGCATTCTAGGTATAATACGAGATGCTAGCCACATATAACCACCGATACGTGTAACAGTTTCATCTAACTCGTGTTCAAAGGCTTTTTTAATTTCGGTGGTTGTGTGATCTAAACCATACATTTGACATGTCTTGGCTGCTAACTCATGCTCTTTCATCAACGAAACTTTTGTTGTATGATCGACATGATCTTCAAATGAAACAGAACTGCAAAACAAATTATCCGTTCGTCGGTTCATAGACACGATTAAATTAGAATCTAATCCACCACTAAGCGATACACATTTTCTAATATCAGGAGCATGACAAGTTTCACGCATAGATTTAAGCATGAGTTCACGATATTCATCCACATCCCACTGTGGATTCGGTTCTAGATTGAATCGCTGTCCAGCACCCCACAAATTATCATTATTCATCCAACAACCATCTTTTATACTCCACGTCATGATGGCACCTGGAGGTACACGTCGAATAGTACCATACTGTGTTTCGGGTGATAGCCAAAACCCATCAAGAAAATCTAGTGTATGTTTATAGTTATGTTCAGATGATATTTTAGTTTGACCTTGTTGCAACACTGCAATAAGAGGTTTCATTGTAGACGACCAAAACAGATCCTTACCCACTATCACATAATATAAAGCCTTTACTCCGAGATGGTCTCGACATAACGTGACGGTCTGTGCATCTTTATCATATAAAGAAAATCCCCACATGCCGTTAGTTTCATATTTTAATTTAGACCAGTTGCCGGTATCCAAAACATCCATCAGATATTCGGTATCGAACGAGTCTATACCATAAATCTCTCCGTTATAGGAAAGAACTTTGTTACCTTTCTCTAGGGGTTGTATAGATCCGTTTGGATTATCCTGAATGCTTAACAGAGAATGTGCTATTGAAACATAATCGTCTTGCCAGTAATTGGTACCATCAGGACCTCTATCAGCATTAAACGCCGCATATTGTGCTAGTGTAAAATTGTGTTTACCAGTAAAACCATCAACAGAACACATTATGCAAAGAAATCCTCTAGGCTAGCTCTAGGTTCAGCTTGCCAGCCCACGGCATCCAGTATTGGAGTCAACGGATCTACGAATGTTTTTAGAAACATCTTCTCATAATCAATTGCATTCATAACATCAAACTCACGAGGCAGTTCAGAAGGAAAACTAATAATATTCTCTTTGAGTTTATTGGGCACTTTCATATACACAAATTTAATCTTTTCGCCGTTCTGTATTTTTTCATAGCGATCTTCGAGACCATACTTCTTTATGTAGTGGTTATATAGTAGAGCACCTCGCACGTGAATAGGAGTACCTTTACCATAGATCTCCTGTTTGTCAGCATACTTTTTCACATCAGAGACGCCTCTAGGAAAAGCAATGTCTTCAGGAGGCAATGAGAAGAAATACTCTTTGAAGTCACGTATGAATTTTTGAGTCTCTTCTTCAGACGAATTAACAATAATGTGAAATACGTCCTTAAACTTACCTCTGACTACCTGTGGTGTGCTAGACTTGACGGCTTCGATACCCATCATCTTTAGCTTGGGTTCGGCAAAGCGAACACCCTCACTGTCGTGAACGTTTAGAATGTATCGTTTCTTTGCCATCCAGATACCACGGTCAGCGATCACCTCTCGCTTCATCACCATGCGGTCAACATAAGCATTCGTCTCGGTCGCAAGCTCCTTATAGGCGGCGGCAATCTTGTCTTCGAAATGCTCACACACTTTATCGAGAAAGTTTACTGGATTGGCCGGCGCATGTAGTTCTACCAAGGAAGACATATTGATATAGACTGAATCGGTATCAATTGCAATTACATAATCTTTCTTGCTACCAACTATTTCTTGCATCTCATCGTTCACTGCCTTCTCGGCTGTTTTAATAGCACGTTGACCAGACAGCGTTACCGCCTCAGCGATACGGTGATCGAAGTATCGGAAGTACCGATTAGCCAAAGCACCGTAGAGAGAGTTCATCAAGATTTTAATACCAGTCTGTTCAGTATCAAGATTATCAATCAACGATTCAAGTTTGCGAGAAGGAGTCTTTTCATACTCTTGCTTGGCTACAAGCATTTCGTTCTTGAGTCTGACACGACGATCATAGAACTTTCGAATGACACGAGGTATAATACCTTCAATGTCCTTACGATACTTTGTACCGTTAGCCGCAATGCAAGCATCAGGATTGTCCGAGAAATCTAACGTTTCAGGTGAAATGTTGTATTGTATCAGAATATTGGGATACAGTGAGTTCAAATCAAATGAGGTAACCCAGTCATGAGAGCCGACAACAGGGGCTTTCACATAACCACCTTCAATCTTGGTAGTCACGTCTGGTATATTAGGCTTTGGTGGTATGATGATTTTATCGGGCATCAACTCATTGAAGATTGTTGCGTCCCAAATAGCAGTTGTACCAAGAGCATCTTCTAATCTAGAATGAGCACCATATGCCATCGTCATAATCAATGTAATGATGCCAAGCTTCTCTTCAAGCCGTTCAACTAGCTCAACGTCTTTTATATTATAATCAATAAACTTCTGATGATCTTCGCGGTAAAGAGTGAACAGATTGCCATGCTCGTCGTAAGAAAGTTTTCGCTCACCAAGAACGACATTTGCGATATGATCAAGTTTGTAAGATTCTTGCTGACCATACGTATTCCAGGTAAACTTCTTAAAAATATCAAAGTAATCAAGTTGAACAATTCCTTCTATTTCATATGCTTGTTGTGTGCGATTCATGAACGTGAAATTTCGCTCTCGAATAATTTTCCAAGGCGAGTATCGTTTAACGGCCTCAGGACCCAGTAGTTTGTTGGTACGGTTGATTAGATAAGGCATATCGAAAAGATATGTGTTCCAACCGGTTACTATATCAGGGGCATCATTAGCCCAAAAATCTAGAAACGATTTGAGTAATTCTGTTTCGTCAGCACATTTTCGATATGCAACATCATGTTCTGTTTTGGTAACATCATAGTCACCAAGACCCCAGACCTCATAAGATTTCGAGTGGTTTGTTCGATAGGCAATTGATATAACAGGGTGCTTGGCCTCTTCGGGTAAAGGAAAGCCTTGATCGGATGCAACCTCGATATCAATCGTTGCGACTTTTACCAAGTCACGATCAAACTCAATGTTACGGGCAAAGTATGTTGAAAGAAATTGTAGAGTGAAGTTGGTTTGCCCGTGAATGGGTTTACCACTAACGCCTTGATAGCTCTTGATATGGTCAGAGGCTTCTCGCATGTTATCGAAATGTACCGGCAGAAGCTTCTCACCGTATAGACCTCGATAACCAGAATCTTCTCGACCATGATATAGTTCAAAGAGTGTCGGTGAATATCTTACTTGTTTTTCTACACGTTCACCGTTTTCATAACCACGATATAGAATGTGGTTTGCTCGACGAGATACGCTTGTATAGAATTTGGTCATATAAGATCCTTTAATTGAGTATGGATCCTATCAGATTATAGAGTCTAAGTCAACCCAATAAGAGTCTGGATGTAAATCTTTTGTATAAACTTTTGTTATATCAAACTCACCATCCGTACAGTATCTAGGATTCTTTCTATCCTGTACTGTACCACCATATTTTTCATCAACTACTTGTGTGACAGCAGAATGTATCATAACCGCAGGATCACCATAGGCTTCGTTTACAGAGCGACCTACACCGGTCACATTCACCCATCGAGGATCTTTTTTCCAGTTAGACGGCCAATAGATGGCTCTACCAGGATTGTTACGAACACACCAGCTTTGTGCAACCTTGTGTAGTGTTGACATAGGACCGTGTGGTGTGCCTGCCTCAATTGCTGTGGCATATTCGGTAGCGACTGATTGCCACATGGTGTACATTTCATTTGAGGTACCTATCTCAGCGACAGGAAATGTTTCCCACTTAGATAGCAACATTCGAAACGTTTCTTCATTAATCAGATAAGCATCATGCTCCATGATCCAGAATTTTTCACCCGCCGCTAAACGCTTTACCATACGGTAGTGAGAGTGCATAGCAGCAATCTCTCCAGGGGATCTGGTTTGTGTAACAACATACTTGTCTTTTAAGATAGGTAAGAGAGCGTTTGGAGTTATACATTGTATAACCTCAATCTCAAAGATATCAGAGACACATTCAAATGATTTCAAAGCAACTTTCATGTACTTACGTGCGAGTTCGTTTTTCAAATCGCACATCATGTAGCCTTTAATCATCATGAATTCCTTAAATAAGTTGGGTCGGGGGAGATGCGTCTCCCCCAGTTTATGCTAAAACGCTTGTTAGCACCCAAAAGTTTGTTACAGGTATGGTTGAGGTATGTAGTAAGTTCTTCCACCTTGTACTAATACACCGCCGTAATTGGCGGTGAAAAAGGGAGCAATTAAACCACCTAATAGTACGGCAACGAAGACTACGATAGCCAACCGGTCTTTTATTCTCTTAGGTATGCCGTTCACGATAAATACGTGAGAGCAATCATGAGAGGAGCAATTGCAAATACACCAACGAGTTGGTACACAGCCACTGCTGAGTCGCTTTTTAACACTTTCATTTTGTTACGTCCTTTGTGAGATTTGTATTTTTCTCGGACGCTGTTCTTCGGGAAGATCCACTTTGAGTTTAATCACTAGTAGTCCATTGACGAATTCAGCTCCATCAACGACAACATGATCGGCAAGTCGGAAGGTTTCCACGAATTTCTTCGTAGTAATCCCTTTATGAAGATACTCGGTGGTATCCTCCGCAGGGTTGCCCGTTATGACTAGAACACCGGGTTTAGACTCGATTTCTAAATCACTTTTTCGATAACCACCTAGTGCAAATTCCATAGCATAATCCGTGTCAGAATATTTGATAATATTGTGACGAGGAAAACCTTTCTCGTTTGCGCCAGCGGCAGTTAGTCTTTCTATCTCATCCCATACATGGTCGAAACCAATGAAACGAGAATGTGGGAACGAAAACACTTTACTTCTTGTAGTAACCATTTGCTATCTCCTTATTTAATTTAAGCAAGATTGTTGTCTATCGATCAGAATATTCCGCATCGACACCATTATATATACACGATTTGTTTCTAAATGGCAACGTATGTTGAGGGATCTGGCTGCCCTTCAACACCGAATGAGTATGTTAATCGACTGGAGTTTGGAGTAAGTTCATGGTGAGTACCGCGTGGTATGAAAACACAATCGCCGGGACGAAAGACTTTAGATTTAGTTTCGCAGTTGGTGTTTTCTACACGAATGTCACACTCACCTAAGGCTTGTACTAAAAACACATCCATCTTATCGGCGTGCCACGGATAGGACTGACCAGATTCACCGAAACTATAAAACTTAATCAACGATATTTGGTTCTGTACGAACACGTCTTCCATGTCTTGAATAATAGTCTGAGCCCATGGATATAAAGAACCACGCTTTGTGCAAGAACTCAGATAAATTCGCATCTTATCTTCTTTGCGGCCGACATGCTGTTCAGGATGACTATCAAGAAATACTAACTCGCTTTCCCAACCAACATCGAGATTCACTTTATCGAAGAACGGTCTTTTGTCCTTCACATTATCTAATTTGAAATTCATTTATTTCCGATATTATACTTTGGACAAAGCTCCCATTGATCTTTGTCTTTGTGAGAGATGATCTTAATTTGACGGATTGGAGCACACTCAGCAACCTGTGCTGTATCCAATATTTTAACAAGACCCCAATCAGCCAACAATTGAGTGATGGTGTTTCGTCTCAACATATCATTTTCTTCGAAGTTAGATTTTTTACCATCAAGTAAAAACAATTCTTTAAAATGAACAATGAAATATCTGCCCTGTTTATGTAATATGTGACAAGACTGAAAAAGTTTATTATCCTTACGTGAAGCTACACCTATTCGTGTGAGTGTCTCTCGCACTTTTAAAAAATCATCCGGCTCATTTAAAATGATTTCCAGCATATCTGCTGGAGTCCATATATTATTTTCGTCCACCCTTATAAATCCTTTTATTGATCGCTGTTAGCTGGTCGGTGGAGAGTAGAGACATTGCTTGTTTGGCTTTTTCGTTGCTATATCCATAATACTCTTTTACCGCTTCCAAGTCAGTAACGCTCTCTGGTTTAATCCACTTAGAGAAGCGTTTTCGTTTTCTAACTATATTTATAAGAAAATCGAACTGTAACTTATGGTCCAGGTGATGATACTGATTCATAGCGTTTGCTACAGCCACAGTATCACTAAAGTATGATAATGATCGATTGGTCATAAAAGGATTGTAGCCCTTCTCGGTCACATCATCAACAATCAAAGGTAACTTGTTGTCATTTATCGCGGTTACATAATCAAAAGGGTTCATATCAATCCAAAATGTGATGTTTAGGTTGCCAACCATATTGTAACAGAACAGCAGGGTCAGCGCAAGTGTTTTGTCGTTCTCCTTCAACATCTTTTATTGGTAAGTTATTGTCGGGCCAGATGTGGTCTGACATTTCTTTTACTGTTACGGGCCTACCATTTCCAACATCGATAGCACCATGATCTCTACGTAGAGAGTTAAAGTTCTTTATACAAATATGAATTGCTTCACAGACATCATCAACATGAGTCCAGTCTCGGGTGTGGTTCGTTATATATGTAACGTCTTTCCTAAGCAACTTATCGTATAGCATGTCTGTTCTGCTGTTATCACCATAGACGGTATGAAACCTCAATCCAAGCGAGTTATAAGGAGCGATCTTTTCAACTACTTTTTTGGTAGTAGCATATGGAGATTGCCACCATTCATAGATTGAAGATGAAGAAGCATAGATAATCGGAATGTTTCGCCAAGACATTTCAAATTCATTAAATATTTTCTTACTTCCATTCACATTCACATCCCAAAAATCCTCGGGATCATAATGGGACTTTCGTACACCAGCCCTCGCGGCAAGATGTACAACAGCATCATAGTCTTCTGGAGTAATATCATCAAACAACCGTATATCTTTTCCACCTACTATATCATATGGTGTTATATCATAACGGTCACCAAACCTACGAAGAAAGGTTTTACCAATAAAACCCGAAGATCCTGTCAAAAGTATTTTCATAGATTACCTCAATCTAGTTGGTACTGCCCTTCATTGTTTATGAATCGGAATTGACTTGTGTTAGAACGAATATCTTTCATGCTATGAATATTCATCGGTATACATGTTCTCAATACATTAGATTTTTCGTTAGCTGTCACGAAATGTGTCCAATCAGCAGAGGCTATCACTAGCATATTAGTACGAGGTGTAATAACAATATCCGGATCAACATAGTTCAGTTTGCCAGATCCTTCGTCGGCTTGTAAGTACCAAACCGCATTTAACTTGGCTACTACATGTTTATGTGGGCAAGTATATTCATCGTCTTCATAATCTAGACCCCATAGATCACGAGACACCCAAAGATCGTCATCACCCATTATCTCACGAATACGTTTAGTCAGTTCAATTCGAACCTTTTCAAACACATCAGAACCGGCTCGCCATGGTCTGTACTCAGTAGCGAAGGATGTGCCCAATACTCCGGCTTTCCCTTCAATACCTTTCTCTCTTATAACATCTATTAGATGCGACTGATCTTCATGCTCAAACTGAGTAAGAATCATTTTACTTAAATTCGACATTAGCCATGATCTCAGTCATGCAAGCAACAACGTTCAGTTCATGATCGGCTACAAACGCATTCTTATACTGATAGTCTGCAAGAATCAACACTAGTTGTGGTATGCTTTGTTGTTCACATACAGTAAACATGTTGTCATACACGTGTCGAAAAATAACGGAAACATCGACATCAACATTGTTAGCAACCCACGTTCGCATCTTCTTGAAGTCTTTACCTTTCAATGCACTATACAGTTGATCATAGTTATCTACACCAACAGCGGAGTCAATCGGTACACCACCCATAGAGGCACGTTGTAGTTCATTAAGAACTCGACGCCAATCTGGAGCATAACGCATGATCATATCAGCAATAGGCTTTACTTGATCTTTTGAAAACACATCTTCTTGCTTTAAGATATCAATAGTTCGAGCCAAGAACTGCTCACACAATGATGCCATATCTTTCTTGGTTGTATTGAATTCATATACACCACACCTAGAATGGAGTGGTTCAATGATTCTATTCTTGAAGTTACAGGTGAGAATGAATCGGCAGTTATCTGAAAACTCTTCGATGAACCCACGTAATGCAGGTTGTGTCGATTGAGGATTCAGATAATCAGCCTCATCAAGGATGACGACCTTTAAGCCGCCTTGCAACGACACCGTAGATGCAAATCGTTTGATCTTGCCTCGTAGTGTGTCAATGTTGCCTTCTTCAGAACCGTTGATCAAGATATGATCAAGATCTAACTCTTTACACAAAGCCTTGGCGACCGTGGTCTTACCAAGCCCTGCTGTGCCAGTGAGTAACATATTAGGAAACTCACCTTTAGCAACAAAGTTCTGAAAGGTTTCTTTGAGTGGTTTAGGTAGAATACACTCCTGTATGGTTTGGGGCCTGTATTTTTCTACCCAGAGAAATTCTTCTCTCATTCACATACCTCATCATAATATAAAAATGGAGCGGAGACAAGGGATCGCACCTCAGTCTTCTGGCTGGGAGCCAGACGCATTACTACTATGCTATCTCCGCAAATTGGAGCGGGGCAGATGCATTGCACATCTCTTCATCAACTGGACGCTGATGACCGTCTATCAACCCCGCAAAACCCTAGTCTTCTGTTTTGGCTGGCGCATCCTCTCCTTCTGATTGGATAGTTTCAATCATCTGAATTAAACCAATCCCTTGATCTCGTAATTGACCAATAGTAGCCAGTTCTTCTCCACGAAATCCGCCTCGACCACATACTGTGTCAATCACTGCTACTGTACTGCGGCAAACACGATTCGCCATATCTATAAATTCTTCATCAACATTCATCGTTCATTATACTCCGTATTTACTTTTCTTTTCAAGTGCTACCCAGTATTCAATACCAGAAGCTTCGTTCACAAAATGTGAAATTAGTTTTGAAGATATTCCAACAACATAATCACCATCAATCATTTTTAGATTAGAGATGTTGAAAACAAATTCAAAGTTTTCGTTGACAAAAGTACCATCAACATCAATAGAAAATGCATTAGACGTTTTGTCATTATTATCTATAACACTTAACATGATGACTCCGTTCTTAGCCGACACTGCAACCTCAGTGTGACCAAGTACCGATGCGGCTTTCTTGATTCGACCAAGAGTTGCACGATCTAAAGTAAAATTAACTTCAGTCTCAGGCATTATAATCTCTTTTGCTGGCGATGTCAAGTTCTCGGGATCACTAAAGAAATACTTCACACGAGATCGACCACTACCATCAGAGATAGTAGCAAAATTATCATCAAAGGTAACACGTGGTGAATCAACAAGACTCAACGTACTAAGAAACTCATTCAAGTCATATAAGCCAAAGGTCTTGGGAAAGTTAACATCAAGGGTAGATGATGATAAAACATTCTTTGCCTCTGAGACGGTCTTTACCACATTACCCTCAGTGATCACGATGTTAGAGTTGATCGTTGCGAAGTTCTTGAGAACATCTAACGTTTTTTCAGTAAGTTCCATAATATATTCCTATGCTATTTTAGAGAAGTTTTTGGGTTTGATGAATTCAATCTTGCTATCAAACTTGTTATCGAGCAATTCACCTTTATGACTTATTATAAAGACATTTGTATCATTGTCAAGCGTTTCTAAGATCTTTAATAGATTTTCTACCCCATCAGCATCAAGGCTTGAATCGAAAGTCTCATCAAGCATTAACAGATTGGTAGCCACAGAGTTTTTCATCTTGGCTACTTGACGCCATGTAAACAACAAAGCCAGATCGATACGTTGTTTCTCACCTTCACTGAAAGATGCATATGAGAACACGTCACGGTGTCTAGACCGAATCGTTTCATCAAATGACTCATCAAGATCGAACGAGACATAAAAGTCTAGCACTTGAAGATACTGATTGGTCAACTTGTTTATGACCGGTAGATACTGTTTAATGATCTTAGTTTTAATACCTGTGTCTTTTAATAACTCAGTTATGACACTATTATATTCTTTTTCTTCTGCTAAGGCAAGTCGCTTATCGGTTATGTTTGCGAAATTAGCATTTTCAATTTCAAACAAAGATTGCTCAGTCTTCAGTGCATCATCACCAGCCTTATTCTGTTCAAGATCGTTGGCAATAGCACGAATACGGTCTCGGGTTCTGGTAATGTTAGACTGGTACTCAGTCTGGTTTTCCAACCGTGAGTACTCTTTAAGATAACGAGTCTGTACATCATCAACAACCTTTGTCAAACTATCCAGATTCTTATGAAGTTCGACAGAAGCTTCTTCAATTTCTTTTCGTGAATCGGTGCTTTCCGTAATTTTTCTGCCTTTAGTATCATCGGCTATTTCTTGATCACATGTCGGGCAGGTATCGTTGTCCTCATAAAACGCAATGTCTTTATTAAACTTTTTAATCTTAGATTGAAATTGAAAATTATATTTCTCTAGATTACTACGTTTTTTACCCACTTTGTCCAGTTCTGTTTCCAATTCTTTAACGGCAGATGAAAGACTGTCATCAAGCAATCCCTCTAGACGGGCTAGCTCTGCTTCATGTTCAAACATTCTAGTCTTCTTTTCATCTTGAGCCGAATCAGAGATTTTCTGTAACTCAAATATGTGTTGCTTATGTGTTGTAATCCGAGTCTTACTCAAATCTGATTGATGGTTACTGTGGGTAATATCATCCTTTAATGTGGCAATCTTACCCTTTAATAGACCATTCATCTTAGAGAACACATTGATATCAAGAAGGTCTTCAATAACTTCTCGACGAGCCGTTGTGGACAATTGCATGAATGGTATGAAGGACGAACTACCAAGCACAACTATTTGGTGAAAGGATTTATGATTTAATTTCAGTATGTTTTGCTCAAGAACTTTTTGATATTTGGTTGCATGAGAGTCTTGGTTGATCATGACACCGGATTGCCAGATCTCAAAGATGTTAGGCTTTAAACCACGACGAATACAGTACTGATGCCCTAAAGCAAGAAACTCAACTTCAACCATACAATCTTTTTGATTGACCGAATTTACCAACTGAGGCTTATTAACATTTCGATGTGCTTTACCAAACAAAGCAAAAGACAAAGCGTCCAACATCGTCGATTTACCGGCACCATTCTGACCTACAATGAGGGTAGATGGGGATGCAACAAGATTGATTTCAGTAAATTGATCACCGGTACTTAAAAAGTTTTTATATTTTAATTTTTGAAATACGATCATAAAATTTCTAAACTCTGAGCCTCTACCATAAGTTCACGAACCTTACTCTTGATTCGTTCTTTGTCCAGATCTGTATCTACAGCATCTATGTAACTATACAGTAATTTGTCTGTGCTGTCAACCACCACGCTATCATCTTCCACTTGAGCGCCTGCAAAGTCTTGAAAGTTCTCCGCGATTTGTAGCCCTAGCACCTTTCGCATGTTAATACGATCAACAAACTTTTCGAACTCAACAGGCTTTGACTTGTTGACCACAATCAGTTTAACAAACTTATCATCCAGATATGCCAAGTTTTTGGTAGCAAAACTTGCTTGAGTGTCATCATAATAGATCTTCTCGAAAATCGTTACGGGATTATGTACAGCGGTAAGCTCTCGTGATTCAGTATCAAGAACATGAAAGTACTTCCGATCATCACAATCAGACCAGAACATTTCATACTGGGCGCCCAAATAATGTATGTTATCCTTCTGACTCTTAGTATGAAAGTGTCCTGATAATACCATATCAAACTTACGAAACCATGCGGGATCTTGACCGTTAGTACACTCTATACCTTTCTGCATCTCAAAGCCACTCAGTTCTAAGTGAGCACCGCATACCGTGGCTTTAGATGTATTAATAATATAACGCATCTTCTCTTCGTTTTCATCGTTGATCCAAGGCAACAATAACATTTCTAAACTACCATATTGCACCACCTGAGGCTCTTCAATGATACGAACTTCGTTCATGTAATGACCAAGCAGTTCTTTAAGAGCGTTTAGCTTATTGGTGTTTTTGTAGTAAACATCATGATTACCTGGTATGATATCCATATGAATCCCACGATCCCTAAGTACGTCAAGGAAAATACGGCGATTGTGGTTAAGTGCTTTAAAATTGATCGAAGTTCGGTTCTCATAGTAGTCTCCTAAATGCAAAACTTTCTTGATACCATGCTCCTCAAGGTATGGAAAGAATACATCACGGTAAAACTTCTCTTGATAGTCCATGAATACTTCAGATGAGTTACGGACACCACAGTGCGTGTCATTTAGTATGGCAACTTGCATAATATAATCCTTGGCTTAACCAGCAAAGTGTTCGCTTAAGTCAGAGTCTGCATGTTTAGTACGCTTCTTGCGGACTTTTTTGGTGTAATCTTTAACCGCAGAATCCTGATACTTAACAAAATTAATTCGTTCTCTTAGCTCATCAACGAACGCTTGAGTCTGTTGAGACGCTGTGCTATTGTTAAGTTCTTCCGACACCAACATTTCTAGACCAGACTCTGTGAGGTATTTGATCTTAATGTCTTGTTGCTTTTTCTCTTTTTCGATACGACGAAGAAATGCGTACCAAGCAATTTGAGTAAAGTATGCAAAAGCATTAGGCTTACCGGTACGAGTAGCCGTCTCTAGGTTGTAGTTCTCAATCGCCTTCAGGCAGTTCTCCACTGCGTCCATGAGCATCTCTTCCCTATAGGTGTATCTGACGAAGTTAGCCTTATGTGATAAGCCTTCACAGATCTTAAGAAAGCATAATGCAACATAGTTTGGTACCATAGGCTTCGGAACGCCGGCGGCTTTCGCCTCTCGGGCGAGTGTTACGTAATCAAACACAGCCTCTGAGAAGTCTCTATTGTTAACGTAATGCGGTTTGTCTTTGGGTTTTTGAGGTATCATTTGAAACTCCATTCAATAAGACATCATTATACACTTTTTTAGGTGTAATGCAAGTGGTTGCCATGTTATAACAAATTTGGTATAATAAAGACCATTGCTCCCCAGGATGAATAACCAATTAATGGATTATGTCATCATCTTTTCGAGGGAAGTTAATAACGTTAGAAGTATCTTTATCGGTTTTTTCTTCACTGGATGCATCTTCATAAATGTCTGATAAGGCCGCTGCTAGTCTTTTAAGACCACGTATTTTTCTATCAGCAAAGTCTACGTTTCTAGCCTTAGCGTTTTCTAAGGTTTCTGTTACAGAGATATTATATTGATCGATCAAATAATCACTTGGTTTGTTTACTGAAATTACATGATCAACATTTATCATAACAAGATCTCTCTCATCATCTAAAAAATTAATCCAAGGCTTGAAGGCATAACCTCTCTGACCATCGTCATATTCATAGTTGATAATAGTCATACAGTTTTTTGCAATTAATTGATTGTCATCTTCGGCCGCCCATTCCACCACCTCACACACAATTTCACTACCATTAGTTAGTTTCATTTGTGAAAGTTGTCTATGTTCGTTCATTATAAAGGTACCTCTGTGACTCTAAAAGGAAATGCTTCACTCTTATATATCTTAATTCTTTCGGCGCTATGCCGCAAAGTAAAATTCGAATGGCTTTTCAATCTAAGATCGTCGGCAATATCATAAAGCTTGGTGTCTCGACCATCATCTGACAATCTCAAGCCTCTTCCGATAGATTGCAATACCCTAATCTGTGATTTAGAAGGTGATGCGAAAACAACGTTGTGTATATTTTTAATGTTAATGCCAGTGCTAAAGGTACCAAGAGACGCCAGTATGATTGAGTTCTGTTGAGTCTCAACGATTTTTCTTATGGCTTCTCGGTCAGCAGTCTTTACCTCACCAGAAACATAAAACAATCTACGTTCTTCAGGTAGCTTGGCTTCAATTAAATCCCGCAACACCTTACCATGCTTCTCTACTAGATTGAAAAGGACGAGAGTATTACCATCCAAGGATAGTGCAAGATTTCGTATAAAGTTATTACGTTTGGCGTGTGATACCAAGAAATCAATCTCTTCTTGATAGGTGCCTCCATGAAGTTTTTCCCTCTCATCTTTAGTGTAGGTGAGTTGTAGTATATCAATGTCTAATTTTGCTAATTGATTCTTCTCTTGTAGTTTAGCAGTGGTCGTTACTCGTTTCACAGATCCAAACAAACCTTCTAGCACCAATTGATGTACTTGTGTACCATCCAAAGTGCCCGTAGTACCGAATCTATATTCAGCTTTAACCGCCTTATTCATTATACTTGATAAAGACTTTGATTTGAATCCATGTACTTCATCACCAAAGATACATCCATAAGGTTCAAACCATTGTGGCGATAACTTATAGATTGACTGCCATGTTGTTATGACAACACGTCTATTTGTTTCTAAAGATTTACCACTGTATATTTTATGGAACAACTCCGGGTTACCACCATAATCAATAAAGTCTTTTTCCATTTGCTCTACCAGAGAAGTGGTAGGAACAATTACTAAAACATTTTGATCGTGATTAGCCAGATACCAGCGCATAAGAATATAGATGATAAGAGATTTACCGCTACCGGTAGGTGATACCAAAACACATCTTTTGTATTGAATGCCATGTGTCACTGCATCATACTGATAGTCCCGCACATCAAATGATAATTTTAATTCGTTTATCCATTCCATCAATTTAAGATGTTCGATCTTATTTGTGTCGTAGGGCTTACCGTAAGGTCCATCTTCGACTTGTAAAGTAACGCCGTTGTCCATTGCCCATTTTTTAATAGCCCAATATAGACCAGCGTTGATCTCACCGTTAGTACGATTTAAAAGCCTTATCTTTCCATCCCAACGTCTAGCTTTGACAGCCGGCATGAACTTAGCACCTTCAACCTCAAAGGTAAAGTGTTCACTTAATTGGGAGACTACTCCAGGTTCTGCTTCGGTAATACGTAGCATTGAGTAGTCTTTCATTTGTAGCTTAATTGTTTGCAACTAGAACCCTGCCTCGAACTGTTTCCATCGTATAATATTACCAATTGTCTGATGCCTCCATTTGAGGTTCTCAACAATTTCCTTAAGGGTATCTATAGAGGTCTTGATGTACTCAATCTTTGCTTCTGACGCAACCAACTCAGGGTCAGAATTTACGTAATGCTCCATCTCACCTTTTAATATTTTTAAACCATTAAAAGGATCTGGGTCCCATCCGAACTCTTCGACTTCTTCTTGAGATAATTTCCCGTTGTACCAAAGCCATTTATGCTTCATGAGTTCTTTCTGCTTGAACTCTAGTTGCTTAAGTTTTAGTTTGCAGTTTGACAGTAAAGAAAGGTACTTTGCATGTAGTTCAGGAGTGACGCGAGAAGACTCGTCTATGGACGTTGGATCGATTCGTGAATCTTTCTTCCACTCTTCGAGAATCTGTTCTAAATTCATAATATATACTCATAGTAAAAGGTAAATCAATTATATCAAATAAACTCGAAGTAGTCAAACCTAAAAGATAGTGGTATTGTTAAGAAGGTTTCTTCATTTGTGGCGGCTAACTGTACGTCACCTAAACTCACAGGAAATGCATTAACGTATTTGATCGTTCGATTGGCTGTGTTAGATGATGTCAACACCTCTACTCTGATATCGCAGTAATCTGGTATTCCATCCGAAGGCTTAACAAGACCGGTGTTTAAAGTATGTTTAGTCTCAACCATTCTTGACAACCAGTTATATACCTCAGCATATAACCCCATCTCCTCATCTATTAAGGCTTCCATCACCAACTGGCCATTGTTAATTGCATGACCGATGAAAGGTAGATTTTGGATACGTTTATAACCTAATTCAACAGGTTCAACTTCCATAGAAGGATGCTGTACCGATTGGGCGAAAAAAGATAGGTACGGATAGTTCTCTTTAGAGACCGTTATCTTAAATCCAGTCGGTTGCAGGTAATTTGTGTTGCAAGTAAAGTCAGTCATACGGTTATTTATACAAATTAGGAGACAAAAAAAAGCGGAGACCGAAGTCTCCGCTCAAAATGATCACTAGTGTGATTCTTTTTATCTATATTACACTTAGGCGAGGATATTATCGACGCGGAAGATTCTGTAATATTGATTCTTACGACCAGTGGAAGTACCACCTGTTCCCAGACCGTCTCGACCATCGACATTATCGACATCAACAAACGGGTTGGCAACCATACCATAACGAGTTTTGAACCCGATACGTGGTTGGAAGTCATTCTCACCAACAGCACGAACCATTTGTAAAGGCACGTAAGGGCAGTAGAAAATACCAGCGTCATAAGGATTAGTACCTTTGTAACCAACACAAACGTAATCACCAACCGCATATGGATCGATGTAAACTTTCATGCGACCGTTAAGAACACCAGCAAACGTGTTGCCTGTATCATCAACGTTCAGGCTAGCAGAGATAGCAGGAGTGTAATCAAGCATACCAGCGGCAGTCAAAGCAGTTGCCACGTCTGATGAACAGATGAGGATGTTGCCTTTACCACGACGAGTTTCTTTAGCGATTACGTTTGCTTCACGCTCTAATTGAACCATCAAACCTTTGAACTTCTCAACAGACCAACGACCATCTGCGTCAGTAGCTAAGTCAAAGATACCACGTACTTGTAAACCAGCTTGTTGTGAGCCGATCTTAGCTTGTGAGTTAATAGTTCGGATAACTTCACGGTTGATTTCAGCAAGAATCTCAGTTGACAAAATGTTTGCCAATTCAGTTTCAGCGTCTAAGCCATGAATTGCTTTCAAGTCTTGTGCGAGTTCAAGCGTGTACTCAGCTTTCAATGCACGTGACTTAGCAGTTACAGTTGCTTTCTCGATTGTGAAACCCATTTCGTGGAAAGAATTTCCACCAGGAGTTCCCAAACCTTCAGCTTGTGCTGTGGTCATGCCGCCGTTTACAACAGGGCTATAAAGATCGCCAGAGTCAGCGATGTTGCTATCTGCGACAGAACCGTTAAGACCTGCATCGGTAGCGCCCACAAGACCAGAAGGTCCGCGAGTTGACTGAGTGCCAGCAGCAGCATCAGTTTGGCTATCGCCAGAGTATGCAGTGATAGCTTCGTTAAACAGTGCTTCTGTATCAGGAGCACCAGCACCAGCATTGCCAGTCTTGTAACGTGAACGCATAGCGAAGATCAAACCAGTAGGTCCGTTCATAGGCTGTACACCACATACATCGTATGCCATCAAGTTAGGCATTGCTCGACGTACAAGAGCGATTAATACAGGATTCCAGTTAGCACCGGGACTAGCGGCGCTAGAAAAACCCGTTACACCAGAGTTAGAGTTAGCAGCAGTTTCGAGCAAACCTTGCTCTTGAAATGCCTTTTCTTGGTTTTCGAGAACAGCGGCGGTTACAGCACGACGATGATTGTCGGTAATTTTACCAGACGTTTCTTCGTTCAATACTGGAGCCCATTTCTCGACTAATTGGTCGTATGATGATACTTCCATTGTGAGTCTCCTAGTTATTTATTTGATTTTTTGATTGCGTTGAGGTACTGTGACATTGAAGAATTAACTTCAGCAGTGTCATCTACCCATGTGTCATCGGCTTCTTCGTTGATTACTTGTGAATCCGAAGTAGTAGTTTCTTTCTTGAAGTAAGACTCTTTAACAGTCTTGACTTTAGAAGAAAACGTTTCTTCGTCTTCAAAGTCTAACGATTCTACCAGCGACTTGAGTTTCTCGACTTCAGTAGATGCCATGTTACCTGCGTGTTCTTGAACAACTGATTCACGCTGATAGGCTTCTAGTTTGCTAGTCATTTCGAGTACTGATGCAGTTTTCGCGTTGAGTTTTTCTTCCAACGTTGCTACTGATTCAGCGAGTTCGTCAACCAGGTCTACCTTGGATTCAGGAACATCGATATAAGATTCTACGAACAAGTCTTTCAACGAGTTCATGAAACCTTCTGCGATCTCAGTCCGAAGACCTTGTTCAACAGCAATTTTGTTCTCTTCCATCCATTGTTCAACTACGTAGTTGAGGTATGAATCAACCTTTTCGACCATGTCAGAACGAGTTGTATCAAGTTCTTCATCTAATCGTGATTGATATTCATCTTCCAATCGCTCTACTTCCGAAGAGATCTTGGACTTAATGGCAGTTTCAAAAATGATTGCAGACTTCACTTTAAATTCATCAGACAAAGTGGCTTCGTTTTCAACAAGAGCAGTGAGATCATCAGAGAAATCATAAGATGCTTCCGCAACTTCTTCTTCTTCTGTGATTTCTTCTACATCTACACCTAATTGGTCAAGAAGAGCTTCAAGATCTTCTTTCTTCATCGATGCAATAGCTTTGTATCCAGCGTTAACGAGTGGCGCCTTAGGCTTTTTAGTAGCCCCAGGAGGTGCCGGCTCATCTTTACCAGTCTTATCAAGTTTTCGTTTGGGTGAAGATTTCACCCCATCTTCTGCCTTACTTACGGACGATACGCTCTGTGCTTCAGCATTTTTCATGTCGTGAGCACCTTCCCCCATAACTTCATCAGCATGAAGATCGTCTTGTCTATTATTAGACATAACTTACTCCTTAAAGTTTGATTTGAGTAACGAGAGGAAATTCTTATACTCACGTACTTGCGTCTCGTAGAGATGCTTACGTGGAGCTGTTTTAATTTCAGTCTCCATCTTTTCAATTGCTTGAGGTTGAATAACACCATTGTTCCAAACCCAATCCACACCTTCCATGATTCCGTTAACGAAAGCATTTGGGGCTGAAGGATCTTGAACAATGTCGATAGTGTTGAGATGAAAATCATCCTTCACGTACATTGTGTTACCTTTACTCTCAAGACTGCCCATACCACGAGTTGACACGCCTAGTTGAACGCCACCTTCGAGAAGACCTTTTACAATCTGACCCATTGGAGTATCCAAAATTTGTGCCCTTCCAATCACATCATTTCCCTCAAATTTGAGTTCAGTGATGCGATGTGAAACTTTGTCAAGATTAACAGTAGGACCTTCAGGATGATTTAACTCACCTACAGCCCGATTTGTGTTAACTTGATCTGTTACGTACTTGCCTACCGCTCTTTCCATAATGGCTTTGGGGTAAACACGTCCGTTTCTATTCTTTGATTCTGCTTGTGCAAAGACGCCTTCAATAGCATATTGCTTCGCTTTGCCGTCTTTTGCTTCGACAATTGTACACGAAAGGTCTTGCTCAGTATATTCAGTGATAAGTTTCATTAGAATTCCTTAGCAAATGTTATGCCAGCTTTCTCGGCTTCTGATTGTTTTTTAAATGTATCGAGCATATCACCATCGATATAAACCGAAAAACCTTTAGGGACTTTATGGATCATAACCGTATGCTTATTAACCTTCTTGGAAAACACATGTTCTCCTGCCGGCATAGATTTTTTTTCGCGTAACTGTAAAAAAGTTTTCATAAGAATTATTTATACAATCTTAATCTTCAGCAGTTTCAACATCATCTTCTTCAATCTCAGGCTCTTCTTCAGCATCATCTGCATAGATTTCTGAAGCAACTTTAACCTTTGTTTGATCAAATGCTGTTTGTAAACGTTGTCCAACAAGATCTTTAAATTCAGCTTCAGCCGCATTATAGTCTTGTTTTTCAATTGAGTTGATAAAATTTTCAACAGATGATTGATCGGTCGTAGGATCTAATTCGGCTACAACACCTTCATCCCCCATATCAACTTCATCATATTTAATTCCATTATCATCTGTCATTTTTGGTCCGCTCATTTTATATCCTCGCTATGTAAGATGTTTTCTTCAAGTTATCATTAAGTTTTCTGCCTGTACTACCAGCAGTTTTGTGTTCTGAAAGCGTTTCGTCCCAGACCTGATCCGCAGCCGCATTCGCAATTGCAGTAACATCGTCTGGTGTAATCGCAACAGCAAGTGCTTCTACCGTAATCAATTCAA
>TARA_R110000868_G_scaffold103241_2_pt1 | contig 28477 bp, 43 predicted proteins | sample TARA_R110000868 | Tara Oceans TARA_R110000868 (sample SAMEA4397489) | marine metagenome | biome: Polar Biome; feature: [SRF] surface water layer (ENVO:00010504); material: water (ENVO:00002006), including particulate matter (ENVO:01000060) such as... | depth 5 m | reverse complement strand
CTATGCTGCATGACGGCATGCTTGAGGAACTGGTTAAAAACGATAAAATTAATCCAGAGAAATTCACGGATAAGTCGTGGGAACTAAATAAATTAACAAAAAATGAAGAGCTTGTCACCCCAGAACAACGAGATGCAATCCAATCAGGAGCCATCGAACCAATCAGCAACGAATCTATTGAGAGCCTTGAAAGTCAAGAAGAGAGCGCTGGCGAAGTTGAAGAAGTTGAAAAAGTCATCGCAGACACAGACGCAATCATCGGAGGAAGCATTAAAGAGCCAGGTGCAGAGCAGCCAGGTGCAGAGCAACCAGGAGAAGCAGGAGCCAAACCTCCAGTCGAGCCGCCAAAAGCCGAGCCAACCCAAAGGGAAGCTGCCGAAGAGTTTATAGGCATAACCAAAAGCGATATAGAAGCAGCCAAGGAAAAGCACGATATCCTAACAGCTACACGCTTGTTTAGGGGTAGTGATAGTGAGCAGTTTTGGAATCAAGTTAAAGACAAGATTGAAAGCGGTGAGATAAAACCCGAAGAGGTTATGGATCGTTTTCTTGAAGACGGCAAGTTTGACGAAACCTATCCTATTATTGGAGAGTACCAATATGTCGTATTGGACAACATGAAGGCCGATATTAATGATCAACTCATTGAATTGGCGGGAGAAAATACGCCTGAGTCCAAAGTAAAATCGACTGGCCTTGAAATACAAAGAGCCATCATTCAAGAAAATATAGACAAAACTTTGATATTTCTTGATACCGTTACATCTAAACTTGGTAAGGGCTTGGGCGCTGTGGCTACAAGAGTTGACAAGTCCCTTGAGTTTGTGGAAATGAAGCGTAATCAAGAAGCGACTCAGGGTAAACCATTGACGCCAGCGCAAGAGAAATTGTTTAAAGAAATATCGGATGAAAACGATAGGTTAAAGGCTCGTATCAAAGGTCTTGAAAAAGAAAGAAAAGCGACAGAGCAAGCCGAGCGCAAGCAAACCGAAGAGAAGAAAGTAGAACAATTCAAGGATGATGTAAAGAAAGCCAATCAGAAAAGAAAGTATGCACTCCCTACAGAGGAAGAAGCAAGACATAAGGAACTTGCAAAAAAATTCCGTCAGTTTAGAGATGTAACCCAAATAGCGACTTTATTAGCAGATAAGGAATTTAGGGAATACGCCAAGTTAACCGCAAAAAAGTTTGTCGGTGACTTCAAGATGTTCTCTAAAGAAATGATTGATACCCTTGGTCAAAAGATAAGGCCGCATATAGGCGATATTTGGGCCGATATCAAAGGTGATGATTACATAGCTAAGCGTACCGAAGAAGAAGTAGCTGGGGATTTTAATTCAATGGTTGAAAAAACCATTGAGGATTCCGAGGGCCTCTTACATGAAGGCTTGTTTTATCATTTGCAGAAATTGGCCCGCAATAGGGTTGAGGCTGGGATGACCGATATTAACGAGATTACCGATTCTATTTACGATGCTTTATCAGATGGTATTCCTGATCTTGACAGACAAGAACTAAAAGACGCCATTACCGAATACGGCAAGTTTAAGAAGCTTAGTCAAGACGAGGTTACAAGAGCTTTGGCTGAGGCTAAAAACATAGGCCGTTTACAATCTAAATATGAGGCCACTGAGCGTGGCGAATTACCGCTTAGAAACGGCATGGAACGTGCTAAGAAATCCCAAGAAGCTCGTGACCTTGAGCGCCAGATTCTAAAGAATATAAACGAAAAAGATTTAAGGCAACCGCTTACTACAGAGCAGGTACAAGCTCAATACAAGAGCGCCGAGGATGCCAACCACACCCGATTACAAAACGCTATTGATGATATAGAAAGCGAACTATCCACTGGTGTAAGAAAAGAAAAGGGTACGACACGGAAATTTACCGATGATGAAACACAGAGATTACAAGGCCAGCTTGCTGATTTAAAAAAGATTCGTGACGAGCGATTTAAAACTGATATAGCCGAGGATCGTGTTAAAGCAAAGGTAAAAGCCATTGAAAAAACAGTTGATGACCTCAATAGCCAGATAGCTAAACTAACTTCAGGAGAGACGCCCGAAGGACCTATTACAATTAAGACAAAAGAAGGCAAAAGAGTTTTTGGTTTTGGAAAAGAAAAGCCAACAGCGGTAGAGGATGCCCGTGTCACTGATTTAAATAATAGAAAAACCGCCCTGCAAGCTGAATTAAGCGATCTTATGCCCGAAACAATCAAGAACAAAGCATTGATTGAGCGTGAGATGAAACGCCTTGAAGGCAGAAAAGCGTTCTTTGAAGATAAATTGGAGCGAGGCAAAACAGATGCAAGCGTATTTGCACCTAAACCTTTGCCTGAAAGAGTAAGACTCGATAAAGAAGGCGCTGCGCTACAAAGAGATATCGCTATTCTCAAAGATAAAGTAGACGCTGAAAGAGAGAAAGCTCAATGGGCTAATAGAGGTAATACTGAAAAAGCAATTGAAAAAGCAGCTCAAATACAGCAATTTATGATTTTTGCCGATATATTTAGTATGGGCAAACTTGTAATTGCGGCAGCTTACCGACCTCTTACAATGGCGCCAGGCGAATTAATTAATTACGCCGCTTCAAATATTCCTGGTGTAAAAAAGATTTGGGAAAAACAACCTGGGAAATATACTCCTACTTTTAAAATGGCCAAAGGAGCCATAGGTACTTATTACTCTACGTTGTTCGCAGCAAAAACACGCAAAAGTGCTTGGAGTGAATTTAAAGAAACAAGCGAATGGGAACTCACAAGAGAACGCCCTGGATTTAAAAAACCTAAAAACTTCCTTGAATACCCAAGAAGAACTCACGGTTTCTTAAAAGCCTTTCCCAAAGAAGCCAAGTTTGCATCTTCTTACGAAAAGGCAATGCAGAACTACGCCAATATGATTGATCCACAAACTGGAACTTATTACGATATTACTGATCCGAGAACTCTTGACCTTGTTAAAGAGGCCGCTAAAATTGAAGCAAAAGCGGATATCTTTATGAGCGAAAATGAGACATCTGGAATAACAAATAATCTTGCTAATGAACTTATTAAAGGCAAAACAGCATGGGCAAATGCACTTGGCCTTTATTTAAGTCAAAGCATGCCAGTAAGAAGAGTACCTTTAAACTTCTATCGTGAAGTTATTCAGCAAGTACCTTTGGTCGGATTAGTGGATGCAGCTGTATTGATTGGTCGATCTGGCACTGGAGAAAAAGGCGCTCCTAAAAGAGGCGTTTCTAATCTTACGCCTGAACAAGCATCAAAAGTAACAAGTGCTTTAGTTAGCCAAGCTGTTGGAATTACTTTATTAGCTGTAGGATCAGCGCTTTATAGTCAGTTTGGAGATGACCTTCTTGATGAATTAGAAGAAAAAGAATACTGGTTGCACAATCCCGCCTTTCCTTTGATTATTTCTGGTATGAAGGCTCAGAAAAAAATGGATACCAACTACAATAAAAAGAATACAAAGGTATCCTTGTCTGATGGAGAGTATGTTTTAAAAGACAAAGATGGTAAAAAACTTACATCTGAACCTAAAACAGCTATGTACGAGACTATGACTGAGGCGGATGCAAAGGAAAGAGCGCAAAGAAGAATGATTAACAGGTATAAAGGTGATCGTGAAGGAATGTTTGAAACATTTGGAGATATAGTTAGTGAAATGGCTTTAGAACAAAGCAAAGGTCTTCCACCAATAAGAACTGTAACAGACATGGCTAAAATTATTAATCAAGAAAACGCATTTAGCGACAAAGCTAAAAAAATGGCCACTCGCTTATTAATTCCAGGCGCTTCAAGAAACATCGTCAAGTTAATGGATGAAGAAGAAAAGCGTGATCCAAAAACATTTAAAGAACTTATGATGGCCAGTACTCCTGGAATGTATAAACAAGTTCCAGTAAAAGAGAATTGGACAATTGATAGCTATAGGAGATTTTCAGATGAAGATCTTAGTCAAGAAGAAATAGACGCTAAAAACAAAAAAGCAAAATTGAAAAACAAAAGGATAGCAAAAGGTCAAGAATAATCTTTATCTTTGTTTAAACTTAAAACAATTATCATGGAAAAGAAAATTAATTTCTCGCTGCTTAACTTTGGTAAAAACAATACACCAGCAGTTTGGCAGAAAATTGGTGATGCCTGTCTTATCATTGCAGGTTGTGGCGGGGTGATAGCTACCCTTCCCCTTTCGGCGCCAGTGGTAACGGCTATATCTTCTTACCTTGCGGTAGCAGGTGTAGTAGGCAAGATCATCACTAAGCTCACTGGAAACCAGGAGCCAGCAAAATAATTCTTTGCCCTTGCGTTTATTTAATTAAAAAACCCCCGTAGTTAATTCTGCGGGGGTTTCTTATTTAGGAATGGCTGTTTATGCAGTTCCTGAAGAACTATGCAGTTCCAGAAGTCCTTACTCTTGGAGTGCTTACTACATTCTCAAAAGCCTTGCTCTTAATTCCGCTGTCGTGGATGGCGTTAAGCTCTTCTAATTTATATTGATGTAATTGTGCATCTCTTTCCATTTGTCCTTGATGCTCCATCTGAAAGCGTTGGGCGTCAATCTGCATCTGAAGTTGAAGAGTCTGCTGCTTGGCTTGTTCTGCCGCCTGACTTGACTGCATCTGTACCTGAGCGTTCTGCTGCTGCATCTGCATAGCCTCCTGTTGCTTGGAAGCCTTTAACTTAGTAAGCCAGTTGGCTACATATTGCTCGGCAAGCTCTGGGTTAGATTTAAGCATTCGTTTAGCTTTCATAATATAAGGCAGAAGGTCTGGCATCTGTTGTAAGGCCATATTAAAGTCCTGCATAGCCATCATTACCTCGCTATCGTCAGGCATGTATTGGATATTAATTCCAAGTGAGCATAAAGGGATACCATCTATGCTCTTTAAAATGTCTCTTGTTCCATTTCCAATAAGCATGGTGGCGTATTCTTTGTTTCCGTACTCAATACAGTCTTGAAGATATACAGCAACTTTGCGGGCCGCATTCTTCATTAGTTTCAAGAAAGCATTGTTTAAAGGAATCAATGAGTAGTCCGAAGCCGCCTTAGCTAACTGAAGCGAGCCAACAGGTGTGTTGGGATCGGTCATCATCGCATTTACTGGAGTCCCACCGCCTGATATATTGTCAAGCTGCATAATCTCGTAGTTCATAGCGTTGATTAACTGCTCCATCCCTGGAGGAAGTCCGTTGGTTAATATGTCGATAGGCTTACCGTTCATCTCACGACCACCTTGCTTAGTTCGGCGGGCCGCAATAATACCAGTCTGACGGAAAGCTGTTATCACTTCCTCAAAGGTGGCGGGGCGATTTCCCATTCCCCTAACCACATTGGCTACGGCATCTGGATCAATCACTGCTCCTGGAGGGATGATAGCCATAAACAAACGCTGAATATTGATACGGATCAAAGCAATCTGTTTAGCGTGCGTAATCATCCTCTCCACATGACTCTTGTTCTGCATATCGTACATATTAGGCGTAACGATATTCAAATCAAGGAAAGTCTCAGGCTTGTAAGAGCTGCCTTCTTTCTCACGAGGGGAGTAATCTTGTTTGTAGTTTAATACATGCTGAGAGTTCACTACCCATGTACCAGAGTAACGGTAGGTCAAAGTTTTTCTGTGTACCTTGATATTCTCGTCATCCATAGCAGACTCACGAGCTTGCTCAGCCTTTTTCTTTAACTCATCTACCTCGGCGGCAAGAGACATCTTTTCTGTCTCTTTCTTTTTCTTGTAGTCCTCTTTCTTTGCAACAGAAATTTGGTTTTCAATCTGTTTTATTTTTTTGTTTTTCGCATCAACTTGGTCAAGTATAAGACGAACAGAAGGATGCTCATAACCGTTATTTTTCTTTGTAAAATAAACTGTGCCTTTCTCGGTAGTCTTCTCAACGAAGATAGACATGTCGGCTGAAAGGAATTGAAAGTCAACGGTAAGGATATTGAAATCGTCATACGGGCGGATAGTCATCGCTGAATAGTACCCATCGTAGGTAGTGAAGGAGTTGTTAAATCTCCAGATAGGATTGTTATTCAATCCTGCGTAGTTCTTGGCTATATAAAACAACTCTTCTTCCGAGATAGGGTTGCCAGAGTCGATAGACATCTGAGCAATCTCACGGATAGTCCGTTTAACCATAAGCCCATAGTAAGGGATGTTGGCGTAGTCATCAGACTGACTGTAAGGCATTATCAATTTGACTGGATCGACATACTCCATAGAGATACGACTGCCATCGTATTTGGTCATCACTGCGATAGTCTTTATACAGATAAGGTCACGGCGTATCTTGTCCTCAATGTCCTGCATGCTGTTCTGATCAAAAACCCCTTGCATAGCAAGCTCAGCAGCTAAAGCTATTGTAGGCTTGAACTCCTGCATCTTAATTTTAAGGTCTTCCTCGTCTTCGGGAACCTCAATATTCTTAGGCACGATAGGGATACCTGTAATTTCTTTCTCCATAAGGTCTGAGAAAGGCTTTAATATCATAGCTTTTTTAAGCATGTCGAAATGCTTCTGATATTCACCAGCGTTAGCCAGCGGATCGGTAGGATAGCAATCTATCTTATACTCTCTTGTCAGCCTACCCATAAGAATGTCTACACGCTGCGCTACGATAGCTGGCACGGTGTAATCTATATTGGCGTAAGAAGTGTCTCCGTCAGAAACAAACATAGACTTGATATCCTCAATGGAGTTCAAGCCTTCTGCATATTTTCTATTGTTGGTCCATACTGTTGCCCTTTGGTCGTTAAACACCTGCCTCGACACATAGCGAGACCACATATTCTGAGCGTACTTCAAGCCGTATTTAGGATCTTTCTTTTCCTCCTGTGAAGCAAATTCCGAAGGGAAACCTAAGTGATCTGTCTTTAATTCCATTTTTATATTTTATATGAGTTATTTCCTTCTATCCTAAAGCGTGGGAACATATTTATAAGCTCGTGCTTCTCTTCCTTTGGTTTGTATCTTCTGCATCCCAATAGAGCAAGACTAAAGCCTACATAGGCATCATATTTAGTCCAGTCCCCACCGTGTTCCATATCTTTTAATTGATTCAATAATATATCAAAGAAACATTTACCAAATGTACCATTTTCTAACTTACCAACATAGCGATATACATAACTTTCTACAGATTCAAGCATTTGTCCTCGTATCTCGCCACCAGCGGTAGATACTCCGTAGGTTTTGTTTTTCTTTGTCTCGTCATGCCAGTAGTCATCTTCGGTCTCGGCTACTGTTCCTCCGAGATATTTTTCTAAGCCTTGATTAACAAAATAGTTTACGCATCCTGGCTTCTGATTCTCAGCAAAGACCTCCCATCCGAACATGACGCATTGTTTGGCAATATCGTCATACATTATTTCAGGTGTTTCGGGCCGATTTAGATATTCGGTAACTGGAACCATTGACATCGCTGGGTTTAAAGCGTCATGCTTTAAGACTCCATAACTACCCGCATTAGATTTTCTATTATCAGCCGTAGACCGATGATCGTAAGGATCAAGCCCAAAGCAACCAGTATCAGTACAAGCAGGATTTTGAAATCCGTTTTCATCTATAAATGATTTGTTTCTATTGTTTTCGTGCGGAAGCCATACAATAGTCCACCTTCCGTTCTCGTCAGGAGCAAAGCCCGCAGACTTGTTCTTTTCAATCCAATAAAAGTTACCCCTCATAGGATAGTGTAATTGACCAAGCTTTAAACTCGGTACTAAAGTTTCGTTATATGCTAACTGATCTTCAATCCTGATAGTATCAAATGATGCCTTCTTAATATCCGATGTCCAGCAATCTTCAATGATTAATGGAAACTTTCTTTTCTCTGAGCCAAGCTCTGCGTTTTTCTTATTGGCTCTCTTTTTAAGGAAATAGGATTTAGTCCTTTCCTCATCGCTATTACCGTATCTGTCCACAAAGCATACTCCTTTATCATCGAGACCGAGAAAGCCCTTGTAAGAGGGCCTAAAGTACCTTTTAAGCTTAGACATCGTAGAGCCGAACTCATCCAGCGCCACGCCCTGACTAAATATCTCAGGAAACCTCTTAGCATCTGAGTCAAGAGTTGTTGACCTGTTCCATAAATCCTTAGCCTGTTTACCACCGTTCTTCTCCATTTCCTCAACGGTAGTAGAGGCGAGTACCATACCCACCTTCTGCCCCATAATAAAACAGCACTCAACGACAACACGAATCCTCTCTAAAAGGTTAATACCTCTCTTAGCTTGAATCTTACCTATCTCATCTTGGATATTAATAAGTTGTTCTTTACCGTCATAGTAACCCTCAGAGGCGTTACCATAATCAATCCAAGAGTGAAGAACATCAGAGTAAGTCTTTTGAGTGACCTTGGTGTTTATTTTTTTAGGCTCGTCAAAGACCAGGTTGGTCACTGGGTTGTTGTTACCAATGTCCACTGGCTTAAAGAAAGGAGGTAAATTCCTCCAGCCGTAGATTATTTTCTCGAATACATTGTAGCTATCGGTATCATCCCTTGATTGCGTGCCGCCTTTTGCGTCATGCGTCTTGGAAATCTTCTCATATTGATAGCAACCCATCCTGTAGGTTTTTCCGCCCCGCCTAAACTCAATACTAAACAACCCGCCACAGGCAGGATCATCAAAACAATGATCGGCTAAATAATGCCAATCTCTATCTGCATCGGTAAAGAAAGGATAATAAATATCCCTCTTGTCTTCTAAGTATTCTTTAGGAATCTGAACCTTACCAATCCTCCACCAGTTACAATAAACATAATGGTTAGGACTCATCCATTCTAACTTGCCGTTATTCCAAAACCAAAACCCCTCGCCCTTCTCGCCCTCACGACCACGGATATCCCACTGCCAATTAGCAAAGATATTTCTATCGTCTTTGGGCATGGTAGCCCAATTGTCTGGAAGGTAAGACCTACGGAAATATTGCTTCTCTTTAGGTAGCTCCTTGTAATGAATTTTCTTTAAGTCAGGTGGATCAGGTAGGAATATCGTATGCTCCCCGATATGGCGCTCTTGTTTAAAGTCCTTATATGCGGGGATTAACACACTCATCGTCTGCGTAAATAATTATCTGCGCTGTCCTCGGACAACGGTTTCTTTTCGTCACTTCTTTTGTCGTAGGCCGCCTTTTCAAACTTTTCCATCGCACTTACGATAGTCTGCCCTTTGGTGACCATCTCAAAGAAGTTCTTAAAGTCCGACTCCTTACCCTTGATAGATATTTGATAGGAAGGATCGAGCAACTCATCGGCAATTCCGTCCAGTTGCTTCTGAAAACCCCTATTGAATTTTTTTACCGTGTCGGTAGAGGTCAATTGAGCCTCCAGCCAATCACAATAAGCAATCCAGTGTTTTATTTCTTTACTCTTAGGTTTGTCCATTTTTAATTCTGCAATAAAAAGCCCAACCCCACGAATGGGATCAGGCATCTTTATCTTATTACTATTTCGATGATACTTCAGCTTTTAATTTATCAAGAAGCACGGTGCTTGTAGCAAGTCGATCCATCCAAATCTTTTTGGTGGCGTACTTGTCGCTATGCGAAGTCCACTTGCTCAACATCTTAGCGTTAGGGGAGCGTTCAACAATGCCTTTCTTTACGGCTTCGTTCCACACCGCCTCTACCTCTGTTGAATAAGCCACTTTACTTACAAGACCAACCTTGCCTGACGCTTGAAGAATTTCTCCGTCTTGCTCGTCAATAGAGGTAGAGTCTTCGGTAAGTTCGGCTACCGATGCCTTCACTGTTACCGTTGTTTTCTTTCCGTTCTTAGCCTCAAGCATAGAAAGGATAGACTCATACACGGCTTGCATCTCGTTAGACTTTTGTCCTACAAAGAAGTTGTAAGGGTTCTGTCCTGGAGGGATAATAAGAAACATCTGTCCGTTAGCCCAAGCAAAGCCAGAGGTTGACTTCTTAATGATGCCAGCTTTCTCGGCTTTCTTTAAGTTAGATTTTTTCTTTGTGTCTGGGTTAGACAATATAGCGATGAATCCAGCAGGATCAGCTTTTGCTCTTTGTAAAAGATCCCAACGGATAGCTTGCTCTTCACGCTCTTCGGTCATTATCACTGGCTCTAAACCAAGCGCCAACTCCATAAGCTCGTCAAAAGAACAGTTAAGCGCCAATCCTTTGGCTTTGTCCATCGTAACTTCTTTGTTCAATTCATTATTATAAATAGCGCTCTCGTCAAGATAGCGAAACAAAGCTTTTTTAGAAACATCCCTGCCTTCTTTAGAACCGTTGTAATCGGTCAATGAAAGAAACTGAAGAAGCTGTTTGCTGCTTTTTGGAATTGTTATCATTCCATTTGATTTCTGAGTGAACTCCAATCGCTCCGCTTTGGTAAAATCATTCTCGCTTTGCTCGTCTGTAAAGATAGACGCCTCACCCTTTACATAGCGAATAACACGCATGGTAGATGTGGCTGGATCATATACATGGTCCTCGCAAATAAAAGAAAATGTGTTTGGGAAAAAGGCGTTGCCTACTCCTGTAGGTCGGCGATCTGAGTCGCTAAACACTTCGTAAATCGAAGGTTGTGGGTTTGTGTGATTTAGTGCAAAAATATACTCTTTCTTAGAAGAAGAAAAAGCAATAGGCACATGCGTAATTACTCGGTCATTTGTTTTCATAAAAGAAGATTTGGTTTATTGTTTTGGAAAAAAAGAATAGAGGGGGAGTTTTTACGCTCCCCCTTTTATTCCTCAATAGATTACTGTTTGTCGATGATCACCCAACGGTTACCAGCGAAGCCTTCAAAGCCTACAGTTGAACGGTAATACTGATTGAACTCAGCGATTTGGCTGGTCCAAGCACCACCAGCAGCACCAGTTGCCCACTCAACCATGTACTCAGCTCCAGGAGCTTGTGCATGCTTCAAGTAAACAACACGAGCAGCAGGAACATTGACACGAGGGCCATCTCCCATTGTCGCAGCAACACGATCCGCAGGGATCAAGATGATACGGTATGGGTAAGGTTGGCCAGCAGCACCAAGTTGCTGAATGTAGTTGAACGGATCAAAGGTCTTCATGTGGAAGGTGTAGCCATTGAGTTGAAAAGAATCAAAATCATAGTTGATTGCTTTCTCTTTACCCATTGTGCCACCGCCGAACATGCCGTAGTTGATAGCGCCATTCTTCATAGAATCGCCCATCCAGTTGCTCATATCGTTACGAGCAAAGATACCACTAAGAGCCATATACTCCTTAGCACCACGATACTTATCAATGTAAGTAGTAGTGATGGTTGACCAGTCAGCTTTTTGCAAACCTGTGAGGCCAGAGTAAGTGTAAGTGTTACCGTAGTTCTGAACGAAAGGAACCATACCCTCAGTAGACATCAACGATTGGTTGTTGCTGAAACCTGGGTTAGTACCTGGGTTTGCTGTGTTAGAAAGCACTGCGTTAGTGGTTTTCTTACCAGTGATAAGAGTAGTCGCAATTTGGTTACGATAGAACTGGTAGTTCTTCAACGCATTCCAAGACCAAAGAAGTTTCTTAGTTCCACCGCCCAATACTGGGTAGTCGATCCATGCTTCCATTTGCATCTCACGGGCAGATACAGAGAAGGTTCCTTTAATCTCTTGCATGTTATTGGTGTACAACACTGGACGCCATGCCATAGAATCAGGCTGACCAGTACGCTCGCCCCATGAGTTACCTACGATGATAATCTCAGTATCGGTAGTTACCGCAGGGATTGCCTCGCCGCTTACTTTAGGAACAACATCAAAAGTAGTTGCAGTTACAGCTACTACTTGACACTGAACACCTAAGATATCCAAAGTCATGTTCAATTGAACAGGATTAGTCTGCGTTTGCGCTGTTCCGAGGTAAGGAGCAACAGGTGTAGTCAAAGGCACATTAAGCAGGTAGCCTGACTGAATTGTCAATTGAGCCGCTGCGTTGGCAGAACCAGCAGAAGCTGAGTTAACCTTGATGATAGTGGTCAACCAGTTGTCCTCTAAGTGGTTGTACTGAATCCCAGCTACTGGCGCAACACCACCATCGATCAGTTCAAATACTGAACGAAAGAAATCTTGGTCACCAAAACGCTGAGTGAGTTCTTTAGCCACTTGTGGCATGTGGGAATAGGCGTATGTGCTTGAAAACACATAGTCCGTGCCAGTCATTACTGGACTTGGATTTAAAACTTGAATAGACATATTATTTATAATTAGTTTGTTTAAGGCTTAGAGATTAAAGACCTTTGGGTTTACAACCTTTTGGGTTTACAACCCTTTAATGATGTTTAAAACCGACTGCTCTTGCCTTGACTTCAGGTCGGTAACATTGATGGGTTCCTCTCTATGCAAGGCCGAGATGTTCTTAAAGCCCATCACCTCGTTCTTAGCGCCTTTGGAATAGGCGTTCACAGCAACTTTACGCAATATCTCGTCAAAGTTACGGAGCTTGTATTCATCTGTTGCCATCCTTGACAAATCAAATGTCCCGTCTTCTTTTTTGTAACGATCATACACGGCCTGTCCTGTGTTCTTCGTCAATTCAGATACATAGGCCATCACCTCCCTTGTATCCCCAGCGTCAAACTCAACGCTGATATCCAAGTTAGCGTCTTTGTCCGTGACACTAATTGGTATCTTGCTTAGTTTGACCGCCTGTATTTCTTTGTCCAACTTTTGATTGAACTCTTCAAATTGCTTTTGATATACCACCTGATTCTGCTCCTGCTCGGCCAACATCTTAGCATACTTGTCGTTGCCTTCGATGTTCCAAACAATATCGTTCTGGTGTTTTTTTAATTCTTCTTTTGCTTTGTCGGTCTCTCTCTTTACCTTGGACCTCATAGCTCTCTCTTCTAAAGAGTCACCCTCTGGATCCATCTCGCTTCCGTATTCGGAGACCAATTTATATTCTATCTCGTCTGGGCTTAGTCCCTCTAAAGCGAATTTCTCAGATAAGATGTCGTAGGGATTTTCAATAGCGTCATAATCCATGAACGCTTTCTTCATCCACTCCTTATCTACCTTGCCGCCATTAGCTACATAGTCGTTAAATTTCTTTACCGATTCGTGTGCGAAGGATTCTTGCGGGGTATTTTTTAGCTTTTCGTACTCATCTATAATAGGAGTCAATTCTTCCCAGCTCTTATACTTGCCGCCAGTGAATTTTTCAAAGTCGGTTTGCCCAGCCGTTGGATCAATAATTGGATCCGTAGGATTTGCCCCGCCAAAGACTTGATTAGCAACAGCCCTATCTCCGCTATCCGAAGAGATATCCGCCGAAGGAGACCTTACGGGATCAGCCATCAACGAATCGGATTTCTCTACCGCTGGAGCGAATCCACTCGGATTGTCGTTAATAGTCTGTTGAATACTATTTAGAAAATTATCGCTCATAATAGAAAGGTTTTAGGTTTTGGATATGTAAAATTCCCATTATTAACAAGTTATGATTATATGTAATAATAAGATATTACAAATTTACATATATTTGCCGACAATATATCAAGTCATTCGCAATATGAAATCAATAACCAGGACCGAAACCCTACAAAACGATTTCAGTAAAGACATAGTAGACTCCTACGAGATCTATAAGAAAATGCAAGCCATCACCTACACAGTCGGCCTACGCATTAAAACGGCCCGCATCAACAGAGGTCTCTCCCGTAAAGAACTTGGCGATAAGCTCGGTGCATACCAAACACTATGTAGAGTAGAAGTAGGCGTCTTTGAACAACTGGACGCAGTATGCAAATTAGCCGATATCCTCGATATCAATCTTAAAGATCTCTTCGCAGAACCATTCACCTACTCCGAGAAACCATCCTACGGAGCTATATGCCGTGAAAACAAAATCCTAAAGAAAATTATCAATGACGCAAAAAATAAAAAATAATATAGGTAACAATATCCGTGAACTAAGACAACAAAAAGGCTGGTCTCAAGACTACCTCGGTCACTTCGCCGATATGAACCAAGATACCATGTCCAGAATAGAAAGCGGTAAGGCTGGACTCTCACTACTAATCCTCCTTAAAATTACCACCTCCTTAGATAAACCCCTAAACTCTATCTTATGAATACTAACTCTAACTCTAATCCTAAACCAGTAATAAACCAAATCTTCATCCAGCCAGATGAAATGCCCACCGAGCTTAAAGGTCTCTATATCCCAGACTCAGCCCGTAAGCCCAACTTCCAAGGAGTAGTAACCAAAGTAGGTAAGGGTAGTTATAATAACCCAATGAAAATCAATGTAGGTGATCGTGTCCTCTACGAATCAGCCACCACAATATCCGAATCGCTCGTAGTCACCTCACAACATAATGTCTTCGGCAAGTTTATAAAATGAAAATCTTCGCCTTTCTCATCCTTCTCTGCTGTTTGTTAATCTTCTTCGATGATTGGAATAATAATAATCGTAACTTTAAGTAACCAATACTTTTTTTAAGTAATAAATACTTACTCTTATTTAACCTACGATTATGATATTCCACATCGTACCCTTCGGAGAAGAACATGAAGAATCTATCTACTGCCCCTGTAAACCATCCATAGAACACTCCAAATCCTTTAAGATAATAATCCATTCATCCTGGGAGAATCACCCCTTAGGTAACCTTAAAGACCTCTTAGATCCCAATAATATTCATTTAAACTAATACCATTCAAAATTATGGCGGGGGGTATTCTTCAACTTGAAGTCCCTTTCCTCAATGGGGTGGGGCTAATTACAAAAATATAACCTATGGATGCTAAAATATAACTCGTGGATGTGTGCGGTGGGGGTTATCGCTATAACAAGCGGGGGGGTTGGCTTTGGCGGGAATCGGTTTTCAGCGATGGGGTGGCATGGAATTTTGCGCCATACGGCATGCGGGCGCCTACCTTACCCGTACATCGCACGAAGGCCATCACGAACAGGCAAAAGGCCTAAATTAGCTCAGAAACGCAACTTAACATAATATAAATTATAAGTTATGTGGATTTTTAGCTTAATTTCGCACACTTTATGATGAATCCCTTAATTAGCTCACTATTCGGCCAATGTGACAGGGCAAACGACAGGCATAATACAGGCAGTAATTCGCCACGGGATGCCATCAGGCATACAGGCATACAGGAATACATGCCATCAGGACGCCTAAAACAAGCCCTGAGACAAGCGCTCAGGCATAAACAGGCATCCAATGTCACCTGAGCAATAAAACGGCCTTAAAACGCCATTGTGAAAAAGTGCCAAAATGAAGGAATTTCACGGTAAAACACCCCAAGCACCCTCGAAATTAGCCTAATTTGGCACATTGATATTCACCAATAAAGAATGATGCATAAAACACCCCAAAAAACACCCCGAAAACACACCAAAAAGGGCTAAAATGGCCAATTTACCGACAAAACACAAAATGGAAGCACGCACGAGAAATAACCCCCCCAAAGAAAGCACAAAACCACTCCGCCTGTACTCCCCCAAAATTATAGAAGAATGGGAGCGAGCATTTCTAACAGGCATCAGGATACTGCACGACAACGGGCGCACATGGGTTGAAGTATCAAAAGTAATCGGAGTAAGCACGACCGAATTGGAGCGCTATAGATACAGGCAGAAGACACCCAAACAACCCGCACTATTTTTCCTGTGTGAGTCTTTAGGATGTTCTCTTGCTGAGTTGCTTATGATGGGACAGGAAGAGTAAAATTTGGGCGTGGCGAATTATCAATACCCCCATCCCTGTATTCATTACAAATCGTAATAAAATTGCGCTGTAGCTCAATGTTGGTGCGGGATTGATGCCTTCCTGATGCATATTTTGTGTTAAAATGCCATCAGGGAGCGCAAGGTCACCTGTAGGTCATCCAAAATAAGCAATTTAGCATCGATTGTATGTTTCTTGTCTATGCCCTGAAACCCTTGTCGGATCTGGGTTTGAGGCATATTGGCCTTAGTGATGATTGCTTAAAACCCTTGCTGCCATTGGTAATTCATTAATTGCTAATGATTTGCAAATTTATTTTCATTTATTTTTGAATTATTTTTAGCATGCTGAAACCCGCATAAACACAGGGCTTGAGCATGATAAGTTATTGGCAGTTAATGAGTTTTTGAAAATATTTATTTTTAGATAATTATTTTAGGGTGTTTTTTAGCCAAAAAGCCCTTGAAACCCTTATTGGTATTGGGTTTAAAAAATATGTAAAAAAGTGAAAGTTTTTCTGAAACCCTTATAAACAGGGACTTTCACGATTTGCATAATGAAAATCGTTGCCGTTACTTTGTGATGTTGTTAAAGGTTAAACACTTACAACATCGTTCTTTGAAAGCCCCAATGTACTGAAGTTTTTTAGAATCGCACATGCGTATCTCAAGGATGACAAACATGTAAGGCATGAGACTCAAGCACACACCCGTAACGCATAGCAAAACAAAGCTATAGCGTACATTCTTTTAAGCACCTTAATGCATCCATCTACATTAGTACGATGCCTCTTATCTGCGTTAGGCATTAAGTAACTTCATCTACGATGGGGTTCACCTTCATAATGAATCGGCTGTGTGTGTATCTGAGTCGAATAATGTCATCGTTTGGTCTTAAAGAGTGCGAAGCACTCCGATGATATCGGCTATCGCTTGGGCGGGGCGCATGGAGGTTAACACCAAGTATGCGTGAGAGGTTCGAATCCTCTCGTAGTCACTAACTTACCAATTATTAATTTTAAACACTTACACCATGAAAACTACAAATGTAACAATCACAGGCAATTACGCCTACATCATGACAGCTAACGAGACTACTCAGGTAGTGATTTCTGAGTACATTAATGGCGGGGCGCTACACCTGACTGCTGAGCAAGAGACAGCGCTTGCCAATGTAGGTATTACAAGAGGTTAACTGATGAGGCCTAATGGCCGAAACGCCCGCAAGGGCGTCTTAACCAATAAAAAACTACACACCATGAAAGCAAAAGTAAACATCAATTACAGGGACATGCACGGTAAAATTTATGACATTTATGAGGTTGTAAATATCAGAGCAACACTCATCTACTTTGATGAGAATGGCCATCGCATCCTGATTGATTTTCTAAAAAGAGAACTTGAACTAATTGACTATTACACTCAGATTTCGGTACAAAGAAATCAAGCCGAAAGAACTGCTACCCTGATTGATTACAACAAAAAATACGGGTATGTATTCGAGTACGAAATGCCAAATGGCAAGGTCTTCAGAAATGTGATTAAGAATCCTGATTGCCCGAACAAATACACGGCAATATCTGAGGCAGAATACGCAATAAAATTTAAACAGGTTAACTGATGAGGCCTAATGGCCGAAACGCCCGCAAGGGCGTATTAACCAATTAAAACTTACACACCATGAAAATTATCTTATCACATGAAGAAAGCGAAAAATTCTTTTTCGATGCACTATGCAATGGCTTAAGCGAACTGAGGGGCTACGGCTTGCAACTGACCTACAGGAAAAAAGACTACGCTGATGCACGGGAAAAATTAACATCCCCATGCTACGAGGATGTGCTGATGCAAATTTTAAGGGATGGCAATAAATTAAGACTTGTTGACCATGAGAATGGCTTTAAACCACGAATACTTACGTTGGATGATGTTCACACAAAGGTGAGCAATACTGAGGCACGATGGCTCATTCAGATGGATAATGGAGAAGATGATGCCGTGACTGCTGATTGCATCCTTCAGTCTACCTTCTATGGCGAGGTTATTTTTGGATAGTATTTAAGCGGGGCGCAAGGTTAACTGATGAGGCCTAATGGCCGAAACAGCCCGCAAGGGCTGTATTAACCATAAAAAACTACACACTATGAACACTCAGAAAACTATTGAGATTACCCGTGGAGCATACGGCTTCGGGCATGATTGGACACTTGTCGCATACGGCAAAAAATTTTACTTAGGACAGGATGCAAAATTCTGCTCACGGGTGCTTGGTATGACTCCCGCATACATCGTACAGCAGATAGGCTCTAATGACCTTGGAGACGCAAAAGTATTGCGGCAGTTAGCCAAGTTTATCTGCTCAGAATTAAATTTAAACAGCAAGGCGGCTAAGACCTTACAGCCTTGGGAACTTTGCGCTCAGTAATTTGGGCCGGAATTACACACCCTACTGCCTACGGGCATGGCTTTCGATAGCGATAAGGTGCTAACTAATTAATCATTAACTTAATCTTACACACTATGAAAAAGAAAAAGACACCAACCAATGACCAAGCCTTTAAAAACTTGCTCAAAGACTTACACCCTCTTCATGTCGCTCTATTGCGGGAAAGAGTTTTAAAAATCATGGACATGACAATAGAAGACATCGAAAACAACCCTGATAATTGGAAAAATCCTTTTATACATCCCGAATCCTTTGTTGGCCTCAATGAGCAAGTAAAAAAACACCTTGGATTCGATAACTAAAATTTACACCTCTCTACCATCTATGGATGTGCCTTCGATGGCTATAGAGAGGCTAACTAATTAATCATTAACTTAATCCCTACATCTTATGAAAACTATTAAGTACACACATCCCGCATTAAATAATGAAGAGACCGATGAGCCTCAATACTATTCAGTACAAGCAAAAAGAATTATATGCTTTTCTTGTAATGGGTACGGAACTCACACCCGCAGAGATTTAGATGACTCTGCAATGGTTGACTCTATGCAAGAAGATGGTGACTACGATGGCTTAAAGGCTTACTACGATGGCGCATACGATGAAGTTTGCGATATTTGTAACGGCTCAAAAGTCATTGACATAATAGATTGGGAATACTTTGGAAGAAAGTACCCAACAGAATATAAAAAAATCTCCGACTATGTAACCCAAGCATCAAAAGATAGGCACTATGAAGCTATGGAACGCAGAGCAACGGGGTGCTAATTAATCAACCATTAACTTAATCCATATATCTTATGACTACTGAATCAAAGTACACAGGTCTCACATTCGCAAGGCAATGTGATGAATGCAAGCAAGGAATGAATGAAGGCTATGTCATCTGCAATGGCGAGCAATACTATTGCACGGATGAATGCTTACACAAGCACTTCACTCATGAGCAATGGTATGAACTACACGAAAATGGCGATGGCGAGAGTTACTACAGCGCATGGGAGGAAGATGAACACGAGTACAAGCAAATGCCTGATGGGACTCTTGAAGAGATAGAGAGGCCTGATGAGAATATTGAAGAGATAGAGTAGTGCGGGGCGCAAGGTTAACTGACGAGGTCTAATGACCGAAACGCCCGACAGGGCGTCTTAACCAATAAAAAACTACACACTATGAAACAGCCTAATCCTTACCTGATGACCTTTGGCGCCCTCGGTACTATCTTGCCGATGTATGCTTACATCTTTGAATTGATAAATGCTCCTGAGAGCATGCTGATAGCTATTCCCTGTATGCTTATATTCCTAACGAGCATAGCGATTGCTGACAGGCATGATGCGGGGCGCAACGGACAGCGATACCAAGGTTAACTGATGAGTCCTCAATGGACGAAACGGGCGCAAGCCCGTATTAACCAATTAAAAACTACAGTTATGAACAACAATCAAAAGTCATCAGCAGACCACATCATTGAACATCTACTTGCTATTGAGGTTGATGGAGAGATGATGGAGTACATCATCAAGTCCGTTGGAATGGAGAGTCAGATGTTGAAGCAGATTGGAATGAATGCATCAGATTTAGACATCAACAATTTATTGGAGGAAAGGTCTGAGTTCCACGATAGAGGCAGGCACACACACTTAGGTTAACTGATGAGTCCTCAATGGACGAAACGCCCGACAGGGCGTCTTAACCAATTAAAACTTACACATCATGAAGTACTACACATTCACCTTCTATGACAAGTTTGGTGCTGACACCCAGAAACGCATCTATCTATTCGACACCATCAAAGAAGCAAGGCAACACGCTAACAAGCTACTCGCTAATGCAATGGATGACACCAAGAAAATTATTGTTAAACTCATAAACTAATTACATCATGAACAAACGAATCACAAAGGAGACAAAGGCCATAGCCGATGCTCACATTAACGCCCGCCTGAATGGTGGTTTCGACACCTTGCACCTGACAAGCCGTGAGGAAGTAATACAGGCGCTCAGGGATGGCAAAATTATAGAAGAGGTTTTGGCTCAGATAGAGGTACGATTCGGCACTATAACAGGCGGCCTATTAGCTCGAATCATGGGGCATACATCCAACAGCTACAAGCAAGCAGTATACAACGGCTTTAAACAACTACTTCAAAACTAACTCATGGTAAAAATCATCAAAGTATTATTGGAGGCCATGCTATTCAGCATAGTGCTTCTGCTCACCCTGAGCATCTTTGCTTATATCTTTGTAACCTTATTCTAAATTAAACATCATGACAACAAATTTTCCTGACCTCAGAGAGAAGGTCACCAACTTGGTTAATAAGAGTGCGGGCAAACTGCCACACGGAGTCGCTGTAGGCGTTAATCCTTTAGGCCGTGAGCCTTACCTTAAAATTTGGATTGCGTGCGGTACGCACGAGATAAACAGGGTGCAAGGGCAGATGCCACAGGTAGTGAGTCTATGCCTGAGCCATGACCTTGAACTAAGGCATCAGGTATTCGGTGGCAATGGCGGGCGATGGATATATCGCAGACCTAACCTCGACAGCCCAAGAGAAAAATACTTAGCGATGGCGAGCGAAAAAGTGCCATTCAGAACGCCTGAGAAAACTGAAGATGCTGTGCTTCGTGCCATCGGTAGATTTATAGACAACTACAAGCGACTCCTGATCGAAAATAAAGCACAGCTAATGTATCAGGATATTGTGGACTATAACTCCTTGCTCAGTTAATTGGGCGGGGCGCAAAATAAATTTGCAGATATCAAAACTATTATTTTTCTTTGCACAACTAATTATTCACTAACTATTTAAACACTTACACACATGATGAACATCAGAAAATTTATTGAGACAGCCCACAACAGCGGTGGTGGAAGCTACAACCTGAACACAGGCGAATTTAATTCTAAAGAAGGGTACATGGTATCACTCGAAGGTCATGAAGAGAAGCACTCAGAATGGGATGCTGACAACCTGTTAAAGTATATCAGCAGTAAGGCTGAATACTTGGCCGAGCCTGACAACTTCTTAGGCGTGTGGTATAATGAGAAGGCTAACGAGTGGTGCTTCGATGTGAGTCAGAATGTAGCCCACAGGATTGAGGCTGTTGAACTTGGACTATCACGCAGACAGCAAGCCATTTGGGACTGCGCTAAAGCGGATGAGATAGACTTGAGCGTGGCGCAAGGTTAACTGACGAGTCCTGAGTGGACGAAACAGCCTTCGGGCTGTCTTAACCATTAAAACTTACACACATGAAAACATTAAGTAAAAAATTCCAAGGCAAGTACAAGCCCTTGAATTATCACTCATCTATCGATGTCACTATCGAGGTGGATTTCATCGGCATCGAGACTCAGGCAGAACTTGACCAACTGATTGATGATGGCGAGAGCTACGACTACAAAGTAAAAGCAATTTGGGGCATCGACAATGACTCCTACTTGGTTGACTTTAAAGGTGAACTCTCAGGCGATATTATCCACGACAAAGAATCAGAAATGATTGACAACATCATCTCGGATGAACTCTTCTATGAAGAGCAGAAAAGAAAATTAACTACTAACCTTTAATACCTACACAATGGAAAACACAAGAGAAATTCGTGTTGTAACTATCAACACAACCGCTTGGGGTGAAGAAAACCTTCAGCTAATTACTAACCTTTCCGCTACGGAAATTATCAATACTGTTCAACCAATAGTTTTGGATGAGCGTAATGGCGGGGCGCAATACAACAACGAGATACTTTTTGAAGCACTCGCAACAAAATACCCTTGGGCTATTATCACTTTGGGAACTGCTGAAATCATTGGAATATGAAGAACTACATCGTATGCTGGATTGAGCGAAGAAACGGAGAACTATTAGACCGCTACCGATCTTTCCTTGAACAAAACAACCCTGACTCCAAGGAAGAGGCCGAGGACTTTTACAAATCTCTACTTGAAGATGAGGAAGTAATCACCGCCAACTTATCACTAATCATTTTATCAACCGACTATTAAACCTACTCACATGAACATCAACGAACACATGGACAAGATTATCCACAAGCTAAAGTTTTGGGGAGTCAAATTAACGAAGGTACAAGAGGCTAATTTGCGTGTTTATCTCCTTGAGATTGCACTATCATCTGCTCAGGAAATGTCTGATACCACAAAGCAAGTATTCACCCGTATAAACGAAGAAAACGACTAAGCCATGAACTCAGATGAAATAACCTACAAGGCCTTCATGCTGTTCATAGCTATGGCCAAGGCGCAGAACGATGAGTACACCCGCTTCCTTGGGATGTTCAACCACATGGATAAGAAGTTGTTCAATGAACTCGTCAGAGCGAGTGAACGCTTCTCATCCCATGTCTATGAAAAGATGACCGAGGAAGAGAAAGAGACCATCGACCACATCCAAGACTTACTACACAACTTCGTAAACAAAATCGCAACAACATGAACTACCAAATCCTATTCTTTGAGAACGGAGTGCTATGCACTTGCTCAATCAATGCTGAAGACATCCACGAAGCAAGGCGCCTGTTTGAAATGATATCCGACTGCGACATTTGTCATATTCAGAATACGAATGAACAGGAATGGCGGGCTGAAGAATTTATAAGACTATTCCTAAACTAATTTAAAACTCAACATCAATCATGACAAAATCAGATCTGACCAAGCTAACTGCCGCAGAAGTAGGCATCACACCTCAACAAGCTAACCGCTTCCTGTCCGTTTTTATAGAGACGATGATAGAAGCGCTCGACAAGGGCGAGATAGTATACCTAAGAGGTCTCGGTACTTTTAAGAAGACCATCATCGTAAAAGATTGCAATGTAGGGATGAGGGATGGCAAGATAGAACGGAAGCCTTTCACCCTTGCCAAGATTCATTTTAAGATGGGCGTATCACTAAAAAAGAAACTCAGCAAATAATGGAAAACTTAATAAGAGATATAGCACTTGCTATGTTTATACCTTGCGGACTTATTGTCCTATTGTACATGATTAGAAACTATAAATCAAAATAACTTATGCAAATATTCAATCCATTTCAAAACAAAAGCTATGGCGTTGTCTCATCCTTTATCTGCGAGGGAGGGATGATAGGTAAACAGCCGCTTAGAATTGCTAAAACTATTTACCCTGAGAACTGGGGCGGGCCAAAAGATACCATCGCTAATGAAGTAATCAATCTAAAAAAGGAGGACAAATGCTAATCACCAAAGAACAACTCGAAGCCATTGTAAACAACTACATCAAAAGTGGCAACAACCAAGACGCATGCATAGGCTTTATTGATGGAGTCGAAAAAGTAATGGAACTGATAACTAAAATTGAAACTAAAAACGAGAAGCAATGAAAACACCCGCACAAGAAATCAAGCATTGGATCAAAGAAGAAAAGAAAGACATCATTCAATCTTACCGACCTATCATTGTTCAGATAGAGGAATCCTTGGAGCATGAAGAGAAGCAACTCTGCGCCTATATCGCTATGCTAATGCGAGAAAAGGACTCCGATGGCAACTACATCTACGATGACTTTGAACAGGCGTGGAAGGCTATGTTTAACATCAATAAGAATGAGCCGTGGGCATAGTTAACCCATACGATGAGTTCGACTTCTTTCCCGACCATCCGATAGGAGACTTCACCGTAGCTGATGAATCCAAAGAGAAAGAAATTGAAAAAAAGATTGATGAGGATTTGGATAATTAAAAAACATACATTACATTTACCGAAAGTTCTTTAGAAATCCAAAATAATACAGGCGAGTCGCATCGCCGATACGAAAAACCAAACCCCGATTTCAATCGGCCTTGGACATACCCCGTAGCTATGGTGCGACACATAGTTTTACGGGGTTTCTTGTTTTAAGGTGGTACGGAGCGCACACAAGCACATTGCGTATCACTTCAGATCGGTACAATGGGGTATGATATCCAACCGAATCGGCAGCACAAAGGAGGAAGCCGAATGATATCAGGGAGGTGCTAACTCTCTTTAATTTCCCTCCAAGTTCAAGCACGGCACGATGACTTGAATTGCTCGACAACGATGGTGGCTCCACGAAGCAACATTAAGTCGAAGAGCAGGTGATTAATCCATACGAGAGTACGGGTATTAATCTCACTTGCTCTCAACTCAGGGTTCACCACAAGCAATTCATTAAAGATTAAGTTTAAGATTGATAACTAAGTTTTACTAACTACGTTTTTACTAATTACATTTACTAATCAAAACTTTAACTACATGCGACACGAAAAACAGAACGAAAGAACTTATTATAACTGGACTTTTGCAATGCTCATCAGCACCGTTTTGACAGCGCTCAGGTTATTTGGTACTGAGCCTATTGATGAGATATCTTGGTGGTGGATAACAATACCTTTATGGTTACCCTTTCCACTATCAATAACAATTAGTTTTATCAGAAAATTTTTTAATAACTAACCAATTAATTTTAACACAATGGGACTAACAACTTCAGAGAAGGGTACAAAAACCTACCTTTCAATTATTAACGGCAAGTTCGCTCAGAAAGTGAAAGCCGAAACCCCTAACGCAGTAGCGAGGGAGAACAAAAACAAAGTAACTATCCATGAACTTCTTTATGATGCTCTTGAGGGGCAGATATTGGGGTTAAAGATGGAGACTTCGGACTTCGGCAGACAGCTGACCGTAGAGGTAAGAAGCGGTATTGACAAGTTTAACTTAGCTATCCCGATGGAAAGTAAGTATTTTGACAACTTCTGCTACAAGATTAACGGAGTGAATCTTAATCAGGATGTTAAGATGATTCCTTATTCCTTTGATCCAGGCGATAGCAAGGGTAAGAAGACAGGTATTAACTTCTACCAAGGTGATGTCAAGGTGATGCACTACTATAGTATTGAGGATCCAAAAGGTAAACCATTTCCTGAAGGGAAGGAACTTTCCGAGAGCAAGTGGAAGATCTATAAGTTACAAGAGAGAGACTGGCTTGCTGATATGATTGAGGCTAAAGGTAAGGCAATGGGCGGGGCGCAAGCTGAACCTACGGCGAAGCCGATGGCCGACCTCAGAAAGAGTAATACGGAAGAGATTAATGATATGCCGTTCTAATTAGCCGACTAACCCACGGCAAGATGAGGTGCGGGCGGTGATTTCCGCCCCGCCTTTATCTTTAAATAAAAACTATGATACACGAATTTAAACAAGTCCTTTGGGTAGTTACTCCACACGGAATAGGGCAAGCATTGTTAATTATTGATTACGGAATACATCAAAACACCATTTGGGTAGTAGCCCTTAAAGACACTAAGGAGATAAAGCACTACTCGTCAGAAATTATACGGATAACAATTAACCACACTATTGAATAACACAACTATGAAACTACCTACACTATCAGACCTCTACAACGAGGACATCCAAGAAGCTTACAAGGATCAGAACCTTAACCTATTATTGAACGCAGAACCTAAGCCATCATGGATTAAGGCTCGTGTCATCAATGGTAAAGAGTTTAAGTACCTACCTATTGATAAAGTCGAGTTCCTTTTAAGGAAACTATTCGGGCAGTTTAGAATCAAAGTCCTTTCGGTGAGCGAGCTTCATAAAGGAGTTCAGGTTACCGTTAGAGTTTATTATCTACTACCACCCAGCGAAGACAAGGAGAGAACATGGGCGTTCCAAGATGGGGTGGGTGCTGTCACAATATGTGATACCTACCAATTAGAACCCGCAGTACCGATGGCTAAAACCTTTGCAGTGAAGGATGCGTGCGACCATATTGGTAATATCTTTGGGGCTAACCTCAATAGGTTGGATGTCATTACCTATTCTAAGGATGATGGTATTGATAAGGTGGCTGAGATGGAGCATAGGATAAAAGAATTGTTCATGGTTCACCACGATAAATTGAAGCCTGAAGATGTGCTTCATATCGAGAGGATAATAAAGAAGAAAGAAACACTCAGCTACAAAAAAGTTTACGACAAATTAAACGACATAAAATAATACAGCCATGAGAAAAACATTTTTGCTACTTTTTTTAATATGTGTAATCATGATTGCCATATTCATCACTCCATTTTTCTGGCTGATCGGATTGATCTTCAAGAAAGATTATTTTCAAATTTTAGTGAATAACGTAAACGATTTTGTTAATGGGTTTTTTAAAAAAAAGAAACATCAGGATGAAATCAGTTAAGTTAAAGCTATTTCTTTTTTATTACATCTACTTATTAATTGCAATAATGATAGTCTTTATGCCTGTCTTTATTCTTTGCAGTGTTATAATAAAAAGAGATATAATGCATGACATGGTAACCAAAGTATTTAAGATGATGGATATCATGGTAAGAAACACTATCTTTGACAATTAATTTTAATAACCTACACAATGAAACAATCGACAATCAATTCAAGCCCAATCAGGGCGGGGCGATTTACCTCATCCGAGATATCCAACCTCATCACAGTAGACAAGACTGGTAAGGAATTTGGAAAGCCTGCTATAACTTACATCGCTCAGACTAATAAGGAAAGACGCTTAGGTAGGTCACTTACCAACGATGTCACAGCTCACTCACTCTCTTGGGGTAAGTCGGTAGAGTCCCATGTATTTAATCTCTTAGGACTTGAATACTCATTGACCTCTCAAGAGACCGACCTACACCCTGAGTACGGGGACTTTTGGGCGGGATCTAAGGATGGCGAGAAGGAGGATACAATCATTGATATTAAATGCCCTATGACCTTAGAATCTTTCTGCGGGATAGTAGATCCTTTATACGAAGGATATGAAGGCAGAGAGGCTATAATGATGTCTATGCAAGGGTATATGGGTAAGGATGGAATGTTTCACCCCGCCCACAAATCTATTGAAGATTATTTTTGGCAGTTAGTCTCCAATGCTTTAATTAACAATAAGAAGTACGCTGAGTTAATAGTTTATGTACCTTTCAAATCTGAACTGGACATAATCAAGGCTCATGTTCAAAATATAGACATAGATGAACAGTGGAGATACAAGTGGATATACGATGCGGATGATGATCAGCTACCACATATCTTGGATGATGGGTACTACAACAATTTAAATGTCATCAGGTTCGAGGTCTTACAAGAAGATAAGGACAGACTAACCGAAGCCGTGGTTAAGGCGAGCAAACTATTGATAACATCAAACATAATTTATCCTACAATTTAATCTAAAACAAAATGAAAAGAGGAAGACCACCATTGCAAGTTCCAAACGATGTTATCTTTGTCTCTTTAGGTAGAGGCAATGCGTACAGGCAGATAAATACCAAGTCTACCTTCTTTGATGGCTGTGAATACTTTATAATCAAAGAAGATGAAGACAAGATAACCTTTGAGCGTGCGCCATTAGACACCCGCAGGAATATAAAAAAAGCCGTTAAGGATAATGCTGGATGGGTGAGGTTTCAATTCACAAGCCAGATACCTGTAGGCAGATATGTTGTAGACACAGATGACAGCGATGAGGATCGGATCGTGGTTTATTACAAAGAACAATTAGCTGTATAAAAATGGAATTGAAATCCAAAAAAGGCAAGAAATGCAAACAGTGTAAAGAGGTCTTTATCCCTATGAGACCTTTGCAGTTCATCTGTTCACCGAAATGCGCCACGCAATACTCCAACATCCACGCCAAGGCTTTAGCCAAGGAGAAAGCTAAGGAAGAGAAGAAAGTCCTTACCGAGAACCTAACCAACTGGAGTCAGAAGTTAGTGGTTAAGATACAAGAGATAGCCAGGCTTATAGACCACGGTCAGCCTTGCCTTGCACGAGGGGTGATGGCTAACCAGTTTCACGGAGGGCATGTCTTTTCAAGGGGATCCAATCCGCAAATCAAATATAACTTACATAACATCCATAGACAATCGGCTCAGAGTAACCATTTTCAGAATGACGATGGGTTATTACGGGAAGGAATAGTCAAGGAGTACGGAACGGAGTATATGGAGTTTATTTCTGGGCTGAGGAATATCCAATCTATAAAGTATAAGAACGAGGACTACCTTGAGTTCTATAAGATAGCCTGCAAGGTTGCGGCCCGCCTAAAGAAGGATTTAAAGCCACTGGATAGAGAAGAAAGACTGATTCTGAGAAGCCAAGTAAACCTATCTTTAGGGATCTATCCCGAAGATTATTGTGTATATTCAGGGAATTGAATCGACCAGTTTAAGTGTTCACGAATCGTGAACAGTCAAGTAAAGTGAACAAAAAACTTGACAGCTTATAGATTGACAAATTGATTTAAAAAGTAAGCGTTTGAGCTGACAATACTGATACAAAACACTAAAGGAGGACAAACAATGAATGACTACACCTTG
>TARA_R110000868_G_scaffold104578_10_pt1 | contig 28538 bp, 26 predicted proteins | sample TARA_R110000868 | Tara Oceans TARA_R110000868 (sample SAMEA4397489) | marine metagenome | biome: Polar Biome; feature: [SRF] surface water layer (ENVO:00010504); material: water (ENVO:00002006), including particulate matter (ENVO:01000060) such as... | depth 5 m | reverse complement strand
CTTCGGCGGGGGCTCCCGCCGCGGCACCGGCCCAGCCGTGATCCGGCCTTTCAGGAAGACGTCCATGAACAGAATGCTGAAAGTCGCCCTCTTGAGCGGACTGGCGATCACGGTCGCCTCCTGCAGCAGCGTGCGCCAGTCATTGCCGTTCGGCCTGGGGGGCAAGGAAGCCCCGTTGTCGACCGCCACGTCGGGCACCCGCATCTCGGTGCTGGAGTTCGAACAACAGCTGTCGCCGGCGGCATCACTGGCCGGCCGTGACTTCTTCCTGCCGGGCCCGCAGGCGGTCACGGCCTGGACCCAGCCGGGCGGCACCTCGGAAAACCTCGTTGAGCATGCGATCGCGGGGGTGAATTTCACCATTGCCTGGAAGCGTGACATCGGGGCCGGTTCGTCCAAGACCCGCGAAATCATGGCCCCCGCCGTGGCCGACAATAACCGCGTCTTCGTCCTCGATGGCGAGTCGACCGTAACCGCCGTGGATTCCTCCACCGGGGCGGTCGCCTGGCGCGCCAATGTGCGTCCGGCCGGTCGCGAGCGTGACGGTTTCGGGGGCGGCGTGGCCGTCGGCGGCGGCAAGGTGTTCGTGGCCTCGGGCTATCGCACCATGACCGCCCTGAACCAGGCCACCGGCGCGGTGCTCTGGACCTCGTCGGTCGAGGTGCCGATTCACGGGGCCCCGACGGTGTCGGGCACGCGGGTCTATGTGGTTGACGTCGAAAACCAGCTTTACGCCTTCAATGTCGAGACCGGCCTGCAGGACTGGTCCTACCGCGGCATTCCGGAACCGGCCCGCACCATGCGCGCCGCCAGTCCGGCCGTGACCGGCGATACGGTGATCGCCCCCTTCTCCTCGGGTGAAGTCGTCGCCGTGCGGGCCTCCACCGGCCAATCGGTGTGGCAGCAGGTGCTGTCACGCACCAGCCGTACCAGCGCCCTGTCCGAAATCCGCGACATCGCCGCTCGCCCGGTGATCAGCCGCGGCATGGTCTATGCGATCAGCCATTCCGGTGTGCTGGCGGCGATGGACATCCGTTCGGGTGCGCCGAAATGGACCCTGCCGATCGGTGGCGTCGCCGCGCCGCTGCCGGTGGGCGAGGTGGTCTATGTGGTGTCCAAGGAAGGCGAGCTGACCGTGGTCAATCGCGACTCCGGTCTGGTCTACTGGACCCGCGACCTCAACGAGGGCCGGGTGCGTCAGGAAGGCGGCCTGTTCGGCCTCTTTGACCGCACGGTGCGCCCCAGCTGGTCGGGACCGATCCTGGCGTCGAACCGGCTGGTGCTGGCCAACTCCGATGGTGAGGTCGTGGCCCTCAACCCGAAGACCGGCGAGCAGCTGGCCAGTCTCAAGGTCGGGGCCCCGGTCTATGTCGCGCCCTCCGCCTACAACGGGGCCCTCTACGTCGTGACCGAAGCCGGTCAACTCGTCAGCATTCGCTGACGTCTGCAGTCAATCTGGGTTAGAACGCCGACATGGCATTAAAAGTCGCCATTGTTGGCCGCCCCAATGTGGGCAAATCGACCCTGTTCAACAGGCTTGTCGGCAAGCGCCTGGCGCTGGTCGACGATCGCCCCGGTGTGACCCGAGACCGCCGCTATGCAGATGGCAATATCGGCGATTTCGATCTGACCCTGATCGATACGGCCGGCTATGAGGACATCACCGACGACAGTCTGGAATCGCGTATGCGCGAACAGACCGAGGCGGCGCTGGAAGACGGCGACCTGATCCTGTTCATGATGGATGCCCGCGAGGGCGTGACGGCGCTGGACCGGATCTTCGCCGACCGACTGCGCAAACAGCACAAGCCCGTCATCCTGCTGGCCAACAAGTCCGAGAGCCGCGAGAGCGGCGGCGGGATCGGCGAGGCCTATGGCCTGGGCTTCGGCGAGCCTGTGCCGATCTCGGCCGAACACGGCGAGGGCATGGCTGACCTCTATGCCGCCATCGTCGGGGCCAGCGCCGATATATGGGTCGAGGAGGTCGACGAACCCGACAAGCCGATCCGCATCGCCATCATCGGCCGGCCCAACGCCGGCAAGTCGACCCTGGTCAACCGCCTGATCGGCGAGGACCGGCTGTTGACGGGCCCCGAGGCCGGGATCACCCGCGACTCCATCTCGGTCGACTGGCAGTACGAGGGCCAGAACATCCGTCTGGTCGACACCGCCGGCATGCGCCGCAAGGCCCGGGTCAACGAGAAGCTGGAGAAGCTGTCGGTCGCTGACACGATCCGCGCCATCACCTATGCCGAGGTCGTGGTCCTGGTGATGGACAAGGACGACGCCTTCGATACCCAGGACCTGCAGCTGGCCGACCTGGTCGAGCGCGAGGGGCGGGCCCTGGTCTATGTCGCCGCCAAATGGGACCTCGAGGACGAGCCCCAGGCCAAACTCGCCAAGCTCAGCCAGATGGCCGAGGACAAGCTGCCCCAGCTGCGCGGGTCGCCGTTCGTGGCCCTGTCATCGCATTCGGGCCGAGGGGTTGAGCGGCTGATGCCGGCGATCCTGAAGGCGCACGCGACCTGGTCGGTCAAGGTCAAGACCAAGGACCTCAACACCTGGCTGGCCCTGGCCACCCAGAGGCATCCGCCCCCCGCCGTCGATGGCAAGCGGATCAAGCCGAAATACATGGCCCAGATCAAGGCGCGCCCGCCGACCTTCGTGCTGATGGCCAGCCGCGCCGCCTCGATGCCGGAACAGTACAAACGCTATCTGGTCAACAGCCTGCGCGAGAGCTTCGACCTGCCCGGCACCCCGATCCGCCTCAACGTCAAGGCGGGGTCCGAGAACCCCTACGGCGAGGGTGGCTCCAAGTCTGGTCCGGAACGCTTCACCGGTCCGGCCAAGACCGCGCCGCGCCGCATCAAGAAGTCCGAGGCCGCCGCCGACGCCCTGTCCAACCTGCCCGGCAAGGCGCTGGAGCAGAAGAAGACCCGCACGGCCAAGCCCCGCCCCCTGACCGGGTTGAAGTCCAGCTCGAACAAGAAGGCCGGCTCCAGCGTCGCCATCCAGAAGGGCGCCCGCGGCGGGGCCCGTCAGGTCTCGCGCTCGGGCCGCGTCCGCACCGGCCAGAAGCACGCGCCCAAGAAATAGGGTGACGACGTTGCTGACGGCGTTTCGAAGGGACCCTTCGGGGTCCGAACGGAGGAGTCCGTCATGTTGATCATCGCCCTGCTCGCCGCTGCCCTGGGTCAGGACGACGCGTCGTCATCCACCCGGGACGGGTCGACGGTCTGCGACCGCGGCGGCAACACGCTTGAGCTCAACGCCTGCGGCGTTCTCGACCTCGAGCGCGAGCAGGCCCGGATGCAGCGCTATCTCGAAGCCGCCCTGGGTCGCGCACACGATTCCGATAGTGCCGACCCGTCGTATGGCGAGGCCACCCAGTCCGTCGCCTATCTCCATGCGTCCCAGGCGGCATGGGCCGCCTACGCCGATATCCGATGCCGGGGTGTTTACGACCAGTGGAAGACCGGCACCATCCGCACGCTCATGGGGCTGGGTTGCCGGATCGAGGCCACGCGCCAGCGGAGCCATGACATCTGGTCGGACCATCTGACCTACCCGGACGCAGCCCCGCCGGTGTTGCCTGAACCTGTTGTGTCTGCGGCCGGTGACGAGGCTGCTGCCCGTCCCTAGGCCGCTTCGACCCTGGTCCCGACGTCCGCCTCCGGGGCCACCAGGCGGGCGATCGCTTCCAGCAGGACATCCGGCCGGATCGGCTTGGCCAGATGCAGGTCTGAACCCGCCTCCAGACTCAGGGTCACGTCTTCGGGCATGGCGTTGGCGGTGAGCGAGATGATGGGCGTGCGGCCACGACCGTCTGCCAGCTCAAGGGCCCGGATTCTGCGGGTTGCCGACAGGCCGTCCAGCACCGGCATCTGCACATCCATCAGGATGATGTCGAACCGGTTCGCCGCGGCCGCCTCAACGGCCAGTGCACCGTTTTCGACCACTGTGAGGTCGATATTCGCCGAGGCCAGGATCATCGAAACGACGCGCCGGTTGACCTCGTGATCGTCGGCGAACAGGACCTTGAGGGCCAGGGGGCCGCTGTCGGGAGCCGGGCTGTCCGGAACGGTCTCGATGACGTGGAACGGAACGTCGGCAATTCGGGGCAACGGCAGATAGGCGAAGAAGATCGATCCACGGCCGGGGCTCCCCCGCACCGCCATCCGTCCCCCCATCATTTCCGTCAGCGAGCGGCAGATCGACAGGCCCAGGCCCGTGCCGCCAAACTTGCGGCTGACAGAAACGTCAGCCTGTTCAAACCGGTCGAACAGTCGACTGGCCGTGGCACGATCAAAGCCGATTCCGGAATCGGAAACGCTGATGCAGATGGCGGACCGCCGACGGCGCACGGCGATGCTGACCTCGCCGGCTGCGGTGAATTTGACCGCATTGCTGATCAAGTTCGAGACGATCTGGCCGATCCGCGTCCGGTCGCCGAGATAGGTGGCGTCCGTGGCTTCGGCCATTCTCAGCGTCAGGCTGAGGCCCTTGGCGGTCGCCGTCGCGGCATGCAGGTCGACGGCGTTGCCCAGCACCTCTCCAAGCTTGAACGGCGCGGTCTCGAACGCCAGCTGTCCGGCCTCGATCCTGGACACGTCGAGGATGTCATTGACCACCAGCTCCAGGGTGCGGCCGGACGCGATGACCGTGTCCGTCATCTCGCGACTATGGGTATCGGTCTGCCGCTCACGCAGCAGGTCCATCAGGCCGATGATGCCGTTCAGCGGCGTACGCAGCTCGTGACTCATGTTGGCCAGGAACTGGGACTTGGCCCGGCTGGCCTGTTCGGCCTTGGCGAGGGCGGCCTCCAGGTCGACCTCTTTCATCATCAGTTCACGGTTCGCCCGGGCCACGGCCAAATGGATTAGGACGATGCTCAGAACGAAGAACGCGAAGACGGCCGACAAATACACCCAGGTCTGTTCACGCATGGCTGTTCCGGGCTTGTGTTGCCGCCAACGCACCGACAGCACCGGCTGGCCACCGTAGTCGGTGATGATCGCCTCCGCCTGCTCGGGGCTGCGGGGAAATGAGGGGGCCACGAGAACGGCGTCTATCAGCAGGTATCGCGCCGCGATGTTCGCAAGGAAGGTTTCGTCCAGGGCGTCGGCGGCAAATACGATCGGCGCGCGAGGGCCGGCGGGGCGGGCGGCCCCGAAATCCGGCTGGACCAGAGTCGCCACGATCGCATACGGCTGACCGCCGATCATTGAGACGGTTGCCGCCTGGATCGGTCTGGCAATCATCTTGCGCGACAGGTTGCGGACCCGAAACAATCCGCGCTGGCGTTCCTTCGCCCGGATGTCCTCAATCAGATGCGGCAGGGCGATTGAAGGGGAGCCTGATGTGGACATGTCGATGGTTTCGCCGTTAACGGCCCTGTAGATCGACCGGTCCGAGCGGTCGACGATTTCGGCCAGTTCGAATCCGTCGGCTTCGCTCAGATAGGTACCGATGTTCAGGCTTGCCCAATCGGAATCAAACCGGTTATCGAGCCGGACGACAGCCTCGTCCCAGGTCACCTGCGGCATGACGAGTGCCGCCAGTTCGTCCAGCCGGGTCGCGAATCCGATCTGAATCTGTCGACGCTCGAACTCGCCCGAATAGGTGTCGGCGCTCCGGGCCCCCGCGACCAGCGACAGTCCGAGTAAGGCCATGCCGCTGACGGCGAGCGCGAGGAGCAGGCGAGAGAGCCAGACTGAACGCCGATGAAAGTGTAAGGCGATACGCATGGCGGAAAGATCGACGACACCCGTTACCGTTGTGTTATCCGACAGCCATTTGAATTATCTGAATATATCACGCTTCGTAAAACGCTGTAACGGCGCGCACGTCAGGGTTAATGCATGGACGCTCGGGGGCAAGCGACTGATCCTGACGCCTGTTTTCGATGCCGCGCAGAATTTCTGTCTTTGACGCCGTTTGGCGTCCGTGCAGGCCGGAGCCTGTGGCATCCGGACGGCCAGAATCACCCATGTCGGTCAAAAAGGCGGTCCGACATCGATGCCCACCGGGTCCCGGACCCGCATCGCGACGGAAAGTCGCCGGCACCGGTCGCTAGACCAGCGCCGCCACGCCCGGTCCGGACTTCCAGTCCCGGAACGTCACCTCCAGCGGCGGCTCGCGGTCACTGCGGGCCAGCTCGACGATCAGCGGGCCAATTTCGGACGGGTGGGGCACATCCTGCGGATCCTCGCCCGGATAGGCCTGGGCCCGCAGCATGGTGCGCATCCGGCCCGGATCAACCACGGCGGCGCGGATCGGCGTCGATTCGATCTCGTCGGCCCAGCATTTGATCAGGGCCTCGGCCCCGGCCTTGGTCGCGGCATACATGCCCCAGAAGGCCCTGGGTGCGGCGGCCACACTGGTGGTCAGATAGAGGGCGCGCCCGGCGTCCGAGGCCCGCAGCAGCGGCTCCAGCGAACGGATCAACCGGTAGATGGCGGTGAAATTGGTCTTCTCGACCTTGGCCCAGACCCGCGGATCGGAGTGACTGACCGGGGTCAGGCCCGAGGCCCCCATGGTCGCCGCCGCCTGGACCCAGATATCCAGCTTGCCGAAGCGTTCGAAGATGGCCCCGCCCAGTCGGTCGATGGCCCCGCCGTCGACGAGGTCGAACGGCACCAGGGTCGCGTGCTGGCCGGTGGCGGCGTAGATGGCGTCGTCCAGCTCTTCCAGCCCGCCCTGGGTGCGGGCGGTGGCCACGACGTGGGCCCCGGCCTTGGCCAGGGCCAGGGCGGCTTCATAGCCGATGCCGCGCGAGGCCCCGACGACGAGGGCAATACGGTCTTTCAGGGGAAGGTCAGGGGACATGGGGCCTGATAGCGCGCGCCCGGGCCGGGGCAAAGTCCCTTAGGCGGTCACCAGCAGCGACAGCTGGCGATAGGTAGCGTCGCGGCCCCCCTGTTCGATCTCGCGATCCAGCAGCCGGGTCGGATAGTCGCCGGTGAAATAGTGGTCCGTGAACTGCGGATTGACCGGGTCGCGCGGTCCGGCGTCCATAGCCTCATACAGACCGTCGACCGACAGGAAGCCCAGGCTGTCGACCTCCAGCATCGCCTTCATCTCCGCCATCGTCTTGTTGGCCGCGATCAGCTGGTCCCGCTCGGGCATGTCGATGCCGTAGAAGTCCGGGTACAGGATCGGCGGGCTGGCCGAGCGCAGATGCACCTCGGTGGCCCCGGCGGCCCGCACGGCCCGGACCAGCTTGGCGGAGGTGGTGCCGCGGACGACCGAATCGTCGATCAGCACGACCCGCTTGCCTTCCAGCACCGAACGGTTGGGACTGTGCTTCATGCGCACGCCCTTCTGTCGGGCTCCCTGGTTGGGCTGGATGAAGGTTCGGCCCAGATAGTGGCTGCGGATGATGCCCATCTCATAGGGGATGCCGCTTTCGCGGGCGTAACCCAGGGCCGCGGGCACGCCGGAGTCCGGTACCGGCACCACGACGTCGGCGTCGACCGGAAACTCGCGCGCCAGGCCCTGACCCATGCGCTGGCGCACGCCATAGACCGAGCGGCCGTTGACGATGCTGTCGGGGCGCGAGAAATAGACATATTCGAACAGGCACGGCCGGGCGGCGCGGGTCGGGAAGGGCTTCAGCGACTGCAGGCCGTTCTTGTCGATGACCACGACCTCGCCGTGCTCGACGTCGCGCACGAAGGTGGCCCCGATGGTGTCCAGCGCACAGGTCTCCGACGCCAGCACCCAGGCCTCGCCGATCTGACCCAGCACCAGCGGGCGGATGCCCAGCGGGTCCCGGGCCCCGATCATTTTCTTGCTGGTCTGCGCCACCAGGGCATAGCCACCCTCGATCCGCGCCAGCGCGTCAAGGAATCGGTCGACGATCCGCGCTTTGCGCGAGCGGGCGATCAGATGCAGAATCACCTCGGAGTCCGACGTCGACTGGAAGATGGAGCCTTCCGAGACCAGCTGGTTCCGCAGGAACAGGAAATTGGTCAGGTTGCCGTTGTGGCCGATGGCGATGCCGCCGGAATCCAGATCGGCGAACATCGGCTGGATATTGCGCAGGAAGGAGCCGCCGGCGGTCGAGTAGCGGGTATGGCCGACGGCCGCCTGTCCCGGCATCCGTTTCGACAGATCGGTGCCGCCGAAGGCATCACCGACCAGACCCTGATGGCGTTCGGTATGGAAACGCTCCTCATGGACGCTGGCGATGCCGCAGGCCTCCTGGCCGCGATGTTGCAGGGCATGCAGGCCCAGGGCGACGATGGCGGCGGCCCCGTCAGGCTCGGCCCCCCAGACTCCGCAAACACCGCATTCGAGGCGCGGACGGTCATCGTCGGGATCGCGATGGTGGTCACGATGGACGACGGGATCGGCAATCTGGTGGCGCATCGTGACTCCGATGGTCCGGGAAGCGACTAGGGGGTGGTGCGGCGCGGGGTATGCCCTGTTTGGGGCGGGGGCAAGGCCTGGGGATCGGAAAAGCCCTCCTGGACCGAGGAATTGATCACCGGGGTCAGGGCGTCGGCACCCCGGCCGATGCCGGGCAGGACGATCTGGATGACGCGGGCGGCCCCGGCGCTGACCGGATACAGCATGGCCTGGGTCAGCCAGCGTGGCGTGGCCTCGCCCGGCATCGAGGCGACGATCACGAGATGGATCGCGCCCAGCAGCACCAGCGACCGGGCCGCGCCGACGAAGACGCCGAAGAAGCGATCGATCCCGCCCAGTTGCGGATGGGCCTGGGCCCGTTTCGACAGGGCCGAGCCGAAGATGCGAATGCCGAAATAGACCAGCAGGAAGGAGGCGATGGCGGCAGCAATGGCACCTGCCCAGTCCGGATCAATCAGGGACCGGCCGATCGGCGTGGTGAAAGGCAGGGCCACCAGCGCCAGGAAGGCGGCCAGGACGAAGCTCAGCAGGGTGATGATTTCGCGCGTCGCGCCGCGCACCCAGCCGGCCGCAGCCGAGGCGAGGATCACGAGTAGGGCGAGAGCGTCAAAGCCGGTCACGCGGTCGGTTGATCCTCGGATTGGAGTTACTGAAGACCCTCATAGCGGTTTTGCGAGATTCGATCGACCGCTTCTGTCAATCGCGTCACCGAAGTCACCGCCACCCCGCCGCCCTTGACCGTCAGGGGCGGGGTGAGGGCGTGGTCGAAGCCCAGTTTGCGGGCCTCGCGCAGCCGCGCCTCGGCCCGGCCGACGGCCCGCACCTCGCCGGACAGGCTGATTTCGCCGAACACCACACAGCCCTGGGGCAGGGGTTTGTCGGTGGCCGAGGAGATCAGGGCCGCGGCGGCGGCCAGGTCGGCGGCGGGTTCGTTGATGCGCAGGCCGCCGGCGACGTTCAGATAGATGTCCTGGTCGCCGAAGCCGAAACCGCAGCGGGCCTCCAGCACCGCCAGCACCATGGCCAGCCGGCCGGTGTCCCAGCCGACGACCGCGCGGCGCGGCGTGCCATAGGCCGATTTCGATACCAGGGCCTGCATCTCGACCAGCACGGGGCGAGAGCCCTCGATCCCGGCGAAGACGGCGGCTCCCGGGGCCCGGTCCTTGCCCTCGCCCAGGAACAGGGCGGAGGGATTGCTGACCTCGCGCAGGCCGGTGTCGCCCATTTCGAACACGCCGATCTCGTCGGTGGCCCCGAAGCGATTCTTGCCGGCGCGCAGGATTCGGAACGGATAACCGCGCTCGCCCTCGAAGCTCAGAACGGCGTCGACCATGTGTTCGACCACGCGCGGCCCGGCGACCTGCCCGTCCTTGGTCACATGGCCGACCAGGACCACGGCCACCCCGTGTGACTTGGCCAGCCGCACCATCTCACCGGCGCAGGCCCGCACCTGGGTGACCGAGCCGGGCCCGGCCTCATGGGCGTCGGACCACAGGGTCTGGATCGAGTCGACGATGACGATGTCGAATTTCTCGCGCTTCAGCGTACCCAGGATATCGCGCAGGGCCGTGGCCGAGGCCAGTTCGACCGGGGCCCTGGACAGGCCCATCCGTTTGGCCCGGGCCCGGATCTGCTCGATCGCCTCCTCGCCCGAGATATAGGCCACCCGCGCCCCCTTCAGCGCCGCCCGACCGGCCACGTCGAGCAGCAGGGTCGATTTGCCGACGCCGGGATCGCCACTCAACAATATGGCCGAGCCGGGCACGACGCCGCCACCGCACACCCGGTCGAACTCCTTGACCCCGGTGACGATGCGCGGCGGTTCGGGCGCGTCGGACTGCAGGGTTTCGAACTGCAGGCCGCGGGTGCGGGCCGCACTGACCGGTTTCATCGCCCCCGGCGGGGCCGAGCGGCTCTCCTCGACGATACAGTTCCACTGGTTACAGGCCCCGCACTGACCGGACCACTTGCCGTGGACCGCCCCGCAGGACTGACAAACATAGATCGCACCGTCTCTGGCCATGACCCTGACTTACAGGAGTCGCGGACGGTGGGGCAGGGGTCGGAACAGGCCTGCGTCCGTTTCTGACGCGGGTGGGCCCGGGGTTCAGCCGATATAGACTCGCGGCACCCGCGGCGTGACTGCCGACAGTAGTTCATAGGCGATGGTTCCGGCCGCCGTCGCGGCCTCGTCCAGCATCCGGCGGGATCCAAACAGCTCGGCCCGCTCGCCGACGGCGATGTCCGTGCCGGTGACGTCGACGGCGATGACGTCCATCGACACCCGTCCCACGATCGACCGTAACGCGCCGCCCAGCCACACCGCGCCCCAGGGACTGCTGCTGCGCAACACACCGTCGGCATAGCCGGCGGCGCAGATGGCGATCCGGCGCGGCGTCTCGGCCCGGAAGCCTTCGGAATAGCCCACGCTCTCGCCGACCGGCACGTTCCGCACCTGCAGCACCTCCGCGGTGAAGGTGGCGACGGGCCGCAGCCGGTCGTCAGGACGCCCCTCGGGGCCGCCGCCATACAGGCTGATGCCGGGGCGCACGGCGTCGAACGCGAAGTCCGGACCCAGGAAGACCCCGCCCGAATTGGCGAACGACCGTACCGCACCGGGATAGCGCAGGGCCGCAGCGGCAAAGACGTCGCGCTGCTGCCGGTTCATCGCCGCCTCGGGCGCGTCGGCGCAGGCCAGATGGCTGATGACCAGACCCAGACCCTCGAACGGCTCGGGCGCGTCCTCGGGCCGGAAACCCAGCCGGTTCATGCCGGTGTCGATCTGCAGGCCGCAGGCCCCGCCACCGGCGGCCCGCCATGCGGTCAGCTGTGCGCCGTGGTTCAGGACCGGACTCAGGCCGGCGGCGATCATTGCGGCGGCCCCGTCGCCGATGCAGCCGTCCAGTACATGGATGACCGGCTCCGGCCCCAGGGCTCTGCGCAGGCTGAAACCGCCCTCGGCCCGGGCCACGAAGAAGGTTCGCGCGCCCTCGGCCATCAGCCGTCGCGCCACCGGCACCGCGCCCAGCCCGTAGGCATCGGCCTTGACCACCGGATGCACCGGCACGCCGCCGAGGGCCTCCAGCGCATGGAAATTGTGCGCAAGCGCGTTCAGGTCGACGGAAAGCGTGGCGGGGGCGGGCATGAACGCCTTATGCCGCAACTTTTGTGCAGTGCACACCTGAAAACGTCGAACCTATTCCGGGATGTCGCGGAAGTTCGAATAGCGGCCGTCGTTGGCCAGGTTGCCGAACCGGGTGGTGTCGGCGTCGAAGCTCAGCTTGACGATGCCGATCGGGCCGTGGCGTTGCTTGCCGATGACGACCTCGGCCTGATGCTGCAGGACGTCCATGTCCTCCTGCCATTTCAGATGCTCCTCGGTGCCTTCGCGCGGCTCGGTCCGGCCCAGGTAGTAGCTCTCGCGATAGACGAACATCACGCAGTCCGCGTCCTGCTCGATCGAGCCGGATTCGCGCAGGTCGGACAGCTGCGGCCGCTTGTCCTCGCGATTTTCGACCTGACGCGACAGCTGCGACAGGGCCAGGATCGGAACGTTGAGCTCCTTGGCCAGGGCCTTCAGCCCCCCGGTGATCTCCGACACCTCCTGCACCCGGTTGCGCTGGTTGTTGCCGTCGCCGACGGTGATCAGCTGCAGATAGTCGATGATGATCAGGTCCAGGCCCTGTTCGGCCCGCTTCAGCCGTCGTGCCCGCGCCGCCAGCTTGGAGATGGCCAGACCGCCGGTGGCGTCGATGTACAGGGGGCTTTCGCCAATCTCGATGGCCGCGTCCCGCACCTTGCCGAAGTCCGAGGCGTCGATCTCGCCCTTTCTCAGCCGGTCCGAGGACACGCCCGAGGCGTCGGCCAGGATCCGCATGGCCAGCTGTTCGGCACTCATCTCCAGCGAGAAGAAGGCCACGACGCCGCCGTTGACGGTCTTGCGGCCCTCCGGCGTCGGCTCCCAGCGATAGTTGCGGGCGATGTTAAAGGCGATGTTGGTGGCCAGCGCCGTCTTGCCCATCGACGGTCGCCCCGCCAGGATCAGCAGGTCGGACGGATACAGACCGCCCAGCTTCTGGTCGAGGTCGTGCAACTGGGTCGCCAGGCCGGCCAGTTTGCCGTCGCGCTGGTAGGCTTCGCCCGCCATTTGAACCGCCCCGGCCAAAGCGGTGGAAAAGCTGACGAATCCCGATGACGGCTTGCCGGTTTCGGCCAGGGAGTAGAGCGACTGCTCGGCCTGTTCGATCTGGTCCATGGCCGCCCGTTCGGGATCGGGGGCCTCCTTCATGATATCTCCGCCGATGCGGATCAGGTCGCGGCGCAGGGCCAGGTCATAAACGACCCGCGCATAGTCGGCGGCATTGGCGGCCGGCGGGGCCCGGTCGACCAGATCGGCCAGATAGCGCAGACCCCCGAACTCGGCGAAGGCCGGATCCTGCTTGAACCGTTCCATCAGGATGGTCGGCTCGGCCAGCATGCCCTGGCGGATATGGTCCTCGATCGCGTCGAACAGCCGGTTGTGGAACGGCTCGTAGAAATGCGACCCGCGCAGGCGGTCCGACAGCCGTTCGAACACGGCGTTGTCGAACATCAGCGAGCCCAGCAGCGCCTGCTCGGCCTCGAGATTGTGCGGCAGGGAGGAAATCGACGCGGAGTCGGCGGAGAAGGGGGCGAAGGCGTTCATCGGTTAACGCTTAGCCCCCCGCTGCGTCGGAAGCGGACGGAAATGTCGGTCCCGGTCCAGATGAACGGGGACACCTCTGTGGACGGTCCGTTTCGGCCCGGTCAGGCCGGGCAGGGATGCTCTTCGGCCATCCATTCGCGGATGGCCTGGGTCACGCTGATGTTGCGGCGGGCGGCGGGAATGGCATTGAACCGGCCCAGCAGCCGCTCCGGATTGACCGACACCCGTTCGGGCATGCAGGCGGCCGGGCGGCGTCCGGCGGCGCGGGCGGCCGCCTCCTCCGAACGAACCGTCTGGAAGGCCCCCTTCATCTCGTTCATCAGCCGGCGCGTGTCGGACCGCAGCATGGCGGTCGGATTGCGCGGAATCCCGGCGGCGGTGGTGAGGAATTGCTGGACCGTCATCCCGTTGGCGCTGGCGGCCCCGGCGATGAGGCTGGCCGCGAGGACCACGGCCAGCGATGTCTTGCGGATCATGGGTATTTCCTGCGGTTGAACGCGGCAGTGTGTGGGGCGGATTGTGGCCGAACAAGGGCATGAAGCCGGTGCGACGGGCACGAAAAAGGGCGCACCCGCAAAGGTGCGCCCTCTTCGTCGTTAGGTCGGTGTAGGGCCTAGGCTTCCGAGCCCAGGCCGTCCTGCTGGCCGGCACCGCCGGCCACCATGTCGCGCGCCTGTTCGAGAGCCGCGGCGCGGTCCTCGTCATAGGCGGCCTTGATGACGTCTTCACCGGCGGCCTGACGCTCGGCTTCCTCGGCCGAACGTGCGATGTTGATCTTGACCTTGACCGAGACCTCGGCGTGCAGCCGGACCGCCACTTCGTGGACGCCCAGATGCTTGATCGGGGTGTTCAGCACGATCTGGCTGCGCTCGACCTTGCCGCCTTCGGCCGTGATGGCCTCAACGACGTCGCGACCGCCGACCGAACCGTACAGCTGGCCCGTCTCGCCGGCCTGACGGATCATGACATAGGTCTGACCGTCGATCTTGCCGCCGATCTTGCCGGCCTCTTCCTTGTTCTTCTCGTTGCGGGCCTCGATGGCGGCGCGTTCGAGTTCGAAGGCTTTGAGGTTGTTGGACGTCGCGCGGCGAGCCTTGTCGCGCGGCAGCAGGAAGTTGCGAGCGAAGCCGTCCTTGACGGTCACGACATCGCCGATGGCGCCGAGGTTGTCGACGCGCTCGAGGAGAACGACCTTCATTACTTCACCACATAGGGCAGGAGGGCCAGATAGCGGGCGCGCTTGATGGCCTTGGCCAGTTCACGCTGCTTGATCTGGGAAACAGCGGTGATGCGCGAGGGCACGATCTTGCCGCGTTCGGAGATGTAACGCTGCAGCAGCTTCACATCCTTGTAATCGATCTTCGGCGCGCCTTCGCCCGAGAACGGGCAGACCTTGCGGCGACGATGGAAGGGGCGACGGCCGGCGGCACCGGAACCGGCAGGAGTGCCGGGGGTCACGGGGCCGCGGGCGGGAGCAGTCGTATCGGTCATGCTGCGCTTTCCTTATTCGGCTTCGGCGACGGCGGCCGCAGGGGCCTCGTCGGTGCGCGGGGTGCGTTCGCGTTCACGTTCGCGCTCGCGTTCACGGCGGGCCAGCAACGGCGACAGCTCGAGGTCGAGCTCCTCGACGCGGACGGTCAGCCAGCGCAGCACGTCTTCATTGATCGACAGCTGACGCTCGACCTCGGCCATGGCGGCGGGCGGGCAGTCGACGGCGAGCAGCGAATAGTGTGCCTTGCGGTTCTTCTTGACCCGGTAGGTCAGGTTGCGCAGACCCCAGTACTCGATCTTGGCGACGGAACCGCCGCCTTGTTCGATCAAGCCCTTGATGGTGTCGTTCAGCGCTTCGGCCTGTTGCGCGCTGATATCCTGGCGCGACATGACCGTGTGCTCGTAAAGAGCCATGCGGTAGTCTCCCTTGTGGGCGTCGGCGTGAGACAGACCGGGTTAAAGTCCGTTCCCACGATGGCTCCTGCAGCGGCGGCCGGAATGAGTTCCCGAACCCTTTGATGTTCCGCGACAGGACCGAAGCCCTGGAAAGCGGGCGCATATAGGGGAAAAGGGGCGGCAGGGCAAGCGATCGCGGGCCTCAGAAGCTGCGTCGCACCGAGGCATAGATCTGGCGGTTGCCGTCGGTCCGAGACCGTTCGGCATAGACCGGAGCCCCCTGGTTGCGCGGCGCGTTGAACAGGATGAATTCGTTGCCGTTGTTTCCGCCGACGAACAGACCGGCCGACAGGCTCAAGGTCGCGTTCGGCCGGTAGCTGACGTTGGCGTTGACGTTTGGATCGCTGCGGAACCGGGACAGGGTGCTGGGCGCATAGCTCCTCTGATCCTGACCGCTCGATGTGTTCAGGCTCCAGTTGATGCGGCGGGCCACGAGGTTCTGACTCAGGCCCAGCGACCAGCCGAACGGTTGATCGCCGGACACCCGTCGATTGAGCGTGGTGACCGGGTCCTCGGTCTCCGACCAGCGCAGGGTCACCTGGGCGTTCAGCAGCCCCCCGGTCAGGCCAAGGCGATCCAGCGGCTGACGGGTGGACAGGCTCAGCCGGTCACGGGTCGCCGTGCCGACGTTTCGGGTGATGTTGAAGGGGCGGGCGACGGCTTCGCCAGGCGGAATCTCGTAGATCACCACCGAGCCGAGCACGTCATCGAGCCATTCGTGGGTGAATTCGGCGATGACCGTGCCCTGCCGGTCGAACAGCCGCTCATACCGCGCACTGGCCTGCCACGCCTGGCCCGGACGAATGTCCGGGTTGCCGCGTCCGAAGATGCCGGTCTCAAAGGCTGCCGAGGCGGTGAAGGCCCCGAACGACAGCTGGTCGACCGTCTTCTCCAGCCTGAGATTGACGGTCTCGCGGGGGCGGGGTGTCCAGGTCGCCATCAGGCGCGGTTTCAGATAGCGCAGGCTGGTTTCCGCCTCTCCGGCGCTGCCGGCCGCCGTGATCCGCGAGGTCTCGAACCGCAGACCACCCTCGAAACTCAGCGCCGGTCGCGCCGCCCAGCCTGCGGTCAGGAAACTCTCGGTGCGCAACTCCTCGACCTGGGTATCATCGCCGGCCAGCCGCAGCGGATTGCCGTTGAAGGTATAGCTGGTCCCGGTATCGACCCGGTTGAGCGCCATCTCCGATCCTGTTTCCAGGCTCCACCGACCCGTCGGCGGAAATTTCACCGACCCCGACACAATGCTCTCACGCGAAACCTGTCCGGTCGTCGTGTCCGAGGTGAAGCGTGGCGACGCATAGCGGCCGTCATTGGTGTTGTCGGTCAGCGACTGGAACCCGACCAGTTCGAGGTTGAAGCCGCGCGGCAGGCTGCGGGTCCAGCGCAGACCGGCCTCACCCCGCCAGCGGGTGGAATCGCTGCCACTGCGCTCCTCGCCGCCGGGAATCAGCAGCCGGTCCAGACCCTGATAGTCGCTGCCGTTGTAGTTGATCAGGGCGTTGGCCCGGATGCGCCCGCCGCCCAGGGGGCCCTCATAGACACCCGTGGTTTCGCCGGAGGTGAAGTCGACCGCTGCATCGCTCTGGGCCAGGAAGATCAGGTCGCCATCCGGCAGCCGGCGATCGCGACGGCCGGTGATCCGTTGGCTCCCGGTCGACAGCCGCACCGACCCGTCCAGCGACCGGCCGTCCCGTTGGCGCTGGGCCTGCAGACTGACGCTGGGCTGCAGGCGCAGGTCGTCGGTGATGTTCAGGCTCGACGACACGGCACCGGACATGCCCGCGTCCGGCCTGCGGATAACGTTGGCCACGACAGTCTTGCCCTGCATGTCGATGCCGCCGGCACCGGCGCGGACGATGTCGATTCTCAGGACCTGGGCCGCAGGAATGCGGGCCACCACACTGCTCAGGCTGTCACTGCGCGTCGGCGGGCGCTCCCCGTCGATCAGCACATTGCCCGCCGTGCCCGCGAAACCGCGTGCGCTCGACCCGCCGTCGAACTGAAACCCCGGAATCCGGCCGATCATGTCGAGCGCCGTGACGGGCCGGTATTCGGCGAAAAAGGCGGGCAGGTAGGGGGTGACGTTCGCGTCGACGACCGCCGCTGGCGCGATCGCCTGGGCCTGCGCCCCCGTGGCGACCCCTGTGACCGCGCCAAGGCCCAGCATCGTCGCACCCAGCGCGAGAGCGCGCCGACCTCTGCAGATCATGTTGTGGAATTCCCGTCCCTTGTCCCGTTGACGGTTCTAGTCAGCATTGTGTCGAAGCTTCGACCACAACCTGACTAATCTGTAATCTGTTGCCGGAGGGAGGCCACGGCTTGTCGCGTCGCCGCCTTTGTCTTACCGCTGCCCCCTCGATTCAACAGCCTTCGGACCGCCCATGACCCTCGCCCTCCTGTTTCCCGGACAAGGCAGCCAGTCGGTCGGCATGGGCGTGGCCCTGGCCGAGGCCTTCGCCAGCGCCCGCGAGATCTATGCCGAGATCGACGACGCCCTGGGCCAGAAGCTGGCCCTGCTGATGCGCGAGGGTCCCGAGGACCAGCTGACCCTGACCGAGAACGCCCAGCCGGCCCTGATGGCGGTGTCGCTCGCCGCCGTCCGGGTGCTGAAGGTCGAGTTCGATATCGACGTGTCGCGCGCCGCCCTCGTGGCCGGTCATTCGCTGGGGGAATATTCGGCCCTGTGCGCCGCCGGGGCCCTGACCCTGGCCGACACCGCCCGGCTGCTGAAGCTGCGCGGCCAGGCCATGCAGCGTGCCGTGCCGGTCGGGCAGGGGGCCATGGCCTCGCTGATCGGGCCCAAGACCGACCTGGCCCTGGCCGAGGCCGCCGCGAAAGCCGGCTCCGAGGTCGGCGTCTGCGTCGTCGCCAATGACAACAACGCCGGCAATATCGTCATCTCCGGCGACAAGGCCGCCGTCGACCGCGCCATTGAGAAGGCCAAGGAACTGGGCGCGCGGGCGATTCCGCTGAACGTCTCGGCCCCCTTCCACTGCCCGCTGATGCAGCGCGCCGCCGACGAAATGGCCGAGGCCCTGTCCGGGGCCACCCTGCTGGGCCCGCGCGTGCCGGTGGTCGCCAACGTCACCGCCCGCCCCGAGACCGACCCCGAGACCCTCCGTCGCCTGCTGGTCGAACAGGTCACCGGCCGCGTGCGCTGGCGCGAGAGCATGGAGTGGATGGCGGGTGATGGCGGGATCACCCGCTTCGCCGAGATCGGCTCGGGCAAGGTCCTGACCGGCATGGCCAAACGCATCGCGCCGGATGCCGAGAGCATGGCCCTGAATACGCCGGAAGATCTGGAAGCGTTCGCGAAGTCGTTCCAATGAAGCGGCTAAGCTATTCCGAGGAGCAGGAGTATCTGGTTGCGGCGATTATGCACCTCGCTGTCTATGAGCGGTACTGGGCCCGTTCTCCCTCGGAGATGGCCAAAGAGCTATCGCTCGACGAAACCCGCCTAGAGCGGGTGCTGCAGGGATTCAAAGGCCTTTTCCGTGAGTCGACGCATACGGGTTCCACCGCCTACGCATTGCAGGCGCGGTACGCACTGAGAGAGCAGGGTGCGCCGGTTACAGCCCGTCCCTTATCGGAAACGACCACTGCGATGTTGCTGACTTTTGTTATGCAGGCCGCAGCCGAAGAACGCCGCTTGGCGGTGGCCGAAAAGAGCGGCAACGCGGCCAAGGTTGCCGCTTTAATATCAGCCATCGCGGCCATTGCGGCAGCGGTCATCGCCTATTTCGCGTCCGCGACCTGAACCGGAGCCATCAATGTTCAATCTCACTGGCAAGACCGCCCTCGTCACCGGGGCCACCGGCGGCATCGGCGGGGCCATCGCCCGCTCGCTGCACGCCCGGGGCGCGACTGTCGTTCTGTCCGGCACGCGCGAGGCGGTGCTGCAGGATCTGGCGAAGGAGCTGGGTGAGCGCGCCTTTGCCGCCGCCGCCAATCTGTCGGACCCCGACTCGGTCGACGGCCTGATCGCCCGCGCCGAGGAGGCCGCCGGGGCACCGCTCGACATTCTGGTGGCCAATGCCGGCATCACCAAGGACGGCCTGCTGATGCGGATGAAGGACGAGGACTTCCAGTCGGTCATCACCGTCAATCTGGAATCGTATTTCCGCCTGTCGCGCGCCGCGATGAAGGGGATGATGAAGCGCCGCTCGGGTCGGATCATCGGCATCACCTCGGTGGTCGGCGTCACCGGTAACCCGGGCCAGACCAACTATGCCGCGTCCAAGGCGGGGATGATCGGCTTCTCCAAATCCCTGGCCCAGGAAGTCGGCAGCCGCGGCATCACGGTGAATTGTATCGCCCCCGGCTTCATCGCCTCGCCGATGACCGATGTGCTGAACGACGCCCAGCGCGAGACCATCCTCAAGGCCATCCCGGCCGGCCGCCTCGGCACCGGCGACGAGATCGCCGCCGCGGCCGTCTATCTGGCCTCGGACGAGGCCGCCTATGTCACCGGCCAGACCCTGCACGTGAACGGCGGCATGGCGATGATCTGACCGTCCGGTCGCGGCCGGGGCATGCAATCAAAGCCTGCGGCGACTCTTCCCCAAGCGGGCGGCTGTGCTAAAGGGCGGTGACGCAACCGGCTGTGCAGCCTCTTTGGGCTTGCGCCACCGGCGCTGTCGTGGGACGGCAATCGCGAAGACAAACGCTGGTGCTGCGGCACCATAATGAAGGCAGAGACCCCATGTCCGATACCCTGGAACGCGTTCGCAAGATCGTCATCGACCATCTGGACGCCGATCCCGAAAAAGTGGTCGAAAAGGCCAGCTTCATCGACGATCTGGGCGCTGACTCGCTCGACAACGTCGAACTGGTCATGGCGTTCGAGGAAGAATTCGACATCGAGATCCCGGATGATGCCGCCGAGCACATCCAGACCGTCGGCGACGCCGTCAAATTCATCGACGGCAAGCTGGCCGGCTGACCTCCGGTCAACTGACGGTTTCAGTGGCCGCCGTGGTGCGCCCCTAGCGGGGCCGCCCGGCGGCCATTACTGTTTCTGGGCACGGATTCTGTTGAAGGAGCGCCCATGCGCCGCGTTGTAGTCACCGGTCTCGGTCTGCTGACCCCCCTCGGGGCGGGTGTCGAGCATAATTGGCAGGGAATCCGGGACGGTCGCTCCGGCATCGGGCCCATCACCAATTTCGACGTCGAGGGCTGGGGCTGCACCATTGCCGGCGAGATTCCGTCGGTCGACGGACGCGGCGGCGGCGCGCCCGGGCAGCCGGGTGTGTTCGATCACGAACAGATCATGTCGCCCAAGGACCGCAAGCGGGTCGACGACTTCATCGTCTATGCCATCGCCGCCGCGGACGAGGCCCTGGCCGATGCCGGCTGGAAGCCCGAGAGCGACGAGGACCAGGAACGCACCGGCGTCATGGTCGGCTCGGGCATCGGCGGTCTCGGCCCCATCGCCGACACGGCCATCATCCTCAAGGAACAGGGCCCGCGACGGGTCAGCCCCTTTTTCATCCCCTCGGCCCTGATCAACCTGACCTCGGGCCAGATCTCGATCCGCCACGGGCTCAAGGGGCCGAACCATTCGGTCGTCACCGCCTGCGCCACCGGGGCCCACGCCATCGGCGACGCGGCGCGGATGATCGCCATGGACGACGCCGATGTGATGGTCGCGGGCGGGGCCGAAAGCTCGATCGTGCCGATCGGCATCGCCGGCTTCCTGGCCTGCAAGGCGCTGTGCACCAGTTTCAACGACACGCCGGAGAAGGCCAGCCGGCCCTATGACAAGGACCACGCCGGTTTCGTCATGGGCGAGGGGGCCGGGATCATGGTGCTCGAGGAATACGAGCACGCCAAGGCGCGCGGCGCCAAGATCTATGCCGAGGTCGTCGGCTACGGCATGAGCGGCGACGCCTATCATATCACCGCCCCGTCCGAGGACGGCGAGGGGGGGCTGCGGGCGATGAAGGCGGCGCTGAAGCGCGCGGACATGCAGCCTTCGGACCTCGACTACGTCAATGCCCACGGCACCTCGACCATGGCCGACTGGATCGAGCTGCGCGCGATCGAGCGGCTGGTCGGCGACCACGCGAAGAACCTCGCCGTGTCCTCGACCAAGTCGATGACCGGCCATCTGCTGGGGGCCGCCGGGGCCATCGAATCGATCTTCTGCGTGCTGGCCATCCGTGACCAGGTCGCGCCGCCGACCATCAATCTCGACAATCCCGAGCACGAGACCGCCATCGACCTGGTCCCGCACAGGGGCAAGGCCCGCAAGATCGATGTAGCCATGTCCAACAGCTTCGGCTTCGGCGGCACCAATGCCTCGGTCATCTTCCGGAAGGTCGACTAGATGGCGCGCGGCGCCAAGCCGGGCCCGCCCGCGGGGGGACGGTCCGGCCTGATGGTCGGCCTGCTGGCCGCCTCGGCCACCTTTAGCCTGTTCCTGATCGCCGGTCTGTTCTGGGGCTGGAGCGTCTTCTACGCCCCGGGCCCGGCCGCGGCCCAGGGCGACACCACGGTCGTCACCCTGCCGAGCGGGTCGGGGGTTCCGGCCATCGCCGCCACGCTGAAACAGGCGGGGGTGATCCGCTCGACCGACATGTTCAAGGCGGCGGCCAGCCTGACCGGGGCCGACCGCAAGCTGCGGGCCGGCGAATATGAGGTGCCGTCGCGCGCCTCGCTGCGCTCGGTCATCATCCTGCTCGTCGAGGGCCGGGTGGTGCGTCACTATGTGACCCTGCCCGAGGGCTGGTCCTCGGCCCAGGCGGTCGACATCCTGATGCGCCAGCCGATCCTGACCGGCGAGGTCGAGGTCCCGGCCGAGGGCACGCTGTGGCCCGACACCTACGAGATCAGCCGGGGCGAAGCCCGTGCCGCCGTCATCACCCGGATGCAGCGGGCCCGCGACCGCAACCTGGCGCGGCTGTGGGCGCTGCGCGGCCCCACCTCTGTGGTCCGCTCGCCCGAGGAGGCGATGATCCTGGCCTCGATCGTCGAGAAGGAGACCGGGGTCGCCTCGGAGCGTCCGCGTGTCGCCGCCGCCTTCTCCAACCGGCTGCGCATCGGCATGCGGCTCGAGAGTGATCCGACCATCGTCTACGGCATCACCAAGGGCCGGCCGCTGGGCCGGGGCATCCGCCGCTCCGAGCTGGATCGGCAGACGCCGTGGAACACCTACCAGATCAACGGCCTGCCCCCGACGCCGATCGCCAACCCCGGCGAGGAAGCCCTGGCGGCCGTGCTCAACCCGCCGCGCAGCGACGAGCTGTTCTTTGTCGCCGACGGCACCGGCGGTCACGCCTTCGCCCGCACCTATCCCGAGCACCTCGCCAATGTCGCCCGCTGGCGCGCCATCGAACGCGAGAAGGCCGGCCTGCCGCCGGTGGTGGTCGCGCCCGAGGTCGCCCCCGAGGTCACGGCGGAGGGGGAGGCTGCGGCTGCCCCGGCCGCCGGTGTCGCCGTCATCACGGTCCGCCCGCCGGCCCCCGCCCGTCCGGCCCTCGACCGGCCATGAACCCGATCTCGGGCATGACCGGCTTCGGTCGGGCCGACGGGGCGCAGGACGGCTGGACGTGGTCGGTCGAGGCCCGCTCGGTCAACGGCCGGACCCTCGATGTGCGTTTCCGGGGGCCGCCCGGCTTTGACAGTCTGGAACGGCTGGCCCGCGCCGCCGCCCAGGCCCGCCTCGGCCGGGGTCAGGTCACCCTGGGTCTGCAGGCCCGGCGGGTGGAGGCCGGCACGCCGACCGTTCGGGTCAACCAGCCGGTGCTCGACCACTATCTGGCGCTGGCCAAAACCCTGACCGTTCAGGGGGCCACGCCGCCGACCGCCGACGGCCTGCTGGCCCTGCGCGGGGTGCTGGAGATCCCCGAGGAGGTCGAGGACCCGGACGCCCGCGCCGCCGTCGAAGCCGCCATGGCCGCCACCATCGACGCCGCCCTCGACGCCCTGAAGATCTCGCGCGAGCGGGAAGGGGCCCAGCTGCTGCCGGTGCTGACCGGCTTCGTCGACCGCATCGCCGCCCTCGTCGCCGAGGCCGGCACCGGGGCTGAAGACCAGACCACCGCCGTGCGCGAGCGTTTCGCCCGGCGCATGACCGACCTGGCCCCGAATCTCAGCGAGGCGGGGGCCCCCGGCCTGGCCGACCGGATCGTGCTGGAGGCCGCCGCCCTGGCGACCCGCGCCGACGTGCGTGAGGAGCTGGATCGCCTCACCGCCCACGTCGCCTCGGCCCGCACCCTGTTGCACCAACCCCCCGCCGGCCGGAAACTCGACTTCCTGACCCAGGAATTCATGCGCGAGGCCAACACACTGTGCGCCAAATCGGCTACCACCGCGCTCACCGCCACCGGACTCGAACTGAAGGCGGTGATCGAACAGCTGCGTGAACAGGTCCAGAATGTCGAATGAACGCACGCCCCGCCGGGGTGTCCTCCTGATCGTCGCCAGTCCCTCGGGTGCCGGCAAGACCTCGCTCTGTCGCCGGCTGATGGCCGACCACGGCGGGCTGGAGCTGTCGGTGTCGATGACCACCCGCGGTATCCGCCCCGGTGAAGTCGCCGACCGCGACTATCATTTCGTCGACGACGAGGAGTTCCAGCGCCTGATCGACCAGGACGCCTTCCTCGAATGGGCCGATGTGCACGGGGCCCGCTATGGCAGTCCGCGCGCCCCGATCGACCGCGCCCTGTCCGAGGGCCGCGACGTGCTGTTCGATATCGACTGGCAGGGCGCGCGCGACATCGCCGAGAAATGCCCGCAGGACGCCGTCCGCGTCTTCATCCTGCCGCCCAGCCTCGAGGAGCTGCGCCGCCGTCTGGTGACCCGCTCGCAGGACGCCGAGGCGGTCATCGAACAGCGGATCCAGAACGCCAAGGGCGAGATCGAGCACTGCGAGGAATTCGACTACGTCTTCGTCAACGACGATTTCGACCGCTCCTACGCCGAGCTGGCCCATATCTACCACGCCGAACGCTCGCGCCAGTCGCGCAACATCTGGCTCAAGGGCTACCGCCGCGCCCTGCTGAACGAGGCGGTCTAGGGGGTCACACGTCTCCTCCCTGTTTGCATGGGGAGGGAATCCGCGTTGCGGTCGAGGGGCGACGCGACCTGACGGGCGAATAGCACTCCGGATAAACCGGGTGCAAGGAGTCCAACGCCTGCGGTCCGATGTCTGAATTCCCGGGCATCGCCTTCAGATCCTTGATGTTCGTGTCGGCGGTGGCGACCCGTCCCGGCGGTTCGCGGCTGGACTCGCGCCGGGGCGGTGCCAGGGCGGCGGCACGCGCACCCGCCAGATCGCGGGCACGGGTACGCGCCCACACCCGCCGACGGCGAATGCGCCAGGCGCACGACGGTGTGGTGAAGCGGGCAGGGTAAGGATCATGCCCCAGTGTCACCCAGACCCGGACCGAGGCGGGAAATTCAGCGCTCCGCCGCAGAAAGCCGCGTCAGATCAGCGGGCTGGTGCGCAGCAAAGCGCGGATTCCGGCCGGGAAGGTCGCATTTGTGGCCGCTGTGGCCGGGGCGGTGTGTCGGGTGTGTTCAATCGCGGGCCACGAGACGCGAGATGATCGACTCCTAAGGCAACACCGTTATCCCGTCGGGCGTGTTGCGGCATTTTTTGGTGCGTCTTCCGAAAATACACTTCAAAGTCACGTTCCGAAATCACTGCGGTCGTTAGATGGCTGACGGCTTGTCGTCGTGCAATGTCGCAATACTCAGTACGGACACACCATGTCAGCAATGTCAGATTCTTTAGCTTCGGCTCTAGAACAACTTAAGCAAACGCCTGCCCCTAATTATCCAATCGACGGCTATGAAATTGTAGAATGGAAAATCATTCATGCGTTTGTAGACATGCTTCGAGATGATTCAAACGAGGTAGCAGAATTAGTTGCTGGACAGATTTTAGAAATTGTATTGCCCGTAAAATTCTCTGACGGAGACTTTACCAGCGATCAGCTGAGGTATCAGTATGCCGTTGCAAGTTTGCGCGAATCGGCTCGCGATATTGTGGACAGAAAGGGTGTCGGAGCTACCGCGCAGTTATTTGTAAAGCGAGAAGATTACGAGCAAGAAGTTGCTGGGATGCTTAGTGGGATTGAATTCATTCAATCCTCGCTAGAGGATATAAGAAAAGAAATAAGACGCGATCCGCTCGATGGATTTTCGCTAAATTTCGGACCGATCGGTATTCCGCTAAATGCGGTGACAAAGTCGGCTGGCGTGGCGTCGTCCATCCTCGCCCATGTCGCGGGTATTGATGCGATAGCCCTGTCCCTCCAGCTCCAAGGAATGGCTTCGAATGCGAGGCTTGCGCTTCGACAAGCGCTTTCCCTTCAGGGTATTCCAGATTCTGTCACAGGCCTCCTTCGTGATGTAACGGAACGGGCGGCTGCCACGGCCGACCTGGGGCTGGGAGTTTTAAGGCGCGCTGTGCAGGCGCTTGGAGATGGCGCTTCCTCGACAGTGAGTGCAGCGGTCCAGATCAATGTGGCGCGTACTTTTGGTCTTGTAACGGACGATGTCGCCGTCGATTTGGGAACTTCCAAGCTTCAGGTTTTCGCTAAGGGGCGCGGGGTCGTGGTGGAGAGCGAGGTGCTTCCCCGGGTGCGGGGAGCTAACCCAACGCGCCTGGAGTGGCTGAGCGGCGTCCCCTTATCGGCGCGGCCGATGATCGGCGGAGCGGTTGCGGATGCTGCGGTTACAGAGGCGTTCCTCAAGCGTGCTGTTAGTGGTGCCCAACTAAGTCGAGGAATCGCCAGGCCAACGGTTTTGGTTGCAGTTCCATCAGGAGCTACCGCCGTGGAGCGCCGAGCCCTGCAACGCGTCGTCAAAACGCTACCGGCAAAGAAGGTGCGAGTTATAGATGCGCCTATTGCCGCCGCAGCGGGTGCCGGAATGAATGTTTCTGGCATAGAGGGATGTATGATTGCTGATATTGGAGCAGGAAAGACAGAAATTTCTGTCGTTGCTCTTAACGGGTTGATTTACTCGAGATCAATAATGGTTGGTGGCGATGATCTTACTATAAAACTACAGGACTACATATTTCGCACTAAAGGTGTATCTGTATCATTAAGTGAATGTGAGTTGATCAAGAGGCGTTATAAGGCGGTAAGGTTCTCAAATGAGAATAATTCACCGTACGAAATTGTCGGGTTTGATAAGTTTAGAAAGTTAAAGTCGTCAACATTTATAACTGATCAGAACGTTGAAGAAGCTATTGCTGAGCCAGTTACGCAAATTATTGAAGCATTTAAGGTAGCGCTTGAGGCAACTCCGCCAGAAATTGCTGATGCGGCGCAGAGGAATGGTCTCATGCTGACTGGTGGTGGCGCACTTCTGAGCGGTCTAGCGGAAGAGGTTCGTGACCACACAGGTCTTCCCGTAAGCATTTCGGTTGACCCAGCCTCAGCTGTTATTCGTGGGTTGTCCCTTATTCTTGAAGATCCGGCTTTCGTAAGATTGCTCGATCATACCGTTTGAGCGTGGAGATTAACGGGCGTCGCTCAATCGGCAGAAGTCTGCCAGCTGGCCCCCATCACCCCGCTTTCCGCGCCCCAAACCACGCCACCATCCGCTGCAACGCCTCTTCCACCTCCGCGGTCGACACGGCGAAGCTGATGCGGATGAAATGCTCGCCGTCGACCGGGTCGAAATCGATGCCGGGGGCCGTGGCCACGCCGGTGTCGCGCAGCAGGGCCTCGCAAAAGGCCAGGCTGTCGTGGCTCAGGTGGCCGATGTCGGCCCAGATGTAGAAGGCCCCGTCGGGCGGGGCGATGGTCTTCAGCCCCAGGGCGGGCAGGGCGGCTAGCATCAGTTCTCGGTTGCGGCGATAGACGGCGACATGGCCCTCCAGCTCCTCATGCTGGTCCATGGCCACCAGTCCGGCGTGCTGGCTCAGCGACGGCGGGGTCAGGAACAGGTTGCCGATATAGGCTTTCGCCGTCTCGACATGGTCGGCCGGCACCAGTAGCCAGCCCAGCCGCCAGCCGGTCATGCTCCAGTATTTCGAGAAGCTGTTGATCACCAGGGCGTCGGGCGTGAACTCCAGCATCGACGGCGTCGGCGCGCCGAAGCTGAGCCCGTGATAGATTTCGTCCGAGATGATGACGATGCCGCGCGCGGCACAGACGGCGGCGATGGCCGCCAGCTCCGTCGCCGGGATGATCGATCCGGTCGGATTGGCCGGGCTGGCGATGATCACCCCCGCCGGGGCCGGCTCCAGCGCCGCCAGGGCTCGCGCTGTCAGCTGATAGTGGTCGTCGGGCCCGCAGCCGATCTCGACCGGCGTCATGCGCAGGCCGCGCACCGTATTGCGATAGGCGACATAGCCGGGCCGGGCCATGGCGATGCGGTCGCCGGGCGCGAAACGCGAGGTCAGGGCCAGCACCAGGGCCGGTGAGGCCCCGCAGGTCAGCAACAGCCGCTCGGGCGCGACCGTCAGGCCATAGCGATCCTGATAATGCTGCGCGATCCGCGCCTTCAGCAGCGGGCTTTCCCAATAGCCCATGCCGTCGCTGTCCAGCACCTGATGGGCCCGGGCGATGGCCGCGGCCGGAGCCCCGGTCGAGGGCTGGCCGAACTCCATATGGATGATGCTGCGCCCCCCGGCCTTCAGCGCATGGGCCAGCCGGCTGATGGCAATGGCGCGAAACGGTTCGATTCCGGTCGTCATCAGCGCGCGTTCGCCTTCAGCGCGTTCGCCAGCCGCAGGAAGCCGGCCCCGTCGATGACCTCGGCGCGGGCGTCGGGATTGACCCCGGCGGCCTCGCACAGGCTTGCCCCGCCCAGCTGTTTCAGGCTGGAGCGCAGCATCTTGCGCCTCTGGCCGAAGGCCGCCGCCGTCACCGTCTCCAGCCGTTTCAGCGTGGCCCGGTCGGGGCGGTCGGGGCGGGGGATCAGATGCACCACGGCACTGGCGACCTTGGGCGGCGGGGTAAAGGCCGCGGCCGGCAGATGCATGACGATGCGCGCCTCGCACACGGCCTGGGCGATCACCGCCAGCCGGCCATAGGCGTCCTCGCCCGGAGCGGCCACGATGCGTTCGGCCACCTCCTTCTGGAACATCAGGGTCAGGGCGACCGGCAGCCACGGCCCGGTGATCCATTTGATCAGCAGTGGCGTGCCGACATTATAGGGCAGGTTGGAGACCACATGGGCCGGGCCTGCGACCAGCGACGCTTCATCCACCTTCAGCGCATCGGCCTCGACCGTGACCAGCCGCCCGGTGCCGTCGTCCAGCTCGGCCAGCAGCGGCAGGAAGCGGGGATCCTTCTCGACCAGAACCACCTGGCCGGCATCGCTCTCGATCAGGGCCCGCGTCAGCCCGCCCGGCCCCGGCCCGACCTCGATCACACTGCGCCCCTCGAACGGCCCGGCCAGGCGCACGATCTTGCGGGTGACGTTCAGGTCGAGCAGGAAATGCTGGCCGAAACTCTTCTTGGCCAGCAGCCCATGGGCGTCGAGCGTTTCACGCAGGGAGGGGAGGTCGGTCATTGGGGGGGCTTAGCGCACCGCCCGCGCCCCGTCTCCTCCCCATGCAATGGGG
>TARA_R110000868_G_scaffold99024_4_pt1 | contig 28578 bp, 44 predicted proteins | sample TARA_R110000868 | Tara Oceans TARA_R110000868 (sample SAMEA4397489) | marine metagenome | biome: Polar Biome; feature: [SRF] surface water layer (ENVO:00010504); material: water (ENVO:00002006), including particulate matter (ENVO:01000060) such as... | depth 5 m | reverse complement strand
CAACAAAATATAAAAATATTATTAACTGAATTTATATATTATCCTAATTTAGATAATTGTCATGATAAATATCATGAACACTATCTTGTAGTTAATTTACAAGATAATCCATCATATGGATTACATGTATTAATAAATTCTAAATCAGGATATGATTCAGAACCATTAATTGGAGTAAGTCTTAATAATAAAGACTGGATGGCTTGCAATACTTATTTACAAGCCACTTTTTTAGCAGCTATGGAGAATATTAAAGAGTTAGGTATTTCTTGGAACAAATGTTCAAATTATTCTAACGAATATGATTCATTGTTAAGTTTTATTAAATTTCAAGATAGTCATGAGGGTAAAGATGAAAGGTAAAAAAATTAATACAGAATTTGTAATAAATTTTATCAATAATTGTATTATTGATGGTAAAATATCTTCTAATGAAATTGTATCTTTAGCAAAAGAATCAATTGCTAATATTGATAGTAAAATAAAAGAGATTAATAATCTTAAAATTAATAGGTCTAATCTATTAGACGTAATTTCTTCATTTGAAACAACATCTAATAAAAATCATATTGATGATATAAACAAATTATCTTATTATAAAATTGCAAATTTAAATTGTTGCAAACATATTTGCAACAAAATTGAAAATAAAAATATGGATATAAATCAAATATGTTATGATTTATCTGATTTATTTTCTAAATCAGAAATAATATTTAATATTAAACAATTAGTATGTAATAAAATTCTTCATAAGATTAATGAAGTTGTATTAAGAGGTGATAATTACGAAGATTACATGAAAGTTATTTGTAATAAATGAGTATGTTTACAACAAATATTAGTAAAAGATGTCTGTGGCGTTTAATTAATAAAAAAATTAAAAGATTGATTCATAATTATCATGTATTCAGTATAATATCTATTTTATTTGAAGAAATAATTAAAGATTTAATAGATGGTAAATCTTTAAAAATTCATAATTTTGGCACTTTAGAATTAGTGAAGACTAAACCTAGGAAATATCATGATGTTAGATTTAAAAAAATAATGCAATCAAATGGATATATGATTATGAAATTTTCATTAGCACGTAAAATTAAGAAAAAAATGTGCTCTAATTTAGACATTAACAGAACATTTAAAAATGAATAAAGTAGGAGTAAGAAAGACTGTATTTGTTTGTGCAAATATAGTTAATAATAATTTATTAACAAAAGTAATTCAAGCAGAAACTTCAGAAGAAGCTTCTAAGATTTTTAATCAAGAATTTCTGATTAATCCAAAAGAAATTCTTGGTCCTTTTTATAAAAAAAGGATTAAGGTTGTTGAACAAGTTAGAACATTAAAATTTTCTAATGAAACAAAGAAAGCATTATATAATAATTGGGTAGTTAATGCAATGTTACTAAAAGAACCAGAAGATCATGCTTTTTTAATTTTTATAAAAAGCAATGATGATCAAAAGAGACCATTTCCTAAAGGCACAGTGATAGTACACATATCAGAATTGAGGTATATTTAATATGTTTAAAGAGACGTTTTTGAAAGAAATTAAAGAAATTTTATTGCAGAAAAAAAATGATTTATTAAATAAATCAACGGAAAAATTAGTTATAGATACAGACGGTGATGAAATTGATGAAGTTCAAGCTACTCAAATTATTGAATTAAACAATCAATTAAGCACAAGAAATATTGCAACTTTAATTCAGATTGAATCTGCATTATGTAGGTTATCTAATTCTACATATGGTTTATGCCAAGATTGCGAAGATGAGATCTTTGAAAAAAGATTATTAGCTAATCCGTATTTTTTAACATGTGTTTCTTGCGCAGAAGAACGTGAAATTGAAAGTAAACAAAGGAAAAAGGTTTAATCTTGAATACATTAGTAACTGAAAGTACAGAATATGGAGATATGCCGATAAATATATACCAAAAATTATCTAATGATAGGATTTTGTTTATATGCAATCACATTGATGATAAATTAGCTTCAGATATAGCCGCGCTTCTTTTGCTTAAGGATCTTGAAAATCCAGGAGAAAAAATAACTTTATTCATAAACTCTGACGGCGGAGATATAAGAAATGTTCTTATGATTTATGATGTAATGAATTTGATTCAATCACCAATAGAAACAGTATGTATTGGATCAGCAATGGATGAAGCTGCAATTTTATTAGCAGCTGGAACTAATGGTATGAGATTTGCAACTAAACATGCAACAATATCTGTGAGTCAATTAGTAAATAATTGGATGACGTATTCTGATTTAACAGATGCTAAAAAGAATTTGGATCAGTCTCTTAATGATAATAAAAGGATGATGGATATTTTTGCGAAATGTTCTGGAAAAACTAATAAACAAGTCATGTTAGATTTTGAAAGACGTGTATTTATGACAGCAGTACAAGCTTCTAAATATGGTATAATTGACAAAGTTATCAGTTTCAATAAATAAGGAATTTATGTTAAAGCAAAAATTAGATCACGATCATGATTCTGAATATTTATCAATACCATATAATTACGAAGGGTATATGCATTCTTATGTGAAGCTTTCAAAAGAAAGAGTTATTTTCTTAGCTGAAAATGTAACAAAAGAAGTTGCAGCTAATTTATCCGCTTGGTTTTTATTTTATGATCATGAAAGTCATGACGTTCCAATTACATTATATATTCATACTAATGGTGGTGACGCATCTGGATTATCAAATATATATGATGTAATGCAAATGATTAAAGCGCCAATAAAAACAGTATGTATAGGTAAATGTTATTCCGCAGGTGCTATAATTTTAGCCGCAGGTACTAAAGGAAGTAGATATATTTTTAAAAATGCAAAAGTAATGATGCATGGAATCCAATGTGGATTTCCAATTCCAGGATTTGATATAGTTAATTCAAAAAATTATTATGAATTTTTGCAAGATAATAATGATAATATAATGAAAATGTTAGCAAAACATACCGGACATACTTTAGAAAAAGTTAAGACCGATTGTTTACGTGATGTATGGCTTGATTCAAAACAAGCGTTACAATATGGGCTAGTTGATCATATAATCTGATTTAATTGTAAATTATGATCTTAGTGCAAAAGAAAATCAATGGTTGAAAACCGTTGGATGAATTTTGCAACCTTTAATGTTATTTAAATTATATCTACCAATTTATCGATATATTATTAGTATGATCTTAACATATAAATACCGCATAAAAGATGCAACCTCTCGCAAAGCACTTTGTGCTTTGTCTGGTAAAGTTAATTATGTTTGGAATTATGTTAATGAGATCAATAAAAAGTCTTATGTAAATTATAAACAAGGCAGCAAAAGCCGATTCTTATCGGCTTTTGATATTAATAACTTATTAAAAGGAACTTCAAAAGAACTTGGTTTGCATTCGCAAACCATTCAAAATATAAGTGAAAGCTATGTTTCTAATCGTAAAACTAATAAGAAATCCTGGCTGAATTGGAGATCAAAAAAGAGATCGCTTGGTTGGATCCCATTCAAAGCCTCTGGCTTTGAATGGAGAAATGATAAAGTTATTTATCAATGTAAATCTTATAACATCTATCTGGATAGAAAATTACCAGAAGATGCTGTAATTAAGACTGGAAGTTTTAATCAAGACAGTTGTGGTAGATGGTTTGTCAATATCACATTCGATACAACATCAAGTGCAAAGCACTTGATGTCCAATACATCAATTGGCATTGATCTTGGAGTTAAAGAAGTATTAACTCTCTCAAATGGAACTTCGTTCCATAGAAGCAATTCCACAAAGCAATATGAAGCTAAGCTTGCTTTAGCTCAAAGAGCTAATAAGAAGCGGCAAATATGTAAGTTACATAGTAGAGTTAAAAATACAAGAAAGGATTATTATCACAAAATAACGTCTCAAATTGCAAAGCAATTTGAGACCATATTTATTGGTGATGTTAAATCACAAGATATTATAGATAAGAGTATAACAAATCTAACTAAGGGCGTCTATGACGCTTCTTGGTTTCAGATCAAAAATCTGCTTGAATACAAAGCTAATAAGCTTGGTGGATTTTATAGAGAAGTTAAAGAAAGTTATACAACACAGGATTGTTCATCTTGCAGAGCAAGATGCGGTCCTTGTGGAGATAAGGGTTTGAGTATAAGAGAATGGGTTTGCGCACAATGCGGTGTTTCGCACCGCAGAGATGTAAATGCTGCTAAGAATATTCTCCGTATTGGACATAATACGCTAAGTAAAGCTAAAGTTTTGCAAAGGAAGCCAACGGCTTAAGCCGTTGGAGGATGTCATAACAGTCAATATAATTACATTTAATAAACATGATTAAAACGTCAAGAAAACAATCAACTGATCCAGTTCAGGAACAATTAAGACAAGAAAAAGATTCTTGGAACAAAGATGTTTCTGCGTTTATTGATGATGTAAAACATTTTAAAAAATTAATAAATGGTTACGCTTCTAAATTTCATTCTGATAAATCAAAAATTAATGATCCTATACCATCAGACCCTGCAACAATCATAGGCTCATTAGCTAATGATTTTAATGAGTTATCACAAAGATGTTCTAAAATAATATCTTATCAATTAGAATATTCTAAAAATAGAAAAAAGAAGCAATTAAAAGCTACAGAACCTGGGTATGTTAAAGCAGAAATGCAACATGTTAATTTAACATCATATGCATCAAATACAGTATCTAGGTTTTTTGCTAGGATTCTTAATCCATCTTTTGGAAATTCAGAAAAGCATAGAATTAAAAGATATAGGATGACAATGTTAACTTCATGTGTTAACATTTCTGATAATTTAGAAAAATTATCCAGAACCATTGCTCAGTCATCACCTGAAAGTATATTCGTTTCTTCTCAAATATTAAATAAAATTATCGATGAATTTAATTTTATTAATAAAGGATTTGAAACTTTTATTAATTCAAAAGATAATAAAGTAAAGCCCAACGCTAATTCAGATAAACCAAAATCTGATTCGGATAAGCCCGTAGTTGATTCAGATAAACCCAAATCTGATTCAGATGAGCCTAAAGTTGTAAATGATCCAGAGTTTGATGAAACTGAAGTTAAAAACAATAAAAGAAAAGTTAAAAAAGAAAATGTAAGCAAAGATAAAGAAGTTGCGAACAAAGATATTATTGCGGCAGATCAAGCAGTAATTGATTACAGAAATAATGTAGCTAATTTTTTAGATTTTGATTTAAAGAAATTGAACTCACTTGTTATTAGTTTTGTAAATTCAGATATGAGTATAAAAAATAAGATATCTAAAGAATTATTAATTGCTTATAATCAATTGTTATTAGATATTAATTCGCGTAATAAAACTTCAGGCAATTCTCTAAAAGAAATTTTTGAAATCATTAATAAAAGTGATCTACAGGTTGTAGCGCAAAGTTTAATGTCAAAGTATTTTGGTAAATTGCAACACCAAATGAGTGTTTTTGATAAGACATCAGCTATTAGATTAGATATTTATAATTCAGCAGAAGATGCAAAAAAAATAATTAATAAAATTATGGATCTTTTAGAGAAAGATATGAATGTAAATGAATTGGCATTACAATTTAGTAATATTAGTGAGTTATTATATAATATGATGCAATATCAATCAGCCTTAAATTCAACAGTAAAAGGTAAGAATTTTAATAAGCCATTTATGAATCTATTAGATAATAGATCTATATTTGATCATGATTTAGATTTAAGTGAAAAACAAAAAATAAATATTAGAAAAAATATTGAACAAAAAGATGTAAGAGAGTTGGCAAAATTATATAAGCTTCAGCAAATATGAAAAATGGTTATTTAAATATTAATGATAATATATTTCAAACTTTATTAGCAATCACTGATGAAGAGCAAAATAATGGTTTAATGTATATTAAACCGCCAACGCCAGTAATGTCATTTGTATATAGTTATCCAAAAATAAATAAATTTTGGATGAAAAACACACCTTCACCTTTAGATATAGTTTTTTGTAAAAATGGGCAAATAACACAAATTCATTATGGAGAACCGTTCTCTACAAGAATCATTGGTGATAATGAATTTAGTGACCTTGTAATAGAATTTCCAATAGGTACAGTTCATAATATGAATATAAAAATTGGCAACTGTGTTGAATTGATTGATTTAGATTTAAATAAAAAAAATATTTTTTAAAAATCAAATTTTCTTAAAATTGAAAATCGCTTGCGCCATAATTTTTAAGAATTATGATGTGTTGATGACGCACACAACCGAAAAATTCAACCAGATCTTAAAATCATTTAACATTAAAGCGTTATGCACAAATTATCAACATATTGATAATTATTTTTTTTATGATATTAAACTTGATTTAAAATCAAAAATAAAAGATATTTCAAAATATTCTGAAGAAATTTCTTTGGCTTTACATAGTCCATGTAAACCAAGTATAAAATTATTGTATAGCGAAGGTTTAGTTAGATTAGAATTTATTTCACAGTCGCAATCACAATCCAAATTAAATTTATTTGATTATTTTTCAAATCGGGATCTTCCTGATGGAGAATTGATTTGTCTACTTGGCAAAACCGTAGATGGTCAAAAAGTTTGGATGGATTTATCTAAAAATCCACATATGATTGTGTCTGGAACTACTGGATCTGGTAAAAGTACATTATTACATAATATTATTGCTAATTTAATAAACTATAATAAAGCGCAAATATATTTGATGGATCCTAAAAATATAGAGTTTTATGAATATGATAAACATATAAAATACAATATGAATATATCATATTCATATAATGATTCATATTTTGTTCTTGAATCATTACTATGTTTAATGGAACAGAGACACTCTATGCTGAGAGATGGTTTCTTGAAAAGTTCATTTCCGCCAGTAGTAGTTATTATAGATGAATTTGCAGATCTTATTATGCAAGATAAAAATAATATGTTTTATAATGCTTTATTGAAACTTTCACAAAAATGCAGGTCCGCAAAAATACATATAATTTTATCTACACAAAGACCATCTGTTAATATTATTAATGGTTCAATAAAAGCAAATTTTCCAGCAAGAATTGCTTGTAAAGTTACGAATCACATAGATTCTAAAATTATTATAGATTCTTGTGGCGCTGAAAATTTATTAGGAAATGGAGACGCTTTATTAAAAGATAATTCTAGAACATTAGAAAGATTTCAAATAGCTTATACTTCTGCAAAAGAAGTTTGTAAATATTTTGGTGATATTAATGATTAATGCAAATAAATTAACTAATGATTTTCTTACTAAATATAGTGGCGCAACAAGTACATTATATAATATGTTTTTTAAAAAAAACAACTTCATTTCTTTAAATGATTTTAATTTACAATTAAAAGATGATTTAATAAAATCAATTATTAATAATAAAGATAATGAAGATGAAGATGATACATACGATGTAAATCGTACATTACTTTACATCGCAAATGAGTTTTGTAAAACTAAAATTAAAGAATTCAATGAAAATAAAAGTAATATTGAATATATATGCCCAGCATGTTTATTTTTAAGTAAAACTTCTTTATTACAAAAAGAAAGAGATATTCTTTTTTGCAAAGAGTGCTCTTCGCTTTTAAGTGAAGAAAAAGATTTAAAAAAAATCTTTTTATTTTCAAAATTTGCATTACATAAAAAAAATGGTTATCATTGTAGTGACTGTGAAAGATTTATACCTTCGCCACATGATAATATAAAAATTATATCATGCCCATATTTTGATTGTTGTTTTGTTGGAAATATTGATTCATTAAGAAAAATGAATCATCCAAAATTCAATCATACTATTGATAATATGGTAACACCATCAATATCTTATAAAGATGTTAGTTGTAAAAATAATACAAATTTTAAAATATTAAAAGAGATTATTGAGAGCGAAAAAAATATATTATCATATGATAATAATAATATTATGCAAAAACAAAAATTAACCGCATATCAATCGATATCTAATCTTTTAGATAAATCACCCCAATTAATGATTGATTATCTATTAAATAATAGTAGAACAGGCGGATTTCAAAATAAATTATTTCAAGAATATATTTCTATATTAGAAAATTCACTTCCTATTTTGATTAAATTAAAAAATAAACCATATAAAATAGAATCATTATTAGATGTAAATTTATCACTTTTTGATGGAATTAGTAATTTTGACTCAATTATAAATGATAAAATGTGTATTAAGAATAATACCAATGAGTTTTATATTGGTGGAAGAAAAGCAACTTATGCTAAACCATATTATATTGGTAAATTACTTTTTGTAGTAGATAAAAAAACAAATGAATCATTAAATGATAATATATTAGAATATAGTTTTTCTAAAATTAAAATGAAAAATGTTAAACCAGGAACTGAAGTATCAGTTTCTCATTTGAGAATACCTCCTCATTATCAAATGGGGGCAATGGTCTATATAAATAGAGCTCGTAAAATTATAATAGATCATTTTGAAAAATATTATAAAAATATAACCTAATGGCATTTTTATGAAACCTATATTTGAAATAAATAAATATGGATGTAAAGTTTGGTATCTAAATGATTTACGTCACCGAGAAGATGGTCCAGCTTATGAAGGGGCTGACGGAACTAAATTTTGGTATTTAAATGGCGAACTTCACAGAGAAGATGGTCCGTCTATAGAATTTTATAATGGATATAAAGAATGGTTTTATCATGGTAAGCGTATAGAGTGCAAAGATAATGAAGAGTTTTTAAGAATGATTAAGTTAATGGTATTTTTATGAAACCTATATGCGAAACAAATAGTCTTGGAGGTAAAGTTTGGTATCTAAATGGCTTACGTCATAGAGAAGATGGTCCAGCGTATGAAGGTTCTAATGGAACTAAAGTTTGGTATTTAAATGGTTTACTTCACCGAGAAGACGGTCCTGCTATTGAATGTGATGGTGGGCATGAAGCCTGGTATTATCAAGGTAAATATATAAATTGTAAAGATAACCGAGAATTTTTAAGAATGGTAAAGTTAATGGTATTTTTATGAAACCAGTCTGTACAATAAATTTTTTTGGATCTAAATGCTGGTATTTAAATAATAAACGCCACCGAGAAGATGGTCCGGCTTGTGAATGGTCTAATGGAGATAAAGAGTGGTATTTAAATGGCAAGCGTCATAGGTTAGATGGTCCTGCTTGTGAATGGAATAACGGAAATAAATCTTGGTGGTATCATGACAAAAGAATAGAATGCAAAGATAATCAAGAGTTTTTAAGAATGATAAAGTTAATGATATTTTTATAAAGCCTATATATGAAATTGATGAATATTGATGAATTTGGAACTAAAAAGTGGTATTTAAATGGTGAACTCCATAGAGAAGATGGACCTGCTATTGAATGGTTTGATGGAGAAAAAGAGTGGTATTTAAATGGTAAACTTCATAGAGTAGATGGACATGCTATTGAATGGTCTAATGGAACCAAAGAGTGGTTTCTAAATGACCTTCGTCATAGAGAAGATGGACCAGCTTTTGAAAGTTTTAATGGAAATAAATACTGGTATTATCACGGCAATCATATAGACTGCAAAGATCTGCAAGAGTTTTTAAGAATGATAAAGTTGATGGCATTTTTATGAAACCAATATGTGAAATAAATAGTTATGGAAGTAAACGTTGGACTTTAAATGGATTACTTCACAGAAAAGATGGACCGGCAATTGAACTGGTGGATGGATCTAAGGTGTGGTATTTGAATGGTTTACGCCATAGAGAAGATGGACCAGCCACTGACCATGCTAATGGAGATAAATTTTGGTGGTTAAACGGTGAACGTCATAGAAAAGATGGTCCAGCTTGCGAATTTGCTTATGGATATAAACAATGGTATTATTATGGTAAGCGTATACATTGTAAAGATAACCAAGAGTTTTTAAAAATGATAAAGTTAATGGTATTTTACTAAATGTTTAATAATAAATTTCCAAAATCCTGTACTGCTTTATTTAAAAGCAGGTGTAAATATTGTAAATCTAAACCATATTTATTTTTTATAAAATCAAATTGTATTTTATTTAAAGATTTTTATTATAACAAACAAGCTTATAATGATTATATTAATGATACTAGAAATTTTTTATCATATGAATATAAAAATATTTCTCCATCTATTTATAATAAAATTAATATATTTTCTTATAATCTATTATTTAATAGAATAAATGTTCGTGGTTATAAAAATTACGGTTATAATGTATTTTATTCTAATATCATTGATAATTTGTCTTGTAAATGTGGCAGAACCGTTTGGTTGTTTAACAAAACTAATGGAACAAATAATGAATTAATTAATCAAAAAAGATTAAAAAATAATTATTAAAACTAAGGTAAAAAATATGAGTAATTCAAAAACGTTAATTGTTGTAGAGTCTCCTTCTAAAGGACATCATATACAAGAGTATTTAGGATCTGATTATATAGTTATGGCAAGTAAAGGTCATATTACTGAATTGGCTAAAGGTGGAAAGCATGGGTTAGGAGTTGATATTGCTAATAATTTTAAACCAAGATATGTATTATCTGAAGATAAATTTGATGTTTTAGATTCATTATTAGCAGCATGTAAAAAAGTAGATAAAATTTATATAGCATCAGACCCTGATAGAGAAGGCGAAGCTATAGCCTGGCATATAGCTGAACGATTAGCTGATACTGGAAAACCAATAAAAAGAATTGTTTTTAATGAAATAAAAAAAGCAAAAGTGCTTAAAGCTGTAAATGAACCTAGAGAAATAAATATGGATTTATTTCATTCTCAAGAAGCTAGAAGAGTTTTAGATCGTTTAGTTGGATTCACAGCTTCTCCATTTTTAATGAATTTTTTTGGTAAAAATTTATCAGCAGGAAGAGTGCAGTCAGTTGTTACAAGAATAGTTATTGATCGTGAAAGGGAAATTGAAGCTTTTGTTCCAGAAGAATTTTGGACTATTCAAGTTGCTTTATCAAAAGATAAAATAGAGTTTATTACTAAATATTCAAAACAATTAAAAGATCTTAAATCTGCAGAAGATGCTAAAAAAAGATTAAATATGCAAGAGTATATAGTTTCAGAAGTTTCTTCTGAAGAAGAAAGAAAATACCCGCAAGCGCCATTAGTAACTTCAACTTTACAAAGAATAATGTCTAAAGTTCACGGTATGTCAGCAGATGAAACTATGAAGGCTGCACAAGCACTTTATGAATCAGGATATTGCACTTATATCAGAACTGACTCGGTTAGAGTTGGAGATGAAGCTTTAGAAGAAGTTAGAAAATATTTATCTGATAATAAATATGATATTCCTAAAAAATCAATTATTTACAAAAATAAAAATGAGGTTCAAGATGCTCACGAATGTATCAGACCATCTGATTTATCATTATTGCCTAATTCAAATTTTGCTATAATAGACCCAAATGAAAAATTAGTGTATCAAACTATTTGGCAATATTTTGTAGCTAGTCAAATGACGCCAGCCGTGTATAATACACTTAAAATTACTGCTAATGTTAAAGGTGATCCAACTGCGGAGGTTAAAGCTTTTGGCAAGGCATTAAAAAGTAAAGGGTTTTTAGAAATATTAGGCATTGAGGATGATAGTAAAATTGATATACCTTTCGTTAATAAAGGGGATATTTTAACTTTATCTGGTAAAGTACCTGTAAGAATGGATAAAAAGAAAACTCAACCACCACCGCGCTTTTCTGAAGATAAATTAATTAAAGAATTAGAAGATAAAAATATTGGAAGACCGGCAACATACGCTGATTTGCTAGTTAAATTAACATCCAGAAATTATGTTGAAAAGAAAGGGTCTGTATTTCATGCAACAGATCTTGGTAAGAAAATAACAGATATTTTAACTAAACATTTTACTTTTATGGATTATAATTATACTTCTAAAATGGAGTGTCAATTAGATGATATTGAAAGTGGAAAAAGTAATTATCTCGATATGTTAAATAAATTTTATCCTCCTTATAAAAAGGAGCTGGATAAAGCTTATATTAATAATGGAGGCTCGTTATGTGAAAAATGTAACAGCCCAATGTCTACTAGAACAGTAAAAGAAACTGGAGCTAAATTTTTTGGTTGTACACAATACCCTAAATGTTCATTTACTAAAAATGAATAATTATTTTTTTATAATGATAAACAAAAATAATTATTAGTGATTGCGCAAATTTTACTTATGATTAAGTTACCATGACTGATTTGCTGAATATTTGTATAATTTAAAAAATGAAAGAACTTTATGAACAAAGACACTGTAAATAAATATTATTTAACTCCAGATGTTCTTGAAAAACAAGAACATTTATCTATTGAACAGTTAAAGATGTTATCTCCTAAATATTCAGTAGAGAATAATGCAAAACCAGCATCTAATCTCATAGATGCTAGACCAAAATCTAGTTTTATAGATTTAATGAATTGGGCGGCTGCTGAATTTCGTAGAGATTTAACTAATTCAAAATTAGACAAAGATGCTTTGAATAAATTTGTTCATAACAGAATTGTTATTGATGGGCAATTTTTGCATTATTGCAGTTTGAATAAAATAACTGTACAATGCTTATATAAGGACTCTATAGTGTCTTGGAATTCAAATAGTAATTATGAAAAATTTTTTGCACAAGGAGTTTTCTTAATTAAAAGTAAAGATGTAGAATTTTTACAATGTTCTTTATTTCATAAAGGAAATCAAAATGAAGATGAAATAAGTTTTTTTATTTTAGTATCTAATTCTAATTATGAAAAATATTTGCAATTGAGAAACTCATTTGATGAGTGGACTGTGCAAAGAGATCGAAGTAATTTGCAGGTGCGAGTAATTGATGGTAATGATGTACCTTACACTAAAAGTGATTCTTGGGATGATTTATTTTTACCAGATACAATTAAAAATGATATAAGAAATTTAGTAACTAATTTCTTGTCATCTGAAAATTTTTATAAAGAAAATAAAATTCCTTGGAAAAGAGGATTTTTGCTTTTTGGTAAACCAGGGTGTGGCAAGTCTAAATGCATTAAAACTATAATGTCAGAGTTTAATTTTAAACCAGTTACAATAGCGCCAGGTGCTTCTGATGAAGCGATACGTGAAGCTTTTAATTATGCTGAGACTCAAAGTCCTTCATTATTATATTTTGAAGATTTGGATTCAATGTTTGAAAGAGGAGTTGATATATCAAATTTTTTAAATTTGATGGATGGAATATCATCTAAAAATGGATTATTGGTTATTGCAACTGCAAATGATATAAAAAAATTAAAATCAAATATAACAGATCGACCATCGAGATTTGATCGTAAATTTGAAATTCCATTGCCAGATAATAATATGGCTAACTCTTATCTTAAAAAATGGTTTGGTAAATTATTATCTGCAAAGAAAGGAAGGGAACTAGCAAAATATTCTGAAAAATATGAATTTTCTTATGCTTATTTAAAAGAACTTTATATTTCTTCTATGTTTGAGGCTTTGTCACATAATCGTAAAACTCCTACAGAGAAGGATATAGATAATGCACTTAGTCGTTTAGTGAAAGACAAAAACATCTTAAATGGTGGAAGTCCGATCAATACGGATAAGTACTTTAAATGAAAGTTAAAACGGGTTAGTTATAGTTATGAGAGATAGTAAAAATAGTAAATTTAGAAAAAATCTTAAAAAGGCATCGAAGGGAGGTGATACGCAGCCAGTCGAAGTCAACGACAAATTCGCGCATATTGAACCAGTTCAAGCGCAACCGTTAGAAGTTATCGTTTATGGAAATAATTTCGATAAAGCTATGAGATTCTTTAGAGCAAAGGTGCAAAAAGAAAGAATTCTTTCTTTATATAAAGAAAAACAATCATATGAAAAACCTTCTGATAAACGTAGAAGAAAACGTAATGAGATGAAAAGAAAATTATTTGAAATAGATAATGATAATTTTTCAAAAGTTGAAAAAAAGAGATCTTTGAAAATCAAAGATTCTTTAGAATAAGAATAGGAATATGAAATGTCTAATGATAAAGTTAAAGTGCATAAAAATCCTTTGAGGGAGATTGAGGAAGATAATAAACCATATATTCCTCAATATCAAATCTTAGGAATCACACCTGGTGAAATTGGTTCATTTGCTGTCGCAAATCCATTACCAATAGATAATCCAAGAGCATCTAAACCTGTCATTAGACATTCATCTTCAACTAATTCGTTACCCAATATAGGTAATAATATGGATACATGGGCTTCTAATGAAGATTTGGAATTAGATCCATCTCACCCAATGATCGATAACAATGAATTTATCGATCTTGGTTTAGAAGAAGAAAATTTAAATACTTTAGTAAAAGATAATAAATATAAGAGTAATGATATTTTGTCATCATTAGAATCTTTAAAAGAAAATGAATATTTATTAATAGTTGATGGCACTGTTATGTGCGATGGTCCGCTTGAGAAAGTTCAAGCGGAAGCTGGGGATTTCTTATTTGGCGATCATCATTTATGTGATGGTAAAGCTGTGCCAATAGATAGTATTATTATTATAAAAAAAGCTAAAATTAAAGTTGGATTATTTTTAGATTAAGGTTGGTTAAATTGAATTCAGAACCTAGAAAAGCGTCAGATGTTTTAATTGATTTAGAATCAAAAATTAATGTATTATTACAATTAGTTAGATCTCAGGATTTAAATATTAAAATATTATCTAATAAATTAAATTCTTTATTAGAGAACACTAAAACTAATGTTAATGCCACTGCTGAAAATTTATCTTTTGAAGATGATTCAAAGAAAATATATGTAAGTTCGGATGGTAATTTGCCATTAGATAATTTCCCGTCAGCAATTAGACGGAATTCAAGACCAGAGACATATTCATCAACTTCAAATAATGAAGTTCAGGTTAATAAAGAAGCTGAAGTTATAGTAAATATTAAAGATAATTCCATTAAAAATGGATTTATTAAATTAGACCCTGATAAAAAAACACAACCTTTAATTGATAAAGATAGGAATGATCATTTGGTTATACCAGTTCATCAAAGAGTAGTAGATCGTAATGGCAAGTCTATTTTCTTAGCTGATGTTGAAGTTGTAAATTTAGAAACTAATAATGTTATATTTAAAACCAGAACAAATGGAACTGGTAAATGGATGGCTTCATTAAGCCCAGGTAATTATAATGTTATAATTCAAAAAAGAGAGTCTGTTTCAAAAGAAAAAATAAAAACAGAACAGTTAATTACAGTAGATGCTGGTACTTCATTAGTTGAACTTCAAATGATCATTCTTAAATGAAAGATATATTATATGTCATATAGCGTAGTTGATGGATTTGGAGATAAATGTTATTTTGAAAATTCCATATATCAATCATTAGATAATAAAGTTATGGCACATAGTAAAACATATTCTGTTTTATGGCTAACAGGAGTTCGTCATAGAGACGACGGTCCCGCTGTAGAATATGCTAATGGCAATAAAGAGTGGTATTATCACGGAAAGCATATATCTTGTAAAGATAACCAAGAGTTTTTGAGAATAATTAAAATGATAGCGTTTTTATAATCATGGAGCCTATATGCGAAATAGATGCTTATGGCACTAAGCGATATCTTTTAAATGGTCGTCTTCATAGAGAAGACGGACCTGCTATTGAATATGTTAGCGGGTCTAAAGAATGGTATAAAAATGGTAATCTCCATAGAGAAAATGAACCAGCTGTTGAATGGCATGATGGACAAAAAGAGTGGTATATAAATGGCAAACTCCATCGAGAAGATGGTCCAGCTTATGAAAGCGCTAGTGGAACTAAATCATGGTTTTTAAATGGTAAATATCATAGAGAAGACGGTCCTGCTTGTGAATGGCATGATGGCAATAAATATTGGTATATAAATAATAAACTTCATAGAGAAGATGGACCTGCCTGTGAAGAAGTTAATGGAACTAAAGAGTGGTATTATTGTGGCAAAAAAATATTTTGTAAAGATAATAAAGAATTCTTAAAAATAATAAAAATAAAAGTATTTTGGTAAATTAAATGTTAAATAAATTTAATGTAATTGTAGTGGATCCGCCATATAATTTTAAAGATATGCTAAGCATGTCTGATGTTGCTCGTGGAGCCGAGGCTAATTATGGCACTATGACAATTTCTCAAATTAAACAGCTTCCAATAAAAAGCATATCTGCGCCTGATGGCGCCGTCTTAGCATTATGGGTACCGTCTTCTTTATTACAAGAAGGTTTGGATATTATGAAAGATTGGGGGTTTAATCATAAGCAAACATATATTTGGGTTAAAACAAAAATAGATCCATTAAAAGATATTAGATCATTATTTTTTGATTCATGGAAAAATGATATTAAACCATTAGGTAATTTTACAGATAAATCTTTTAAAGATACTATAAAAAAATCTATTAAATTAGTTGATATTTTTACTAAAGGTGCTAAACTTATACAAGATACATTAGCATTTGGAATGGGGCGTTTGTTTAGACAAACTCATGAAATTTGTTTAATAGGAACAAATAATAATGGAATTTATAAAAAGTTACAAAACAAATCTCAAAGATCGGTTTGTTTTGCTGAAAATTTAAAACACTCAGCAAAGCCAGAATTGTTACAAAATTCTTTAGATATTATGTTTCCTTCATTAGGTGAAAGTATTGCAAAAATTGAAATCTTTGCAAGAAGACAAAGAAAAGGGTATCTGTGTCTTGGAAATCAAGCGCCAATGACATATGGTGAAGATATAGTAATTTCATTAAATAAATTAATCAAAAATAATATTGAAGATATAAGTGAAATTATTTTTAATTATAATAGTAATAAAGATAAGGAATTATTTGCATTATGGATGAATAAAAAATGAAACCAATTTGTATAATAAATAGTTATGGAGATAAAACTTATTATCTAAATAATAAATTTCACAGAGAAGATGGTCCAGCTATTGAATATCATGATGGGATAAAACTTTGGTATTTAAATGGCGAACTTCACAGAGAAGATGGTCCAGCTTTTGATAACTCAATTGGAACTAAAAAATGGTTTTTGAATGATATACTTCATAGAGAAGATGGACCAGCTATTGAATGGAGTGATGGATTTAAAGCCTGGTATTATCATGGTAATCTGATAGATTGTAAAGATAATCAAGAATTTTTAAGAATGATTAAGTTAATGGCATTTTTATGAAACTAATCTGTAAAACAACTAGTTTAGGTACTAAATATTGGTATATGAATGATATTATTCATAGAGAAGATGGACCAGCTATTGAATATAATGATGGAGCTAAATATTGGTATCTGAATGGTAAACGTCACAGAGAAGATGGACCAGCTTATGAAAGTGTTGATGGTGGACCAAAATTTTGGTATATAAATGATAATCTTCATAGAGAAGATGGTCCAGCTGTTGAATGGTCTAATGGATCTAAAGAATGGTATTTTCATGGTAAAAAGATAGGTTGCAAAGATAATCAAGAGTTTTTAAGAATGATAAAGTTGATGGCATTTTTATGAAACCAATCTGCAAAATAAATAACCTTGGAGATAAACATTGGTATTTAAATGGTAATCTTCACAGAGAAGATGGACCAGCTGCTGAATATGCTAGTGGATATAAATATTGGTATTTAAATGGCTTATTTCACAGAGAAGATGGACCTGCTATTGAATATCCTGATGGAACTAAAACTTGGTATATAAATGGCAAACTCCATAGAGAAAATGCACCAGCTATTGAATATTCTGATGGATTTAACGCTTGGTATTATCAAGGTAAACAAATAGACTGTAAAGATAATCAAGAATTTTTAAGAATAGTAAAACTAATGGTATTTTTATAAAATATATGTGCTTAATAAGTAATGAAAATTAAATGGGAATAAAAATATGAGTAAAAAAGTACTTTTATTAAACGCCTCTTATGAGGTGTTAAAATTTATAGTTGAAAGAAAGGCGCTAAAACTTTTAGTAAAAGATAAGGTTGAAACAATTTCAACATGGGATGAAACTATCCATTGGAATAATGGTAAAATTAAATTACCATCAATCTTAAGATTAAAGAATCATGTTAAAAGAAATTATTTTAATGCTAATTTTAGTAGAAAAGCTTTAGTTAAACGAGATAAATCATCTTGTCAATATTGTTTAAAAAAATTATCAGCGTCACAAATCACAATAGATCATGTACTCCCTAGAGCTCAAGGAGGAGTTACTTCATTTGTTAATTGTGTTGTTTCTTGTCAATTATGTAATAATTCTAAAGCTGATAGAACTCCAGAGCAAGCGAATATGAAATTATTTAAAAAGCCAACTCACCCTTCTTTTTCAGCAATACATTATTGCTCATTAGATTCTCAAGAATTTTGGCATTCTGACTGGAATGATTTTTTAGGGAATTAAATATTAAACATTGAATATTGACGAATACTATATACACACATGATATATAGGATTAATCATGAACCAAGTAAGCTATAATTGCATAATATGTTCTAATGAATTTAATATAATTGAAGCTTATGCTTCAACAATTAATACAAAAGATTTTAAAGTTTGCGAAAATTGCCTAGCTAAATGTGATCCTTATAATGATTATAAGGAAGTTCGTGATATTATAAATTCTTATGTAAAATTTGCAGAAGTAAAATCATTACTTAATGAATCGTCTTCTATATTATTAGAAATAATTAATAAATAATTATAATTGTATTATATAAATGCTCTCATTATTGTCTTCTTTCTCTTCTTTTTTATTATTTTCTTGAATGGGAGATTTATCTATTTCAATATATAAGTGTTCAAAGATATTTTTTTTATTATTTTTTTCATAAATAAATGGAAAGAATTCGTTCATAAATCTCCTTGGTATATTAATATGTTAGAATAATAACATGCTATGTGCTAATTGCTCTAAATTATCCTCGCTTTATACTAACAAGCGTTGTATGAAATGTCAAGGCGATGTTATTATAAATATTTCTGTATTATGTGAATTTTGTTCATTAAGAGATAGCTTATGCTCAGCTTGTCTTAAAAAAATAAATAGAAATCAAAATTCAGGTAATAGAGGCTGTAATTGCGGTAAGTAAAAGTTTAAAGTCGGTATATACTAATTATGATTATTATTAATAATGAAGACTCTTTAAGAGTTGATTGTGAAGATGTGACTATTGAAGAGTATTCAGATCTAATAAATAAATTAGAGCTGGAATTATCAAACGCAAATAAATTAGGAAAAAATGGAATAGGTTTAGCTGCGCCCCAAATTGGGATTGCTAAAAATATTGCAATAATTAGACTTCCAAAAATTAAATTAGACTTGGTTAATTGTAAAATTAATAAAGGTTATGACTCCTCTTTTTTTAAAGAGGAGGGTTGTTTGTCTTTTCCTGGTAGAGTTGAAAATACTATGAGATATCAAGAGATACATGTAATTAATAATTTAGTTGAGCCGCATAGTTTTGTAGCTACTGGATTATTAGCAGTAGTTTGTCAACATGAAATAGATCATTTAAATAAAAAATTATTTTTTGATCATATGGTGCCTAAACAAAATACAATTATTAATAAAATTAAAGTTAAACCTAATGATCCATGTGTTTGTGGAAAATCACGTAAATATAAAAAATGTTGTGGAAAGGTAATATAATATGAAAGAGCAAGGTTCTGATAATGATTTTCATGAAACAATTATTAATTTAATCGTGAAATTTTCAGTCATTGAAAAAATGTTAATAGATAAAGGCATCTTTTCTAAAGAGGATTATTTAAAAGAATTAGAATTATTAATGAATAATGTAACTAAGGTTCTTACAGAAAATTTAGAAGATTCTAAAAAATAAATGTTCTTTATAACAAAAGAAGATGAATTATTATTTAATAATTTATCTGTGTTATATTTTTATGCATCATGGATGCCTTATCATAATAAAATGATGTATATGATAGATAAAATTGAAAAAAAATATGAAAATATTAAATTTCAGGCAATAGATGTAGATTTTTTTAAAAATCAGTGCTTAAGATTTAATATTAAATCGGTGCCAACTATTGTTATATTGGATAATGATAAAGAAATAAAGCGTATAAATGGTATTGTTTTAACTAGCGCATTTAAATCTGTATTTAATGAAATATGCAAAGGAAAATATGCAAAAGAAATCTGAAAAAAAAGAAGAAACTGTTGTAACAGAAACAGAAGCATCTAAAATTTGGAGTGAAATAAAAGATAAAGATATTCTTATGTTCGCATTACCGGGTCAGAAAGTATCTCATTATTGTTCACCAGTAGTTGTAGAACCAACCAAATTATATTTATTGGTAACTGCAACTTCAGTTACTCCTGCATTAGAAACTGCGATTGGAAATAAATACTCAGTTGATTTAGTTAATAAATACACTGTAGTATCTAGATCTAAACAATTTTAAGGAATTTTATGCCGTTAGATGATGATTATGATGATTTGCCGGATAAAAAAAAATCCGGACTAAAAAATGTTAGTTCGCAAAAATCTATATTTGATAATGTACCTAAAAAGCCTTCTCAGGAAGATTTTAATAAAACTGTAAGAGCGGTACAGGAGCAAGGATCTTCTTTTAAAACTAGAACAGCAGATCTAGCTGTTCAATTTAGAAAAATTATTGAAGATAAGACTTTGCCGCAAAATAAAAGTATATTTGCAGCTGAAGTTGAAAGAGAAGTGTTATCATCTATAATTAAATTAGCATCAGAAATAAATAATGATCCTAATGAAAGTGAAGGTATGGGCTCTTTAAGTTGGATTGCTCAATTATTTAAAATAACTTTATTACAAAGAGATCGTTTAAATAAATCAGAATATGCATTAATGCAGCTTGAGAAAAAATTTGAAAATTATGCAACTCGTGACTTTGTAAATTTAGAAATTTCAAAGTCACTTGACATGAAAAAAAACAGTGAATAACTTATAATGGTTACAAAAGATTATTTATTATCTTTAATTGTTGAAGAAAAAGATAATTTTGAGAAATATTCACAACTATGCGTAATGTATCAGATTCAAAAAGATCAATTAGCGATAGCGAGGCATCAGGCGAAATTGGAAATTTTACAGATTCTTTTGAAAGAAAAGACCGCTTTAAAAATTTAATATTTAAAGCTAATAAAATTTCATTTATTAATATTTTCAACTTTTATAAGTTGAATTTATCCAATTATAATAAAAAAATAACATGTCCTTTTTTATCTCATAAAGGCGGAAAAGAAAGAACGGCTTCTTTTTATTTTTATCCTGAAACAAATACCTTTTATTGTCATGGGTGTAAAAAGGGGACTTATCCTGTTGATTTTGTATCAGAGATGGATCATTTAAATAAAAATGATGCTGCTTTAAAAATCTTTTCTTTATTTAAAGATTATATTCCAAATACGGATTATATTGAAAATGAATATAGTTCATCTGAAAAGATAAATATTTTAATGGAATTCTCTTCAATTATTAGAGATTTTCATCAAAATCATTTAAGTACAAAAGCATTTGTATATATTGAGCGCGTATCTGAAATTTTCGATCATTTTAATAGCAAAGAAGACCTTTCGTTAGATGCTCTAAATAAAATTATCTCCTGTTTAAAAGATAAAATATCTTCTTATACAGAAAATAGTAACATTGATTTTTAAATCATTAATGAGAAATAAATGACACAAGCAATTATACTTGGAGATATCCATTTTGGCAAATCTACTAATATAGGCAAAATTGGTATTGGCGCAGCCATTAATAGTAGAATATTAGATCAAATGAATTTACTTGATTGGGTTTTAGATCAAGCTGAAACTCATGGAGTTCATGATATAATAGTTACAGGCGATATTTTTGAAGAGCCTAAACCTTCGTCAATGTTAATAACATTGTTTTTATCTTGGATAAAAAAATGTATAGCAAATAATGTTAAATTACACTTGATAAGAGGTAATCATGATATCTTACGAAGTGGGTTTATATCTAATTCTTCGTTAGATATAATATCTGAAATAGATTTTGATAATGTTCATGTTTATAAAGATATTGATACTATTATAATTGGTACAACTGCATTTACATTATTGCCATTTCGTGACAGAAAATCATTTTCTGTTGCTTCAAATTTAGAAGCATTATCTTTATTACAAGATTTAATTTCATATGAACTAGCAAGTATACCAATTACATACTCTAAAGTGTTAATTGGTCACTTAGCTATTGAAGGGTCAATTCCGGTTGGTGATGAAATTGATGATATTTCAAATGAATTATTTTGTGATATTAATATGTTTAATGGATACGATTATGTTTGGATGGGGCATGTTCATAAGCCTCAAGTGATGAATAAAAATAATCCGTATGTCGCACATGTTGGCAGTATGGATATTTCTAATTTCGGAGAGACTGATCATAAAAAGAATATAGTGATTTTTAATTGTTTAAATAGTACTTATGAATATAAAATCTTGCCAACAAGACCTTTGAAGAAAGTATCTATTATTGTTCCAAAAGATGCGATAGATACAACAAAGTTTGTCATTGATCATTTAGTATCTTTAAATGATGATTATTCAAAAGCAATAATTAAATTAGAGGTGTCATTAGATTCAGAAGCTTTATCATTGAATAAGCCTATTATAGAAAAGTTTTTTGCTGAAAAATCTGCCTTCAGCATTTCATCTTTTTTTGAATCTAAAAAGATGATGCCAGTAAAAAAAGATATCAAAAATACAATTGATACTAAAATTGATGTTTTATCGGCAATAAAAACATACGCGCATACATATGTAGATACAGATATGCGTTCTGAATTTATTGAATTGGCAACCGAAACTTTTACGAATTTTAAAATTGAGGCTAAAGATTGAAACCATTAAGATTGTACATTGATAACTTTATGTGTCATGAAAAAAGTTTTATTGATTTTACTCAATTTAATTCAGCATTAATTGTTGGTAAAATTGAAAATAATGAACTTTATTCTAATGGAGTTGGTAAAACAACAATATTCAAAGCTATTGAATATGTTTTATTTAATCAAGCAGATGTTAATCTAGATAAAATTATTAGAGATGAAACAGATTTATGTAAAGTGACTTTGGATTTTATAGTTGATTCTATTGAGTACAGGGTGTCAAGAATTAGAACTAAGAAGGGAAATTCAGACCTTTCTTTATATGAAAGAAATTCATTTGTAAATGATGATTTTGAAATTTATCATTTATTGTCAGATGATGATATTAAAACTGAAATTACAAAAAAAGAATTTTGGAAGGACATATCAGGTAGGCGAGCAGCCGATACTGAAAAAGAATTATCAAAATTAATAAAATATAACTTAAAATCATTTAAAAATATAATTCATTTTCAGCAAAATGCATTTGATGGATTAGCCACGGCAACTCCAGAAAAAAGAAAAATGATCTTAAAAGATGTGTTAGATTTAACCATTTATTCTAAATTAGAAAAGGTGGCTAAAGATAAAGCTAATTCTCTTCTAAAAGATATAGAGAAACTTAATACTATAATAAATTATATAGGTAATCCTAAAGTAGATTTATTATCACTAAATAATGATTTGTTAAAATCCGACTCTACAATTGAAAATATTCAAAATGAATTAAATAATTATATTGATTCTATAGATAAAAATAATATAGAATATAATAATTTATTAAATGAATCATATTTATATGAAAATAAATTTTCGGCTATCTTTAATAAAGAATTATCATTAAAAAATGATAAATCTAAATTAGAAATTTCTATAAAAGAATATACTACTAAAAAAAATAACTTGATTAAATCAGCTAAAGATTTGATTAATGATGTCTTATCTTTAAAAGAAGATCAGTCTAAATTATCTATTTTAGATTTTTCTAAAATAGATTTGTTATCAGAAGAAATATCTATTCAAAAAAATAAAATATCTGAGTTTAATATAATTATTAAAAATAATCTATCTAAAATAGAAGAGTTAAATATTCCATTGCCAGATGATAATTTATGTAAACATTGCAGACAAGATCTTTCTGCTGAACATAAAAATAATTGTCTTTTGAAAATAAAAGAAGAGTTAAATTTATGTAATTTAACTATAAAAGAATGTAAAAATAATATAATAGATATTAATTCAAAGATATCATATAATCAAAATATAATAAATAAGTTAATATTATCTAAGCAGGAATTAGATTCTATCAATTCAAAAATCTCTTTAAAAAATAATGAGATTCAAGATAAAAAAAATATTAATAATGAATTCGAGGAGCTATTAGTTAAATTTAATAAAGAATTATTAATTAAAATATCTGATTTAAGTAAAATATCAGATGATATAAAGGAAGTGTCAGCAAGAGATGATTTGAAGTTAAAAATTAATAATATTAAAATAAACATTGATTTATTAAATAAATCATTAGAATCAAAAAGAGCTGAACTTAATAAGCTTAGTAATTCTAAAGCTATATTAGTACATAGCATAGAGCAAAAAAATAATGATTTAAAAAAATTAAATGAAACAAATGATGAACTTAAAGAATTACGTAAGAAATATTCAATATATCCGTCAGTAATTCAATCATTTTCTTCGATTGGTATTCCGAATTTAATAATACAGAATGTATTAGATGATTTGCAAATAGAATCTAATAATTTATTATCTCAGTTAAAGCCAGGCTTGCAACTTTCATTTCTTATTGAGAAAATAAAGGGTGATGGTAGTGAGTCTGATACATTGGATATTAAATATAATATTAATGGTAAAGAAAGATATTATGAGCAATTATCAGGAGCGATGAAAATTGCAGTTGCATTTAGTTTAAAATTAGGATTATCTTTTCTTTTACAAAAAATCATAGGTGTAGATATAAAATTCTTACTTTTAGATGAAATAGATCAATCTTTAGATAAAGCAAGTGTAGATGCGTTCGCTGATATTGTTAAATTTTTTCAAAAAGATTTTGTAATATTAATTATTACTCATAATGATAGGTTAAAAGATAAATTCTCACATGCAATTTTAGTTGAACAAAATGTTAACATGGTGTCTAGAGCAAAGGTAGTTTCTTCATGGTAATTAAATATGTATAAAATAGCGATATCTGGCAAGGCAAATTCTGGCAAAAATACTTTAAGCAATTTAATATCATCAAAATTATTTAATACTTTCGGTAAAGCTGAATTGCTAGCATTCGCTGATCCTATTAAAAAAATGATAGAAATTGCATATCCTGATTTACCAAAAGAATATTTATATGGTTCTTCAGATTTGAGATCTAAAATTATACCAGGCGCGTTTAAACACGGAGTACCATTGTCAGTTAGACAATTACTAATTGATTTAGGCAATGATTTTGGCAGATTGTATAAAAAAGATATATGGATATCAAATTTTGACTTTCATTTTAATAAATTAGTATCGCAAAATACTAATGTAATTGTTACTGATTTAAGATTTCGTAATGAATTTGATCATCTTAATAGCCTTGATTTCTATAAAATTAGAATAGTGAGAAATGAATCTTTACGAATTAATGATTTAAGTGAAACTGATCAGGAATTAATTAAAAATAGTGAGTTTGATTGTATTATTGATAATAACTGTTCATTAAGTGATCTGTCTGAGAAAGTTGAGAATATATGTAATGCTATTGTATAATAATATTACATATATGTAGCATGAGCCAGGATGATTTAAAACAAAAATTTATGGAATATTATTTTTCCAATGGTAAAGATAAATTTTATAGATATATTTTATTTTGTCAGCTTAATAAATTAGTATTAATTACCAATGGCACTTATAAAGGAATTCTTCCAGATATAGAATGTTTAGATAATTATGATAAATTTTTAATTTTATTTAGACGTGAAGGCGATGCTAATTATTTAGATATAGCTAAATTATTTAGAAAAGCAGCTCATAAGATACACAGAATTATGTTAAAACAAAAAATGACAATTCATAATAATAAATTTTTAAAGTCGGTGTAATATGACTGTAATTAGTATTTCTGTAGAAGAATCAGCTGAACAAATTTCCCTTGGTATACCAAGATATATTACAATGACAACAAATATTTCGGCAACAATATTTTATACTTTAGATGGCACTACGCCGACATTATTTTCCAATATATATATTGGACCTATTTCTTTGCCAAGAGATAGATTAAGTTTGACTTTATCGGCATTTGCTAATGATGGAGTTAATTCATCTTCAATTATTACTGAAAATTATATAAGTAATTTTGTATCATCTAATACTAGACTGCCACATTCATCTACTTCAGCTAGTATAGGCGAAAATATACAGGGATTATATCCATTTGGAAATAATAATACAGATGAATCAATTCAATTTTTAAACCCAGCAGATTCTGGTATAACTGTAAATAATACAGAATTACCATCGACATCAACAGGCTGGGATGGCGCCGGTAATCCGAATGCATATACAAATGAATTATATAATAATGAAAATTATAGCATAATTTATTCTACTAAAAATAGTATTGGTGAGACTAGCAATCTTATAGGTACTTTGCCTGCTAGAGTTACAGTTACTCAGGAAGTTCCGCCAGCTGAAAGCACAGAACAATTTAGGTCTACATTTGATCCTAGAGCTTATGTAATATTTCAAGATCTTACTAAAGAAGATCCTAATAATCCAGCTCAAATTAATAGACAAAGTTTCACTTTAAGTTCTGAAAATTCTAGAGATAATAATGCTTATTTTACTACAGGATTAGATGCCCCTCCTGTCAGTGGGTCTTTTTTAAGACAACATTATAATCCTAGAACAAATATGATGACATATTATTATTTAGATACTTGGACAAATAAATGGATAATATCAACTCAGCCATATGTAAATAATAGCAGTTTTGATGGTAATATGTCGGGTCCATCTAATAGTGGACGATCTCGTGGTTCTCGTTATGTTTTTGAATGGCAAAATTTTCCAAGAAGAGTGTTATTTTAAATCATTTATAATTAAGAAAAGACAATATATGACAGAGCAAGAAATTAAAGAATTAAGATTAAGTGTTTCTAAAACGAAATGCTTTAATCAGTGTAGAAAACAATTTGAATTTAATTATATTTTAAAATTACCAAAGAAAGATCATGATTATCATATTTTTGGTAAATTTTGCCATAAAGTTTTAGAAGATTTTCATAGGGCTTATATTAAAGATAATTCTATAAACCCATATAATATAGAAATGGGGAAAGCATTTAAAGATGCTTTAGTAGAATATAAAAGTGGAATGAGCCCTGAAATGAAAAAAGAATGCTGGGCAATTATTGATAAATATTTAAAAATTATTACTGAAAATAAAAATAATAATTTATTAGTAAATTTGATAGACGTTGAGAGAAATTTTAGTTTTAATATTGGAAATAATGTTATTTTAAATGGGATGATTGACAGAATTCAAATTGATGACGATAATGTCGTGCATGTAGCGGATTACAAAACTACAAAAAATAAAAAATATTTAAAAAATGACTGGTTTCAGCTATTAACTTATGCTTATATTCTTGTGTCAGAAGATCCCTCTATACAAAAAGTAAGAGGATCTTATGTGTTATTGCGGCACGATTTTGAATATGTTACAAGAGATTTTACACTTTCAGAAATTATGGAAACTAAAGACAAATATCTAGAATATGCGTCTCAAATAAGAGCTGAGAATGAATACCCTGCTACACCACAAATTTTATGTAGATGGTGTGATTATATAACTTCTTGTCCAGAGGGCTCTAAAATGTTGGAACCACATAAAAAATATGGCGAAGTTGAATGGTGAATTGTCATTAATTCAAAATAATGATTCCAAAATATATTAAATTATATAATCGTGTTTGGTTTGACGGAATTGGCGAAGCATGTACAATCATATATATTGATGATAATCACATTGATGATATAGATTGTTATTGGGCTGGTTTATTCGATGATGGAAACACTATCATCACATCTTTTAAAGATACGTATTTTTGGTTAGATAATAAGAGGATAAAATGAATATTACAGTGGAAGAAAAAGAATCTTGTAAATTGTCAGTAACTTATGTGTCTGGAGCAGAAGAAATTCTTAATAAAAGAGGAGAAATTCTTCAAGCTTTTAAAAAAGCACCTGTTCCTGGATTTAGAACTAATAAAGTTCCATTGGATGCTATAAAAATTCATTATAAGCAGCAAATAGAAGACTCTCTAAAAAGAGCATTAGCCGAAGAAGCTTATCATTCAACTTTATTTGAGAAAAAAATAAAGCCACATGGCGCTCCTAAATTTAATTCTTTATTATTAGAGAATGGTAAATTTTCTTGTGAATTTGAATTATATACAAAACCTAATTTTGATATGGCTCCATATAAAGATTTGGAAATTCCAAAACCTCATCCAACAACAAATGAAGCTGCTTTAGCTGAAAGTATGTTACAAGAATTACGTGTTCGTTTTGGAGAAGTAACTCCTTACTCAGGC
>TARA_R110000868_G_scaffold53928_1_pt1 | contig 28652 bp, 28 predicted proteins | sample TARA_R110000868 | Tara Oceans TARA_R110000868 (sample SAMEA4397489) | marine metagenome | biome: Polar Biome; feature: [SRF] surface water layer (ENVO:00010504); material: water (ENVO:00002006), including particulate matter (ENVO:01000060) such as... | depth 5 m | reverse complement strand
CGATGGCGCATAGCGCTCCATGAAGCGCTCGCCCTCGGAATTGGTGAGGTAGCCGCCTTCGCCGCGGGCGCCCTCGGTGATCAGGCAGCCTGCGCCATAAATCCCGGTCGGGTGGAATTGCACGAATTCCATGTCCTGCAGCGGCAGACCGGCGCGCAGCACCATGGCATTGCCGTCACCGGTACAGGTGTGAGCCGAGGTGGCGGAGAAATAGGCGCGGCCATAGCCGCCCGTCGCCAGGATGACTTTCTGGGCGCGGAAACGGTGAAGTGTGCCGTCATCGAGCTTCCAGGCGGTGATGCCGCGGCAGGCGCCATCCTCGTCCATGATCAGGTCGAGGGCGAAATACTCGATGAAGAACTCGGTCTCATTGCGGACCGACTGGCCATAGAGCGTGTGCAGGATGGCGTGGCCGGTGCGGTCGGCGGCGGCACAGGTGCGCTGCACCGGGCCTTCACCGAAATTGCGGGTCATGCCGCCAAAGGCACGCTGGTAGATCTTGCCGTCTTCGGTGCGGCTGAAAGGCACGCCCCAGTGCTCGAGCTCGTAAACGGCGGCCGGCGCTTCGCGGCAGAGATATTCGATCGCGTCCTGGTCACCGAGCCAGTCGGACCCCTTGACGGTGTCATACATATGCCAGCGCCAGTCATCCTCCCCCATATTGCCGAGCGAGGCGGAGATGCCGCCCTGCGCCGCGACGGTGTGGGAGCGGGTCGGGAAGACCTTGGTGATGCAGGCTGTACGCATGCCCGCTTGCGACGCGCCGAGCGCCGCCCGCAGGCCGGAGCCGCCAGCACCAACGACCACGACATCATAGGTGTGATCGATCCATTTATAGTCGGCCATGAAGAACGTCCGTTACAGCGCGAGTTTGACGAGAGCGAACACCGTGACCAGCCACAGGCCCAGCGTCAGGAAAGTATTGGCCAGCAAGAGCGCGGTCTTCACGCCGGCCGAGTGGAAATAGTCCTCGATCACGACCTGGAGGCCGGACCGCATATGGTGGAAGCCGGCCGTCAGGGTCAGCAGGGTGACAATCGCCCCCGCCGGCGAGGCCAGGAAGGCGCGCGTCAGGGCCGGATCCGGGGCACCGGAAGTCGCCAGCATCCAGACGAAGACCGGAGCAAGAAAGAAGAGCGCAATCGAGGTGACGCGCTGGGCAATGAAATGCGCCGTGCCGTGTCCAGAGGCACCGAGGCCGCGCACTTTAGAGGCAGGAGTTCGGGTATCGCGCATCGCCTATCTCCCCAATTGCAGCCAGAGGGCGACGGTGGGGATCACCGCCAGAATAATGATGGCGACAGAGCGAAAGTTCGAGCCCTTGGGGTCAAAACCCTTGCCGAAATCCCAGACCAGGTGACGCAGACCATTGAGCCAGTGATAGCTCACCGAATAGGTCAGGAGCACAAGGCCAAAACGGGTCACCCAGGCCATGGGGCCTTCAAACAGGAAGGCGATGGAGCCTTCGGCGCCGAAAGCCAGCAAGACCAGCCAGACCGCAATCGCGACCGAGCCGATATAATTGCCAATGCCGGTCGCCCGGTGGAGAATGGAAGACGCCATGGTGGCGTGCCAGCGCCACACCTGCAGGTGTGGTGACATCGGTCTCGGATCGGACCAGTCGGAAGCCATGGGCGCCCCTTCGCAAGCTGTGTCGGTATGGCTGGGCGCAGAAGACGCATCAGCCTTGAATCTCGCACCGCACAATAGGCCGCAAAGTGTCAGGGTCAACGCGATCAAGCGCAGACCGCTGACAACTTGCAGACATTTCTACGAAGGCTGACCGAAATCGGATCTCCGCACCGCCTGCATCACGCAATCTGCGCCCCTTGGGGAAACGTATTCAGATGGCTGGCAAACAAGGCGCCATGCTCTAAGGTCGACAGCGAAATTGCCTGCTGTCGCCAGATAAAAGGACGAACACCATGTCGACACTCTCCCCCTCTGCCGTGATCACCGGTGCCTCGACGGGTATCGGCCATGCCTGCACGGCGCGGCTCTGCGCCGAGGGCTGGCATGTTTTTGCCGGCGTCCGCAAAACCGCCGACGCCGAGCGCCTGACGCAGGAGTTTGGCAGCGGGGTGACGCCACTGATCATGGATGTGACCGATAATGACTCCATCCTGCGCGCCGCCGCGACGGTTCGGGAAGCGCTGGAGGGCGAGACACTTAAGGGGCTGGTGAATAATGCCGGCATCGCGGTCGCCGCACCGATGCTGCATCTGCCCATTGAGGAGTTTGAGCGCCAGATGGACGTCAATGTCACCGGCGTCGTGCGCGTCACCCGCGCTTTCGGGCCGCTTCTGGGGGCCGAAGAGGGACGCACGGGCGAACCGGGCCGGATCGTGATGATGTCCTCCATGGCCGGCAAGATGGGCGCGCCCTTTCTCGGGCCTTACTCGGCTTCCAAACATGCCGTCGAGGGCCTGTCGAAATCCCTGCGCCGCGAACTGATGATCTGGGGCATCCAGCTCATCATCCTCGGCCCCGGTGCCGTCGCCACGCCGATCTGGGACAAGGCCGACGAGGTCGATCCGGCCCCCTATGAAGGCACGGTCTTCCACAAGGCTCTGCTGCGTCTGCGCAGCTATATGATGAAGAGCGGGCCGGCCGGATTCCCGCCGTCAAAGATCGCCGACCGGGTTTTCCGCTCGCTGACCGAGGCCAAGCCTCGCTTCCGCTATGCCATCGTCCCGGGCCGCATCATGAACTGGTCGCTGCCGCGCCTTCTGCCGGAACGCTTCGTGGACAATATGGTCGCCAAGCGCATGGGCCTGCGTCCGGAAGACCGAAAGAGCTGAGGCGGTAGAGGGGCTATGCCGGGCGGGGCAAGCAAACTAGACTGAAAATCAACGAGATTGGCAGGGCGCCCGGGGGCGCCAGGGGAATAAGATGACTTACCGCACTGTATTGCGCGCCGGCATTGCCGGCTTCGTGGCTTTCGGCCTGACGGCGTGTAATCCGGCGGATACGGCAAGCCCGTCGACGGGCAGCTCTGATACCGCCGCCACCCCGGCCGGCCCCACGCCGAACATTGATGGCTCCACCCCTGCTGACTCCACACCTGCCGCACCCGTCATGGCCGATGCCGACGCGACGACAGCCTTTTCGGCGCTGATCGCAGATTTCGAGGCCTTCGAGCTGGCCAACAGCCCGGGTGAACGCGGGCGTCAGGGCGATCTGGTCGCTGCCGGGCAATGGCCGGACATCTCGGCCGCGACGCTCGACGCCCAGTTTGCCGCCGAAGCCGCCTTCCTGGAGCGCCTCGACGCCATTGATGTCGATGCCCTGAGCGATAGCGACCAGGTCTCGCATGCCGTGCTCGACTACATCCTGCGCTTCCGCACCGAGCTGGCGCCGTTCGGCGAGGCCCGCATCGCTTTCAATTCCGATAGCGGCTTCTTCTTCTCGCCGTCCTATGCCGCCTCCTCGACCCGTCCGCGCACCATCGCGGAGGGCGAAGCCTGGATCACCCGCATCAATGGCATTGCCGGCTATTTCCAGCAGAATATTGACTGGATGCGTCAGGGCCTGGCCGATGGCTTCACCCAGCCGCGCATCATCGCCGAATCCGCTGCCGAACAGGTGGCCGGGCTGAGCGATGCCGATACGCTGCGTGAAATCCTGATCGAGCCGATCAATGGCATGCCCACCAGCCTGCCCGCCGCCGAGCGCGCCCGCCTGCATGCCGAAGCGATGGCGGCGATCGACGGGTCTGCCCAGCCCGCCTATGCCGAACTGGCAGCCTTCTTCCGCGATGAATACGTGCCGCAGACGCGCACCAGCCTGGGCATTTCCGATGTTCCCGAGGGCCGCGCCTATTATCAGACCCTGGTCCGCTTCCACACCACGCTCGATACCTCGCCGGAGGAAGTGCATCAGCGCGGACTCGCCGAAGTCGCGCGCATTCGCGCCGAGATGGAAGCCGTCATCGCCGAAACCGGGTTTGAGGGGACATTCGCTGAATTCCTCAACTTCCTGCGCACTGACCCGCAATTCTACGCCAACACCCCCGAAGAATTGCTCATGCATGCCTCCTGGATTGCCAAGCGGATTGACGATCAAATGCCACGCTTTTTCGGCCATCTGCCGCGCCTCTCCTATGGCGTGCGGCCGGTGCCCGACACGATGGCGCCGACCTATACGACGGGCCGTTACTGGCCTGGCGATATGGCGAACGGGATTGCCGGCGGCTATATGGTCAACACCTATAATCTCTCCCAGCGCCCGCTCTACACCCTGCCAGCCCTGACAGCGCACGAAGCCGTACCCGGTCACCACCATCAGGGCTCCATCGCGCAAGAGTTGGAAAACGTTCCGGATTTCCGCCGCAACACCTATATCACCGCTTTCGGTGAGGGCTGGGGTCTCTATTCGGAAACGCTGGCGACCGATATGGGCATCTATACGACGCCCTATGAGGAGTTTGGCCGGCTAAGCTATGAAATGTGGCGCGCCTGCCGCCTCGTCGTCGATACCGGCATCCATTATATGGGCTGGACCCGCGAACAGGCTGAAGCCTGTTTCTTCGAGAACTCCGCCCTCGCACCACACAATATCCACACCGAAGTCCTGCGCTATATCTCCTGGCCCGGCCAGGCGCTGGCCTACAAGACCGGCGAATTGCTGATGCGCGATCTTCGCGCTGAAGCCGAGGAACGCCTGGGCGAGGCATTCGACATTCGCGACTTCCACGATGTGCTCTTGCAGGATGGCTCCATGCCGCTTTCGGCCCTGGAAGCGAAAATGTACCGCTGGATGGACGAGCAGGAGGCGGGGAATTAGCGCCATGCTGTTTGCCCTCACCGACTTTCTCGTTGTGCTGGGCTGTGGCCTCGGCATCTGGCGGCTCTGGCCGCATCGCCGCAAGGGCGATGTCCGCATGGTGCGCCTCGGCCTGGCCTTCGTCGGCATCGCGGCGCTGATCGGCACGATCCGCTTCGTCAGCGGACAGGTTGATGAGCTGGTGCAATGGCACAGCCTGGCCAGCCGATTTGCCGGCGCGGCGGGCATGCTGCTGATCGCCCTGGGCGTTGCCTGGGAAGGCATCCCGATCCGTCTTTCGCCGGGGATTGGCCGCTATCTGCGGGTCGGCATTCCGGTCCTGGTGGCTATCGCCATGCTCTGGCCGGGCGGTGAGGGCCTCGTCGCCCTTCTACCACAGGCCGCACTCCTGCTCGGCCTCATCGCCAGCCTGGCCCTGCTCTGGCATCGCCGCTGGCAGGTGGGAGCGCTCTGGCTCGCCGCCTGGATCCTGCTGGCAATCGATTCGACGCTGATTGGCGGCAGCCGCGAGATCACGACATTCGGCATCGCCCACTGGCACATCTACCACACCCTGCTCGGCCTCTGGGCCGTGCTCACCGGTGAAGCCATGCGCCGCACCATTGCCCGCCGCGCTTGACCTGAAGGCTGCGCTCAACCACTTATCCACGCTTCATGAGCGCGCACACTGACAATCCCGCCGCCTCCGGTGCCGACACGCCGCCATCGCGTGACCCAGCTACGGATAACGGCCTTGAAATCCTGACCTTCGGCTGCCGGCTGAATGCTTGGGAGAGCGAGGTCATGCGCGCCCATGCCCGCGAAGCCGGGCTGGAAAACGCCATACTGATCAATACCTGCGCCGTGACCTCGGAAGCCGTGCGCCAGGCCCGGCAATCCATCCGCAAGGCCCGCCGCGCCAATCCCGACGCGAAGATCATCGTCACCGGCTGCGCCGCCCAGGTCGATCCGGACATGTTCGCCGCCATGCCGGAAGTCGACCGCGTTGTCGGCAATGCGGAAAAGCTGCGCGCCGAGACCTTCAATCCGCTCACCCTGCTGGGCGGCACCGAGAAGGTGCGCGTCAACGACATCATGAGCGTGCGCGAGACCGCGGGTCATCTCGTCGAGGGCATGGAGGGCCGGGCGCGCGCCTATGTCCAGGTCCAGAATGGCTGCGATCATCGCTGCACCTTCTGCATCATCCCCTTCGGACGTGGCAATTCGCGCTCGGTGCCCGCCGGCGAGATTGTCGAGCAAATCAAGGCGCTGGTCGGATCGGGCCATAGCGAGGTTGTGCTGACCGGGGTGGATCTCACTTCCTGGGGCGGGGATCTGCCCGGTACACCGCCATTGGGCCGCCTTGTACAGGCCATCCTCAAGCATGTGCCCGACCTGCCACGCCTGCGCCTGTCCTCAATCGACGCCATCGAGATCGATGATGCCCTGTTTGAAGCTGTGACCGGTGAAGCGCGCATCGCACCCTATCTGCATCTGTCCTTGCAGGCGGGCGATAATATGATCCTCAAGCGCATGAAGCGCCGCCATTCGCGCGAAGACGCCATCGCCCTGTGCGAGCGGCTGAAGTCTGCCCGGCCGGAGATCGCCTTTGGTGCCGACATCATCGCCGGCTTCCCGACCGAGACCGAGGCCATGTTTGAAAACTCGCTGAAGCTGGTCGATGAGTGCCAGCTCGCCTATCTGCATGTCTTCCCCTATTCGCCGCGCCCCGGCACGCCGGCCGCGCGCATGCCCCAGCTCGACAAGGCCGAGATCAAGGCCCGCGCTGCCCGCCTGCGCGACAAGGCCGACCAGGTATTGGCTGCCCATCTCGACGGCATGATCGGCCCGGTAAAGGCGGCGCTGATGGAAAAGCCCGGCTTTGCCCGGGCCGGCAATTTTGCCGCCATCCGCCTGCCCGAGACCGAGTTTCCGCGCGCCGGAGCGCTGGTCGACATGCAGGTCACCCGGCATGACGGGCGTGAACTTTACGGGGAGCTCACCGCATGAGCGATGGCACCGGCAAGAAGCCCGGCTTTTTCTCCCGCCTCGTCTCAGGCCTGAGCAAAAGCTCGTCCAGGCTGGGCGAGTCCGTCACGGCGATCTTCACCAAGCGCAAGCTCGACCGCGAGGCGCTGGATGAGCTGGAAGACCTGCTGATCGCGTCTGATCTCGGCACTGCCGCCGCCCTGCGCGTCACGGACCGTCTGGCGCGCGACCGTTTCGACAAGGAAATCACCGACGAGGAAGTGCGCGAAACCCTCGCCGAGGTGATTTGCGAAACCCTCACCCCGCTGGAAAAACCGCTGCAGCTGACCGGTACGGACGGCCCGCACGTGATCCTGTTTGTCGGCGTCAATGGCTCGGGCAAGACCACTACGCTCGGCAAGATCGCCGTCAAACTCAAGCGCGAAGGCCGCAACCCAATCCTCGTCGCCGGCGACACCTTCCGCGCCGCGGCGATCGAGCAGGTCTCCGTCTGGGGAGAGCGGGCGAAATCGCCGGTGATCAAGCGCGAGATCGGCGCCGATGCTGCGGGCCTCGCCTTTGACGCGCTCGAGCGCGCCGAACGTGACGGCCATGATACCGTGCTGATCGACACGGCCGGCCGGCTGCAGAACAAGACCGAGCTGATGGATGAGCTGCGCAAGATCGTCCGCGTCATCCGCAAGAAGAACCCCGCCGCACCACACGAAACCGTTCTGGTGCTCGATGGCACGGTCGGCTCCAACGCCGTCTCCCAGGCCCAGGCCTTCCTCGAGGCGGCCCAGATCACCGGCCTTGTGATGACCAAGCTCGACGGCACCGCCAAGGGCGGCGCCCTGGTCCAGGTGGCGGAGAAATTCCAGCTGCCCATCCACTATATCGGCATCGGAGAGGGCGAGGACGATCTGCAGGCCTTCAATGCGCTGGCCTTCTCGCGCGCATTGGCCGGGCTGGAAAACTAGTTCGTGGCGACCGGTCTTTCGATCGGCGCGCTGGCCATGATCGGCTCAGCCTTGGCCCATGCCGGCATGACGCTTCTGACCAAACGCGCTCAGGACCGGCTGGTGTTTCGCGCCCTGTCCCTGGTTTTCGTCTCCGCCCTGATGCTGCCCTGGCTGGTCTTCCAGCCTTTTCCGGACTGGGCTGTCTGGCGCTTTCTGCTGATGGGCGGGGTGACGATCTGGGCCTTCAACATGCTGCTGATTGCCGCTTTCGAGCGCGGCGACATGAATCTCGTCTATCCGGTGATGCGCGGCAGCGCCCCGGCGCTGGCGACCCTCGCCGCCTATCTGTTTCTGGGTGAGGCGGTCTCGCTGTGGCAGCTCGCCGGGCTGGCGATTGCCTGTACGGCTCTGGTCGGATTTGCCTGGCCTGAGAAGGACGGCGCGCCCAAGATCCAGATCCTGCTCTTCGCCCTGGCTGCCGCCTGCATGACCGCGAGCTATACCGTGATCGATGCCGCCGGGGTGCGCGAATCCGGCAATGTGATGGTCTATACGGGCTGGTTCTTCGTCGTCTCGGGCGTCACGATTGGCACCACCGCCCTCATCCGCCGCGGGACGCGCTTCTGGGCCATCGCCCGGCAGGAGACCCGGCCGGCGGCGACCTCAATGCTGTTCAATCTGACGACCTACGGGCTGGCCCTCTACGCCTACTCCATCGCGCCCGTGGCCCCGATGGCGGCCCTGCGCGAGACGAGCATCGTGTTTGGCGCCCTGCTTGCGGCGCTGGTGCTCAAGGAGCCTTTCGGCTTGAAGCGTATTGGCCTGGCCGTGCTATTGGTCACCGGCCTCGTCGTCATGCAGGTATTCTAGAAGAGAGACACGCGTCATGAGCCAGACCCAGTCCACAACCGAGCAGGGCTCACGCCTGCTTGTCGATGCCGGCCCGATCGGCGTCTGGATCGTCGTCTATAATCTGGCGCGCATGTTTTTCCACGACCAGGCCATCTATATCGGCACCGGCGCCTATATGATCGCCGCGACCGTGGCGCTCGTCTACGCCATCCGGATCGAGAAGCGCATTCCGCCCATGCTGATCTTCACCACCGTGATCGTGGTGGGCATGGGCGCGATCGGCATTTTCCTGCAGGATCCGATCTTCATCTATCTCAAACCGACCATCATCAATCTCTTCCTCTCCTTTCTTGTGCTGGGCAGCGTCGCGCTGGGGCATAATGTCTGGAAGGTCTTCTTCAATCACATCTTCCAGCTACCGGACGAGGCCTGGACGATGCTGGCCGTGCGCTGGGCGCTCTGGTTCCAGTTTCTCGCCTTCCTCAATGAGCTCATGTGGCGCCATATCAGTGATTCCGTGGTGCCCGAATCGGCGCGCTGGTTTGCCGATATTTCGATCAGCGAAGGCTTCTGGGCGAATGCCAAGCTTGGCGTGATCGTGCTCAGCCTGGCCTTTGCCGCGCTGCAGATGCCGCTTCTGCTCAAGCACCAGAAGGCCGACGGCGACGAACCCGCCGCCTAGCCCTCAATCCGTGATCGGACAAACGTCATTTTTGCGTTATATATGCGCCGTAGGATGACCCAGCCGACATCCGGAGACCCTCATGCCGAGCGACAAACACACCCCCAGGACTTTCGACCTCGCCGAATCCCCGGGACACCTGCTTCACCGGGCCCAGCAATTTGCCGCCGAACGCTTTATCAAGGCCATGGCCGGCGCCAAGCTGACCCAGCGGCAATTCGCCGTGCTCCACGCCACGGCGGGCAATGAAGGCCTGACCCAGACCGAACTGGTGCGCGTGACCGGCATTGACCGCTCGACCCTGGCCGAACTGGTTGGCCGCATGGTGCGCAATGGTCTGCTAGAGCGCGAGAAGCTCGCCGACGATGCCCGCGCCAACGCCATTCACCTCAGCGCCTCCGGCCGGACCCTGCTGGAAGCGGCGACGCTGGGAGCGATGGAGGCCGACCGCGCCATCGTCTCTGCCCTGCCAAAGAGCAAGCGCGCCAATTTCCTCGAAACCTTGCGCCGCATCGCCCTGACCCTGGAGAAGGGCGAGGAGGCGGTCCAGAAGGCCAAGGTCAAGGACAAGGAAAAGAAGAAAAAGGCCAAGAAGCGCGCCAAGGACAAGGCCAAGGCGAAAGGCAAGAAGTCTGGCAAGAAGGCCGAAAAGCCTGTCGCGGCGCCCGTCGACGCCTGACCCGCAGGTCCAGGAGACCTGGTCGCGGCGGGGCTCAGCCCCGTGCTGCCTCACGCTCCAGCGCCGGATAGATCCGGTTGCGCAGCACATCTGCCGTGATTACGCCCGGCCAGCGGACGAGAATCTTGCCATCCCCGCTGATCACCAGCGTCTCCGGCGCACCGGATATGGCCAGCGCGCGGGCCGAAGCGCCATCGACATCCAGCATAACCCCGGCATAGGGGTCGCCCAGCTCATCGAGCATGGCGTTGGCGGCCTCCGCCGTGTCGAGCCAGGCAATGCCGTAAATGGCGATGCCCTCTGCCTCCAGCGACATCAGGGCGGGATGTTCAATCCGGCAGGGTGCGCACCATGAACCCCAGACATTGAGCAGCCAGGCGCCCTCGATCTGCGCCGGATCGAAGGTGTCGCGGCCTTCGAGCATGGTCAGGGTCAGGGGCGGCAAGGGCTCGGGCGGTGGTGGACGGTCCTGATAGGTGCGCCAGGCCAGAAACCCCGCAAGGGCGAAAATCGCCAGCACGGAGAAACTGCGGATACGCCGCATCAGGCCTCATCCTCTTCCAGCCGGCGCAGGCGCTCGGCTGCCGCGCGGCGTTCAGCCAGAACCAGCCCGATCAGGGCGATCAGCGAGACCGCCGAAATCCCCCAGGCCGACCAGACCCAGACGGCATAACCGCCCATATCGAAAAATTCGCTCATGCCCGGCCCCGCTCTTCATTTCGGCGCTGCAGCGCATCAGCCCGGCGTTCGATGGCGCGGCTGCGCAGGCGGTAGAAGACCAGCCATCCCGCCAGCGTCGTATAACCCAGCGCCATCAGCCCCAGCGGCCAGAGCTGGCTGGGATCAATGGTGGGGCCGTCAGCGCGGAAGACCGAGGCCGGCTGATGCAGGCTCGACCACCATTCGACGGAGTATTTGACGATCACAAGATTGATCACCCCGGCCATGGCCAGGATGGCCCCCGCGCGGGCCGCCTGCTGGGCATCCTCGAGCGCGGCGCGCAGCGCCATATAGCCGAGATAGACCAGAAACAGCACCAGGACCGAGGTCATGCGGGCATCCCACTCCCACCAGGTGCCCCACATCGGCTTGCCCCAGATCGAGCCGGTGACAAGCGCGAGCGCGGTGAAAACGGCCCCGATCGGCGCAATCACGGCTGCCGCCGCGTCGGCAATCGCATGGCGCCAGACAAAATAGACAAAGCTCGCCCCCGCCAGCCCCGCATAGAGCGCCGAGGCCATATAGGCGGCCGGCACATGCACATACATGATGCGCACCGTATCGCCCTGCTGATAGTCGGGCGGCGAGGCAAAGAAGGACATGTAGACGCCAGCGCCGAGCAGGATCAGCGTCAACACGCCAAACACCGGAATGGCGATGCGGGCGAGCCGGTCAAAACGTTGCGGATTGGCGAAATAGGACAGCATGGCGCTCACATACTTTGCGAGAAGCCGGGCGGCAACTGCCGGGAAGTCGCAGGCAGGCTCATCCCAACCGCCCCCGCACCGCCGCGGCGATCCCGAAGGGCATCAGCGCCGTGGTGCCGAGGCTGATTGCCAGCGTCAGCAGCAGGTTGGCCACAGCGCGCTCATCGCCATCAAAGGCCGAGCGCCCGGCTCCGGCGGCGAAAATCAGCACCGGCACCATCATCGGCGTTGCGATCAGGGCGATGAGCAGGCCGCCGCGTTTGATGCCGGCGGCGAGAGCGCCGGCGAAACCGGCTGTCAGGGCGAGGGCGGGAATGGCGGCGAGGAGGGCGGCGCCGAGCACGAGGGAAGCGCCGGGCGGCAGGCCGTACATCAATCCGCCGACGATACCGATCAGCGGCAGTGGCCAGAGCGTGGCGCTGGCCTGGCCCATCACCTTGGCGAGCGAGAGGCCGGCCAGGCTGACCGGGGTCAGGGCGTAGAGATCGAGCGTGCCGTCGCTGAAATCATCGCCGAACAGGCGTTCGGCCGATTGCAGGACGGAGAGCAGGGCAGCGAAGGCGAGAATGCCCGGCGCGACGGCTGCCAGCAGATCACCGGACGGGCCGATAGCCAGCGGGGCAAGGGTGATTGCGGCAAGGAAGAAGGCTGCCGGCCCGGCCGCGCCGCCGCCGCCGGCCCAGGCCAGGCGTGCCTCGCGGGCGAAGATGGCTGAATAGACCCGCATCACAAGGCCGCCATGTCGAGATGGCGCGCACCGGGCCAGTCGAGCGGCTGGTGCGTGGCCGCGATCACAAGGCCACCGCGGGCCAGATGCGCCGCGACGAGGGCCGCCAGACAGGCCCGGCCCTCGCCATCGAGCGGGCCGGCCGGCTCGTCGAGCAGCCAGAGCGGCCGGTTGGCCAATTCTATCCGCGCCAGGCCGCAACGGCGTTGCTGGCCACGCGATAACCGCCCTGCAGGGCGGTCAATGAGGTGTTCGATTTCCAGCGCCCGCAAAACGGGCAGGATCGCCTTGCGGGACTGGCCATGGAGATCAGCCCAGAACCGCATCGCCATGCGCACGGTTTCGCCCGGCTTCAGCCCGTCTGTATGCCCCAGCCAGGCGATCTGTTCCTGTGCGGCATCGCTCGTGGGCACATTATTCAGGCGGATCATGCCGCTATCGGGCTGGATAAAGCCGGCCAGCGCCCGCAGCAGGCTGGTCTTGCCGGCCCCGTTGCGGCCCGTCAGCAGGAGGGCCTCACCCGCCCCCAGCGACAACTGGACGCCACGCATCAACACGGTCTCGCCGCGCGAGACGGCGAGGTCTGTCACCTCGAGCCGAAGCGGCGCGAAGGCCGTGGCGACCGGCCGGGGATTTTCCTCAAGCATCATGCCAGCATGTCGCCCAAATGCAGGCCGCAGGTCAACGTGCTGAGTGGTGCATTGCAGCAGAAGGGGATGAGGGGTAAAACCCGCGCAAACATGTGGCCATGTCCAGTTGGCCCACCCTCCCCACCGGGTGTTTCACACCCCCAAGCCTCTGAGGACGATGCAATATGGCTTCTCTCGACAGTTTTTCCTGCAAGCGCACGCTCACCGCGGCCGGCGAGACCTATAGCTATTACGACCTCAAGGTCGCCGAAGCGAACGGGCTGACCGGGATCTCCCGCCTGCCGGCCTCGCTCAAGGTATTGCTGGAAAACCTGCTTCGATTTGAAGACAACAAGACCGTCACCAAGGCCGATATCCAGGCCATGGCCGACTGGCTGACCACGCGCACCTCCAATCACGAGATTGCCTATCGTCCGGCACGCGTCGTGATGCAGGACTTCACCGGCGTTCCCGCCGTCGTCGATCTCGCCGCGATGCGCGATGCCGCCACCAAGCTCGGTGCCGATCCACAGCGAATCAACCCGCAGGTTCCCGTCGACCTGGTCATCGACCACTCGGTGATGGTGGATAATTTCGGCCATGCCGACAGCTTCCTGAAGAATGTCGAGCGCGAATATGAGCGCAATGGCGAGCGCTATAAATTCCTCAAATGGGGCGCGTCTGCCTTCGCCAATTTCCGCGTTGTGCCGCCAGGAACCGGCATCATCCACCAGGTCAATCTGGAAAACCTGGCGCAATGCGTCTGGACCAAGGAAGAAGACGGCGAAACCATCGCCTATCCGGACACCTGTGTCGGCACCGACAGCCACACCACCATGATCAACGGCCTCGCCGTTCTCGGTTGGGGCGTGGGCGGTATCGAGGCAGAGGCGGCCATGCTCGGCCAGCCCGTCTCCATGCTGATCCCGGAAGTCATCGGCTTTGAGCTCACCGGCAAGCTGCCGGAAGGCGCCACCGCGACCGATCTCGTTCTGGTGATCGTGCAGATGCTGCGCAAGAAGGGCGTGGTCGGCAAATTCGTTGAATTCTACGGCAAGGGCCTCGACCACCTCTCGCTGGAAGATGAAGCGACAATCGCCAATATGGCCCCGGAATACGGCGCCACATGCGGCTTCTTCCCGGTTGACCGCGAAACCCTCACCTTCCTGAAAGCCACCGGCCGCGACGACAAGCGCGTCGCCCTGGTGGAAGCCTATTCCCGTGCCCAGGGCATGTATCGCCCTGAATACGAGGCCGACCCGGTCTTCACCGACACGCTGCATCTCGACATGGCCAGCGTCGTGCCGGCCATTTCCGGACCCAAGCGCCCGCAGGACCGTATCGCCTTGACCGATGGCTCGACGGCCTTCACCGCCGCGATGGAGAAGGAATTCGGCAAGGGCAATGAGATGGACAAGTCCGGCGCTGTCGAAGGCGCGGATTATCGCCTGACGAATGGCGATGTCGTGATTGCCGCCATCACGTCGTGCACCAACACGTCCAACCCGTCCGTCATGCTCGGCGCCGGCCTTCTGGCCCGCAATGCCGTCGCACGCGGCCTCAAGGTAAAGCCTTGGGTGAAAACCTCGCTGGCGCCAGGCTCGCAAGTCGTCACTGACTATCTGCTGCGCGCTGGCCTGCAGGACGATCTCAATGCGCTCGGCTTCAACCTTGTCGGCTATGGCTGCACCACCTGTATCGGCAATTCCGGTCCTTTGCCGACAGAGATCTCGAAAACCATCGCCGATAACGACCTGATCGCCACATCCGTGCTGTCCGGCAACCGCAATTTCGAAGGCCGTATCAGCCCGGACGTGCGCGCCAACTACCTCGCCTCGCCGCCACTGGTCGTGGCCTACGCCATTGCCGGCTCGATGCAGGTCGACATCACGCGCGATCCCCTTGGCCAGGACAGTGACGGCAATGACGTCTATCTCAAGGACATCTGGCCAAGCTCGGCCGAGATTGCGGAAACCGTCCGCACCTCGGTGACGCCGGACATGTTCGATGCGCGTTACGCAAATGTCTTCAAGGGCGATGATGCCTGGCGCGGCATCGCGGTCCCCGAGGGCCTCACCTATGCCTGGGACCACACCTCGACCTATGTGCAGAACCCGCCCTATTTCGAAGGCATGACGATGGATCCGGTTGCCCCGGGCGATGTCGTCAATGCGCGGATCATGGGTCTGTTCGGCGATTCGATCACGACCGACCACATCTCGCCTGCCGGCTCGATCAAGGCCAACAGCCCGGCCGGCCGCTACCTGCAGGAACGCCAGGTTCCGGTGCTGGAATTCAACTCCTACGGCTCGCGCCGCGGCAATCACGAAGTGATGATGCGCGGCACCTTCGCCAATATCCGCATCAAGAACCAGATGCTGGACGGGGTTGAGGGCGGCTATACCAAGAAGAACGGCAAGCAGGTCGACATCTTTGACGCCTGCATGGAATACCAGGCTGCCGACATCCCGCTCGTCGTCTTTGGCGGCAAGGAATACGGCACGGGTTCGTCGCGTGACTGGGCGGCCAAGGGCACGCGCCTTCTGGGCGTCAAGGCCGTGATCGCCGAGAGCTTTGAGCGCATCCACCGCTCCAATCTGATCGGCATGGGCGTGCTGCCCATCCTGTTCGAGGATGGCGCCTCCTGGTCGTCCCTGGGCATGACCGGTGATGAAAGCGTCACCATTCGCGGCATCGCCGAACTCGAGCCACGCGCCAAAATGACCATCGAGGTCACCTTCCCGGACGGCACGGTGAAGACCGCCCCGGCCCGCGTCGCCATCGATACCGAGAACGAGCTGGAATATTACCGCGCCGGCGGCATCCTGCACTACGTGCTGCGCAATCTGGCCCGTTCCTAGGGGCTGATTATCATTGCTCCGCCCGCGTCACGGCCAATTGATTGGCCGGCGCGGGCGGAGATGATTATGTAAGCGGCATGCGCCTCATCCTTGCCCTCCTGACCGCCGCCCTTCTCAACCTGCCTGCCTTCGCGCAGACCGGAACAGATGTGGCTGCACCGGCGGATGACGCCACCCGGCCTGTCCTGGTCGAACTCTTCACCAGCCAGGGGTGCGGGCTCTGCCCGGAAGCCAATCGCTATCTGGGCGAGCTGGACCAGCGCGAGAATGTCTTCGTCCTCGCCTTCGCAGTGTCCTATTGGGACATGTATGGCTGGACCGATACCTATGCGCGTCCGGAATATGTCCAGCGCCAGCGCGCCTATCTGCCCCGGCTGCATGTGCCGCGCCTCTACACACCGCATTTCATTGTCGACGGCGTCACCGATGCGCCGGGCTGGAACCAGGATCGTGTCGCGGAAGCGATCGATGCCCGCCTCGCCGCCATGCCTGACAGCCCCTCCATCGCCTTGCGCGACGGACCGTTCGGCTCCTTCATCGTCCGCATAGACGGTGAGGCACCGGAAGACGAGCTCGATGTCTGGCTCGCCGCCTATGCGCCCGGCTGGGCCAGCGTCGAAATCAGTGCCGGCGAGAATGAGGGCCTTGAGATGCTTCACTATAATATGGTGAAAAGCCTGACCTATCTCGGACGCTGGTCAGGCGGCCAAGCCGAGTTCATGGGCGAATCCTTCCGCCGCTACGGCACAGTCGCCATCCTCCAGGGCGCCAATGGCGGCCCGATCTACGGCTATGCTCGCGTTGTGCCGCCAGCAGCGACCTCAAGCCCCTAGCGCGGCGCGCGCTTGGCCAGGATGCGCTGCAGGGTGCGGCGGTGCATATTGAGGCGGCGGGCGGTTTCCGAGACATTGTGATCACACAGCTCGAAGACGCGCTGGATATGCTCCCAGCGCACACGATCGGCCGACATCGGATTGTCGGGCGGTTGCGGCTTGTCGTCCGGCAGGGCCAGCAGGGCCTTGATGACATCATCGGCATCAGCGGGCTTGGACAGGTAATCGACGGCTCCGGCTTTCACAGCGGCAACGGCGGTGGCGATATTGCCATAGCCGGTGAGCATGACGACACGGCAATCGGGGCGTGAGGCGTGCAGCGTCTTGACCACTTCCAGCCCGTCGCCATCCTGCAGGCGCAGATCGAGCACGGCGAAGGCGGGGGGGTTCTGCCGTGCCACTTCCTCGGCCTCATCCACGGTTCCGACGGCGGAGACGACAAAACCGCGGCTTGTCATGGCGCGCCCGAGACGGGTGCGAAAAGGGGCGTCATCGTCCAGGATCAGCAGGGTCCGGTCGAGCGGGAGTTCGTATTCTGTATCGTCCACGTGTGTGTCCTCGTCAGTGATGACAGGTATTGGTTGTAGTCTTAGCGGAGTATCGGCGCGGCCTCTACCCGGTTGCGCGGCCAGGTGATGCAGACGCGGGCCCCGCCTCCGCCGGGGGTATTGTCGAAAGCGACGCGGCCGCCGGTTTTCTCGATCATGGTCTTGGCGATAAACACGCCCAGCCCCAGCCCGCCCTGGCCGGGCGTGCCCGAGCGGGTCGTGACATAGGGCTCGCCAATCTTGGAAAGAATCTCCGCCGAGAAACCCGCACCGTCATCGCGGATCGTCACGGTCACATCCTCACCGTCCCAGGCGCCCTCGACGATCACACGCGTCGCGGCGAAATCGACAGAATTTTCCACGAAATTGCCGATACCATAGATCATCTCGGGCATGCGCTTGAGCACGGGAGGCGAGCCTTCGCACTCTGCCAGCGTCACGTCGAGCATGGGGCCAAGGCCGCGCAACGGACCGCTCGCCTCTTCCAGCGCCGCCAGAAGTTCCAGCCGGTCATGGCGCTCATCGGAGACAGCCTGTTCCTGGCCCAGACGCTTGAGGATGTCGCGGCAGCGCCGCGCCTGCGTCACCATCAGCTCGGCATCCTCGCGCAGGAGGTCATTGCCCTGCAGCTCGCGCAGCATTTCCTTGGCCGTCAGCTGGATCGTCGCCAACGGTGTTCCGAGCTCATGCGCGGCGGCGGCGGCGAGCGCTCCCAGGGCCGACAGGCGCTGTTCACGCGACAGCACGCTCTGTGTTGCGGCGAGGGCTGTCGCCATACGCATGCCTTCCTGGCTGACCCGCCAGGAATAGACAGCCGTGAAGGCGACAGCGAGGAAAATGGCGCACCAGAGGCCGAGCACATACATCGGCGGAAGATGGATGGTCTCGCCCGCCATCCAGGGCAGGGGCAGGCTCCACAGGCCCATAATCCCGGTTCCCGCAACCGCCGTGCCGGCGACGGCCAGCGCCCAACGCTGCGGCAAGGCGGCGACCGCAATGGTCACTGGCGCGGCGAGCATGACGACAAAGGGGTTCTGCAATCCGCCCGTCAGCATCAGCAAGGCACACAATTGCACGACATCATAGGCCAGCTGACCCGCCGCCTCCCAATCCCGGGCGAATTGCTGTGGCGGCACGGAGAGCGTCAGCCAGGTATTGATCCAGGCGCTGGCGAGCACGAGGCCGAGACAGAATCCGAGCGGCAACTCGAAACCGATCACGAAATGCACCAGCAGTATGGTCAGCGTCTGCCCGGCAACCGCGAGCCATCGCAGCATCACCAGTGTGCGCAGACGCAGACGGCCGAACACCGGCGTCAGATGGGCGTCACCGCCATAAGGGTCCCAATCGGCATCAGACATGACAGGCTCCGTGGTCACAGCGAAGTGCGATAGACAGACCGTTTTTACCGTCCTACGTTCGCAGTTGCAGCAAATAAGCTCTGCCGCGACATACCATGCTTTGACCGCCTCCCGATAGTTGAAGGAGCTATGATGCAAAGACGCTGGATATGGCTTCTGATCGCCCTGCCCATGGTGGTGGTGATCGGCTTCTTCACGCTGGTCCTGACGACGCCGCGCTCGAGCGAGACCCGCCAGGCCCAGACGCGGGTCAGCGGCGAAGCCCTGATCGGCGGCCCCTTCACCCTGACCGACGAAACCGGTGCGACGGTGACCGATGCGGATTTCCGCGGCCGGGCCATGCTGATCTATTTCGGCTATACTTATTGCCCGGATGTCTGCCCCTTCTCGCTGCAGATCATGGCCGCCGCCCTCGATCAACTGACCGATGAAGAGCGGGCGCAGATCCAGCCCATCCTGATCACCATCGATCCCGAACGCGATACGGTCGAGCAATTGGCGCAATACGTCTCCTCGCCCGCCTTTCCGGAAAACCTGACCGGGTTGACCGGAACGCCGGAGCAGATCGCTGTCGCGGCTTCGGCTTATCGGGTCGCCTACCGGCGCAGTGAGGGCGAGGAGGAAAGCGATTATCTCGTCGACCATACCTCGATCATTTACCTGATGGACAGGCAGGGACGCTTTGTTGACGTCTTTGCCCACGGCTCGGACCCGCAATCCATGGCGGCGCGGCTGAAAGAATTCCTTGAGGAAGACAGTGCATCCTAGCGCACGCCGCCTGTTGTGGTGACGTCCGTCCCCAGGAGGGAACATGCTCTATAGCGTTTACGAGTTGAACCGTTTGGCCATGACACCATGGCGCGCTGCCGCGAATGCGACACGGCGCGTGATGCAGGCGCCGTGGAATCCGATGGGCGAAACGATCGCCGGCCGCACAATGGCCGCCGCGGCCGACCTGTTTGAATCCGTGACGCGCCGCTATGTGAAGCCGGAATGGAATCTCGAACCGGTGGACATCAACGGCAAGCTGGTGCCAGTGGTCGAAACCGTGATCTGGAGCAAGCCCTGGTGCGATCTCCTGCATTTCGAGCGCGAGCCGGGCGGCCTCAAAGCCGCAGGCGTTACCAAGCCGCAGCCGAAAGTCCTGTTCGTGGCTCCGATGTCAGGCCACTACGCGACGCTGCTGCGCGGCACGGTCGAGACCTTCCTGCCCGACCATGATGTCTACATCACCGACTGGCGGGATGCCCGCACAGTGCCGGTGACGGATGGCCGGTTCGACCTCGATGATTTCACGACCTATGTGCGCGAAATGCTGACACTGCTGGGCTCCGGCACGCATGTTGTCGCCGTTTGCCAGCCCGGCCCGCCAACCTTGGCCGCCATCGCCCTGATGGCGCAGGACAAGGATCCGGCCCGTCCGGCGAGCATGACTTTCATGGGCTCGCCGATCGATACGCGCCTGTCGCCGACTGTGCCGAACAAGCTGGCGCAAGATCATCCGTTTGAATGGTTTGCCGATAATCTGATCCACACTGTGCCGATGCCCAATGCAGGCGCGATGCGGCGCGTCTATCCCGGCTTCCTGCAACTGGCCGGCTTCGTGAACATGAATCTCGACCGCCATGTCGGTGCGCATAAAGACTATTTCACCGACCTGGTGAAGGGTGATGGCGACAGCACCGAGAAGCACCGCACTTTCTATGACGAATATCTCGCCGTGATGGATCTGAGCGAGGAATTCTACCTGCAGACCATTCGTGACGTCTTCCAGGAGCACAAGCTGGCGGCCGGGACCCAGGACGTGAATGGCCGCCGGGTAGAGCCCGCCGCCATCACCGATATCGCCCTGCTCACGGTAGAGGGCGAGAATGACGACATTTCCGGTATCGGCCAGACACAGGCAGCGCACACGCTGTGCGTCAACCTGCCCGAAGCCCTGCATGATGACTGGGTGCAGCCCGATGTCGGCCATTACGGCGTCTTCAATGGCCGCCGTTTCCGCGAGGAAATCGCACCGATGATGAAGCGCTTCATGGCTGAAAAGGGCGCTCTGGCCCTGGCCGCGCGCTAGACAGCTAGGTCATCAGCAATAAGCAGGACGGGCCGCGCACGCGACCCGTCCTCTTCGTATCTGCGATCAGTCGCCGGCTGGCGGCTGGGCGGTGACCGTCAGGCCCAGCGCATCGAAATCAATCGTTTCGGACTTCCCGATCTCGGCGATCTCGCCCACTGTCAGGCCCTGCGGCGGCTCCAGGGTGATGTCGAGCGAGCCACCCTCATTGATGAAGCTGGAGATCGCCGTGGCGATCTGCGCCAGCATAGGCCGGGACACTGCCGGCGGCGCTGACATCAGGCCGACACCGACCAGCAGACTGGCCTGGGCGCGCATTTCTTCAGCGGTAATGCCCTGCGTGGAGGCACCGGCTGCCAGGCTGCGCTCGAGGATGGATTGATCAATCAGGCGCATGCCGAAGCGATGGATGATCAGGGGCGCCATCGCGTCCAACAGCATACCCGGGTCTGGAGCCGCCGCGTCCTCATCATCCGACGTATTGATGGCAAACTCCCGCATGGAGGCGATATATTCCAGATATCCACCAATATCCTGGGTGAATTCAATGCGCAGGCCATCGCGCAGGGTCAGGTGGTTCTCGCCTGCCGTGACCATGCGTCCCGCCTCGGAATCATAGCGCGAATTCGCTTCGAACCCGATATCGAGGTGGTCATAGCCCAGCATGCCGATCCCGGCCGCGAACTCGGCAGCCACCGGCGAATCCCCCTCAGGCCGGATCTGCAGTGATCCGAGATGGGTGTGGCTGGTGAGGATGTCGCCGCGAACATCCATCGTCGCAGCGAGCTCATCAAGCGTGATCGCGATCCCGGGCACTGTGACGTTCAGACCCGCCAGGCGGACCTGATCGGCAACCTTCATGTCATTGGCCATCGACGCATCGTAATAGGCCGCTGTGATGTCGCCCTGGCTGGCGCCCGCCGTCGCGGCGTCCATCACGCTTGAATAGGCGCCCGTAGCGAGCCCATCCGCGGAGAATTCCGCCAGGGCCATCCGGATTGGCCCTTCATCGGAAGGTCCCTCAAAGGCAAGGCCAAGCATCTCGAACCGGCCCAGCATGTCGTCGCCATTCTCGGCGAGGGCAAACCGGTCAAGGCTGAACGCGGCGGGGCCTTCGTCGGCGGTGAAGGCCGCCACGAAACCGTCCATGGCGACCAGGCCGAAGCGATAATCATCCCAATGGGCGTCGAAATCATCGGATGACTGGCCACTCAGGACCAGGCCCAGCTCCGCCGACATGATGGCGTTCGGCGCTTCAATTGCGATGCGGCTGATCTCGACCTGACCGTCTGAATCCTCGATCAGAATATCCTCCAGGGAGAAGGCGTGCAGCAGCAGGCCACCGGCATCATCCAGACGGGGCGAATCGAGGACCATGCGGGCGACATGAATATCGCGCGGCGGGCGCAGATCGCTCTCATCAATGGCTGGCTTGCCCTCGGGCAGATCTGCCTCGTCGGCAGCGCTGCCACCTGGCACGTGGACCACAAGATTGGTGAAGGTATAGGTGCCACGGCGGAAATCCGCGCGTTCCCAGGAGATATTCGGGTTACGGTTGGCACCAAGCCCGATCGCTGCAAGCGCAGCATCGGCAGCCCCTCGGTCGAGCGAGGCCATGTGTTGTGCCTGGACTGTCCCGACGGGTGCGAGGCCTGCAAGCATGGCCGCAACGGCAGCCGACATCAAAATTCGTTTCATGATTTCCCCTCGAACCTGGGCTTGTTTCCTGCCTACCTTCTAACAGCCCAATTATGGCCTGTCGCGGGCGGGGAGGTGGTTTCTTTAGGGGATTCTTGCCAGCCTAGTCCCGGCCCAGCCTGGCGAGGAAGGCGGCAATCGGGTCTTCCGAGACCGGCTCGGCCAATTGCTCGGCGATCAGATCACGGGCTTCGGCTGCCGGCGTGGCGGCCTGAAGCTGCAACGGCATGCTGGAGGGCTGGGCGTCGAGACCCGTGCGCGGTGCGGCTGTCATGAAGGCGCTGAAAATGCGGGCCGGCGGGCCGCCGCCCGTCGCGCGGGCGGTGGGTGAGTTATCGTCATTGCCCGTCCAGACCACGGCAACCAGATCGCCGGCGAACCCGGCAAACCAGGCATCGCGGAAATCATTCGTCGTTCCGGTCTTGCCGCCGACGACAAGCCCAGGCACGTCAGCGCGGCGCCCGGTGCCCTCGCGGACGACGGTCATCAGGAGATCATTCATCTGGCCAAGCGTGCGGGCATCCAGCACGACATCGCCGGCGGCCGGCGGCGCGGCGTATAGCACCTCGCCATCGCGGGTCTCGATCGAGGCGATACCATAGGCCGCTGCCCGGTAGCCGCCATTGGAGAAGGGCGCGTAGGCGGAGGCCATTTCCAGCGGCGTGACTTCATGCACCCCCAGCGCCAGCGAGCGGTCCACCCGCATCGGGCTCTCAATGCCAAAGCGCTCGGCCAGCAGGGCGACGCGGCCGCGGCCGGTCTCCTCGGCGATGCGCACGGCGACAGAATTGGACGAGTGCGCGAAGGCCTGCCTCAGGCTCATCGGCCCATCATATTCGTCATTATAGTTCTGCGGTGTCCAGTCACCGAGCCGGATCGGCGCATCATCGCGGATATCATCCGGGCTGAGCCCGGCCTCGAAGGCCGAGGCATAGACGAAGGCCTTGAAGGCTGAACCCGGCTGGCGCTGGGCCAGAACGGCGCGATTGAATTGCGAGGTGGCATAGTTGCGCCCGCCGACCATGGCGCGCACAGATCCATCATGGGCGATCGCGACGAGGGCACCCTCACCGGCGCCCTGCGCCGTATCGGCATTGTCGAGCACGCTGGCGACCGCGGATTCCGCGGCGCGCTGGGCGTCGACATCGAGCGTCGTGCGCACGACGAGATCGCCATGATCGGGTCCGACCAGTTCGCGCACCTGCTGGGAAACCCAGTCGATGAAGTACTGTGCGCCCGGGCTGGAGGCACCGCGTGAAACACGGATGGGGGTCTCGGCGGCCTCGATGCGCTCGCGTTCGGTGATGCGGCCGGTCTGGGCCATCAGATCGAGCACCACAGTCGCCCGGGCGGCGGCCCGCTGGGCGTCATTGACCGGGCTGTAGCGTGAGGGTGCCTTGAGAAGGCCTGCCAGCAGGGCAGCTTCGCCCAGATTCAGCTCGCTCGCCGTCTTGCCGAAATAGCGCGTCGCGGCCGCTTCGATACCCCAGGCGCCGCCGCCGAAATAGACACGGTTGAGATAGAGCTCGAGAATTTCGTCCTTGGTGAACTGACTCTCCAGCCAGAAGGCGAGCATCACTTCCTGCACCTTGCGGCGCAGGGTGCGCTCCGGCGAGAGGAAGAGATTCTTGGCCAATTGCTGCGTCAGGGTAGAGCCACCCTGCACCACATGACCGGCGCGCACATTCGCCAGCACGGCCCGGGCCGTGCCGATCAGATCAATGCCGAAATGGCTGTAAAAGCGGCGGTCCTCGACCGCCAGCACGGCATCGGTGACATAATCGGGCAGATCCTCGATCTCGGCGAGGCGGCCATGGGCCGAACCGCGGCGGGCAATCAGTCGGCCCTCGTGATCGTAAAAGGCAAGGCTGGGCGCGCGTTCCACCTCGACCAGACCGGACGTGTCCGGCAGATCGCGGGCAATCGATGTGAGCCAGCCGGCACCCGCCAGTGCCACCAGCATGAACAGGCCAAGCACAGGCTTGATCCAGCCGCCGCGATGGCGCGGCTTGGGCTTGCGCCGTGCGGGCGGCCGGGCGCGGGGCGCATCAAGCGGAGTGGCAGGCCTGCGGGCCATCGGGCATCCTTGTTGTCATACAGGCCTTCATCTGCGGGAATCGGAGTTAATTCCCGATGAAGAGCGGCGCTTGAACACTTGCCCTCAAGGCCTTGCCACGCCAATGTGGCGGCGAAGAGGACTTGTTATGACCATCAAGCGTTCTGTCGTGATTTTAGCGGTTGTGCTCAGCGCGATCAGCCTGTCGGGCTGTATCGGCCTGTATGAAGGCACTGACGCAGTGTGCCCGCAGGGCAATCCGAATGCCGATAACTGGCCCTATTGCGGACCGGCCCAGCCGGGCGGCTCACAGCCGCGCAGCTTCACCCAAACGTCACCTGCCGGCTGATCAGGCGGTCTCCGTTCCGGGCAGACGTTCCGGGTCGAGTTCCTCCAGAGCCTCCTGCCTTTCCTCGGCCAGGGCAGGTGCCTCCGAAGTACGCACAAAGCGTATCAGCAGCGTGCCCGGCGCATCGGGCAATTTGCGGCTGCTGCCCAAGAGGGTCATCGTGCCATTGGGGCGGCGTGCCAGGATGAAATCGGCGTCCTCGCCGGCATCCTCGAGGCATTGCTCCAGCGTGTAGGTTTCCGTCAGACGCGTGGTGCGGAAACGCCATCCATTCCACCAATCCTTCGCCAGGCTGTCATAGCCACGGCCACGCCGGATCAGCGTGCGCCCGCGCGCCGTGAAAGCGATTGCCCGCGGATCATCATCCTTGCGCTCGGTATCGATCGGCCCGTCAAACCCGGACAGCTGGAAGACATGGCTGCGCCCCATTTCCGGCGCGTATTCAATACAGACCAGCGCGTTATAGGCATCATTCGGGGTCGCGGCGAGCAGGGAGGAGAAGCGCGAGGGCTCGAGCCGCCAATCCGCCGTCTCAGAGAGAACTTCACCGTAATAGACGTCATGGCCAGCCAGCCGCGCCGCCCGCAAACGCCGCCAGCTTGTATCGGCGATCGTCACCGGCACTTCGGCTTTCTTCAACACGTCGGCCAGGCCCAGGCTCCAGGGATTGGCGCCGACCAGAAGCAGGCGCTCCGGACCGGTTTCCGACAGGCCAAGCAGGCGCGCCAGCGGCGCCACGGCAAAACCGCAGCCAAACACGCTGGCAAAGACGGTGACAAAGACGAGCGGTGCCAGAACCGCTGCATCCTCGCGGCCAGTGTCGAGCAGGGCGACCGACAAATGCCCTGCCGTCGCCGCCGCGACCACACCGCGCGGGCCGATCACGCCGATGAAGCCGGCTTCCGTCAGCTTCAGGCCCGAGCCCAGCGTCGCGAGATAGACCGCCAGCGGCCGCACCACGAGGATCGCCGCCGCAACGGCCAGATAATGGCCCGCATGCAATGAGGTCAGCGCGGAGGGGGTCAATTGCGCAGCCAGCACGACAAAGACGCTGGCGACCAGGATGGAGGCAATGCCTTCCTTGAAACGCCGCATTTCCTCGATCGAGGCGAGGCGCGAATTGGCGACAACCAGTCCAAACACGGTCACGGCCACGAGGCCGGTCTCTGAAGCGAGGGCATCGGCGAGCGAGAAACAGACCAAGACCGCAGCCAGCACCAAGGGTGCCTTCATGGGCTCAGGCACCCAGCCGCGTCGGAAGGATTGCGACAGGGCATAGCCGGAGGCAAAGCCCAGCGCCGCCCCGATTGCCGCGCCAAAGGCGAGGGCGAGGGCGGCATCCATCCAGCCCTGCCCCAGCGCCGACTGACGGATCGCCTCGAAGACAAATACAGCGGCCAGGGCGCCGATGGGATCATTGACGATCCCCTCCCATTTGAGGACGGAGGCGATACGCGCCGGCAATTTGGCCTGTCGCAGCAGGGGCAGGACAACGGTCGGGCCCGTCGTGGTCAGCAGCGCGCCGATCATGGCCGACAAATCCCAGGCGATACCGGCAATATAGTGCAGGGCCAGGGTCGCAAATCCCCAGCCGAGCGGGAAGGCGAGCACGACCATGCGCCGGACCGGCGTCGAGGCATCGCGCAGCTCGCGGAAATTCAGCGTAATCCCGCCCTCAAACAGAATCACCGCCACGGCGAGCGCGATCATCGGCCGCAGGAATTCGCCGAAGCTCTCATCCGGATTGAGCAGGGGATGACCGAGCGTCAGGGCCGCAATCGGCCCGAGCAACAGGCCGGCGCCCATCATCAGGACAATGGAGGGCCAGCGCAGACGCCAGGCCAGCCATTGGGCGGCAACGCCTGAACCGGTGATGACTGCGATAGTCAGGGGAAGGTCAGCTGAACTTTCTATCATGGCCTCATCGTTATCGCGTTTCGGACCGGGCGTCGCCTGCGAGATGGCCCGAAATACAGGCCAGGATTATCGGGAGTTTGAAATGGACAGCCTGCCTTATGAAGCCCAGACCGCGCTGGTCTCATTCTCGACCGCACTGCTCATCGGCGCACCGGTTGCACTGTTTGGCGCTGGACGCGTCTTCGAGGTCGCGCGAGTGGCCACACGCTTTGCCATGCGGCGCCAGCTGGTCACCAGTCTCGGGATTGGCGTGATTGGCTGTGTCGGCGCCCTGGCGGCAAGCGTGTTCGGCATTTCTGCCTGACTTCGCTCGCCGGCAGCAAGCCTTCACACGTCAGGCTCTGCCGTGGCGGCCCGCAGAAAGTCAAAGCCGATCCCGTGGCCACCATAATCGCCGTGCTCATAGAGATCGGCCTGCTCCGTAAACCAGCCGATCAAATGGCCGTGCAGCGCGTCAAACAGGCTGGCCAGCTCGTCCTCGCGAACGGGCAGGGCCAGTGAGAAGGCGCCGCCTGACTCAATCTCGATATCGATCACCGGCCCCTTCTTCAGACAGGTCAGCACCAGCCGCAACCAGTCACCCGTGCGCGAAACCCGCACGGCGAGGCCAAAGCTGATCGGGTCCAGCGGCAGAAAGCCGGCCCCGGATACCGAGAAGGCACCGCTCTGATAGGCTTGCGGCGACCACTCACCCGTGGGCGGCACGAGATGGACGCAGACAGGCTCACCGCCGGAGAGGTAGCGGCAGAACCCGCTCGATATGCTCTCGGCGACATTTCGCACCTGCGCGTAATTATCAAGGCTGAAACGGCCATAGCGTTCGGCGGCGTCGGCCAGGCTGTCAAAGTGGCTTCTTTCAGTCATTTCGCTCTCCCGCAGATGTGCCAAGCAGGCTAGTGTGTCGCGGACACAAACGGGAGGGGTCAATGCGCCATTCAATCGGGATTCTGGCAGTCTGCTCTGTGACAGTCACGGCCATGCTGTCCGGGTGCGCCCAACCCCAGACCGCCGCTGCGCCACAACCCTATGTCTGGCAAACCCTGTCGGGTGAGCCCACTCGGGTGATCGCTCACCGCGGTGCCAATGGCCAACTGCCCGAACACACGATCGAGGCCTATACACTGGCCATCGAGCAAGGCGCCGACGTCATCGAGCCCGATCTCGTCCTGACCTCGGACGGGGTCTTCGTCGTGCGCCATGACCGCTATCTCTCCGACAGCACCGATGTCGCCGATCACCCGGAATTCGCCGATCGACGCCATGTCGAGGGCGGGCGCGATGACTGGTGGGTCAATGATTTCACCTTTGACGAGATCCGCACCCTGCGCGCCCGCCAGGTGCGCGACGGCCGCTCGAAGGAATTTGATGGCCTCTATCTGATCCCGACCTTCGAGGAAGTGCTCGACCTGGCCGCCGCGCACTCCGTACTCATCGAGCCGGAAGTGAAATCGCCGTCGGAATTCATCGCCGCCGGGCTCGACCCGATGCCGGAACTGGTGCGCATCCTTCGCGAGCGCGGCCTCGACACGGCCGATGCGCCGGTCGCGGTCCAGTGTTTCGAACCGGCCTTCCTCTCCCGTCTCAATGACGAGATCGACACGCCGCTTCTGATGCTGGTTTTCCAGATGCAGGAACTGGATCCCGATGTCGATCCGCTGGTTCCGACCGTCGCGCTGGAGGATATGGTGGGCTTCGCCGACGGCGTCGGCCCCTATAAATTACTGCTGGTCGATAGTGAGGGCCAGGATACCGGCTTTATCGCCCGCGCCCATGAATTGGGGCTGGAGGTCCATCCCTGGACCTTCCGCGATGATGATCCGGTTGGTGATGGTGCCGATATCGAGACCGAGCTGCGGCGCATCTATGCGCTGGGGGCCGATGCCATCTTCACCGATTTCCCGGCCACCGGCGTGCGGGTGCGCGATGCGATGATCGCCGAGGGTCAGCCGGAATAGCGTGACTGGACGCCAGACATGAAAATGGCGCGGGAGCCAGGCTCCCGCGCCACAGAATCTTGCGATCCTTTTTTTCAGACCTTAGTCAGCGAACTGGAGGTTCACTGCCTTAGGGCCTTTGCCGCGGCGATCCGGCTCGGTGTCGAAAGCGACTTTTTGACCGTCGCTGAGACCCGGCAGACCCGACGCTTGCACGGCAGAAATGTGCACGAAGACGTCATTGCCGCCCTCGTCCGGAGTGATAAAGCCAAAGCCCTTGCTTTGGTTGAAGAATTTGACCGTACCTGTGGCCATGATGGGGAACCTTCCC
>TARA_R110000868_G_scaffold7354_10_pt1 | contig 28697 bp, 23 predicted proteins | sample TARA_R110000868 | Tara Oceans TARA_R110000868 (sample SAMEA4397489) | marine metagenome | biome: Polar Biome; feature: [SRF] surface water layer (ENVO:00010504); material: water (ENVO:00002006), including particulate matter (ENVO:01000060) such as... | depth 5 m | reverse complement strand
CGGCTACGGCGACAGCGACGATTACGACGGCGCGCTCAGCTTTACGGATATCGCGGACGACCTCGCCCGGGTGCTCGACGCCTTTGCCGTGAACCGGGCGCATATCGTCGGCACGTCCATGGGCGGACGGATTTCGCTGGAATTCCATGCCAACCACCCCGACCGCTTCGCGACCCTGACCCTGGCGGGCGTCCACGCCCGGTTCGGCGATTTTTCGCCGGAACAGCAGGAACAGTTCGTCGCCGCGCGGCGCAAACCGCTGATCGAGGACGGGCTCGACCCCGCGGATATCGCGCCGGACGTGATCGGCCGGCTGGCGGGTCCGAACGCGTCCGCCGATGCGCGGAGCCGCGCCGTCGCCGCCATGGCGCGGCTGCACAAGCATTCCTATATCAAGACGGTCGAGGCGACGACGCGGTTCGACCGCGAACACGTGCTCGCGGAAATCGCCGTGCCCACGCTCGTCATCGGCGGCGAATTCGACCCGCTGACCCCGCCCGCCATGACGCGAAAGATCGCCGCCGATATCGACGGCGCCGATTATCACCTGATCTACGATGTCGGGCATCTCGGCAATCTGGAAAACCCGGTCGAGTTCAACCGGCTGTTGAGCCAGTTCCTGGCCGGCTATCGCGATCGCGCCAATATTGCCGCCGACCCGAAAATACTTGCAGGCTGAAAGGGAGAATACGGAATGGATCTCGGGATTCAGGGAAAGGTCGCGCTTGTTCTGGGCGGCACGCAGGGGCTCGCCCTGTCGGCGGCCCGGCACCTGTCCGACGCCGGCGCCATCGTCGTCATGAACGGGCGGGACGCGGAAAAGGGCAGCAGGGCTGCCGCGGAATTGCCGAATTCCGGCCATTTCGTGCAGGGCGACATCACGATCGCGGCGGACCGGTTCAGCATCTATGACCGGACGGTCGCGCTGGCCGGGGAACCCGCCATCCTGGTGACCAATTCGGGCGGACCGCCGCCGGGCCAGTTCATGGACCATGACGATGCGACCTGGGAAGCGGCGCTGCGCAACAACATGCTCGGCCATATCGACATGACGCGCCGGGCGGTCCCCGCGATGATTGAGGCCGGCTGGGGGCGCATCGTCAATGTCACGTCCTTTGCCGTGCGCGAGCCCTATCCGAACCTGGTGCTGGCGAACGCCGTTCGCGCCGGGCTGCACGGCGCGATGGCGACGCTGGCGCGCGAGGTCGCGGACAAGGGCATCACCGTCAACAACGCGCTGCCCGGGCTGATGGATACCCCGGCGCTGCAACGCGTCTATAATGCGCAGTCGCAGCGGGAAAACATTGCGGTCGAAGACGCCCGCAACCGCATGGCGGAATCCATCCCGGCGAAGCGGCTCGGCACGGCGGAGGATTTCGGCCCGGCCGTCGCTTTCCTGTGCTCCGCCCATGCCGGGTACATTACCGGCCAGAACCTGACCGTCGACGGCGGTCTTGTGCGCGCATTGCTCTAGGGGAGAACGGGACATGCTGACGGGAGACATGCTGCGCCGGGCCACGGTGCGGTTTCCGCAAAAGACGGCCATCATCTGGGAAGGCCGGCACACCAGCTATGCCGATCTCAATGCCGACGCCAACCGCTTCGCGCATGCGCTGGCCGGGCTCGGCCTGAAGAAGGGCGACAAGATCGGCATCGTGTCGCGCAACCGCACCGAATACGGCATCGTGTTTTTCGGCGCGGCGAAATCCGGCTGCGTGCTGGTCAACGTGTCGGTGCTGTATGCGCCGGACGAACTGCAATACGTGCTTAACAAGGCCGACGTGCAGGCGCTGATCTACGAAGACCTGTTCGCCGAAAAGATCGACGCGGTGCGCGACCGCTGCCCCAGGATCGAAACCTATATCCCGATCGGCCGGCCGTTCGACGAATTCGTTGCGGGCCACAGCGCCGACGAGCCGGATGTGGAGATCGACGAGCGCGACCCGTTCTCGATGACCTATACCGGCGGCACCACGGGCCTGCCCAAGGGGGTGCTCGCCAGCCACCGCGCGCGGGCGGTCACGGCGCATACCGTGATGGTCGAGGAACATATCGACGAGCGCGATATCGTCGGCATCGTCACGCCGATGTTTCATATCGCGGCGCTCAACATCATGTTCCAGCCGGCCATCCTGGCGGGGGCGACCGTTACCCTGCTGTCGAAATGGGACCCGGCGGATTTCGCCAAAATGGTGCGCGACACCGGCATGACCGCCAATTTCATGGTGCCGACCCAGGCCGGCATGGTGGTGCAGGATGCGGGGTTCGACCCCGCCGATTACGCGACCTGGCGCAAGGTGTCGTTCGCCGGCGCGCCGATGCCAGACTGGGTGCAGCGCGCGTTTTTCGAACACCTGCCCGACGTGAAGCTGACGCAGATTTACGGCCAGTCCGAAATGGGCGTGATCGCGGTGCTTCCCCACTGGCATCTGCCGGCACGGCTCGGCTCGGTCGGGCGGCCGGCCTATAACGTCGATATCGCCTGTGTCCATCCCGACGGCACGCCGGTGAAACCGGGCGAGATCGGCGAGATCGTCTCGAAGGGCGACAACCTGATGACCGAATATTACGGCGAACCGGAACAGACCGCGAATTTCTTCAAGCTCGGCGACGGCTGGGGCTGGTCCGGCGACGTCGCGACGGTCGACGAAGAAGGCTTCTACACGCTGATCGACCGGTCGAAGGACATGATCATTTCCGGCGGCGAGAACGTCTATCCGAAGGAAATCGAAGACGCGCTCTACGAACACGACGCGGTCGGCGAATGCGCGGTATTCGGCATCCCGGAAGAAAAATTCGGCGAAGTGCCGGCCGCCTACATCCTGCTGAAAAAAGGCCGTACCGCCACCGAGGAAGAGATCGTCGAGCATTGCGCGACCCGCCTCGCCCGGTTCAAGCGGCCGCGTCTGGTGAAATTCGTCGACGATTTTCCGAAAACGCCGATCGGCAAGATCCAGAAAAATTTCCTCAAAGATCCCTATTGGGCCGACCAGGAGAAGAAAATATGACCGACCGTTACGCCGCCTACGAACGGCTGAAATTCGACACGCCCGCCGACCGCATCCTGCGCATTACCATGGACGCACCGGGCCGGCTGAACGCTGCCGACGAGACCATGCATGACGAACTGGGCCGCATCTGGAAGGATGTCGAGGCCGATCCGGACGTGTCGGTCGCCATCCTGCGCGGGGCGGGCGACGCGTTTTCGGCGGGCGGCGATTTCGACATGATCGACGAGATGATCGACAGTTTCGAAGTCCGCGCCCGCGTATGGAAGGAAGCGCGCGATCTTGTCTATAACGTCATCAACTGCTCGAAGCCCATCGTCAGCGCCATGCAGGGGCCCGCCGTCGGCGCCGGCCTGGTCGCCGGGCTGCTGGCCGATATTTCCATCGCCGCGAAGGATGCCCGCATCATCGACGGCCATACGCGGCTCGGCGTCGCCGCGGGCGATCATGCCGCCATCGTGTGGCCGCTGCTCTGCGGCATGGCCAAGGCGAAATACTACCTGCTGCTGTGCGAGCCGATTTCGGGCGAGGAAGCCGAGCGCATCGGGCTGGTGTCCATGTGCGTCGACGCGGACGAGCTCCAGGACACTGCCGTGAAGATCGCCGAAAAGCTGGCGCGCGGCGCGCCGTCGGCGATCCGCTTTACCAAATACGCGCTGAACAACTGGCTGCGCATGATGGGCCCCACTTTCGATACGTCGCTGGCGCTCGAATTCCTCGGGTTCACCGGCCCCGAGGCCAAGGAAGGGCTTGCAAGCTTACGCGAAAAAAGACACGCCAATTTCGATCCCAATTCAAGCCTCTAGGGGAACAGCCATGACAAAGGTATACGGCGATTTCGACCAGGAGACGCTCGACAACGAGTATCTCATCAGCCGCACCGTGCCGAGCATCGAGCCGTTTCTCGCCGACTATGCGCGGCTCAGCGCCGTCGCCCGCGACATGCCCGGCTGCCGCGAGGACGTGGCCTATGGCGACCACCCGGACGAAGTCGTGGATATTTTTCCGGCGACGGGACGGGACGGCGAAAAAGCGCCGGTATTCGTCTTCATCCATGGCGGCTACTGGCGGATGCTCAGCCAGAAGGAATCGTCCTTCATGGCGCCGGCCATGGCGGAGAACGGCGTCGCCGTGGTGTCGGTCAATTATTCGCTGGCGCCGGACGCGTCGATCGATACCATCGTGCGCCAGTGCCGCGACGCTATCGCCTGGACCTGGCGCGAAGCGGCGAGTTTCGGCGGCGACCCGGACCGCATCTTCGTCTGCGGCTCGTCCGCCGGCGGGCACCTGACCGGTATGATGGTCGCGGGGGGCTGGCACGACGATCACGGTGTGCCGTCCGACGTCATCAAGGGGGCGGTGCCGCTCAGCGGCATCCACGATCTGGAACCGCTGCGCCTGTCCTGCATCAACGAATGGGCGCATCTCGACGCAGATTCGGCACGGCGCAACAGCCCGGTCCATCACCTTCCGGAAAAATGCTGCCCGCTGATTCTGTCCTATGGCGGATCCGAAACGGCGGAATTCAAACGCCAGAGTGTGTTGCTCGCAGAGGCGTGGCGGGCGCAGGGCGGGGCGACGGACCTGTTCGAACACCCGGCGCGCAACCATTTCGATATCGTGTTCGATCTGTGCGATCCGGACAGCCTGCTCGGGCGCAAGGTCTTCGACATGATTGCCGGCGCCTGAATGGAACTTCCGGCATGAAGGTTCCCGTCGTCTATACGGCAGCCATCGCCATGATGCTGCAGCAGGCGCTGGCGACCATGAGCGGGCTGACCGTTCCGGTTCTGGCGCCGCCGATCTCCGCGGAAACCGGGCTCAGCGCCAGCCTGGTCGGGGTCTATACGGCATTTCTCTATGGCGGTTCGATGGTCTCGTCCCTCGCCGGGGGCGGGTTCCTGCTGCGCTTCGGCGCGCTCCGGGTCAGCCAGGCCTGCCTGCTGACGGTCGGGCTCGGCCTTGCGATCAACATGCCCGGGTTTATCTATCTATTTATCCTCGGCGCGGTCGTCATCGGGCTCGGCGGCGGGCCGTCGACCCCGGCCAGTTCGCAGATTCTGACGCGCTACGCCACGCCGTCCCAGGCACCGTTGATATTTTCCATCAAGCAGACCGGCGTGCCGGTCGGCGGCGTGATCGCCGGCGTCTTGCTGCCGTTCGTCGCCGGCGAATTCGGCTGGCGCGGCGCGGTGCTGTGCGCGGCGGCGATGGCGGCGGCGCTTGCCCTGGCATTGCAGCCCCTGCGTGCCGAGTTCGATTCCGACCGCCAGCCCCAGCGCAGCCTGAAACTGACCGATATCCGCGCCACCCTGCGTACGGTGCTGCGTGACCCGCGCGTCCGCGAACTGGCCATGGGCCTGTTCGCGTTCACCGGGCTGCAGCTTGCCTTCGCGTCCTTCTTCGTATCCTACCTGACCCTCGGCATGAGCTGGGCGCTGACCGATGCCGGCATTGCCTATTCCATTGCCATGGGCGCGGGCATTGCCGGGCGGCTGTTCTGGGGGTGGGTCGGGTCGCGCTACGTGCCGCCGGTGCTGCTTCTCGCCATACTCGGCGTCACGATGGGATTCGCCTGCATGGCGGTCGGGCTTGTCGCGCCCGACTGGACCCGGCCCGCCGTATGGGCGGTTGCGTTCGTGTACGGGCTGACCGGAATCGGCTACCAGGGCGTGCTGCTGGCGGAAATCGCCCGTGTGTCGCCGCCGGGCATGGCGGGCGTCGTGACCGGCGGGGCTGTGTTTTTCGCCTATGCCGGGATGATCCTGTTTCCGGCATCGTTCGGTCTCGTGCTCGCACTGACCGACAGCTACCGCCCGGCATTTTTCGTTCTCGGCGCGGTCCCGATTTTGGTCGGGATTATGCTGTACCGGTCGGCGCGGCGGGCCGGAATCCGCCGCGCCGACCGCTAAGCGGTTCGGACAGGCTTTACCGGCGCCGGCGGCCGGCGATCAGCCCGGCCGCGGCGACCGCCAGGATCAGCGCGGCCGACGGTTCGGGCACGGCCGTCAGGCGGAACAGGGTGGTGGTGCCGCTGTCCTCGTTGCCGACCGCGAGGTAGGCGCCGCCGTCGAAACTGTCTTCGGCGGATATAAAGTCCAGCCCTTCGGGCGCTTCGTCGCCGCCGTTCGAAATCAGGCCGGCAAAATACGGGTTCAGCGGATCGTCGATACCGAACACCATGATCGCATCGGACCGTTCGAGCCCGACAAAGGCGAAGAGCAGTTCGCCGACCTCGCCGACGACCACGCTTTCCGGTTCGGGGCCTTTGTTGTCTTCGCGTCCGTCGGGCCAGAAACCGGGAAATTCCTCCGACAGGATACGTTCGATCATGTCGCCGCTGTCGAACACGATATTGCCGTTCTCGTCGAGGATGGAGAACGACCGCGCGCCGAACGCATACAGTTCCTCGTAATCGCCGCTGCCGTCCTGGCCGAGCGTGGTCGTGACGGTGAGGCGGCCGAGTTCGTCGTCGTCATCGGCATTGGCGGGAAATCCGGTCAGGGACAGGTCCTTGACCCGGGCTTCTTCGGCAAACCCGCTGTAATCCCGTGCATCGCCTTCGTTCGCGGTGATGAGGTAGCTCGTGCCGTTCTTCTCGAAGGATGCGATCCCGTCCGGCTGGTACATGCCGAACACGTTTGTCGGGTTTTCAATCCCGATCGCGTCCCTGTCGCTGGGATCCAGCCCCTGGCCGGGCTGGCTGTGATCCTTGTATCCCAGCGGTACGATCTCGGTCACGGTGGGCGTCGCACCGGAAATATCGACAATCGCGAGCGCATTGTTTTCCTGCAGCGTCACGTAGGCCTTGGTGCCGTCGGGAGAGACTGCGATATATTCCGGTTCCAGGTCCTGCGATACCGACGCACCCGGCCCGAATATGCGGACACCGTTGGCGATCAGCGCCGCTTTCTGGGCATCGAACCCCGAAAACCCGGCATCCTGTACCGTGCTGGTCGCGACGTCGATGACCGATACCGACCCGACCGGGTCGTCCGTATAGGCTGAATTCGGCTCGCCCTCGTTGGCAACCAGAAGCTTGGTGCCGTTCTGGGCAAACGTCACCATGTCCGGGTTGGCGCCGACGACGATTTCGGTCGGCGTGCCGCCGAGATTGGCCGTGTCATAGACCAGCACCGAGCCATTCTGCTGCACGTTCGAAGCGGCGGCGGCAATAGCGACCTTGCCGTTTTTCACGGCCACGCTGTTGACGACCGAGAACCGGGCGGTGTCCAGCGGGATGGTCGCGACCAGCGTGCCGGTCTGGGCGTCGAGGACGTCCACACCTTCGCCGCCGGCGACATAGATCCGCTGGTTGTCCGGATCGTGCGCGAGAATCTCGGACGTGGTGCCGGCGCCGGCACCATTATGGTTGTATGTCCATGCGACGCTGGCGGCGACGATGGGCGCTGCCTGCACCGCCGGTGCCGACAGTGAGAAGGCGGCGATGCCCGCGGTGACGGCGATCGCGGCCGTCATGCCGCGCCGCGTTGCCGGTTTCGATGAATGTGTCGGTCGTAGTGTCTGAAACACTTTATGCCCCTTGTGTTGCCGTGATGTCTTCGTGTCGTTTCGATGTTCCGGACTGACTTGCGTCATCCGTCCGGGCACGCCCGGTTCCTGTTTCTTACGGGCGGGAAATGACGGGTGTATGACGCGGACATGACTGTTAGAGTCCGCCCGCTATCGAACGACGAATTCGCGGCAGGTGCCGCAGTTAAACAAAAACGGGAAGTAAAAAATGGGTCCGATCAAAACCTCAATCGTCGGCAGCCTGCCGAAACCGGCATGGCTGTCCGATCCCGAAAAATTGCGCGCGCCGTGGCGCCAGGAAGGGGCGGCTCTCGAGCAGGCGCAGGACGATGCGGTGGCCCTGTCGCTCATTTCCCAGGAAAATGCCGGGCTCGATATCGTCTGCGACGGCGAACAGCGCCGCCGTCATTACATCTGGGGCTTTATCGAACATCTCGGCAGCGTCGATTTCGAAAACCCGGCGAAGAAACAAAGCCGCGGCCAGCGCTATTCAGAAGAAACCCCGGCGCCGCGCGTGCTGGAAGACTGGACCTGGACCAAACCGGTCCTGCTCGATGCGCTGCGTTTCGCCAAGGCGCGCACCGATAAACAGGTAAAGGTCACCCTGCCCGGCCCGATGACGGTCGCCGATTCCGTGTTCGACGAGGCCGGCGGCCGGTCGGATGCCGATTTCGCGGCGATGTATGCCGATCTGCTGAACAGGGAAGCCCGCGCGCTGTCCGACGCCGGGGCCGACATCATCCAGATCGACGAGCCGTGTTTCAACATCTACACCGACGAGGTGAAGGACTGGGGGATGGAAATCCTGGAACGCGCCTTCGACGGGGTGACCGCAAAGCGCGCCGTGCATATCTGCTACGGCTACGGCACCGAGGTGGTTCTCAAATGGAAGGACGCCAACACCGACTGGAGCCACTACGACGCAACCCTGCCGCTGATCGCGGCAAGCTCCATCGACCAGATATCGATCGAGACCGCGGCGTCGGGGGTCGATCTCAGCGTCCTCGACTGCCTCGCCGGCAAGGATGTGATGGTCGGCGTGATCGATGTCGGTACCGAGGAAGTGGAATCGGCGCAGGTTGTCGCCGACCGCATCCGCCACGCGATGGAACACGTGTCCGCCGAACACCTCATCGCCTGCACCGATTGCGGCATGGTGCCCCGCAGCCGCCGCGCCGCCGAGGGCAAGATGAACGCGCTGGCGCTCGGCGCGGCGCTGGTGAACCGGGAGCTGGGGGGCTGATTTTTCAGGCTTCGTTCCGCAAATAAAAAGGCGGCGCCCGTAACAGGCGCCGCCTTCTTCGTGTCCGGGATGTGCCGGAATTACATGCTCAGCGGGCTGAACTTGTTGGCCGCGGCCGCGGTGGACTTGCGGTCGGCGTCGGGGAGCGGGATCAGACCCTTGTCCGCGAGGTAGCCGTCCGGGCCCCAGGCTTTGTCAGCCGTGAATTCCGACACGTATTCCTTGATGCCGGGAACCACGCCGACATGCGCGTTCTTGACGTAGAAGAACATGGAGCGCGACACCGGGTACTTGCCCTCGGCGATGGTTTCGAATTCCGGCACCGTGCCGTTGACGATGCTGCCCTGGACCTTGTCGGCGTTCGAATCGAGGAACGAGAAGCCGAAAATGCCGAACGCGTTCGGGTTGGCGACCAGTTTCTGGATAATCAGAACGTCGTTTTCGCCGGCTTCGATAAATGCGCCGTCTTCGCGGATGCCGTGGCAGATCGCTTTGTAGCGCTTGCCGTCGGACTTTTTGAGGGCCGATATTCCCTTGAAGCCCTTGCAGCCGCCTTCCATGGCGAGCTCGACGAAGGCGTCGCGCGTGCCGGATGTCGGGGGCGGGCCGAGAACTTCGATCTTTTTCTTCGGCAGCGATGCGTCGATATCGCTCCACATCTTGTAGGGGTTCGGTTTCAGCGTGGAACCGTCGGCATTCGCCGGTACGTCCTTGGCAAGCGCCAGGAAAAGCTGCTGCAGCGTGATTTTCATCTGGCCGGCCGATTTGGCGTTGGCGAGCACGATGCCATCAAAGCCGATCTTGACCTCGGTGATCTTGCTCACGCCGTTCTTTGCGCAGAGCTCGACTTCGGATTTCTTGATCCGGCGCGACGCATTGGTGATGTCCGGGTGCTGGACGCCGACGCCCGAGCAGAACAGTTTCAGCCCGCCGCCGGAGCCGGTGGATTCAACGACAGGGGTTTTGAAATTGGTGGTCTTGCCGAACTGTTCGGCCACCGTGGTCGAAAACGGGAAAACGGTAGAGGATCCGACGATGCGGATCTGGTCGCGCGCCTGGGCGCTTGCGGCCATCGCAACGGTCGCTGCCGCCGCAATTGCAAGAATACGTGTGGTTGTCATATCGCCTCCAGAGGAGAGTTCCTGTGCGGAAGGCGCGCCATCCATGCGTTCGCCCGTCCGGCCGGCGCCCATCGCCGACACCTGCAATCTATGAACGCCATGCGATGGTTATGTGACGGTTAAATGACAGTTTTGTGACGATGTTCAGGCCTTGGAAAACCGGCGATTTTCATCCTGATCTGTCAAAAATACGTGCGGGATGCGCGTGTCCGGCGGGGATATGTGACGGTTGAAGGGCGGACCCTGTCCCGAGAAGAAAATTTTGCCGTGGGCGTTATCGCCGCTGGCGCTCGGGGGAATTCGGGTAAATACAAAATGGTGCCGCCTGGGTGACTCGAACACCCGACCCCCGCATTACGAATGCGATGCTCTACCAGCTGAGCTAAGGCGGCCCCGTTTGCAGGCGGAGAAATAACGCCAAACTCCGTCACAAACAAGGGAAAGAAACGTCATTGCCGATCGATCCCCGAATGGACGGGTCTCAGTCCTTTTTCGCAGCCTTTTCGGGGGGCGCTTCGGGGGGCGAGCCGGCGGTCGTGTCAGGCGCCGTATGGGGGGCGGTATCCGGGTCCCCCGGCGTCGATGCGCCGTCGATCACCGGCCCGGTCGGCGGCGCCGGTTTGTCCGCCGTCGCCGGATCGGCGATTTCGTCGTCCAGCAGCAGGGTTCCGCCATCGCTATCGCTGTCCGCCGCCGCGCCGGGACCGGACAGGCCTGCCATCCGCGCCCGCGCCGGCGGTTCCCAGCCCAGCGTGCCGAGCGACCGGCAGTCGCCGCAGACCGGCGACCAGGTTTCCCACGCGGCGCCGCATTCGCCGCAGATCCAGGCCGGGTCCGGCGGAGCGGTCGAGGCCCGCAGCAGCCAGCCATGGACGGTTTCGGCGTCGCCGCCGGACCGTTCTTCGAGATCGGCCATCATCCGGCATATCCGGGCGGACGGATTGTCGCCCGCCGCTTTTTCGAGATGATTGCGGGCTTCGCCCCAGAGCTGCGCCGCCAGCGCGGCTTCGGCGAGCGCCAGATGGCTTTCCGCATGATCGGGATTGAACGACAGCAGGCGCTCATACAGTTTGACGCGCTTCAGCGGATCGTCCGCCGCCTTGTCGTCGGCTTCGGCATACAGCCGGGCAAGTTCGGGATGCGGCGCCGATGTCCACGCGGTGTGGATCATCCGCACGGCGCGGCGGATTTTGCCGGCTCCGATCATCAGTCTTGCCGTGTGCAGCACTGCCGGCAGGAAGTCCGGGGCCAGCGTATTGGCGCGCCGTGCGAACCGCAGGGCGTCGGTCAGGTTACCCTCCGCTTCGGCCTCGGCGCTGCACCCGAGCAGCACCGTCGCGCGCCGGTCGCGCGCGGCCTCCGCCGGGACGGCCCGGCGTTTCACCGCTTCTTCCAGCGTGTCCAGCGCTGCCCGCCAGCTGCCGCCCTGAACCTGAAGGTCGAACATCGTGTTCAGCACCCAGGGAGTTTTGGGCTGCAACTGATAGGCCCGTTCGGCGTATTTCAGTGCCGCGGCGCGATCGTTGGATTTCTGCGCCTGGATCAGCAGGCCGCGGACGCCGAGAAACGCGGTTTCCGGCCGGTCCAGCATGGCGTTGAAATAGCGCGCCGCGGCTTCTTCGTCGCCGTTGAGCTGGGCGGCCTGGGCCGAAAGCAGCATGGTCAGCGGCGGCTCGTTCAGCAGGACGTCTGCCTTCCGGGCCTGGCGGTTGGCCTCGTCGGGATCGCCTGCCGCGACCGCCACCATGCCGTGGGTCAGGGCGCGATATCCGCGTTCGCGCCGCGATGTCCGCAGGCTGTCCCGGATCAGTCCCGGCGTGCGGCCGATCACGCGGAAAAAACCGATGGCGATCAGGGCGGCGGCCAGCACGATGGAGATTGCCAGCACAAAGCGGCCGACCGACATTTCGATCAGCCAGCCCTGCCATTCGATCGACACCGCGCCCGGCCGGTCGCTGAACCAGATTGCCGCTGCCGCCACCAGCCCCAGTGCAACGATAAGGGTAAAGGTAAAACGGATCATTGCCCTGCACCTTTCGTCGCGCTGCCCGACGCATAGGCCTCGAGAATGACTTCATCCAGCGCCGCGCCCGCGTCCTCTGCGGCAAGCCGCGATTGCGCGGCTGCCAGCCAGGACGCAGCCGCTTTGGCCGCCGGCCCGGTCAGCGCCGAAAGCTCTGCCACCGTCGCGGCGAGATCGCCCTCCCGGGCCGTCCGTTCCGCCCGGGCAAGGACCGCATCGACGCCTGCACCTTTGCCGTCGATCCGGCGAATGGTCACGAAGCCGGTCAGCTTGTCCAGCGCCTGGTCGAGCCAGCCGGTCTTCACGGGTGCGCGGGCGGCGGCAAGGACGGCATCGACCGTTTCGGGCAACCCGGCAAACAGGGCGGCCCGGCCCGGTACGCCTTTCTCGGAAAAAGGTTCCATGCGGGCGATCGCGGCGGCGATGTCCGGGTTGTTGCCGCCCAGGCGTTTGAGCTCGGCGATTTCCTCGGCGAAGGGCGCGGCGCGGCCGATGGCGTTGCGCAGCTTGTTGGCGGCAAGTGCGATGGTATCCGACCGGCCGGCGGTGATGACGGCCTGCCGGGCGGTTGCGAGGTCTTTTTCGAGCCCGGCAATGGTGCGGTTCAGAGCCTCGGCCTGCGCAGCCGATTTTGCAGCCGTCGCCTGCCGGGCGGCTTCCGCAGCGTCGGCGTTGCGCACGGCAAGGCTTCGTGCTTCGAGGGCGTCGGCGAGGGCGCGTTCGAGGGCCGCTGTTTTCTCGGTCAGCGCTGCATTTGCCTGCGCAATTTTGGCGCTGTCCGCGGCGGCCGCACGCAGGCCGGCGACCGTTTTCTCGCTCGCTTCCAGGCGGGCAGTCAGATCGGCGACCTGCCGACCGGCATCGTTGCGCGTCGTCGCCAGTTCCGCGTTGGCGGCAATCAGGATTTTATCGAGGTCGTCGATCCGCGCCAGAAGTTCGGCATTCTCCCGGCGCAGGGTGGCGGCGGTCGCGCCCGATGCCGCGTCGGCGCCCGCGAGATGTGCGCGGACATCCGGCGGCAGCCTGTCGCGCCAGGTCGGCAGGGTCATGTATCCGCCGGCCAGCAGGGCGGCCGTCAGGACCGCGGCGACAGGCAGGGCAACCGGCAGCGCGCCCATGATCGTCGTCTTGTGCGCTGCCGTGTCGCGGGAAACCGGTTGTGCAGGTGCGGGTGTATTTCCGGACGATTCTTCAGGTGATTCTTGCGATGGTTTTTCCGATGTTTCCGGGGACGGTTTCCCGGGCAATTCCTGGGGCGGTTTCACCGGTGGCCGGGCCGCGGTTTCGAGTTTGGCCGGGGTATCGCCCGCGGGTTTCGGCGTCTCCATCGGCGTCTCCATCGGGGTTTCCTTCCCGGTTGATATATCCCCCGCCGTGCCCTGCCGGTCCGGCATCTGCCGTTGGACGGACGCATCCGGCGCCGGTTTTTCGTCTGTCCCGGCGTTTCCGTTCGGTGCCGGGCGCGCCGGTCCCGCCGCGGGTTTCGGGCCCGGTCCCGGCCCGGGTCCGGGCGGGAGCGGACCGGTTTCCGCCGCTTCGCTCCTGGGGTCGCCGAGAACGGCCAGCAGCGCATCCGTCGTCGGCGCGGCGGCGACGGCGGTTTCCTTCCAGGTCAGTCCTGATATTTCGTCGGATACCGCTTCCGACAGGCAGACCGCGGTCAGGCTGTCGCAGGTCCTGCCGAGTCCTGCGTCGTTCACCAGGTCGCAGAAAATGCGCGCCGTGCGGGGCGAAAAGAACAGAACATAATCGAGGGTGCGGTCGCGCAGGGCGGTGACGGTATCAGCCGTCAGGGCATCCACCGGTTTGGCTTCGTACAGAGTCCGGCGCACGGTTTTGAACCCCGCCTTATTGAGTGCGTCGGCAAGGTCTCCTGCAACCGTTGCACCGGCGGCATGGAACAGCAGGCCGTCCGCCGGGTCGAGACGGTCGATGACCAGCCGCGCGAGGTCGGCGCTGTCGCCGTGGGCGCTTTCGACCCGGACGAATCCGTTTTCCCGCGCCAGCATCGCCGTCGAATCGCCGACCGCATAGACCGCGACGTCCCGCCGCTGCGACATCCGCGCGAAGGCGCGCACGCCGTTCCGGCTGGTGAACAGGACTGCCTGGGCGATTTCGGTTTCGTTCTCGATGTCGGCGGTCGCGTATTCTATGCGCATCATCGGCGCCAGCACCGGGGTGATACCGCGCCGGGCCAGGGCGATGGCGGCGTCCGCCGAATCTTCCTGCGGCCGGGTAATCAGGGCGCGGCGGCGGCGTTCAATCATTGAAGAATCCCTCTCCGGCTTTGGCGCGCAGCTCGTCCGCCGCGTCGTCGCCAAGCCGCGCCGCGTCGCGTGGCGGTCCCCGGCGTTCGGTTTCGATCAGTTCGCTGCCGTCCGGCCGGACAATTGCGGCACGCAGATGCAGCTCGTCGCCGGCAATTTCGGCAAGCGCCGCAATCGGCGTCCGGCACGATCCGTCCAGCCCCGCCAGCAGGCTGCGCTCGGCGGCGGCGCGGTCGGCGGTTTCCGCGTCGTTCAGCCCCGCCAGCAATGCCGCGATACGGTCGTCGCCGGCACGGCGCTCAACACCGACGATTCCCTGGCAGACTGCGGGCAGCATGTCTTCCGGGGCGATCGGGGTGGCGCCGACATCGTCGCGGCCCAGGCGCTTCAGCCCGGCGACCGCCAGGAACGTCGCATCGACTTCGCCCGCCGAAACCTTGCCCAGCCGGGTATCGACATTGCCGCGCAGCGGTTCGACCTTCAGATCGGGGCGCCGGTGCAGCAGCAGCGCCTTGCGCCGCAGCGATGCGGTGCCGACGGTAATGCCCGCCGGCAGGTCGGCGATGGTGGCATAGCCGGGCGCGATCAGGGCATCGCGCGGGTCCTCGCGCGGCAGGAGGCAATCGATGACCAGCCCGTCCGGAAACCATGTCGGCACGTCCTTCATGGAATGGACCGCGATATCGATGCGGCCGTCGAGCATGGCGTCCTCTATTTCCTTGGTGAACAGGCCTTTGCCGCCGACATCGGTCAGCGTGCCCTGCTGCAGCCGGTCGCCCGATGTGCGGATGACGACGATTTCGACCGTGTCCTCGGCGGCGAGGTCGCCATGGATTTCGCCGAGCCGGCGACGCACTTCGTTCGCCTGCCACAGGGCGAGCGGGCTGCCGCGGGTGCCGATCCGGACCAGTGGGGAATTCATTGCACGATTCTATCCGAATTTTTCGGCGAAATCTGCATGTGGATCGGCATCATCGTTTCTTCGGCCGGAAAGACGGGCCCGGGACGCCGGGATCGTGGAAATCGCTGCGCCGCTGCGGTAGGGTTGCGCCGCTGAATTCTGAACGCGGACCAATATTCATGATCGTCCTTGGGATCGAGACAAGCTGCGATGAAACGGCGGCGGCGATAGTTGCCGACGACCGGCGTATTCTGTCGAACGTTATCTATTCCCAGGATGACGAACACAAGGCATTTGGCGGTGTCGTGCCTGAAATCGCGGCGCGCGCACATCTCGATATTCTGGATGGCGTTATCCGCCGCGCGTTGGCGGAGGCCGGCCTCGACATCGGCGATCTCGACGGGATTGCCGCGACCACCGGGCCCGGTCTGATCGGCGGCGTGATAGTCGGTGCGATGACGGCAAAGGCCATCGCCGCAACCCGGGATTTGCCTTTCATTGCCGTCAATCATCTCGAAGGCCATGCGCTGACGGCGCGGCTGACCGACGATGTCGCGTTTCCCTATCTGTTGCTTCTGGTCTCCGGCGGGCATTGCCAGTTCCTCGCCGTGACCGGCCCCGGCAATTACACGCTGATGGGCGGCACGGTCGACGACGCCGTGGGCGAGGCGTTCGACAAATGCGCGAAGATGATGGGGCTCGGCTTTCCCGGCGGCCCGGCGGTCGAAGCGGCGGCGCGGACGGGCGACGGCAAACGGTTCGCCTTCCCGCGCCCCATGAAGGGCCGGGCGGGGTGCGACATGTCGTTTTCCGGTCTCAAGACGGCGGTGCGCCAGGCGATTCTCGATCTGCCCGGCGATTCCCTGTCTGCCGCCGATGCCGCCGATATCGCGGCCTCGTTCCAGGCGGCCGTGGCCGATGTGCTGGCCGACCGGGCGGCGCATGCGATCGCGGCCTTCGACGGGGACCACCCGGACGGCAGGACGCTGGTGGTCGCCGGCGGCGTTGCCGCCAATGCGGCATTGCGCGAAAAACTGACGGGTCTCTGCGCGCTGGTAGGGTTCCGCTGCGTCGTGCCGCCGCCGAAGCTGTGTACAGATAACGGCGCCATGATCGCCTGGGCGGGGATCGAGCGGCTGCGGCTCGGCCTGACCGACGGCCTCGATTTCGCGCCGCGTCCGCGCTGGCCGCTGGCCGATCTGTCCGGGGCAGCGGCCTAGCCGCTGTTTTCACGGGATGTTCCGGGCATATATCGGCGCCCGTGGCCTTTGGAATTTCCCCGGATCGGCGTACACTGAGCCGTCAATCGAGCTTGAAGGAGGACAGAGCATGAGCAGTGGCGAATCGGCCCGCGGACGCGCATTCGTGATGCAGCCGGGAGAGGGCCCGAGCTTCTGGCAGCCGAAGCCGGCGAACGGCCACGCCGATCCGATGCTGACCCCGGCGGACACCAACTTCGGCGACATGTCGATGGGGTACCAGACCATCGCACCGGGCGGTCATGTGCGCGAACATTCCCATGCCGACCAGGTTGAACTGCAGATCTGTTTCAAGGGTAAGGGCCATGTAATGGTCGACGGTGCGCGCCACGACATCGTGCCCGGTTCTTCGTGTTTTCTCGGCTATGACGTGAAGCATGCGATTCATAACGACGGCGACGAAGATCTCGTGATGCTGTGGGTTATTACCCCGGCCGGGCTCGAGGATTTCTTCGCGACCATCGGCCGCGACCGCCGCCCCGGCGATCCCGTGCCCGAACCATTCGAACGGCCGACCGACGTGGTCGCGATCGAACGGTCGCTCGGAATGAACGATACCTGAGCAACGCGACCCGAAACCGGATCAAAAAACAGGCGAAACACACCGTGCCCAAAGTCGATATCGGCGATGCCGAAATTCATTACGAGGAAGCCGGCGCAGGCGATCCGATCATGTTCGTGCCGGGCCTCGGCGGCGGCAACGGGCTCTGGGTAAACCAGATACCGGCCTTTGCCGACCGCTATCGCACGATCGCCCACGATCATCGCGGCTGCGGCGAAAGCACCTATTCTATGATCGAGTATTCGGTCGATCAGATGGCCGCAGACGCGATCCGCCTGATGGACGCGCTGGACATCGAACGCGCCCACTGGGTCGGTCATTCGACGGGCGGCGCGATGGGCCAGGTCGTCGCCCAGGATTATCCGGACCGGCTGGCGTCGCTGGTGCTCAGCGCCACGTGGCCGGGCCAGGATTCCTATTTCAATCGTTCTTTCGCCGCGCGCAAATCGGTGCTGGTGAACCAGGGCACGGCGGAATATGCCCGCCATTCGATCCTGACCCTGCTGCCGCCGTGGTACATCACCCGGAACGCCGACAAGATCGACGTGCTTGAAGGGTATCTCGCCGGCGCCGATCAGCCCGCGGCAATCATGGAAAGCCGCATCGATGCGATCTGCGCCTTCGACCGCCGCGGGCGCATGACCGATATAAAGGTGCCGACCCTGGTGATCGTCGCCGAGGACGACATGGTGACGCCGCGCTACCTGTCGGACGAACTGGCCGAAAACGTCCCCGGCGCCGAAAAGACAGTGCTGCCGACCGGCGGGCATTTCCTGATGCATATCGATATCGATACATATAACAGCACCGTTCGTGATTTTATCGACCGGAACCCGCTGTAAATGGGCTCCCAGGACGCGAAACCCCGGGAAGCACAGGGCACCATCCGGGGCCTGTTTCCGACACCCGTGGTGGAATGCATGATGCCCGATGCCCCGGCGCTGAATGCGGAGCTGAAGCAGGTCATCCTGGCGCGCGAAAAAGCCGACAAGGGCACCCAGCACAGCAATCTCGGCGGTTGGCAGTCGGACTGGGAATTCGAATCCTGGGGCGGTCCTGCGGTCACGACCCTGCTCGATGCGAGCCGCACCATGGCCAGCCAGCTCACCTGCGACCGCATGGGCCGGCCGGTGCCGCTGACCTGGCTGACGAATTGCTGGGCCAATGTGAACCGCGACGGCCATGGCAACGAATTCCACACCCATCCCGGCGCCTACTGGTCGGCAAGCTATTACGTCGATGACGGCGGGATCGGCGACGACCCGGCGCTCGGCGGCGAGTTCGAAATCCAGGATCCGCGCGGGGTCGCGCCGGCAATGCTTGCGCCCAGTCTTGCCGTTGCCATGCCCGGCGGCCAGTCCATCGGCGCCAGCGAAACGGTGCGCCCGCGCGCCGGGCTGCTGCTGATCTTCCCGTCCTGGCTGTCCCACGGGGTGCGGCCCTATCACGGCGACGGGGTGCGTATCTCGGTCGCGATCAACCTGACGCCCGCGCCCGGAAAACAGTCCGCATGAAGCTGGCCGGCGGGAATTCTGCCCCATGATTTCGGTCATCGGAGCCGGGGCCTGGGGCACGGCGCTGTCGGTCGCCGCGCGCCGCGCCGGTAACGACGTGCTGCTCTGGGGGTACGAGGCGGAGGCCGTCGACACGATCAACCGCGACCATGAAAACAGCCTGTACCTGCCCGGTATCTCGCTCGACCGTGCGATTCGCGCGACCGCCGACCTGGCGGAAACGGCGCTGGCAGACTGCATCTTGCTGGCCGCCCCGGCACAGCACCTGCGCGGGACGATCGGCCCGCTCGCCGGCCAGATATCGCCCGGCACACCCATGGTGATTTGCGCGAAAGGCATCGAACAGGACACCCTGGCGCTGATGAGCGAGGCCGTGAACGACCTGTTCCCCGGCAATCCGGTCCTGGTCCTGTCCGGTCCGACGTTTGCGGCGGAAGTCGCGGCGGGGCTGCCGACCGCCGTGACGCTGGCGGGCGACGATATCGCGATGGCACAGAAAATTGCCGACGCCCTCAGCTCCGACCGGTTCAGGCCTTATTCGGGCGACGACGTGATCGGCGCGCAGGTCGGCGGCGCGATAAAGAACGTGCTTGCCATCGCCTGCGGCATAGCCGAAGGGCGCGGCTTCGGCGACAACGCGCGCGCGGCGCTGATCACAAGGGGGCTCGCGGAACTGACGCGACTTTGCGTCGCCAAGGGCGGCCGGGCGGAAACCATGATGGGCCTGTCCGGCCTCGGCGACCTGGTGCTGACCTGCACCAGCACGCAGTCGCGCAATTATTCGCTCGGCGTGGCGCTGGGCGAAGGGCGCGCGCTTGACGAAATTCTGGGCGAACGGAACAGCGTCGCCGAAGGCGTATACACCGCCAGTGCGGCGGTGGCGCTGGCGGCGACGATCGGCGTCGAAATGCCGATCGCGGCCGCGGTCGATGCCGTGCTCAACAGGGGCGCCAGTATCGATGCGGTTATCGAAGCCCTGCTTGCCCGGCCGTTGCGGCCGGAATCCGATTAACGGCGCCGGCGCGCACGATTTTAAAGGGACACATCATGACGGAAGAAAAAACCTGGCCGAACCGGCGCGAAGACGTTTTTAAAATTGCCGGTTTCAAGTTCGCCAGCGGCGAAGTGCTGGACGAACTGACCCTGCGATACACGACCATCGGCACGCCCGAGCGCGATCCGGACGGCAACATTACGAATGCCGTTCTGCTGATCCACAACACCACGGGCTCGGGTCATACCTGGCTGCAGCCGACCCTGGCGGATGCGCTGTTCGCCGACGGTCAGGCGCTCGATCTCGGAAAATATTTCATCGTGATTCCCGACATGGTCGGGTTCGGCGGATCGAGCAAACCGAGCGACGGGCTGCGGGCACGCTTTCCCCGTTACCGCTATGACGACATGGTGGTGTCGACCCACAGGCTGCTGACCGACGGCCTCGGAATTCGACGGTTGAAGCTCATTCTCGGGATATCCATGGGTGGCATGCTGGCCTGGATCTACGGCGAAAAATACCCCGACTTTATGGAAGCGCTGGTGCCGGTCGCATCCCAGCCCGGCCCCATGAGTGGGCGCAACTGGATCCAGCGCCGCGTATCGATCGAAGCCATCCGCAACGACCCGGACTGGAACAACGGCGATTACGAAACCAATCCGTCCCGCTACGTGCTCACCGCGCCGTTCAGCGGGTTGCTGACCCAGAGCGTCGTGCGCCTCCAGGAAAAGGCGCCGACACGGGAAGCGGGCGATGCGCTGTACGCGACCCTCGTGGAAAGGGCGAAACAGGGCGACGCCAATAACCGCCTTTACCAGGTCGAGGCGTCCATGGATTACGACCCGTCCGGCGATCTCGACAAAATCAGGGCGCGGCTGCTCGCCATCAATTTCGAAGACGACGAACTGAACCCGCCGCAACTGGGGACCATGGAACCCGCGATCGAAAAAATTCCCGGCGCGCAATACGTGCTGGTCCCGGCGGGCGACGATACCAACGGCCATTACTCCACGATGCTCGCGGATTTGTGGGCCCCGTATCTCGCGGCATTCCTGGCCGGGGACAAGCTTTCCTGATTTCCGGCATACCGGCGTGCGATACGGGCCGAATTATGTGCGCCCCGACGGTGCGTATGATAAGGAACGGCTTTCCTTTCGGTCGTCGGAGTCCCCATGAAACTTATCGTTCTGAACCTGCCACGCGATTTAACCGAGGGTGACCTCGCGGAATTGTTCAGGGTCCATGGCGATATCGCCGCCTGTAACCTGGTCCTGGACGACAGGACCGGCGCGTCGAAAGGCTTCGGCTTCGTCGAAACGGTCTCGAACGACACTGCGGAAGCCGCCATCGCGGTACTGCATGGCAGCATGCTGAACAATCAGAAAATCCGCGTAAAACCGGCGGAATGACCGGGCAGTCCTGCGATGCGAACGCCGTATCCGCCGCCCACGATATCTGCGTGTCCTGGCTATATTTGCCCTGCCGATTTGCGCTGGTGAGCATGTTTCATTCGGGTCCCGCCGACCGAAACTGATCCGGTGCCGTGCGATATGCCGCGTTGGAGTTTTGCCCGCCGTTTTCATTCGGCGCGCCGTGTTGTATTGACGTCGGGGTGAATGACAGGTTTCAACCGACCGAAAGCAGAACCGCATGACCCAGCCGCCCCTCTGGCCCGCCCATCTTCATCATTTCTGCCTTGAGACGCCGCAGATCGACACGATCGTGCCATGGTACGAAACGCACCTGGAAATGGCCTCGGAAAAACTGGCCGACGGATCGGTCTGGCTGTCGGGACGCCAGCGCAATATCGTCTTCCGGCCGGCGGCGGAAAAGGGCTTCGGCTATGTCGGTTATGCCCTGGCGGATACGGACCGGCTTGCCCGCTTCGATGCCGATATGACGGCAAAGGGCGTCGGGCGCAGCGATCAGCGCTCGCCCGTGTTCGCCGACGGTCAGGTGTCGATCCTCGATACCGACGGCAAGTGCTTTATTTTCGGGGTGCCGGTGCGGCCCGAGACCGACACTCCCGACCGCCTGCCCGGCCGGTTGCAGCATCTCGGCATCTGCACGACCGACATGGACCGGCTGATCGGGTTCTTTACCGGCACGGTCGGCTTTCGGCCTTCCGATATCGTGAAAAACGACGATGGCGGCGTGTCCGCCTGTTTCCTGCGCTCCGATCACGAACACCACGATCTCGCGCTGTTCGCCGCCTCGTCGTCGCGGTTCGATCATCAATGCTACGAAACGACCTGCTGGAACGACATCCGCGACTGGGGCGACCATTTCGCCGACCAGCATACGGAAATCGAATGGGGGGCGGCCCGCCACGGCGCGGGCAACAACCTGTTCATCTTCGTCCGCGACCCGGACGGCAACCCGGTGGAAATGTCGGCCGAGCTCGAAACCCGGGACTTCGAGGCGCCGCCCGGCGAGTGGAAGACCGAGCCGCGTACCCTGAACCTGTGGGGAGACGCCTGGACGCGGGACTGAACCGGGGCTGATTTCGCCAACTTGTTTCGCGAACGATTTCTCGGCGAATATGCGTCAACGGACCGCCGGCCCCTAAAAGGGGCCGGCGGTTTGTCGTCGTGTTACGACCGGAATAACGGAATTCGGACTATTCCTGCGGAATACCCAGTTCCTGATAGGCTTTGATCGCGCCGGGATGATGCGGCATCGAATGCTTGCGAGCGATGCCCTTTTTGATATCCATCCGGTTGAAGGCGCCAAGTGACTTCGCCAGCGCCGCCTTGTTGGCGATCATCGTTTTGACCAGCGTGTAGACGATCTCGTCCGGCACGTGTTTCCCGGCAACCAGCGTAAACGGGACGTCGATCAGGCAGGTCGGGTCCTCGACGATGAACGGCCGGGTCTTGCTCGGCGACATCTTGCCGATGAACGCCGCGGACACCCAGGACTTGATCTTTGTCTCGTCGGTTTCCTCGCAGCCCATCTTCACGAACCGGATACCGCCTTTGACGGTGGCGTTGACCTGCTTGGTGATGCCGGCATTGACCGGAAGAAAGGCGGCATCGGCGCGGCCGGCCATAAACAGCTTCGCGGCAGAAACGAAGTTGGGTGACGGAACGCCCGCGAGATCCTTGTCGGTCATGCCCCGGGTTGCGAGCGCGGCGCCGGCGATGAAGTGAAAGATTCGCCCGGACGGATATCCAACCGGCACTTTTTTGCCTTTAAGGTCCTCGATGCCGCGGATGTCGCCATCCTTGCGAACGGCATAGCCGCTGACATTGCCGAATGTCGCGGCGACCATGCGTACATTGGTCAGGGCTTCGCGATAAAGCTCCGTCCCGGAATAGGCGAAAGCGGCTTCGGCGACATTGGCCATGCCGAACGCCAGCTTGCCGGCATTAAGCAGCGGCATATAGGTCGACGAGCCGGCATAGGGCTGTACGCGGAACTGTTTTCCCGTTTCCTCGACCATCACGCGCGAGAGCGCCGTTCCGGTCGCATAGAAAAGAGATCCCTGAGGGTTGGTGCCGATAGAGTAAGTCTGAGCGGAGGTGGCGGTTGCGAACAGCGTCGCACCCGCCAGGGCGGCGGTAAAGGTCCTTATCATTCTGATTCTCCCTCCCGGATTATCGGGCAAAGACCGGCTTTTATGACTGTTTCATCGCTGTGGGATCCGGCGACTCTTCACGGCAATGGCCGGGCGGACAGAGCGCCCGGATGGCGGAACGTTCCATAAACCCGTGACGAATGCAATGCGCCGCCGCTGGGGCGTTCGCCCGGCCGTCAGGCGGCGTTTCGCCTGACGGCAAGACGTTCGCGCACCAGGATAGCCGTGCCGATGGCGGCGCCTGCGAGATCGACCAGACCCCCCGTTCCCAGCACTGAATCCGGCACCAGCGCCGCCGCGCCCGCGGCCGCCAGCAGCAGACGCATGAGGGGGCTGAACGGGCGGGTAAAGTAGCCGGTCATGGCGACCGATACGATATAGACCCCGAGGATAGCCGTCGACGTGTTGAGCACGATGTCGGCGGTTTCTCCCTGCATTACAAGGGTCGGCGAAAAGACGAACAGGAACGGGATGACATAGGCAACCCAGCCCATGCGCATCGCCGCGAAACCGGTTTTCATCGGATCCGCCCCGCTGAGCGATGCGGCCGCGAACGCGGCGAGCGCGATCGGCGGCGTAATCATCGACATCATCCCGAAATACAGGATGAACAGATGCGCCGGGATTTTGTCGACGCCGGCTTCGATAAGCCCGGGAGCGACGAGGAAGGCGAGCAGCACGTAGACGCCCGATGTCGGCATGCCCATGCCCAGTACGATGCAGACGATGCCGCCGATAAACAGCAGGATGAAAAGATTGCCGCCGCCCAGCGTCACAAGATACTGGGTCAGGGCGAACCCGCCGCCGGTCTTGTTCAGGATGCCGATCACGAACCCCGCGGCGGCGACGATCATCACCAGTTCGGTGGTCGCCAGACCTGCGTTCCAGAAACTCGAACACAGGGTCCGAAGGGTAATCCGCGCACCCTTGTAGGCGCGGATTGCGCCAAGCACGAGAATCGTTGCGGCGGCATACAGGGCGGCAACTTCCGCTTCCTCGCGCAGATGGAACAGCGCCACCAGCAGGACCGCGAAGGGCAGGATAAACTGCCAGCCTTCGGCCAGCACCCGTCGCGCGGCCGGTATGTCGTCTTTCACCACCGAGATATCGTCGCGCGCCGCGACCAGGTCGACCTGGATAAAGATCGCAAAATAATAAAGCAGCGCCGGCAGCAGGGCGGCGATCATCACGTCCGTGTAGGCGATCTCCAGGAACTCCGCCATCAGGAACGCCGCCGCGCCCATGATCGGCGGCATGAACTGTCCGCCTGTCGATGCATTGGATTCAATCGCGCCCGCATCGACCGCGGTATAGCCCGACCGCTTCATGAGCGGGATCGTAATGACGCCGGTGGTCGTGACGTTGGAAATCGCCGCGCCGGAGATCGACCCGAACAGCGCGGACGCGACCACGGATATTTTGGCCGCGCCGCCGCGCCGGTGTCCCATGGTTGCCATGGCGATGTCGGTAAAAAATTCGCCGCCGCCACTGACGAACAGAGTCTGGCCGAGAAAAATAAACAGCACGACGATCGTCGTGGCCACGACCAACGGCGTACCCAGCAGGGCGTTGGTATCGAAAGCGAGATAGTTCGCCAGCTGACGGTAGCCTGTCTCCGCGCCCGTCAGCGGTGCCGGTACGTGGTGCGCGAGCAGACCGTATACGATAAACAGGACGACGACGACGAACAGGAACGTGCCGGCGACCCGGCGCATGCCTTCCATTACTAGGAATACGGTCAGTAGTCCGAGAACGAACATCTCGTCGGTGTCGTAGGGCGCATCGAGCAGAAACCGCGAATAGTTCCACGCGACATAAAGTGACATGGCGAAAAACACGATCGCCGCAATCCAGTCGTAGAACGGCGTTCGCACCTGCGGTTCCCGGTTGGCGCCGGTCGTCAGATAGACCGCGCTGCCGGCGAGCCCGAGGCAGACAGCCAGAAACTGTTCATTGTACAGCGCCAGTCCGAGCATGCCCGGCACCTGAAACGCCCACAATATGGCAATAACGACAAATGTCGCACCGAAGATCCGGGCAACGATCTTTGCGGGCCGCAGGGGGGCTGGCCCGGCAGCGTCTAGCGTGTCGGTGGTCATCTGGTCCTCGCCGCGAATGGAATGCGCGAAAGTTAGCGATTCGCGCCGCACCGCGCCAGCGATTTTCAGGACTCCCCTTCGGCGGGTATCCGTTGGTTATGATATGCATCGGAATTGAGGGGGCAATGGAGAGGCGCCGCCCCGCAACAGGGCGCGATCGTGTCAGTTTCCCGGCAGGTCGGCAGCGGACATTTTTGCAACGTTGTCGAAGACGCCTGTGCACTGTGCTTCATTCACGCGTGGATCGCCATACGGAAAATTTATTGATGGACGCGCTGATAAGCGCGGAAAAAACCGCGCAGTTCGTCCGACATGCGTTTGCCTGGGAATGTGTCTTCAAACAATTTGTTCAGACGTTCGCTGCGCAAGAGCGAAAATAACGACCGCTGGAAATCCAGGTAAAAGGTCAGGCCAGAGCCGTCTTTTCGTTCGATAAAACCTCGCGAGAATACAATGCCATACATCTCCCGTGTAAGTGTCACGCGTGAGATCGTAGACCTGCATCCCTCCCTGCTCCGATAGTTTGCTGAGAATCCCGAAAGGATATCTATGTCGCCGAAAACATAATCAATTGCGCCGCTGCACAGTTTCTCAAAGGCCTCGTCATAGGATTTAACGGGAACGACGTATTTCATCTTTTTGACTGTCTGTGCTGCTTTGGGATCGTCCGGTCCGTTTAGCGCCGCAAGCTTTTCCAAATCTGCCCGTGTGTCTTTGGCGATATACCCCAGATGCTGGGAAAGCAGGTCTACGCTCAATTCACTCAGAACTGTGGTATTCCAAAGGACGCCCAGTTGTATATTGCGTTTAAGCGTTTTGAAGTCAGTCGATCCAAAGGCATAGGAAATTCCCGAAAGAAAAATCGGAAATGAAAACGCAAATTTCCGCAAGCGGGTTTCGGTTATGCTGATTGGTCCGCAAGCCATGTCAATTTCAGGTGTCGCGCCGCTGAGACCCGAAAAACGTTGCGAGACGGTAATTGGCCGCACATGGATTCTATGGCCGTGCTGCAAGGCAACAGATCCGATAACTTCCTGGCAGACCTTGGCAACAAAACCAGTGTAGGACGTGAGGAGGGAGTCGTCCGCTCTCTGCTTGATTTGAGCGAATGGCGGCGCATCCTTGCGAACCCCAATGGTTATATCCGCAGACTGTGCGTTGTTAAATGCGGATAAGAGGACAGACAGGGCGAAAATGCCCATCAGCGTCAAGCGGCGGTCTTGCGTGATCACGCGTGCGGTTCCTGACGTAGCCGCGAGATCGAACGCATCTGGGGGATCAAAACCCATAGCACGATTACAGGCGTCGCCCCGGCCAGGGCGATCTGAACATGCTTGGAATTCTGTGCGCATATGCGCCAAATTCCATCCCCTATCTCAGGTAAAAGTAAAATATACGCAATTACCGTCAGGCCAGCTGAGCATAGGCCGGTTAGCGTAGTATGCCAAACCAGAGTAGCCTTTGACGTTAGGTGAAGCGGCGTTTCGGCGCCGCTGGAGCATTTGCCAAGTAGAATAACGAATGTTCCGCCAAAGATGGCGCCCGGAATGGTCTCGACCAAATTACTGTCAATCTCTCTGGTGAAATCACGGTAGAACGCGTTAATCCCTGGCGAATCCGGATATATATAGACGATCCATAGGGCGCACATACCGATCGCAGCAAAGATATATGCCATGACGAAGAGGCTTATGCGGTGAGCGTTCGGCGAAAAACTTCCCCCGTGAATGCCGCCGCGCTCCTCGACGTCCTTGACTTTGTGGTAGAAGAGGGCGCCGAGGGTCCCGGTCAAAAAAACCACCAGGAAACCTAGAAGATAGCGTGTTGAATCGCCGATAGCGCTTCGAAATGTTTCGCCATGATCTTTGCCGGCGGACGGAAGATCGCATATCCAAGGGTTGCCGATGAAGAGCGCAGAAGCAAGCAGGAACGACACGATTGTTGCAGTCGCGGTACCAACCAGGATCAGGTGGCGTGTATGGAATGACTGAAAGGAAAAAAGGTGTTGGAGGGTGCGTTTGAGTGTTGGGTCGTCAATTTTCCGGGTCAAATTGTCGTGGGTCACCAATAGGCTAAATGCGGTTTCAAGATTGGCAACCTGTTCGGCAAATATTTGGGCCGCCTCGGACGCAGGTTCGAGGATAGGCGTCAGCTCCGCTTCGTGAGCGCGCCAGTAGGCTGCAAGCTCTTCATTTTCCCGATCGTCGTAGGAAAAACCTTGTCCGACTGTGTCTTCGATCTTGGTGTGAAATTTGTCGGTCTCGTCGATGCTCAGAATCTGTAATGCAGCATCCCGTGCCGTACGTAGGTCCTGCACCAAACGCTGTTCAAAAAAAGAGATTTTCTCCAAGGCTTGTGGTGACCACTGGATGGATGTGTCTGGCGATACGGTCCAGTTATAGAGAAGAAGGCTTCGACCGGCGTTGCGTGCTAATGTGGCATGTGCTGGCCGCGATTTGCCCGAGATCGCCCAGTAGACCGACAGAATTAGCATGACTTCCTGGATATCTTTGGCGTATGCCCCGCTTGTATCCTGCGATTGCAGCTGCAGGCCTCTCACTCTGTGCAGCGTCGCAACGAAGTTGCGGGGAATGCCGGCCGACCGTCGCGAGAATCTTCGGAACAATTGCTCGGCATCCCGAAGAACCGGAAAGTTGGGGCTAAGCCCGACGATCAGCAACGCTACTGTTAAGGGCCAGGTACCGCTTTCCGGGTCGAAGGTGGACGTGGAATTCGCTCCAACGCTTCCTGTGCCGAAAACCAGTTTATAGACCGGTTCGGAGAAGCAAAGCACAAGGTACGAAAACAAAAGAATCGATGCGTAGTAAATATACGCTTCGACAAACAGGCTTCTACTCGTCACAACCCAAGGGCTCGTGCGCAGATTATTGGGAAGCAGGCGGGTGTAGCTGTCGGAGAATGGTTCGTTCAGTTGTTTGAACGCAAACTGACTAATCGCTGCAATGCCGATGATGAACGAGATCGCGTATTCGTGGCGCGCAAAGAACTCCGTCATCTCAGCGACATTGTTCTACCCTCGGATTGCACGGCCCTGCTTCTGTCGGCGTTACGCCAAACCCGACAGTTGCAACGGCGATGAACAAGACGAAAACCCAGGTTAATACCGGGCGTGAAAGCTTCGTGCGCAATTTCATTTCTGACTTCCCCCGTCGCTCGCGCTCCGTTGATGCTTTAGCATACGCATACTGAGGTAGTTCGGCGCTTACCATGACGTATAATGCACAGGAATTCTAGTTAAAATTGAAAACCCCGAATGAGAAGAAATGAGACACACGGATATAGGGGCGCGTCGTATCTGAAGTCCGTTGGATTTACGGGCTGCCACCGTTCCAATTCCCCCGGTCCTGATGTATCGATGGGCCTATAACGACACAGAGAAAATGACCGATGCAGTACTGGCTTTTCAAATCCGAACCCGGCGCATGGTCGTGGGACGATCAGGTGAAGAAGGGCGTCGAACACTGGGACGGCGTACGCAACTACCAGGCCAACAACAACATGAAGGCCATGAAGAAGGGCGATAAGGGCTTCTTCTATCATTCGGTCAACGAAAAGCGGATCGTCGGCATCGT
>TARA_R110000868_G_scaffold248282_22_pt1 | contig 28834 bp, 26 predicted proteins | sample TARA_R110000868 | Tara Oceans TARA_R110000868 (sample SAMEA4397489) | marine metagenome | biome: Polar Biome; feature: [SRF] surface water layer (ENVO:00010504); material: water (ENVO:00002006), including particulate matter (ENVO:01000060) such as... | depth 5 m | reverse complement strand
CTGGCAGCCTTGTCCATTTGAGTGAGGGAATTGATTCGCCACTTTTTAAAATCTGTCCGGCCTTAAAAAATGGTCCCATGGCAATATCTTCAGATAAAGGGCTTTTATACTTCTCTAGATATTGGGCAAAGGGTGACCCAATTTCCATAGAGCTTGGGAATACCTTTTCAGCCAGGCGCAGGTAGTGACTAAGTGGTTTTAAGCCCAGTCGCTTTGTTAGGTCATGTAGACCTTGCCATAGGGGCTTTGCGGGCGCGGCCTTATAGTAATCATAGGTAGTCCATTTACTATTTTTTAAAACCGCGACTTGAAGTCTTGACCATGGAGAAGTGGTGGCTGGTCTTACTGCCATCTGCTGTAAGATGGCTAAGATCAACTCTTCTTCCACACTGAGGTTCAAAGAACTAAAGGCATCATCCAGCGTTTTGTTGTCTTCAACAGATTGCGAAGCAATCATTGGGGCTTTGTCACAGGAGAGTTTTTGCGGGAGGTTCTGCTTGAGAGGCAGGGTCTCTGGGGCATCATCAATCAAATTAATATAAGAAGTGCAGCCGACTAACAGAAATAAATTTAATAAAAACAGAGAAAAGTGTTTTACTCTGACTTGGGCGAGTGGTGCCATTATGCTCTGGTTGAGAACTCGCTTAATACGGAGAATGGAGCTAGAAGTGCTTGAAAACATGGCCAGAGGTCGATCCTAGGAATAAGTAGTGCTAGTCCATTGTAGTTATCCTTGGTCACTCGTGCAATCGAGCATCATCTAATTTTATGGAAATTATTGCCTCAAGTTCTTTTCGCTTTTATAGAATAAATTTTTGCGTATAATAAAAGTGTGGATGACAGGATGTTGACCACGTAGAGGCAGGATGCCGAAAAGAAGGGAGCTTTTGCAGGGGCTCCCTTTTTTTATGCCCTCAGATCAACTTTCTTCTTAGCCCTATCATTTAAAATTAATTCAAACGTGCGATGAAATTTTATGAAAATTGAACTCAAAAGCATGACCCAAACTGAATTTGATTCTTTTATGGCGAGGTCAATTCCTGAATACGCGAAAGAAAAACAAATTGCTGAAGGTCTTAGTGCTCAGGCGGCAACAGAGTTGGCCGAGAAGACTTTTTCAGAACTCTTGCCACAAGGCTTAGAAAGCGAAGATCAATATCTCTATTGTTTTACACTTGAGGGCTTGTCTGTGGGTGAGTTGTGGCTAGCTAAGCGAGCGGATGGTTGCTTTATTTATGAGCTGTATTTAAATGAAGAATATCGCGGGAAAGGATTAGGCAAACAACTCATGGCCTTGATTGATAGCGAGGCCGAAAGACTAGGGTTTAAGATGATTCGTTTGCACGTGTTTGGGCATAACAAAATAGCCACAAAATTGTATCAATCCTGTGGCTATGAAATTACAAATCTGAATATGGCGAAAAAATTATAGCTCTTTTGCAGCTGGAAAATACTCGTCCTTTTCACCAATCTTATGATTGACCGGGAAAGGAATATTAAACTCATCAATATTATAAATACTCTCTGGAAGATTAAGTGATTTTCTTAATCTATCCATGGTCTCTGGCACAAATGGAGAGAGCATAATAATGACATTTTTCAAAATATAAAAACATGAGTAGATGGCGTCAGTTCGTTCTTTTTCGTCGTGACGATCATCGTGAGGTTTATATTGGTTAAACAAGCCGTTAATAATACGGGCATAGTTTTCAATCATAAACAGCAGCTTTGAGTACTCGGCTTTTTCCATCGACTTCACATAGAGTTGAACCATCTTAAAGGTTTCTTTCTCCACTTTAGGTAGGATTGTTCCTGCTGGGACAACGCCACCAAACTTGGAGTGAATGGCCGAAATCGGCTTTTCGAAGGACGCATTCATAGGGCCGGCCAAGAATTCGTTGCGCTGTTTAAAAGTTTCAAAATCAAAATTTGAAGACTTTTCAGTTAGACTTAAAAGCGCCAAGAAATATCTGACTTGATCTGGAGAGTAGCCCATCTCATCGACAAGTTGATCGCCAGTATAGAAGTTACCCTTAGACTTACTCATTTTTTGTCCATCAATTTGCAGATGGAAACAGCTGAAAATATCAGTCATTTGTAGTTCGTTCACACCTGGCAATGTTGTTGGGTCGTCTTTTACCCCCAACCACATGGCCCCTTGCATAAGCACATAGAAGAAAACATTATCTTGTCCCAAAAATTGATAAACATTAGCTTCAGGGTCGTGCCAGTAGTCAGTAAAGCTCTGTGGATCGAGCCCTTTTTTCTTAAGCGCTACTTTAGTGAATGAGATTGGTGCAATGAGCGACTCTGGCCACACATAAAGTGACTTACCGGCCATTTGTGGGTCTACATCTGTTGGAACCGGGATTCCCCAGGAGACATCTCTAGTGATTGATCTATGGGCCCAGGCATCATCAAGCGAACACTCAATGGCATTCTTTTCAAACTCGATTTTAGCTGCATTCAAGTCGTCGAGATTATCGAATTGGATGACAATTTTTTTACCAGGAGCGTAGCGACTCTTATGCTTAGGGAGTGAATCTTTTAAAGATTTAAACTTGTCCTCATGGACATTGCTGAAAATCATGGCCGGAGCGACTGTATTAGTAACTTCATTTAATACATTTTTGCGCCATGTACGCTGTTTTCCGTCGATCCACTCTTTAAGCACATCGCTGACTTTCCACATATCCAGCCACCAATGTTCTGTCTCTTTGAGAACTGGGGTGGAATCACTGAGAGCGCTTTTAGGATCTTTTAGCTCTTTTGGCTCATAGGTTGTTCCGCAAACATCGCACTCGTCACTGTAGGCTTTCGTATTGTCACATTCAGTATTGGGGCACGTGCCGTGGACATAACGATCGGGGAGAAACAAATTCATCGCAGGATCAAACCACTGTTCGCTTGTTTTCTTTTCCAGCATTTTATTTTGATAAAGTTTTCTCAAGAAATCTTGGCAATACTGTTTATGGGCCTCAAAGTTTTCTTCTCTGGAAGTCCCTGTATAAACATCTAAACCGATGGAAAACTTGTCCATGGTCTTAGTTTGCTTGGCGTGAATTTCGTCGATAAACTCTCGTGTTGTCTTGCCTAGGACTTTTGCAGCAACTTCAGAAGTCGAGCCATGATCATCTGTTCCGCAAACAAACACCACATTATCTTTACCAATGAGCATGCGCATCCAGCGGGCATAGATATCTGCTGGCACGTGAGCGCCGGCCAGATGACCAATATGCAAAGGCCCATTAGCGTAGGGCATGCCGGCCGTAACAACAGCTTTCTTTGGACGTTTAAGTCTGGCTAGAACAGTTGGAATATCTTGTTTTGGTTTGTGCTTGTTTTGTTCGCTCATATTGGCTTTCTCTAATGAGGAGTAAAGCCAAACAATAATGTAATTTTAATACGTTAGCAAGGTTTTGGGCTATTTAAGAAGGCAGACTTTTGAAGTCTTTTTAGGTGATTTCAACACGATAGAGTAAGCTTTCGAGTTTTGACATTCAAGTACGGCACTGGCCGGAGGTTTCGGATATTCATCATCTGCTCCAAGCAGAACTCGCATCGAGGGCTTAGAGAATGTGCAGAAATTATTAAGCTCTTCAGGCTTATCCATCACCGGCATACTGGTAAAGCGATCATCATTTTCACCGGCCGGACAGGTTCTAACGATATAACAATTCTCTGAAATGCCGCCTTCCATTTTTTTACAACCATTTCTTAGGTAGATCAGCTCAACGGCGTGTGTTCCTTCTTTGTCTTTCCATTCAAGCGTGCATGTTCGCGAAGCTACGATGCCAGGGGATTCGTCACTGCTATAAGTCTTTGAGCAAGGCGAGGCTAAGAGCGCGCTTGAGGCGAATAGGAATATAAAAGTGAGAATAATTTTATTCATCTGTATCCTATTTTAGGTGAGCAGTGTCTAAGAATGAAAGCCTACTAATAGACTCACAACGATTGGATGAGCCACGTGTCGATTGGTTACTAGACCAATAACATACTTTGTCTATGGTTTCTGAGGAGTTTGCACCGACTTCGCTGCCGCTAGCACTTTCGTAATGACTAAAAATGACGGAGTGACCAGTGTTACCATTGGCGGCATTTCTTTGTAATAATACCGGGTCGCCTTTTCTTGGAAATTGTTCACCAAAACTATCTTTCAGTATTTGTGCCGCACCAGATCTGGAGATATTAATTCGTCTTGATTCACCCAAATCGAAATTACTGGCAAGCCACCTGGGACCACGCTGCCCGAAAGTTAAGTACGTTGCAGGAAATGGACTTCTACAAGTAAAATTACTTTTTAACTCGGCCCAGTTCTCACGTGTCTTTAGAATTTTGATAATTCCAATATAGCTTGCAGTAGTACAGTTTGAGACATGACATCCTACTGGACGATCGTTGGCGGCATCATCCATGGCCTGGCAAATAGCATTGACTTCAGCTTGAGAAAACCTTGAGAGCTTGTAGCCGCATTGAGGTGGTGGTTCATTGGTTAAAGATAAGAAGTATTCATCTAAGTCTTCAAATGATGGATTCTCTGGCAGCTTTTGTTCCAGTTCATCTTTAGCTTCTTCTGATTCTTGCACTCGAGCCAGGTAGTCTTCACTCAGCTCGCCTTCAAGTGGATACAGTCTTGGTTTTGGAGTAGGGGTTGGCTTGGGCGTCGCCGCCACTTCAGGCTTGTCTTCTTTGTCATCAGCCTCAAGGGGAATATTGCAATTTGGTGGCTTAGGTGGATTCATCAAAAGGTTTACGTTTGTTGGATAACCTTGGGCAATAATAAGATTAAGTTCAGGTACTGATAATGGACCCGATTGTTGTGCAAAACTTATTTGAGCAATAAGCAATGTACTAAGGAACATAATTATAAAATTCGCTGTTCTTCCCATATAGGAAGTATAATTGATGACTTGAATTAAGCTTAACCACTGCAATTTTAACCTAGTGAACTCATGTGATATTGGTGATTTAGCACACTTTATCGTTGGGAAATAGCCGCCTCATATACTTGGCGATTTGAAAGAATATTGTCGGCCGTCTAGAAAGTGATCAAATTAGCCGGTTTTGAGCGCTATTTTTTGGCCCAATGCTTGCTTATTAATAGGCATGAAATATCTAATCTTAATATGTGCACTCTTTTCTATTTCTCAAGCTTGGGCGAGGTCTGACTCTTTAGCAGACGGAATGAAACCCAAGAAATACAAAAAACGCGACAAACCAATTCTTAATGTTGCCCTTGTCTATTACGGCAGCTATTGGGATGAGCGCGATATGCAACGAATTGCACCTTTGCTTAAGGAGCGATATGAAGCTGCTACAAAGGGAGTTATTAAATTAAATATCGCCCACACTGGCGCCCTTCCGTACAGACATCAAATTGACTCATATCCAGAATATACCCAAGACAACATCACTGATAAGTCACGACTTCAACGTCTTTGGTATTACGACAATGTTGGCGGTAAAATTATTAATGAAGTCTATGAAGAATTTGAAAAATCTGAAATTGGAAAACACTATAGCGAGCTTGATGCCCTGTTAGTTGTTTCAGGTGCTCAGTACGACGCATTGGGATTTGCTTCGGGGCGTGTTGCTATAACCGAGCAGCCACGAGAAATCGCATGGGGTTTGCCCGACACAGGTCGAACTGAGATTGTAACCGATGAAAATTTAGTTGATGAGTTGGTCCATGAGTTAGGGCACACAATGTTTCTAGGCCACACTTCAACCCAATGCATGCGTCCAGAGCTAACCCTGCAAGAACGCCGTGAATGTTGTGAGAATTCTCCCAACGGTCAGGATGTTATGAGTTATTGCCGTGACCGCAGAAAGGTCGACGCCAATTTCTTCTACGGTTTTGAAAAATGTAATATGACAATGATTCAAGAGTTGATCGTTCCGGCCATGCTTAAAGGCAAGAATTGGAATGTATCAGGGCGCCTGAACTGCCTGTAATTCGTCGAAGTCGTATAGGGCGTAGCCGTCAGTATTTAGGTTAAAGGCGTACAACATTTTGTGAGTATAGACCTCTTCAATAATCAATGGGTCACCAAATGAGCTGGTGATCCTTTCTCCCTGGCAAAAATTCTCAAAACAAACAACTTGCTTGCCTAGTTCATCTATAGGGAAGGAGAAGGTGTAACCGTTATGGTGTAACCAGACAGCAGCTGATCTCTGTGAATGGTTAAAATCAACTACGGTGCCCTTCCAGCCATAAATATCTCTTACGACATCATCACTACATAAATGTTCATAGCAATTGGCAAAGACTAGAGATGAGTTACATAGAAAAATAAATATTAAGGATTTAATCATTTTATTTCCGTTTGAGTTTTCATAAATGCTATAAATCTTGCTCACTCGTGTCAAAGTGGGAGAGTTCTATTGCTGTTTGCCCTAGAAATAGCTAGATTACTACCTGCAGCAAACTCAAAGAAGGGCATTTATGAAAATCGGTATTCTCTCTCGTGGACCAAAACTTTATTCAACGATGCGACTGGTTGAAGAAGCCAAAGCGGCTGGACACGAAGTTGAAATTATTGATCCAACTAAATGTTATATGAATATTGCTTCTGGTAAGCCGATTGTTCACTATAAGAAAAAAACCTTAGACTATTTTGATGCCGTCATTCCGCGTATTGGTGCTTCTATCACTTTCTACGGTACAGCAGTACTTAGACAGTTTGAGATGGGCGGAGCGTTTGCAGTTAATGAGTCAGTCGCCATTTCTCGCTCACGTGACAAACTAAGATCTCTTCAAATCATGTCCAAGCATGGTCTTGGTATGCCTATTACGGGTTTTGCCCACTCAACACGTATGACCGGAAGTCTTATCAAAATGGTTGGTGGTGCTCCATGTATTATTAAAATGCTCGAAGGTACTCAAGGTAAAGGTGTTGTGCTGGCCGAGAGTAATAAAGCCGCCGAAGGCGTGATTGACCTGCTTCGTGGACTCAATGCCCATTTTCTTGTTCAAGAGTTTATTAAGGAAGCAGGCGGTGCTGATATTCGCTGTTTCGTTGTTGGAGATAAAGTGATCGCTTCTATGATGAGACAAGGTGCTGAGGGCGAATATCGCTCTAACTTACACCTTGGTGGCTCGGCCAAAAAAGTCTCCATTACTCCCGCCGAACGTGCCGCGGCCATGAAGGCGGCCAAAGTAATGGGGCTTAACGTTGCAGGTGTTGATATCTTGCGATCAAAACGCGGTCCTCTGATTATGGAAGTTAATTCATCTCCGGGTCTAGAAGGCATCGAAAAATATACTGATAAAAATGTTGCGAGCTCTATTATTAAATTTATCGAAAAAGCTGTCGCTGACAAAAAGACCAATAAAACAAAAGGTAAAGGTTAGTGGCCGTCAAATTAACTATAGGTGGCGAAAAGATTGCGCTAGGGGAACGAAAAAAAGTTTTCTTACGTGTTGCTGCTCTTTATGACTACACTGATATAAATATTCCGATTGAAGTTATTCGTGGCAAAGTCGATGGCCCAACACTCTTTATCTCAGCTGCGCTTCATGGCGATGAAATTAATGGCGTTGAAATTGCCAAGCGAGTTCTTAAAAGAGTCAAAGGCGACAAGTTAAAGGGAACTCTGATCATCATCCCTATTGTTAACGTCTTCGGCTTTAATAATCTCTCTCGCTACCTTCCTGATCGAAGAGATTTAAACCGCTCGTTTCCCGGTTCAAAAAATGGATCTTTGGCCGCAAGGCTCGCCTCTATTTTCATGAAAGAAATCGTAGTGAAATGCACTCATGGTATTGACCTTCATACCGGTGCGGTTCACCGTGCCAATCTCCCACAGATCCGCGCTTGTCTAGATGATCCTGAAACTAAAATCTTAGCAAAGTCTTTTGGCGTACCTGTTCTTATTAACTCTAGTCTTAGGGATGGCTCACTTAGAGAAGCGGCCAGACGAAAAGGCATTCCTATGCTGCTGTTTGAAGGTGGAGAGGCGCTTCGCTTTGAAGAAGATGTCATTAAATCTGGGGTGAAAGGCTGTATGTCGGTTATTCGCAGTCTCGGAATGCTACCAAAGCTCAAAGCTCAATCGGATAAGCCAGCTAAAAAAGTATTTATAGCCAATGATAGTAGTTGGGTTCGAGCTCCTCATAGTGGAGCCTTCGTGGCAACAAAGAAGCTTGGTGCTCATGTCACCAAAGGCGACGTATTAGCGAAGATATCCGACCCATTTGGTTCTGAAGAGTATAATGTCTTGGCCGAGACCAGTGGAATCATTATCGGATTAACTCGCATTCCGCTGGTTAACTGTGGCGATGCTATGTTTCATATTGCGACCTTCTCCAATGTAAAGCATGTTAAAAGCGCTATTGAGCTCTATGATGAGGGAATGCTGCTCTAGGTATTCATACGCTTCAACAGTCTATAGGCAAAAATCGTCGGCTTAAATTAAACTAATACATAGCTGTGATGTAATCATCCTTAGCAATAGGTTGAGGATGATTACGAAAAAAGAGCTCTTGCAATTAATAGAAAAGTCGAAGCTTACTAGACAAGACTTTTCAAAGCGTCTCATGCGTTCGCCTGGTTTTATTAATGTATACCTTTGTCGCCATTTTGATGTAGCGAACGAATGATTTTAAAGGCCAAGAAAGCAAAAGTAGAGATGGAGCTAAAAATAAAAAAGTATAAGATGGAGAAAGAGAAAATGAAGGGAAAGAGGGAACAGACGGAAGAGGATGAACAATGAGCATGAATAAGCTTATTCTCTTTATAACTTTAACAATTGTTTCAAATAATTGTTTCGCCTTTGAGAAATATTTCAAAGGATTTATTATTTATATAGGAAGTGAAGATCTGCATCGACTTACTCAAGAAGGTCGTCCGCATACGCTATTTAGCGGAGATCAAATAATTAAGAAGATCTGCCCCTCTGATAAGAAAGAATGTTCTATAAAGCCTGATGAATTTTATTATTTTACAGAGCTGCTTGATAAAAGCTGTCTTGTCGAAGATGAGAAGTGCATCATTTCTGGATACATCGTGGCCGAACTTCGAAAGGATGTCTTATTAAAGAAAATGTCACTTGATGGCTACGATAATGATACACGCGGGCTGGCAAGTGTCGGGTATATCTGGGGAAGAATTTATAATAAAGAAGGAAGTTTTATTGAGATAACAGAGCCTACTAAACTTGCGGGCAACATATTGGGCCCTGTGAGTTTTGTGGAGCTCTATGCAGAAAAAGGGGCATATAAAGGCAGAGTTTATGATCCCCAAAAAAGGAATTCTTTTAACAACTTAAATAAGCCAAACTTTTTAAAGCTCTCAAACCCATTTGAGAATGATTCACTCGAAATGTGGTTTAATGCATCTTGGACAACATGGCCTTACAATACCGTTCATCATGTTGATAAAGGCACTTTTATTTTAAAAAAGAATTTTGACTGTTCTAAGATTAAGTTGAACGCTAAGAATTATAAATACTTCAAATCGGGAAGACCCGATGAAGTTGATTTGAATAACTTCTCTAAAGATTGTCACGACAGAACTTTTAAAATAATTAAAGCAGAAGAAGGACTTCTTTATGCTGTGATTAAATCAAGTGTTTTCGATGAAGGATATGACCCCGAGGCTAATAATTATTTTCCTAAGAAAACAGAGGATTACACTCGTCTAAAAATTAAATTAAACGAATACAGAAAACTTCCCAATGTCATGGCAATATTTAACGAAAAGGAACTCTTTCCTGACTCAAATAATCCCAGAGAGAATATTGAATACCTACAGCTTCAAGAAGAAGAGAATTATTCTGCTGAACATATTGAGTGGAAAAAGAAGCAGGTCAAGGACTTCACGTTTTTAGGTGGTTATTTACCAATAAAAGACGTAGATCAAAGCTCTATTAAGAAGTAAGTACTCTTTTTTAGGATTTTTTTAATGCTAAATACGACTTACTTGGATCGATGATAAAGCGTCCTTTCATGGCTTGACGACCAAATAACATTTGAAAGCCCATGAGTGAACGATCGGTTAAGGTTATTTGAATAGTCCATTTCTCATCAAATAAAACAGCGGTCGTTTCAATCACTGGACGTCGTTCCAACTGGCCATTGGAAGAGCGAATCTTTCGAAATTCTAAAATTTCGTGATTAATTTTCTTAAGTTTTAACCCGTCTGACACTTCGTGAACAATTTTGCATTTTACAAACTGCTTGGTGCCTTTGGTGTAGATTTCGATATCTTCCGCATGAAGAGAGGAAGTTGCAGCACCTGAATCTGTTTTGGCTTTTAACGACTTTATTCCAAGATCAGGCAGTGAGATATGTTCTTTCCAGCCAATGGTTTTTTTTATTTTCTTGGTTTTCATCGGTCTATCCTAAAATTTGCGTCAATATTTTATTTAAGCCATTAGCGAAGCTTTGTCGATCGTTTGCTCCGTAGGGAGCAGGTCCACCTGTATTCATTCCACTGTCACGCAGTTCGCTCATGAAGTCTCGCATACTAAGGCGCTCTGAAATATTGTCTTCTGTGTAGACTTCACCCCGAGGGTTAATCGCAATCGCTGACTTCTCAATCACTTTAGCGGCCAGTGGAATATCTGCCGTGATGACGAGATCTTGTTCAGACACGTGATCGACAATATATTGATCGGCCACATCAGCACCCTGATCGACATGAACAAAGCTAATCAGCGGCGTTATTGGAATGGGGATATAGGCGTTTGCAACTAAGCACACATTGATGCTTAACCTAGCGGCAGATTTAAAAACGAGTTCTTTGGCGTCTTTGGGACATGCGTCAGCGTCGATCCAAATTTTGAAATTGTCCATCCCATTAGTTTAGCACAAAAGATGGTTTTTATAATATTTCGTAGAAAAAATATGTCATACCAATGGCGTGGGACCAATTGGTGGACTTAACAAATAAGGGGGAATCCTTATTAGAACTTCTGGAGGCATCGTGAAAAATACTTCCTGTAAATAATGAAAGGTTTTTATTACTGTAGACCACGGCTAAGGAGTAGTTCGTTACAACCTGGCCTGCGCTTGATTGATAACTGGCTCTATTGGCCGTGACAAAACGATCCTGCACATCATAGAGATAAGATGTGTACTCTTTGCTGGCCCACATGCTTGAGAGTCCACCGACCAAAGTAAAGTGCCTATTCAAGTCATAGAAGCCATAAAGTAAGGGATTGAAAACTTGCCCCCTCGCCTTGGTGTATTTGAGGTCGCTAGAGATAGCCTGACGAACCGGAATATTGAGTGAAAGTTTAAAACCTTTGGCATTTCTCTTATTAAAAAAATGAAAAATAAGTCCCGGCCCAAGCTCTACAATGGTGTCGAGCTTAGGCATGCCCTGCCTGATCTTGCTGTCTTTTGTCGATACTGGTAGTGATCCACCGATGCTCAGGTTAAGCTCCATCATATCAGTGTAAAAAAATCTAGCTCTAGCACCACCATCTTCATCGACGCGGTATTTGTCACCTCGGTAAATGACTGTGGGGAAGGGAACTAAAAGCGCATTAGATTGATCAGATCCTGGATAGTGAGGAACGCTTGCATAGACAGCACCTGCACCTGCTTCAAATAGTGACTCTCTTTTTGAAGATGAAGAAGTTGTTTGCGCGAAACTTTGGGCGCAAAACAGAGCGAAGATAAATAAGACTAGTTTTATATGCATTTATAGCCACTTGCGATCAGTAATATCTATCATACATAGCCTTTCTCCCCTTGATCGAAAAGGCTTTAAATGTACTGACTAAGTCATAAGGAGATACTTATGACGAAAATGATCATGGCCGCTATGGCACTTTTTCTTACAACTTCGGCCTTTGCTGATGATTTTATCTGCACGATGAAAGTGGGTCAGTTTTTAACTGAGACTGAATACGCACCTTACCGAGGACGTGAAGTTAATATTGTAATGGGTGAGTACTCGTGTAACGGTGTCATCGATAATAATATTATTATGACGACAACCTTGGTTTCTAATACCAATGGTGACACAAAGTCAGTATCAGATAGAGCTTCTAGTAAAGTGACAATGACGACTCTTGATATTTGGGGTGATGGTCAGGAAAGACTTGAATGCGAGTGTGGGCTTAATTAAGGTATTTTTGCCACTCTACTAAGTTTTTTGGCATGGGAGCTTTTAGAGTTAGCTCTATCAGTTCCCGCTTGTCGCCAATATGCTTTGTGATGATATCAATCTCTTCTGGTGATAGATAATTCTCTCTTTTGATCCGAAGTTCATTTGGGCTCAAAAGATTATATTGCCATCTCTTGTAGCGAATCATTCCGAGACCATAGCCTTTAAGCAGGGTCTTTAAGTCGGTTCGTCTTTCATATAAGTAGCGATGCTTCTTGAAAAGAAGTCGGATACCAATGGGGATAATTCCAGTCACAAATTTCTTTTCTACGTAATCTGTCGTGTGTTCTAGCTCGTGAGCTAAAACCGCTTCTAGTGCTAGCATTGGGATATCAAGTGCGAATATTTTAGGATTAATACCAACTCTGTAATGATCTTTGCCAATTAGACGGGAGGCTTTGAAGTTACTAATCATGAAGTAATCATCCGAGCTTATCGGAAAAAACTCAATGTTGATTTTGTCCGCTCGGAGCTGATGATGAGTTCTTTTAATAATTCGTTTTACAATATTTGAAACAATTCCTTCTTGTTCTAATGTTAGTACACGCTTTGGAATATCTCGTTCAGTTTTTAAGTGATAAAACTGGAGTTGCTGCTCCATCGCGAGAAAGAATGCAATCTTATGGGAACATCCTCCGTATTGTTTTTTATACTCAGGAGTGGACATTAAACTAATGAGTCGTTTATTGATGCCAAGTGATTTACTAACATAATGTTTATATAATGCTTTTCCACAAGTCGGGAGATCAGGCAGTTCTAGACTATCAACTATTGAGACAGGAATTTGTGTTGGTAACTTAGCAACCTGAGCGGGACGAAGAGCGGAGCTGATGATATTAAGCTCTTGCTGGACAACTTTAGGCGAATGCTTCAGTTCAAGTAGGCCCGCCTGGGCCGTGATTGAAAAGGCGAGAATAAGAAAGCAGTAGAAAGTAGTCATGGCCATAAAAGAGCAAGAATAAGGCCAGTGCACTAACGAAATAACAATAGCTTAGAGCTAGGATACTGTCGTCTATCTAGACACTAACTTAGCCTGCACTCACCAGGGTATCGAATCCTGTGCCGTTAGGCTTAAAGACTCCGCGTTCAGTGACGACGATATCGACGACAGCTACACCAGTGAGAGGCAAGCTGCATTTATCAACGAGCTTAACGTTTCCTTCTTTATCGGCGTGAGACATCATGATGATGACTTGCTTGGCGCCATTTACTAAGTCCATAGCACCGCCCATACCTGTAACTTTCTTGCCAGGCACCATCCAATTGGCAAGGTTTCCTTTGGCATCGACTTCCATTCCACCTAGAACGCAAAAGTCGATATGACCGCCGCGAATCATGCCAAAGCTTAGGGCGCTATCAAAGAAAGAGGCTCCCGGCTTAATACTAATAGTCTCTTTGCCAGCATTAATTAGAGTAGGTGAGACTTCATCTTTAGCGGGACGGCCCTTAACGCCTAGGACACCATTTTCAGAGTGAATCATGATGTCCATCTCTGGTGTAATCCTAGAGGCTACTATGGTGGGCATGCCGATGCCCAAGTTGACGCTTGATCCGGGAGTAAAAAGTTTGACCACTTGATCGGCCATTTGTTCCTTAGACCAGCTCATGCGTCTTCTCCATCAATTTTTAAAAACTCAATATCGTTTTTATAATTTTTGCCTTGGAATATATGCTGTACAAATAAACCCGGTACATGCACATCTTCGGCCGGGATGTCTCCAAGCTCGACCAGTTCCTCGACTTCAGCAATTGTAACTTTTGCCGCCATGGCCATGAGTGGCGAGAAGTTTTTGGCGGTTTCTTTAAACCAAAGATTACCGTATTTATCGCCTTTTTGTGCTTTAATAATGGCGTAGTCAGCGTGAAGAGGAAGTTCCAAAATACATGGCTTATCAAAGTTTTTAACTTCTTTGCCCTCAGCGATCAATGTTCCATAGCCTGTTGGAGTATAGAAACCGCGAATCCCCATACCGGCAGCGCGAATGCGCTCTGAAAAAGTTCCTTGTGGAACTAGTTCAACTTCAATTTCATTATTCATCATCTGTTTTTCAAGGTCGGGGTTACCACCAACATAAGAGCAATAAGCTTTTTTAATTTTCTTTTGTACGAGAATCTTAACTAAGCCGCGTCCCGAGTTTCCAATATTATTAGAAATGACCGTTAGATCTTTAACTGGCAGTTGCTCCAATGCATCGATACAGTTTTCGGCAATACCACACAAACCAAAGCCACCACTCATAAGAGTCATGCCGCTTTTAAAGCCACTTAAGGCTTCATTGGCATCTTTACATACTTTTTTCACAGATCACCTTTATAAGTTTATCTAGGCCATCGCTTAGTTCGGATGGTTGCATCGTCATAGCGGGAGAAAGAATTGCGTCACCCTCGTGGTTATAAACAAATAGGCCGACCTTTTGATATTCTTCAAAAGTGATCTTGCCTTTGTGTTCAATAATTCCCAGTAAACCGAGTTTTCTAATCGCCTTGATGTTTTGATGATTCTCAATCTGATTGAGTTTTTGATTAAAGATCTCAATATTTTCTTTGAGTCGCACATGAAAGGCTGGGTCTTCGATAAGCTTAAAAACGCCACTGAGTGCTGCAAGACCTAGGGGATGGCCGTAGTTAGTCAGGCCACAGGCGAGGATATTGTCTTCAAAGTGTTTGGCAATCCACGGCGCAGTCCAAACCGCGCCAAAGGGAGCAAAACCGCCGGTGATCGCCTTGGCCATACAAACGGCATCGGGCTTTACCGGGTAATGGTGAAAACCCATGGCCTTGCCGGTTCTATAAAAACCCGTTACGACTTCATCGACAATTAGCTTTATATCGAATTCATCACAAAGATCTTGGATTCCTTGCCACCAGGAGTTAGGTAGCACCCATACACCATTACCACCCGTCACGGTCTCAATAATAAAGGCCGCAATATTTTCTGGCCCATGCTGACTGATGATATCTCTTGTTTTTGTGAGATCTGGATCGTCGCTTGGTTCAGGGATTCGGATGGTGTCACTGCCATTGGGGAAAAATGGATCATGTCTCCAGTCCCCGGTAGCCGCTAGAGCTCCCATGGTCGCACCATGATAGGAACGTTTTCTAGCTAAAATTTTATTCTTACCTGTAGCAAGCTTAATCATCTTGAGGGCATTTTCAACTGATTCTGCACCAGAGACTGTCCAAAAAATTTTGCCTTCTAGACCAATCAGATTGCTAAGCTTTTGTGCCATTTCATCTTTAAGCTGAAACTGCGCTCGTGGAGAGCAAAGGCTAATTGAGTTTTCAATCTGCTCTTTGATGGCATTGAGTATGGTGGGATTATGTAGACCAAAGCCAGCTTGAAAACTAATCCCAGATAGGTCGAGGAGTTCCTGCCCGTCTTCAAGAATCATTGTGCAATCTCGATTTGCTACCACTGGTAATGTTGTAGCTCCTCGTTGTTTTGACCAAGAAATATAATAGGGTAGGTTCATCTTAATTAATTCAGGATTTCAATATGAAATGACCTGCCTCCAGATGATAGTCAACGGACTTATAATTTCTGTCCTCTTCTGGGCAGCCACGCCAAAAACGACCACGACCTGCTGTGAGGTCTGCGATACCTCCGCCGCATGTAAATGATGGGTCTTGTGCTCCGGATTCAAAATGAGAACACAAGGCTTTTGGATACCCGTCATGAGAGGTTAGGAGTGAAAACATATCTTCAAGGTCACGAACTTTTGGAACTAGTTTTTCAAGCAGCTTCCATCTGATGTGAGTTGTTGATGAGCTGCTAGTAGCATCTTCGTGTTCTTGAACTTTTGGCCCAAGACAATGATTGGTATGGAAAGCATGGCCTTCGCTTCCAGGAGATACATTTCCCACACGCTCGGAGAGTTTAGGTGTTACTTCCCAGTGTTCACCTTGCGCTTCATCGGACACGATATAGTTATGGCCAGAAGTAACGGGTGCATCTTCAAGATATTTTCTGGCGTTAGTTACTGACTTTTCTTTCAAGAGTCTTCGAACATATAAAGGCCAGATGATACCAGCTCGAGCATTCGTGGTATTTATATTGTTAACACCAACTAATAAGTTATGAGAGTTTACGCCCATTAAGCCAAGACAACCCACAAGTGAAAGGCTCAGCATCTCTGGCGCGGTATCTGTGGCAGGAGAATGGATTAGACATAAATAGTCCTTAGCCGTTTTATGCATATCCCATGTTTGTCCCGAGAGAGTGTGAGACTTATTTTGAACATGGACAGTGGAACAACCTTCTTCAGGAAGCTGTAGATCTCTAAAATCGGTATAGTTGTTAAGGATAACTAGATCGAGCTGAGTCAGGTTGCTTCCTTCAACAATCCCTTGAAGCTCTTCCATAAGTGCTGGGGCGTAGGCAAAGCTGGCATCCCACTGAGCCTGAGCGAGCTCTTCAAGCTTAGAAGCAAGTCTTGGATTCTTAGCAAGCATGAGTTCTCGTCTAATTAGGGCCAACTCTTTGATCCCATCTCTAAACATCTCGCCATGCATTCGACCCCACTCTAATGGGGAAGTGCCAGTGTATTTGATTATTGGAAAACCTTGATCAGTACTCATGCGTTTTCCTCCCAAGCCCATTCCTTAACAAATTCAGCCATTGCATCAAAACTAGCGCAAAGAATGTGGCGATCGCCTTCTTCTTTGAAGAGTCTTCTTAGTGAATAAGGAAGTGTGCCGGTGATCCAACCTCTTGGGCCAGAAAGACCGAATTGAAGCCCAATATGATTATCAAGCATCTTTTTAAGTTTAGACTCAAAGTCTCTAGCTAGTTTTATGTAATCATCATGCTGAGTAATCATTCGCTCCATACCTCTAACATAAGAAGCAAAAGAGAATTCATCCCCGTCCCAAGTCGAAATCATCATGAGTGGCTTATCAACAAATTTCTCGCGACGAACAAAGGCCATTCCGGCTTGTCCACCCAAGAAAACCATACTGGCATCAGGTGTGATGGCTGCATCATTACTGGCAAAATAATTCTTACTATTGAAACGGAAAGCTTGGGCGCCGGTTTCGTTGAAGACTAAATTAATGCCTTTTTCTTTGGTCAATCTTCTTAGTTCGATGAGGAATTTGTAGGGAACCGGTTCCATCGTCTTTTGTGGCAATGGTTCAATCCAGATCGCGAGATACTTGTTCTTGTTTGTGAGCTCTTCGATTTGCTCTAAAATTTGCTCGTGATTAGCGGCAACAGGAGTGTCTAGGTGATCAACTTTAAAGTATGGATCATTGTGATCGCTGAGTGATCTTGAAAGGAAGGAACCTTTTCCAAACGAATGAAGCTTAAATGTAAGCATGCGATTGGTGTATTTGTCAGAAACATACCACAGACTCTTGGCAACTTTATCAACTGCTTCTGATTGACCTGAACAGCTATAGCCGTGACGCAGTTCTTTAGGCATCTGATTCGAAATTTTCTCTACATTGGTCAAGAAGTCATGGGAGACGAAATTGGAAAGACAAATTTTATTATTAACTGTAATCAAGGACTTTCTCATCCACTCTTTATCCAGGGTTGAGTGACCAATATGAGAGTCAATGGCGCTATGGAGTGATAAAGGTGGCTTTGTCCACTTTAGTGGGCAGGTATAATAGACGACATCTCTATAGCGTTCAAAATCGGGATAATCTTCTTTTAAATAATTGAGCTCGTAGCCACCGAGAGAGAGATTGATTGAAAGCATACTTGCGGCCATGCGATCTCTGTTTCTTCCCTGAATACGGTTAAAGTCTTTGGCGCTAGCCCATGCCGTTAATGCGTACTTTAAAAATCTACCTAGTCCGCCACCTTGGTAGTCGTTTGCGACAGTTGTATCAATGACGTAGATAGACTTTTCATCTTCAAAGAAAGGATCAATGCGAAGGCCACGGTCTAGGGGATGGCGCTTTAGTGGTGAAGCAAAAACTATAGCAATCAGTTCACCATCACTCTCAACCGCAAGTGCTAAGCCAAATGGATCGTTTGCGACTTTTTCAAACTTTTCTATATCAGTTTGTCTGGCTGGCTCGTAAGTATCTTGTTGAAGTTTTTCTATTCTGGCGCGGTAATGGGAAAAATTGGACTCATCAACTGAAACTAAATCGTGAGTAGTAGCCTCTTTGAAGAGCTTGCATGTTTTTTCCCAAGCCGCATTGGAGTCTGCTGAGATGCCATTATAATTGTCGAGTTTCAAGTCTAGTAGTAGGCGGTGCCAATCGTATAAATTGCTCGTACCGCGCTCTTTGGTATCTACACTGTTTGGGCAAGGAGCTTCTTTGCCATTAAATATTTTATCGCAAAGTACATCCATTTCATTAAAAAGAAAGTCCATGTCGTCGGAAGAAAAAGCTGTGTTAAGCCTGAAACGTAAGGTGCGATCACCGGCTGGATAGTAGAGCAAGCCGTGTTTGAAGCGCTCGGCAATAAACTTAGTACATAGCTCAGCGCTCGGCGTTTCAACAGCAAAGGCGAGACCCATGACTCTCGGTCTCGTCAAATGATTAGGATATTTCTCGATAAGAGCATTCAGTCGCTTTCTAGTGTCTTCCTCGATACTTAAGATACGGTCCTGCATTTGATCCAAGGCCATTCCATGTAAGTAACCACGAATGACACTGGCCACTTGAAATTGATCGGGGACTTTGTCCATTTTTTTGTGGGACAAAACCATGCCAACTTGAGCTTTCTTGGCGCAAGTTACATAGTCTGGATTTAATTGTGAACCATCCAAATCCTTCATCTTTAGGGCATGGTGCCAGAAAAATTCACGACCTAAATGAAAGCCTGTTTGTACTTCATCATGGACGACTTTTACGTTGAAGCTACGACACATTAAAATCAATGCCGTATGAAAGCGATCAGAACTATAGCGATCGCCACCTTCACATTGCATAGTCTCAGTGATGACGGCAAAAATATTTCCAGTACATAGCTTCGTTCTAACTTCCTTGAGTGCTTCAACTTCAGACTTTAAGACTGGGTCTTTGAGCCATTTAGCAGGAACTGTGAAGTTCTTTTTACTGGCATTGTCCCAAAACTTTCTCCAACCCTCAGGGATCGGTTGATGAATTTCGTCACCTGGTAGCTCTGGAAACGGGCAGTATTCTGTAAGAAACTCTGGCCATTCAAACGGTTCGCGTTTTGACTTATTCCAGGTCGACGACAGTGTAACCATCATGCGTCCATGGAACGATCCTTCAAAGGCGAGTACTTTGTTAGCCCATTTATTGCCGCGCTCTTTGTATGCATAGCCTAGAGCTGTTTCATTTGCCTCTGCTCCCGAGTTAACATAGGTCAAGAATAGATTTTCCCACTTCGTTTTTCTTTTTAGAAATTTAACTAAAGCGCGGTGTACTTGTTTGAACGTTTTGGTATTTGGATTATTGGTCCATGATTCAAGAAAGTGAGCAACTCCCATAAAAACTGATGGGTTAAAACCCAGGCCCAGGGTTGCAATCTGGCTCGCGGCATCCATCATATAATGGGTTTGGCCATCGCTGCCTTCAATCGCCATGTAAGGACCTTCGCTTTTTTCTAGTTCGGTCAAATAGGCTTTCTTTTCTGCAGGTATAAGTTCAGCCTCGTAAAAAGGAGCGAGGCGCTTCGCCGCATGTGCTTCGTCTTGGGCGTTAATTAATGGTAGTTTCATACATTCCTCGCATGGGTGGCGATAAGATATTCTAAAAAAGTTTTATAGTCGTGGCCGTTTTCTTTCATCATCATTGGGAACATTGATATTTTTGTGTGGCCTGGGAAAGTGTTTGGCTCGTTGAGGTAAATTTTCCCGTCATCAGTGTAGAAGAAATCAATGCGGGCTAGGTCTTTTAGCTTTAAGCCTCTAAAAGCCTTCATGGCATACTGTCTGATTTCTTCGCTAACGATTGCCGGTAGATTCTGCGCTTTCGGTAGAGTTTGAGTCTTGCTCGTTTCAGAGTATTTTTCTTCGTAACTATAAAACTTGCTTGGACAGATGATCTCACCTGGAGCGCTACATTCTAGTTTTCCCTGGTACTCGTAGACCGATACTTCAAGTTCGCGTCCCTTGATGGTTCTTTCTAACAAAACGTAGGGTGAAAAATTGAATGCCTGCTTAATCGTGTCCGAGAGATCGTTAGCATTGGTGACATGATAACAACCGACACTGCTTCCTTGACTTGAAGCTTTGACGAAAAGATCTTTTCCTTCCTCGTTAAAGAACTTGTCTGCTTTTGCTAAACTAGCTTCATCAGCTTCTGCCAAAAAGAGGTAAGGCGTGTTTGGTACTTCTAAAGCATCAAGCCATAATTTTGTTGATACTTTGTTAAAGCAAATACGGCTGGCTTCTGGTGCGGCTCCAAGGTAGGGAAGTCCCATCATCTCAAAGACGCCTTGAATATCGCCGGTTTCACCAGGTGGACCGTGAATACATGGGATAGCATAGTTTAAAAGTACGCTCTTATCAGTCTCTGGCCAAACAAGTTCACCGGCACGGCGAAGTTCACATCGATTACCTTCAAGATCTCTTCTTGTGCCATCTTTGGTGATTTCAACGTAGTGGGGAGTGACCCCTTCGATTTTTTTTAATTGGTCTAGAATAAATTTAGCAGAAATTAATGAAATCTCATGCTCGGTACCACCACCGCCACAAATTAACAGAACGTTTTTGTTATGATCGGGCATAGAGATCCTTCGCTATACCCCAAAGTTTATCGCAGTGCTTTGGGGACTCGCTCCTGGTTTAGTTCGCTAAAGAGAGATTTAAGATCTTGAGTACTCATGTCCTGACTATCTCTAGATCCATAAGCGCGAATTGACACAGAATCTGTCTCAACTTCGCGGTCCCCGATAACGATCATATAGGGAACTTTTGATTTTTGAATTTGGCGAGTTTTATAACCCATAGACTCGTTGCGATTATCAACGCGGATACGAAGTCCTAGATCTCTAAGACTTGCTGCCAATGTTGAAGCGTAAGCTTCATGGGTCTCATTATTAACCGGAACAATGATGGCCTGTTCAGGAGCAATCCAAAATGGGAAAGCAGCGCCGACGTGTTCAATATAAACTCCGATAAAGCGCTCAAGTGATCCAAGCAGTGCACGGTGAATAACAACCGGCCTTTCTTCCTTGCCATCTTGGTTGGTGAAAGTGAGGTCAAAGCGTTCAGGCAATTGGAAGTCCAGTTGAATTGTGCCTAACTGATAATAACGTCCAAGGGCATCAGCGATTTCCACGTCGATCTTTGGACCGTAAAAAGCACCATCGCCTTCTTTTATATGATAGGCGTGTCCCGAAGCATCTAAGGCATCTTTCAGTGCACCTTCAGCAATATCCCATGTGGCATCATCGCCAGACTTATCTTCTGGACGAGTTGAGAGATTAACCTTGATGCCAGTGAATCCAAAGTGCTCGTAGCAGATGAAGAACATGCGCATAAGATCCTGGATCTCTCCTTGGATCTTATCGATTGGAAGGAAAATATGGGCATCATCCTGACAGAAAGTTCTAACTCTGGTTAGGCCGGCAACAGCACCAGCTTTTTCATAGCGGTGAAGTCTGCCAAAGTCGGCATAGCGAAGTGGAAGGTCGCGGTAGCTATACTTGTAGTGCTTAAACATCAGCATATGGCACGGGCAGTTCATCGGTTTAACTGCGTACTCGCGCTCATCAATATTGGAGAAATACATATTCTCTTTGTAGTGAGCGTAGTGACCTGATGTATGCCATAGGTCGGAGTCTAGGATTTGCGGAGTGATAACCTCGTCGTAACCAAACTTGGTATAGAGACGACGCATGAAAGAAACCAACTCATTGTAGAGAAAGGCTCCTTTAGGCATAAAAAATGGCGAAGCAGGGGCAACTTGTTCAAAGTGAAATAACTCGAGCTCTTTCCCAAGCTTTCTGTGGTCGCGTCTTTTTGCTTCATCGAGCATTTTGATATGCTCTTGCAATTCCTCTTTGGTGCTAAAGCAAACGGCATAAACCCGTTGAAGCATCTGATTTTTCTCACTACCACGCCAATAAGCACCAGCGACATGAGTTAGCTTAAAGCTAAAGGGCAGATTATTAGTGTTTTCAACGTGTGGGCCGCGGCAAAGGTCAATGAAGTCCCCTTGAGTGAAGCATGAGATCTCTTCCCCTGCCGGAATATCCTGAATCAGCTCGACTTTGAGTTTTTGGTTTTGATCGGCGAAGAACTTGATTGCTTCGTCTCTGGACATCACCTTGCGCTCGATTGGGAGCTTTTGTTTGATGATTTCCTTCATCTTCTTTTCGATATTTTTGAGGTCAGCTTCGCTTAAGCGATGCTCCATCTCCACATCGTAATAGAATCCGTGATCAATAACCGGGCCTACGCCAAACTCAACATGGTCATCTGGAAAAAGGCGCGTAATTGCCTGGGCCATGAGGTGAGCCATAGAGTGTCTAATAGTGTCAATTTTGTATTCTTGTGATTGTGCCACGTGCAATTACCCGGAAAAGTGCTCTAACTACCTAAAATAGCGACGATTATGTCACACAAACATTATCAGGGGGCTAACTATAAATCAATGAGTTAAAGGTTAAATTTTACACGGTTTCGCGACCCTGTTTTGACCTGTGGTCACGCACCATGATAAGACGGATGCTAAGCCCTCAATACCCTGTTAAGGTATTGAAGCTCGCGCCACCACCTCCGGGGGATTTGAACGTGATAAATGAAGAAATGGCAGGACTACAAAGTACTCAGGCCGCTAACATGAAAGCTAATCACATAGAGAGCTCTTTAGCTTTTCTAGAGCGTAGCGAAGACACTTTGCTCCTCACTGCTGATGCTACTAATCAAGCGGCTCTTGGTCGCTCCTTCTACCAACTAGGAAAGCTTCATTACGATAAAGCTGACCTTATTAGAGCGGAAGAAAATTTCCTTTTATCGCTTAAATGCGGCGAAAGACCTCGCGATATTTTTTCTATGCTTAAGGTTTACGGATTCTTGATTCGTATTGCTTCTGAAAGATTAGAAAATGCTAAAGCAGCTCTTTATATTAAAGAAGCAGAAATTCTTGTTGAAGAGATGACTGCTAATCTTGCTAGCCTTTCAGCGGAGTATTTCTACAACGTTGGTATCGTAAAGAATTATAGTTCAAAATTCGATGAAGCTCGTCAGAACTTTGAGTTGGCCTACAAGCGCTCAAAAGAAGAAAATGAACCTGAGCTATTGGCCAAATGTCTTCTCGCACTTGCGATGAATGCCACCAATCGCCAAGATAATGTAGCTGCTCGTGATTACCTCACTCAGCTCAATCAATTGCTTACAATTATTACAAAAAACTACCTTCTAGGGGCTATGTATCACCACCTAGCAAAAGTAGAATTGGCCGATGAGAATTTTGAGCTAGCGCTTGAGAACCTTGATCGCGCCAACCGTATCCTCAATGAAAAGAAGTGTTGGAACCTTTATGGTTACGTTCTTTTGGCTAAGGGGATGGCTCATAAGTTCTCTGGTAAGTATGAACTTGCTCTTGAGTACTTTGGACTTGCACTAGATACAGTTGATAAGCGCGTCTTTAAGCGCTTAACAGATATGCTTCAAAAAGAAGTTGATGATGTTAACGACTCAAGTGTTGATATCTTCCTCGATCGCGTTAACCGTAAAGTTAAAGAGCGTTCTTTAGGAACAATCGATTTCAAGCACCGTTTTGTTCTTCTGGAAATCCTTTTCTTGTTGGCCAAAAATCCAGGTGTTTATTACGACAAAGAACAGCTTGCTAAGATGATTTGGAAAGATGAGTACAACCCATTGATCCACGACAAGCTGATTTATACGAGTGTTTCACGTCTACGTAAGTTGATTGAGCCTAAAGGCGATAAAAACGATAAGTCTGATAAGCGTAAATATGTAATTCGCGGCAAAGATGGTTACACATTTAACCCTCATGTTAATATTCGTTTCCATAACGAATCACGCGGACAAAATATTGCAGCAATCGGTAACGTTGAACTTAGTTCTCCTGTCTAATTTGTGACTGGGCGAATTGCTCTTCTTTTTCTCTTAATTCTTAGTCAAGCTTTTGCTCAAAAGGTCTTAGTGCGTGATCGCGCACTTTTTCGAGTTGATAAACAAGTCTTTTTCGAAGAAGGTTTCAGTCAATGGGTGAGTGAGTGGCAAGAACTTCAGTGCGTCTCTCGAAGGTCGATGGTATTTCGTGCCCTTGATGTTGAACCAAGTCTTTTCAAAGATATTCCAGATTATTTCAAAGCTTCGGAATCAAGGTCTCTAACGCCTACTGAAAAAGCTAGTGTTGAAAAAGTTGTGAAGCTAGTTAAGTTCATGCTGTTTGTTCAAACTCAAGATAGTTCTACTAATAAAACCAGTTTACCTGCAGCATTTTCTTGTGTGAAAAATACAAAATCTCCCAATATTGATGCCATTTTAAAATCTGAGCTATTTCTTCGCGGAAAATTTAAATCAGATGATCAAAAGCGAATGCGTGATGATATTTCCCGCGCAAAAACCTTTATTGACTCAGTCTCTCGCGCCACAGCTCACGAGATCTATCTGTGACTCCAAACTTCTCGTCATGGCAAAACCTAGCAGTCTCAAGTGACCAGACTCCAAATTGGGAGTTACTCGCTCATATGGATCAAGGCTTCTTCCCGTGGCCCTGGGAATTGAATGACTGGAAGAAACTTGAACATTCTAGTTCAAAATATTTAGTGGTTTGGAGTGAGGGTTTTGGCCTTGCACTTTGGCAGTTAGATAACTTTCCCAATGCTTACTTATTGAAAATTCTGACGCTGCCCAATGTTTTGAAATGCGGCATTGGGTCAAGTCTCATGAAGTTAAGCCTAGAGGCACTTAGGTCGTTAAACTTCGCTAACGCGTCGCTAGAGGTTCAGACAGATAATGATCCCGCCATCTCTCTTTATCGCAAGTTTTCTTGGCAAGAATCCCGTGTAATTAAAGGCTTCTACAGTGGTGGTGGGGACGCGCTAAGTATGAATCTTCAGTTATAGTTCGCCGCGCCAAGAACATGTTATTTCAAGCTTTTTGTTGTCATGCTGCTGCGCTTTTGGTAAATAATGGCGTCTATAAGTTTTAATGTTTGTTTGGTTTGGGTGGACGAAAATTTTTTTTCCACCCTTTTTTTTTATATTGGATGGAAACTTCGCTATGGCGAATGCCCTTGAATCAGAACTTAACAGTACCGAAAGAAAGTTTTTAGAGCTTTGCACACAAGTCGTTGGTGATTGTGGCTTAAGACTATATGACTTTCAATATAATCCAGCGAGCGGACTGCTCCAGGTTTTTATTGAAAACCCTGAAACTGGAACAGCGTTGATTGAAGATTGTGTGAAAGTTGATCGCGGCTTTGACGCTTTCATGGAAGAGAGTTGGTTGCCAGCGAATTTGACCTTAGAAGTTTCTTCTCCTGGGGTTTATCGCAATCTTGTGACACGTGAGCATTTTTCGAGCGCCATTGGTCAGCTCGTTATGTTGAACCTCAAGAAACGCTACGAAGAGATTGTAGGATTGGAAAACTGTCCCAAGAAACTGAAGGGACAGAAGAAAGTTAAATTGAAATTGGTTTCACAGACGGATCATGGTCTAGCTTTAGAGTTTGACGGCCAGAGCGTTGAGATTCCATTTGCAGATATTAAGAAAGCAAACTTAGAGACAGATTAGTTTTAAAGGACGTTATTATGAATTTTTCGGAAATCGGAAGAGTAATCGAGGCCCTTGGTAAAGATCGCGGCATTGAGCGCTCAATTGTTGTTAAGGCCATTGAACAAGCATTCTTGGTTACAGCTAGAAAAAAATTCGGCATCCAAGGTGAATATGAGACTCGTTATAACCCTGAAGATGGTGATATCGAGATTTTCCAATACAAGAACGTCGTCGCCGATGTTCGTGACCCTATTGTGGAAATTAAACTAGATGCTGCTAAAGAACTAGATGAAGATGTTGAAGTTGGTGATCAGCTTGGTATTAAGATTGAAAACCCGAACTTCTCACGTGTTGACGTTCAAACGGCACGTCAGATTATCTTCCAAAAAGTTAGAGATGCAGAACGCGAAATTCTTTTCTCTGAGTTTAAGCACCGTGAAGGTGAGTTGATCACTGGTATTGCTCGTCGCTATGAGCGCGGCAATATTATTGTCGATCTAGGTAAGGCCGATGCGATTCTTTCACGCAGAGAAATCATTCCTGGTGAGCAGTTTAAAACTGGTGACCGTATTCAAGCTTATCTTTCAGAAGTGGTAATGACTAACCGTGGACCAGAGATTCGTCTTTCACGTACATCTCCAATGTTCCTAGTTAAGTTGTTTGAAATTGAAGTACCAGAAATCCAAGACGGTCAGATAGTTATTAAATCTGCCGCTCGTGAGCCGGGTTTCCGTGCCAAGATTGCTGTTGCATCAGTTGACAAAGATATTGATCCAGTTGGTGCCTGTGTTGGTATGAAAGGTTCACGTGTTCAAAACGTAGTGAATGAGCTTCAAGGTGAAAAAATTGATATCGTTAAATGGAATGATGATATTGAAACTTTCTCTAGATCAGCTCTTGCCCCTGCCGAAATCACAAATATCATGATGGATCACGAAGACCAGAATATGGACGTGGTTGTTGATGAAGATCAACTCTCACTTGCTATTGGACGTCGCGGTCAAAACGTACGTCTTGCAGCGATGCTTACAGGTTACAAAATTAACATCATCTCTAAAGTTAAGCTTCAAGAGAAGATTACTCGTTCTGTACAAAACCTATTGCAAGTTCCTGGCGTCAGTGAAACTCAAGCTCAAGTTCTTGTTCAGCACGATATCGTTGCTGTTGGTGACCTAACGGTTATGGCTCCAGCGGAATTGGCCGGAGTTCTCAGTATCTCTGAAGAAGATGCACAGAAAATTATCACTGATACATTGGCCGCTGTTGAAGCTGGTACGATTAACCTTCAGCCTGAAGAGGAAGAGGAATTGATCTCTGCTTCTGCTGTTCCTTCGTATCGTGGAATGATTGACAAGAAAGAAGACTCTGAAGATGAGCAAAGTGATAAGTTCTCTGAAGCCGAACGTCGCCTTCGTGAAGAGCTTGCTGCCTTTAAGTTGAAATAATAGTTAGATAGTATTTAGTTAGATATACTGGAGCGTTTGATGCCGATGAAGATTTTCGACCTAGCCAAAGAACTTGATATGGGGGCAATTGACCTCGTTGAAGCACTTAAGGCTAAGGGATTTGCAGTACGAAACCACATGACCGCCCTTACCGATGAGGAAGTGGCACAGGTTATTGCTGAGTATCGCAAAAGCGAGCCCGCACCTAAGAGCGCAAAGAAGAAAGTTGCCAAGAAAAAGGCTGGGGCTAAGAAGAAAGTAGTTAAGAAAAAGGTCGTCAAACGCTCAGACTCAGAAGAAGAGGCTGCTGCGCCAGCTGCCACAACTGAAGCTGTTGTTGAAGCCCCTGAATCTCCTAAAGCTGAGGCTGTCGTTGCGAAAGCTGAAGCTGAGCCAGCTGAATCTGGTGAAGACAAAAAGAAAACAGTTACTCGTAAGAAGAAAACTGTTGTTCTTAGAAAAGGTGGAGAACCTGAAGATGATGAACCAACTGCTGGTGGCTCAAGTGCCAAAGGTGGTTTGCGTGTTGTCTCTATGCCGACCAAGGTAGAAGCCCCTAAGAAAGTTGCCGCTAAAGAAACTTCTACTGAAGAAGCTGCTGGTGAGGAAAAGAAAACTGCTAAGAAGAACGAACTCTATAAAGAGAAAGTTCACCGTTTTACTCCAGTCTTTATCCCTGAAAAATCAGATGATGAAGAGGAGAGCTCAAAACCAGTCGTTCGCGGTAAAGAAAAAGAAGAAGATGATGATGATAAGGGCAAACGTCGCTTAGGTGGCTTAGCCTCTATGATGTCTGGTAAAAAGCCAGTTACGTCTAAGTCGGAACTCCTCAATACAACTCGTGCCGACAGCGAACTGAAAAGCTACGCAGCTCTTTCAGGCACAGGCATGCCTATTTACGTTCAGCCTAAGCGCAAACGTATTTATAGTGGCCCAACTAAGAAAACTGAAATCACTGAAGTAAAAGATAACAAACGAGTCATCACACTGCACGATGGTGGAACGCTTGTTGATATCGCTAAAAAATTATCAGTAAAATTCAAAGAATTGGCCGATAAATGTCTTGATATGAACTTGCTTATTAAGCCTGATGATTACGTTGGCATTGATCTAGCTTCTAAAATTGCTGCGCTTTACGACTTTAGAGTTGAAAACCGCGCATTTGATGAAGACGCCGTTCTTGGTAAGACAGATGACGTTGATAAGTCTGCTTGGCCAACAAGAAATCCAATCATTACGATTATGGGCCACGTTGACCACGGTAAGACGACACTTCTTGATTATATCAGAAATGAAAAAGTTGCTTCAGGTGAAGCTGGTGGGATTACTCAGCATATTGGTGCTTATAGCGTTGATGTAAAAGGTAAGAAGCTAACTTTCCTCGATACTCCTGGTCACGCTGCTTTTGCATCCATGCGCCAACGTGGTGCCGATGTAACTGACGTTGTTGTTCTAGTTGTTGCAGCAGATGACGGTGTTATGCCTCAAACTGTTGAGTCGATTAAGTTCTGCCAAATTGCAAAGAAGACTGTCATCGTTGCAGTTAACAAAATGGATAAAGAGGGTGCAAACCCTGATCGTATTAAAACGGCGCTATCTGAACATGGAATCACTCCAGAAGATTGGGGCGGTGAAACTCAGT
>TARA_R110000868_G_scaffold303534_3_pt1 | contig 28861 bp, 19 predicted proteins | sample TARA_R110000868 | Tara Oceans TARA_R110000868 (sample SAMEA4397489) | marine metagenome | biome: Polar Biome; feature: [SRF] surface water layer (ENVO:00010504); material: water (ENVO:00002006), including particulate matter (ENVO:01000060) such as... | depth 5 m | reverse complement strand
AATTTCAGATTATATCTATGAAGGGGCCTTGGCTTTTCTTAAAGCGGAATATAAATTATTGACAATCTTTGTTATAGGGGCCAGTGTTGCATTGGCTGCCATTTCTTTTATAGTACCTACTACGCACATTCTTATTGTGGTAGCCTTTATTTTTGGAGCATTCTTTTCTGCATTGGCAGGTAATATGGGAATGAAAATAGCCACAAAAACAAATGTTAGGACAACACAGGCGGCCCGTACCAGTTTGCCACAGGCATTAAAAGTGTCTTTCGGTGGTGGAACTGTCATGGGACTTGGAGTTGCTGGTTTGGCTGTTTTAGGTTTAACTACGGCCTTTATTCTGTTGTTTCATTTCTTTATGAACGGTACTTGGACGTCTACGGAGGATATGACAATTGTCCTTGAGACCTTGGCCGGTTTTTCCCTTGGTGCAGAATCCATTGCCTTGTTTGCAAGAGTTGGTGGAGGTATTTATACCAAGGCTGCAGATGTAGGTGCTGATTTGGTTGGTAAGGTCGAGGCAGGTATTCCTGAAGATGACCCACGTAACCCAGCTACCATTGCCGATAACGTTGGTGACAATGTTGGGGATGTTGCAGGTATGGGTGCGGATTTATTTGGTTCTTACGTGGCTACCGTTTTGGCGGCTATGGTACTTGGAAATTATGTTATAAAGGATATGGGCGGTGCCATTCAGGATGCCTTTGGTGGAATTGGACCAATTTTGTTGCCTATGGCCATAGCTGGTTTTGGAATTATTTTTTCCATTATAGGTACTATGTTGGTGAAAATAAAAAATAACGAAGCCAAGGAAAAAGAAGTGCAGGGTGCCCTAAATATAGGAAACTGGGTTTCTATAGGTTTAACCTTGGTTGCCTGCTTTGTATTGGTAAAATACATGTTGCCAGAAACCATGCAAATGGAATTTTTCGGTGAAGGTTTAAAGGATATTTCTTCCATAAGGGTGTTTTACGCCACCGTTGTTGGTTTGGTAGTTGGTGGGGTTATTTCTTCGGTTACTGAGTATTATACAGGTTTGGGTACTAAGCCGGTATTGGCTATCGTACAAAAATCAAGTACAGGAGCTGGAACAAATGTTATTGCCGGGTTGGCAACAGGGATGATATCTACCTTCCCTACAGTTTTATTGTTTGCAGCCGCTATATGGTCTTCATACGCCTTTGCAGGTTTCTATGGGGTGGCATTGGCCGCTTCTGCAATGATGGCTACAACTGCCATGCAATTGGCTATTGATGCTTTTGGACCTATCTCTGATAATGCCGGTGGTATTGCAGAAATGAGTGAGCAAGATCCTATTGTAAGGGAACGTACAGATATATTGGATTCCGTAGGAAACACAACGGCAGCAACAGGAAAAGGATTTGCCATTGCCTCAGCTGCTTTGACCTCCTTGGCATTATTTGCAGCTTATGTAACCTTTACAGGAATAGACGGGATAAACATTTTTAAAGCGCCAGTTCTGGCAATGTTGTTCGTTGGAGGTATGGTGCCGGTAGTTTTTTCTGCCTTGGCTATGAACTCGGTTGGTAAAGCGGCTATGGATATGGTGTACGAAGTGCGTAGACAATTCAAGGAAATTCCAGGTATTATGGAAGGCACTGGGAAACCAGATTATGCAAAGTGTGTGGATATTTCAACCAAGGCGGCCCTACGTGAAATGATGTTACCGGGCATTCTGACCATTGGTTTCCCAATTGCCATTGTCCTTTTGGGGAAATTGGTTTATGGAAGTGACAATCAATTAATTGCTGAAATGCTTGGTGGTTATATGGCGGGTGTTACCGTTTCTGGGGTACTTTGGGCCATTTTCCAGAATAACGCCGGTGGCGCATGGGACAATGCTAAAAAATCTTTTGAGGCAGGTGTTGAAATTAATGGGGAAATGACCTACAAGGGGTCGGATGCCCACAAAGCAGCGGTTACAGGGGATACGGTAGGTGATCCATTTAAAGATACTTCAGGGCCTTCAATGAATATTCTTATTAAACTTACCTGTTTAATAGGCTTGGTAATTGCTCCGATATTGGGAGGTCATGCCGAGACAGGAATGGCAGAGAAAGAAGTACAGATTGAAATGAATGTGAAATCCCCAGAAATGGCTCAAGCAGTTATTACTTATACTACTACTGTAAATGGAGAGACCACAAAAGAGGAGAAAACATTTAAAGGAACAGCAGTAGAAGTAAAGGCTCAATTGGAAGCTTTTGAGAATACTACCGTGAAATCGGATAAGAACGATGGAAATGTAGTCATAGAAAAGGTAGAGATCAATAAGTAAGTTGTATAGTTTATTTTTTGGTATTATCTTAAAAACCCCGTTTAACGGGGTTTTTACTTTTGGGATTATTAATTTATAACTGTAAATGGATTATCACGATTTAACTACATTGGGCATCGCCTTTGGATTAGGGTTGCTGGTAGGGCTTCAAAGACAGAAAGCCAATAGTGAAATGGCAGGGGTAAGAACATTTACCTTAATTGCTGTTTTAGGTGTATTGGCCGGTTTCCTGAGTAGGGATTATCAAAATCCGTTTATTTTGCCGGTATTGGGCATTGCTGTAACGAGCCTGTTGGTAGCCGCCAACCTAATTAAAATAAAGGCCTTTACCAACCCGGATATTGGACAAACTACAGAGGTTGCAGCCTTGATGATGTTTGCAATTGGCGCTTATTTGGTTATGGGAGACAGGGTATTGGGTATAATAATAGGTACTTCTATGGCCGTACTTCTCTATATAAAGGAAAGACTGCATGGATTTATAGATAAACTACAGGAAAAAGATCTTGCAGCCATAATGACCTTTGCTGGGATATCATTGGTGGTATTACCCATTCTACCGAATAAAACCTATGGGCCATATGAGGTGCTAAACCCACAAAACATATGGTTAATGATAACCCTTATAGTTGGGTTGAGTGTGTTAGGGTATTTTATTTATAAGTTCGTAGGGAAGAAAGTTGGGATTATTTCCAATGGTGTTCTGGGAGGTTTGATCAGTAGTACGGCAACTACGGTAAGTTATGCCCGAAAAACCACCGATACTGTATCCATAAGCAAAATGGCCGCTTTTGTCATTACAACTGCATCGGCGATAGCCTTGGTTCGGGTAATGGTGGAAGTGAGTGTAGTGGTGCCGGAAAAAATTCCAGAAATGCTGCTGCCCTTAATAATCGAATTTGTGGTCATGGCTCTAATTTGTGTGGGTATGTTCTACAGCATAAATAAGGATTCCTCAAATGATAAGATGCCTGAGCCCGATAACCCTGCCCAGTTTAAAAGTGCCATGATCTTTGGATTGCTATATGGGGCTATTTTATTGGCTGTTGCATTTGCCAAGGAGGAATTGGGCAACGAGGGTTTATATTTAGTGGCGATCATTAGTGGATTAACGGATGTGGATGCCATTACGCTTTCCTTATCCCAACTTATTAAAACCGAATCTTTGAACCCAACCACAGGTTGGCGGCTTATCTTGCTGGCTTCTATGTCCAATTTGGCTTTTAAAGGGGTTATGGCTGGGGTGTTGGGAAGTAAACAATTAGGTCGATGGATCGCAATTTCATTCGGAATTGCTATTACGGTAGGAGTGTTGTTAATCTGTTTATGGCCATAGAATTAATATTGTTAAAATATGGGATTATTTAGTAGTCGGGACCCCTTACAGATTATTGTTTTCCAAACCTATGGCTCCAACACACATTTGTACGTTAAGGGGCGGGCCCTTGAAGATGAAAATATTGATCTGACAAAAAAGAATTTTATTCACCTTTTAATTAATTCATGGAAACGATTCGAGACAGATGTCATTGGGAACTGTGCTTTAAAATTAAAGCTTCCCAACGGTGATATCCATGAGTTTGAAACGGACCGGGAAGGTTATTTTCTTTTAGCCTTGGATAAAACCGATCTTCAGTCTATGTGTAATGAGGAGGGTTGGTTGGTTTTTGAAGTTTCCTATGCCGATAAAACCTTAAAGAGAAGCATTCAACTTGAAAACCGATTTCCAGGGGAAATGTTGGTTCCTTCTCCTGATGCTGCCTTTGGTGTTGTAAGTGATATTGATGATACTATTTTACAAACTGGGATGGTGTCTTTATTGAAATGGCGGGTTTTGTACAATACTTTCTTAAAGACTCCTGTAAGAAGGATTCCCTTGACGGGAGCACCGGAATTTTACCATTTACTGCATAGGGGTGCTTCTGGAGAAAAGTCGAATCCTATTTTTTATGTGAGCAATAGCCCATGGAATCTATATTTATATCTAGAGTTTTTTTTAAGGAGTAATAATTTTCCAAAAGGCCCCATTTTATTGCGGAGTTTAAGTGCGTTTTTCAAAAGATACAAGTTAAAGGGACCGGACGATCGTCCACATAAGATCAACGAAATTTTAAATATTCTCAAAACCTATCCAACACTTTCCTTTGTGCTTATTGGGGATAGTGGTGAGAAAGATGCCGATATCTATTTGGAAATTGCCAAATTGTTTCCGGATAGGATCAAGGCTATTTATTTGCGCAGTGTTAGGCACAAGAAAAAAATGTTGCGGGTATCTGGTTTGTTCAGGGACTATAAAGTTATTCCCGTACTATTGGTTGAAGATAGTGAACAAGCCATTCAACATGCCAAGGAAAACGGATTGATCAAGATGGGGTAGTCCTTATACTTTTGGCGTGAAACTTGTTTTTAATCTGCAATGAATTGGAAAAGAACCTGGATTTAAAATAAGCCGTTGATCTCTGCGTCTATTTTGTTGATAACCAATCCCAAATCTTCGGGTTCGTCCACAAAATTAAGCTTATCCACATCAATGACCAGGAGATTCCCTTTCCCGTAGCTTTGGGCCCAGGCTTCGTAACGTTCGTTCAATCTACTTAAATAGTCAATGGAAATACTATTTTCATATTCCCGTCCGCGTTTGTGAATTTGATTTACCAAATTGGGTATGGAACTTCTTAAGTAAATTAATAGATCCGGTGGTTGTACCAATGTTTCCATTAATTCAAAAAGGCTTGTATAATTGCTGAAATCCCTATTTGTCATTAAGCCCATGGCATGGAGGTTTGGTGCAAAAATATGGGCATCCTCATATATGGTACGATCCTGAATTGTGTCTTTGCCACTTTTCCTGATCTGCAATATTTGTCGATATCTATTATTTAAAAAGTAAATCTGGAGATTAAAGCTCCATCTTTCCATTTGATTGTAAAAGTCGTCCAGATAGGGATTATCAACTACATCTTCAAATTGGGCTTCCCACTGGTAGTGTTTGGATAGTAATCTTGTTAAGGTGGTTTTGCCAGCCCCAATATTTCCTGCAACGGCGATATGCATAGATTTTGTAATTATGGTTAGTGTTGTACGCACTTATAATTAAGTGGTACAATATACAAGATATCATGTGTATGTTAAAATCTTTGATAGATTATCCGATAAAAAACTTATAGGAGGGGGCAATTGATTTTTTTATTGGTTTGCGGATTAAACCAAAACATATAATCGCAGTCTTAAGCTTGATATAAAACATAAAATAATGAAAAGTTTCTATTTTTTCTCTTTGATGCTTTTACTGTCCCAAATGGGGATTTATGCCCAAGATTTTCAGGGCGAAGCCACCTATTTTAGTAAAACTACTGTAAATATGGATTTTGGGGGCAGGCAAATTCCAGAGGATCGTAAGAAGGAAATTATGCAAAGGATGAAGGAAGCCAATGAGAGAACCTATATTTTAACCTTTGACAAATCCGCATCTATTTATAAGGAAGAAGAAAGGTTGGAGCAGCCTGGCAATGAAAGAGGCGGTGGACGATTTGGAATGATGGGTGGAGCCGGCGGCGATTATTACAAGGACGTTAAAGAAGGTAGGTATTTAGTCAAAAATGATCTTTTTGGAAAGATTTTTTTGGTCGATGATGAGTTGCCAAAATTGGAATGGAAACTTGGTGGAGAATCAAAACAAATTGGTAATTATACCGCCTTTAAAGCTACGGCCACCAAAACTATAAGGAGGCCTAATATGCGAGCTATTTTTCGTAGGGGAGGGGATAACAACGAAAACCAAGAAGAGGAATTTACTGAAAAGGAAATCGAGGTCATTGCTTGGTATACACCAGATGTTCCTGTAAATCAAGGCCCTGGGGAGTATTGGGGACTTCCAGGTCTTATTCTGGAAGTGAAAGATGATATAACGGTTATACTTTGTACAAAATTAGTCCTCAATCCAACAGAGAAAAAAGAGATAAAGGCTCCGAATAAAGGTAAGTCGGTTACCCAGGAGGAATATGATAAAATTTCCAAGGAAAAGATGGTAGAAATGAGACAGAATTTCCGTCGAGGTGTTGGTAATAGAGGCGGAGGCGGAGGAGGAAGGCCTTAATAATCACGAGGACTTATTATCATAACCAATCATTATTATTTTACGCTTTATAGATGTACAAAAAGAATTTATATTCGGTGCTAGTGGCCTTTTGTGGTTTTTCTGCTGCTTTTTCACAGGAAATTACCCTAACAGGAACAGTTAAGGATTCTACGGGAGTGGGAATTGATATGGCTAATGTGATTGCCATAAACACGGAAACCAAGGCCTTGGAATCCTATGGAATTACAAATCATAGTGGGCTTTACAAACTTAATTTAAAATCGGGGGCAAGTTTTAACGTTCGCGTTAGTTATTTGGGTTTTAAAACGGAGGAATTTTCCTTTACGGCTCCCACAAACGACGTCAATAAAGATATTGTGCTATATGAACAAGCCAATCAACTGGATGAGGTTGAGGTAACTTATGAAATGCCAATTTCAGTAAGGGGAGACACCATAGTTTACGACACGGATTCTTTTGTAACAGGTACTGAAAAGAAGTTAAAGGATGTACTGGCCAATTTGCCCGGAGTGGAAATTAATGAGGATGGGCAAATAGAGGTGGAAGGAAAAAAAGTTACCAAGGTAATGGTAGAGGGTAAAGATTTTTTTGATGGGGATTCCAAGCTGGCCGCAGATAATATTCCGGCCAATGCCCTTGATAAAATAGAGGTGCTGAGGAATTTTAATGAAGTAACCCAAATGAAGGGCCTTACCAATGACACGGACAATGTGGCCCTGAATATTAAACTCAAGAAAGGAAAAAAGAAGTTTTGGTTTGGTGAGATAACGGCGGGTTATGGTACCAACGATAGTTATTTGGCACATCCAAAATTGTTTTATTACAGTCCTGATTATAGTATAAATATTATTACCGATCTTAATAATATAGGGGAAGCTCCGTTTAATAGAAGGGATTATCAGAATTTTACCGGGGGATTTAGAAACTTGGGAAGCTCAAGTGGAAGTTCAATAGATATTGGTGGCGATGGATTGGGACTTTCCAGTCTTCAAAACAATAGGGCCAAGAATATAAATACTAAGTTCGCTGCGGTCAATTTTAGTTACTCCCCCAAAGAAAATTGGGATTTAAGTGGATTTGGTATTTATTCCTATACAGGGACCTTGATGGAAAACCAAACTCGTAGAGTGTACATTTCCTCTAACGAGACGGAAGATGCTACTACGGCAACAGATCAAACCGCCCATTTGGGGTTGGCCAAATTTAGTTCCATTTATAAACCCAATGAGAGATTACAAATAGATTACGATGTACTTTTAAAGAAATCGGACGACTATGAGTTGGAGAATGTACTTTCCATTTCCAATATTACGGATGAAATTACGGAAACCAAGAAGCAGAAGCCTTTATCTGTAAGTCAAAATGCGAATATTTATTATACTTCGTTAAATGCTAAAAACATTATTGCTTTTGAGGCCCAACATATATTTCAGGATGAAGATCCTTTTTATAATGCCATTAGGGACAATTTTGCGTTTACAGATGTATTTCCAGTAGATGAAGGTCAGAATATCTATAACCTAAACCAAGGTAAGAATACAATAACCAACAAGGTAGATGCCAAGGTGGACTATTATTGGGTAACAGGTATGAAAAGTAATTTAAACTTTACCCTGGGAACCACACAGAGTCGACAAAATTTCGACTCCAATATCTTTCAAATATTGGATGGTGGATCAATATTAAATTTTACGGAAACCGAATTTAACAATGATGTCATATATAATATCTCTGATTTGTATTTAGGTTTTCATTACAAAGTAATTGCTGGAATATTCACCTTTAATCCAGGAGCTACATTGCATCAGTACGGAGCTAAGAATACCCAGTTGGGAACAACGGTGAAGGATAATCTAACGGCATTGTTGCCCGATCTATATATCAACGCACAACTTAAAAAATCGGAAAACATTCGATTTAATTATAGGGTTTCAAGATCTTTTACGGATGTAAATAATTTCGCCGAAGCCTATGTCCTTAATAACTATAATTCGGTTTATTCCGGAAATAGGGACTTGGAAAGCGCTTTGAACCATAATTTATCCTTGAACTTCTTTAGTTTCAATATGTTTAATTTCACCAACATATTTGGTAATGTTACTTATACAAAAAGGATAGATGCCCTTAAAAGCGCTTCGGAAATTATTGGAATAAATAGGATTGGAACCACCATAAACTCAAATTTGGAGGACGAGTCCTTAAGTGCCAATGGAAGGTATCAAAGGACTTTTGGGAAAATAAAGGCATCCGTAGGGGCAAATGTTTCTTGGTCCACCACCAACAATATTGTAGATCTACAGCCAAGAAAATCGGAATCCTTTACGCAAAATTATACATCATCCTTGGCATCTAATTTTAGAAGCGCCCCTAATTTAGAGTTGGGGTATAGGTATTCTGTAAATAATTATGATAACGGGGGCCGGGCTACCACTTATTACACCAACAGACCTTTCGCCAAGTTTGATGCCTCTTTTCTTAAAAACTTCATAGTTACCTTGGATTATGATTATTATAAGTACAGGGACAAGGAAAATACCATTTTTAATACCTATAGTTTTTTGGAGGGCAATCTATCCTATCAGAAAAAAGATAGTTCTTGGGAATTTGGAATAAAGGGCACTAACCTTTTGGATACCTCAACACTGAACAGGGATAGTACCAATGAGTTGTATTTTACTACCTCTTCCTATTTTATTCAACCACGTTATGTATTGTTTACGGTAAAGTATGATTTATAAGGTCAATCCACCTCAATTTTAAAATAGTTGTTAAACATTTTTAGATACCTCAAGAATTCTTGTACTTTTGTACCTTAAAATATCGAGGAAGGATTTGACTGATTGCAACCTCAAGTGCTGAAATTGGTTCGGCATATCAAAATGCTAAAGCAGTTTATGTTGTTTATGTTCCACAGGAGCTTTAACATCCACTCTTCTTTAGTATGCTCCGTCAAATTCTTATTAATTTTTATTTAGAAAGGATTTATGGCATATTTATTTACTTCGGAATCGGTTAGTGAAGGGCATCCGGATAAGATAGCGGATCAAATTAGTGATGCGTTATTGGATAATTTTTTAGCTTTCGACTCGGAAAGTAAGGTAGCTTGTGAAACTTTGGTGACTACTGGTCAAGTGGTTTTGGCCGGGGAGGTCAAGAGTCGTACCTATCTGGATGTTCAGCAAATTGCAAGGGACGTTATCAACAAAATTGGTTACACTAATGGGGATTATAAATTTAGTGGAGATTCTTGTGGTGTAATTTCATTGATCCATGAGCAGTCCAAAGATATTAATCAAGGAGTAGATCGTGGTTCAAAAGAAGAACAGGGTGCGGGTGATCAAGGTATGATGTTCGGCTATGCCACCAAGGAAACGGATAATTATATGCCTCTTGCCCTGGATATTTCCCATAAAATATTACAAATTTTAGCCGATCTACGAAGGGTAGGGGATACTATCTCCTATCTAAGGCCCGATGCCAAGGCTCAGGTGACTATTGAATATTCCGATGATAATGTACCGCAGCGTATAGACACCATTGTAGTCTCTACCCAACATGATGAGTTTGATAAGGACGATGACTTAATGTTGGCAAAAATTAAAAAAGACATTATCTCAATTCTGATCCCAAGGGTAAAGGAACAATTACCAGAGAATATACAAAAGCTTTTTAACGATACTATAAAATATCATATCAACCCAACGGGAAAATTTGTAATTGGCGGTCCCCATGGCGATACCGGTTTAACCGGCAGAAAGATCATTGTGGATACCTATGGAGGTAAAGGAGCCCATGGTGGAGGTGCTTTCAGTGGAAAGGATCCCAGTAAAGTGGACAGAAGTGCCGCTTATGCAGCAAGGCATGCCGCAAAGAATCTTGTAGCTGCAGGTGTTGCGGATGAAATTTTAGTACAGGTGAGCTACGCCATCGGGGTGGTGGAGCCAACCTCAATATTTGTGGATACCTATGGGTCATCCAAAGTGGGGTTGAGTGATGGAGAGATCGCTAAAAAAGTAGCGCAATTGTTCGATATGCGTCCATTTGCCATTGAAGAACGATTAAAACTGAGAAATCCAATTTATCTGGAAACTGCAGCTTATGGTCATATGGGCAAGGAACCTATAACCAAAGTCAAGGTTTTCGAATCTCCTTATAATGGACGGGTAGAAAAAGAAGTGGAATTATTTACTTGGGAGAAATTGGATGCCGTGGATTTGGTGAAAAAGGCTTTCAATTTATAATTTTTTTGAAAAGATTAGGAAAAAAGAATTTTCCATACCTATATTTGCAAACCTAAAGTTCAAACACTTATTGAATTGTTATCAAGAAAGGTGGAGGGAATAGACCCTTTGAAGCCTTAGCAACCCTTTGATCAAATATTAAAGAAGGTGCTAAATTCTACCTAAATACTGCTCCAAATAAAATTGGATTTTTTTGCAGTATCCATGGCAGATAACGCTAACGGTTACTTCTGTAATTGATTTTCTTTTTAACTTTTTGATTTTATAATATTGCATTGTCCGCATTATTTGTTTTGGCTTTTTATTTTATCTATTTTAATAATATAAAAAAAACAAGAAATCATGAGTACTCAAAAATTTTCAACAAACGCATTGCATGCAGGACATGACACAAAATTAACAGCTGGTACAAGAGCTGTCCCTATTTATCAGAATACGGCCTATGTCTTTAATAATTCTGATCATGCGGCCAACCTATTTAATCTCTCAGAGCCTGGATTTATCTATACCAGGCTCAACAATCCAACAAATGATATACTGGAGCAGCGTTTGGCAGCTTTGGAAGGTGGACTGGCAAGTGTTGTTACCGCTTCAGGTACAGCGGCTATTTCCACGGCCTTATTGGTTTTATTAAAAACAGGTGATCATATTGTAGCTTCCAGTAGTCTTTATGGAGGTACTTATAATTTATTGGCAGTGACCTTACCTAGATTGGGTATTACCACCACATTTGTAGAGCCAGGGGACGAAGATAATTTCATCAACGCCATTCAGGAAAATACAAGGGCCATTTTTGTGGAATCTTTAGGGAATCCAAAATTGGACGTTCTGGATCTTAAGGCCATATCGGGAGTAGCCAAAAAGGCAAAAATACCTTTTATTGTTGATAATACAGTGGCTACAAGTGCCTTGGTAAAACCTATTGAGCACGGAGCAAATATTGTAATCCATTCACTTACAAAATATATAAACGGAAATGGTACCTCTATGGGAGGTGTAATCGTAGATGCCGGGACGTTTGACTGGAGCAGTGGGAAATTCCCTGAGTTCACGGAACCATCAGCAGGATATCACGGATTGGTTTATCACGATGCCTTGGGAGCTGCAGCCTTTATTGCAAAAGTTAGAATAGAAGGTTTAAGAGATCTTGGCGCGGCCTTGAGTCCCTTTAATGCCTTTCAGATTATACAAGGTTTGGAGACTTTGGAACTGCGTATAAAGAAACACAGTGAAAATGCATTGGAATTGGCAAAATGGTTACAGGGCAGAAAGGAAGTGGCATGGGTAAACTACCCTGGGCTGGAAACAAGTCCTTATTACTCCTTGGCCAAAAAATACCTTCCTAACGGACAAAGTGGTATTGTGACCTTTGGTGTTAAAGGTGGATATGAGTCAGCTAAAAAAGTTGTTGACGAAACCAAGTTATTTTCTTTGTTGGCAAATATAGGTGATACCAAATCCTTAATAATTCACCCAGCTAGTACTACCCATCAACAATTGGATGATAAAGCCCAACAAACAACTGGAGTTACAAAGGATTTGATACGTCTTTGTGTTGGTTTGGAGGACATTGAAGATATTAAGGCAGATTTGGTGCAGGCATTTTCAACCATAGATAAATCTGTATTAGCGTAAAAATTATTTTAATTTCCTTTACAAACATTGATAAAATGATTTGGGAGTGCCTTAATACATTAGATATTAAATTCTGCACTCCCATATCATTTTAAAGTCAATTACCGTGTTCTTTCAAGAATAATTACAAGTACAAACAATTTATGTTACACCATCTTTCAATTAATAAATACGTTACCTATAGCGGCAAAACCTTGGATATTAATTTGTCCTATGAAGTTTTTGGACTTCCTTTGCATACTGCGCCTATTATTCTGGTGAACCATGCCCTTACAGGTAATTCCGATGTGGCTGGTGAGCATGGCTGGTGGACTACATTGGTCGGTGATGGGAAATGTATTGATACCAAGAAATACACCATTCTTTCCTTTAATATTCCAGGAAATGGATACGATGGATTTGTTATAGAAAATTATAAGGATTTTGTGGCCAAGGACATTGCAAAAATTTTTCTTTTGGGGTTGGAGGCTTTAAAAATAAGTAAAGTTTATGCCCTTATTGGTGGTTCTTTAGGAGGTGGTATAGCGTGGGAAATGGCGGCTTTGAATCCCCAATTAACAGAACATCTAATTCCTGTGGCGTCCGATTGGAAATCTACGGACTGGTTGATAGCCAATTGCCAGATTCAGGAACAGTTTTTGGTGAATTCCAAGCAGCCCGTACATGATGCCCGTATGCATGCTATGCTGTGCTACAGGACACCTGAATCCTTTAATGAGCGCTTCAAAAGAAGTACCAATGAAGAGCTGAAAGTCTTTAATGTGGAGAGTTGGTTAACGCACCATGGCAAGAAGTTACAGGAACGTTTTCAATTGTCGGCCTATAAATTAATGAATCAATTGTTAAAGACCATTGATATCAATAGGGAGGGGGAAGAGGCGTTTGTAAATCTTCAAAATAGTGATACCAATATCCATATTATTGGGGTAGATTCCGATCTTTTTTTTACGGCCCAAGAAAACAAGGATACCTTTAAGAAATTGGCCCAGGCCAATAGCAATGTTACCTATGGTGAAATTCATTCCCTGCACGGCCATGATGCCTTTTTGATCGAGTTTAATCAGATGGAAGAGCTGTTAAAGGGCGTTTTTGACCGAAACGGCAGATCTAAAAAGGTGAAGGTCTTAAAATTCGGAGGAAAGTCTTTGGCCAATGGAGAAGGACTGGATACGGTGCTGAAGATCATCACTGACAAGGTGTCGAACGGTGAAAATATTGCAGTAGTGGTATCTGCCAGGAATAAGGCTACAGATGAATTGGAAGACATATTGGACAAGGCGGCAAAAGGGTTGGATTATGTAAAAGATTTTGAGGAATTTGAAAAATATCAGCAACACGCCTATGGCAATGTCAATCTCTCCGAAGAATTTAAGGGATTGGTTAAATTGTTTGAAGGGGTAGCTTTGTTAGGCGATTATAGTCCAAAAATAAAGGACCAAGTGTTGGCATATGGGGAATTGCTCTCGGCAAAATTGGTCACCAAATTACTGATTGGGAAAGGAGTCAATGCTAAGTTTATGGATTCCAGACAGCTCATTAAAACAGATTCCAATTTTGGGGATGCAAAGGTCTTAGAGACCTTGTCCAAAGAAAATGTAAAAAGTGAGTTTGGAAAATTGGATTTGGATGCCGTAGCTGTCACAACTGGCTTTATTGCTTCCAATGAGCTTAATGAAACCACTACTTTGGGTAGAAATGGGAGTAATTACTCGGCGGCTTTATTGGCCAATTACCTAAATGCCGAGGAACTTCAGAACTACACTCACGTGGATGGTATTTATACGGCCAATCCTGATTTGGTTACAGAGGCTAAAAGAATCTCTGAACTTTCCTACAGTGAAGCCAACGAGTTGGCAAATTTTGGAACAAACATCCTGCATGCAAAAACCATTATTCCATTAATAGAAAAGAATATTCCGTTGCGTATTTTAAATACCTTCAACAACGATAATGAAGGGACTTTAATAAGTGCAAAAACCAGTAAAGAAGGTATCAAATCCTTGTCCGTGATAGAAAATATGGCGTTGATCAATTTGGAAGGTCGAGGTTTATTGGGCAAAGTTGGAGTGGATGCCCGAATCTTTAGAACCATGGGCAACAATAATATAAGTGTAAGTATTATTTCCCAAGGGTCTTCTGAAAGAGGTATAGGTTTAGTGGTCGACGCTAAAAATGCCAACTTGGCCAAATCTTCCTTGGAAGAGGAATTTCAAACCGATTTCAAACTACAGGATATCAATAATATTACGGTAGTGGACCAAGTGTCCGTCATATCCATTGTTGGCCAGGATCTGAGTACCTTCCATAAGCCTTTCAATGCATTGATTAAGAATCAGGTGGTGCCATTGCTGTTCAACAATACCATTTCGGGTAAGAATGTGAGTTTGGTCGTTAAAAAAGCAGATCTTCACAAGGCGCTAAATGTGGTGCACGGACAGATTTTTGGAATAAGTAAAAAAGTGAATTTGGCCATTTTTGGACATGGAAATGTGGGTGGAACCCTCATTGATCAAATTCTTAAGTCCAACAAGACTATCGAAAAAAGAAAAGGTATTAACATCAATGTTTTTGCAGTTGCCAATTCTAAAAAGGTGCTACTCAGTAAAAACGGTATATCCAAAAATTGGAAAACTTCCATGGATACCAAGGCCGTTCCTTATAAATTAAAAGATATTTTCAAATTTGCCAAGGACAATCATTTAGAGAACCTTATTGCGGTGGACAATACGGCCAATGAGGATTTTGTAGCATCGTATTTTGATTTTGTGGATAACGGGTTTGATTTGGTGTCGTCCAATAAGATTGCCAATACCCTGCGTTTCGATTATTATCAGTTGCTCAGGGAAGAGCTTGCCAAGCATCAAAAGCAATATTTATACGAGACCAATGTGGGTGCTGGCTTACCCTTGATAGACACTATTAAGTTGTTGCATCTGTCTGGCGAGAACATCACAAGAATAAAAGGGGTATTCTCGGGATCTTTGAGTTATATATTCAATACTTTTTCAGAAAAGGATGCTTTATTCTCAGTGATTTTGAAAGAAGCTATGCAGCTGGGATATACAGAACCTGATCCGCGTGAGGATCTTTCAGGGAATGATGTGGGTAGGAAATTATTGATTTTGGCAAGGGAACTGGACCTTAGCAATGAGTTTTCGGATATACAAATTGAAAATTTAATTCCAGAGTCGCTTCAGGATGGAGATGTAAAAGGCTTTTTGGAGCAATTGGATATTTTGGATGAAAAATTCAGCAAGATAAAGAAAGCACAAAAACCTGGTCACGTACTTCGTTATGTGGGCGACCTATCAGGGGACTTGCAAAAGGAAAAGGGGAAACTGGAAGTAAAATTAATTTCTGTTCCCAAAGAGAGTGCCCTTGGACAAATAAAAGGGTCCGATTCCATTATTGAGATATATACGGAATCTTACGGACAAAATCCACTGGTAATACAAGGTGCAGGGGCAGGCGCCGCAGTAACTGCCAGAGGTGTCTTTGGGGATATTTTGCGAATAGCGGAAAAGGGTTAGTTTTTGGTGCTCCTGCTTGGCTCAGTCACCTGGGATGGTCGGAGATTGTTGATATTGAAAAATTAAGGGAATAGTTTATGCTTGGCATAGAAATTAGATAGATTAGAAATAATGAAGAAGAATTTTAAATTTGAAACGGAAGCGATACGGACTCAGACAGAGCGTACCCAATTTTTGGAGCATTCAACACCACTGTATTTAACCTCTAGTTTTATTTTTGAGGATGCGGAAGATATGCGTGCTTCCTTTGCAGAAGAAAAGGACCGCAATATTTACTCTAGATATAGTAATCCCAATTCCTCCGAATTTATTCAAAAGGTCTGTAAGATGGAAGGTGCCGAGGATGGTTTTGCCTTTGCATCTGGTATGGCGGCTGTTTTTTCCACTTTTGCAGCTTTATTGGAAAGCGGAGATCACATTATTTCTGCTAGAAGTATTTTTGGTTCTACCCACAGTCTTTTTACTCAGTATTTTCCTAAATGGAACGTTTCCACCAGTTATTTTAAAATAGATGAACTTGATAGATTGGAGGAATTATTGACGCCCAATACCAAAATTATCTATGCTGAATCTCCCACCAATCCAGGAGTGGATGTATTGGACTTGGAAGAATTGGGCAAATTTGCCAAGAAACATAATTTAATTTATATCATTGATAATTGCTTTGCTTCTCCCTATTTGCAGCAACCTATAAAGTTTGGTGCCGATTTGGTTATCCATTCCGGAACCAAATTAATGGACGGTCAAGGGAGGGTGTTGGCTGGTATTACAGTTGGGAGCAAAGCACTCATAGATAAGGTGTATCGGTTTTCCAGAATTACCGGTCCTGCCCTGTCGCCATTTAATGCATGGGTTCTATCCAAAAGTTTGGAAACTTTGGCCTTACGGGTAGATAAACATTGTGACAATGCACTAAAACTTGCTGAATACTTGGAACAGCACCCGAAAGTTAACTGGGTAAAATACCCATTTTTAAAATCGCATCCCAAATACGAAATAGCAAAGAAACAGATGAAAGCCGGTGGCTGTGTTGTTGCTTTTGAGGTAAAGGGTGGGGTAGAGGCCGGACAAAAATTCTTTAATGCTATTGAATTGCTGTCATTGTCCGCCAATTTAGGGGATTCCAGAAGTATCGTTACCCATCCGGCTTCGACCACGCATAGTAAATTGTCTGTCGAAGAAAGAATGGCATCCGGTATTACAGATGGTATGGTCAGGGTGTCGGTTGGCTTGGAGCATATAGAGGATATTATTGCGGATATTGCCCAAGCACTGGATTAGCTTGGGGTTTTAGTGGTTTATCATCTTCCAAGCCTGTATAGGTTAATTAGGGATAGGTCCTTATGCGAATGTTAATTTTCCTTATCTTCGCTGCATGCTTTCCAAAAAGACCAAATACGGATTAAAGGCACTGACCTTCTTGGCGTCTCAAAAAGGGCGTACGCCTGTACAAATTTCTGAAATAGCAAAGCATGAGAACATTTCCCAAAAATTTCTGGAAAGTATTCTTCTCACCTTGCGGAAAACGGGTCTGCTAGGTTCCAAAAAAGGCAAGGGTGGGGGTTATTACCTGATAAAGGAACCAAAGGATATACCTATGACCACCGTTATGAGGGTACTGGAAGGACCCATAGCCATGGTGCCATGTGTAAGTTTAAACTTCTATGAAAAATGTGAGGACTGTCCGGATGAAGCCAGCTGTTCTGTGCATAAATTAATGTTACAGGTGAGGGATAGTACCTTGGAGGTTTTTAAAAATAATACCCTCGCAGATCTTGTGCCTTAGGGGTGAACCTACATAACAAAGGATATTCAACGGGGAGTTTTATGTAATAATTGCGATATAAAACATCGATAATCTTCAAATATTAAGGATAAATTTTATTAATCTACTAAATTTATAGGGTAAGCTGTATTTTATATAACTTTTCCTATTGAGTTTAAAAAAATATTTCTATTTTTGCTTACTCTATTAAATCGATAGGGTAGTAAACTTAAGTTTTTTTGTCATATGATTGCGGAACAATTAATTGCAAATAATAATACAGGTACGGCAACTAAGAGCTATAAAGCTGATAAGCGTACCGAAAATCCTAAAAGGAGTATTGCTAAATCTATTAGTTGGAGAATTATTGGAACCTTGGATACCATCTTAATTTCTTGGATCGTTACCGGGACATTGTCCGTTGCATTTTCTATCGGGGTTGTAGAGTTGTTTACCAAGATGATTTTGTATTTCTTTCATGAAAGAATTTGGAACAAGATTAATTGGGGGAGGTAGAGGAAATAAAATCCAAAGAATTTAAAGAATCAGGACAATGGCATTTACAGAGCAGGAAATACACAAGCTAAATCAACAATTTAAGGGTATACCACCAGAGGAAATAATTTCTTGGGCTATTCAATATGCCGAGAATCCGTTGGTAACTACAAATTTTAGGCCTTATGAAGTGGCCATTTTACATGCGGTTACCGATGTTGCCCCTAAGATTCCTGTGGTTTGGTGCGATACTGGTTATAATACTCCCAATACGTATAAACATGCAGAAGAGCTAATAGCAAGGTTGCATTTAAATGTAAAATTATATGTTCCCAAACAAACTTCTTCCCACAGGGATGCGGTTATGGGAATACCAGGTATAGATGATCCCAGACATCAACTTTTTACGGAACAGGTAAAGTTGGAACCCTTTAGAAGGGCTATGGAAGAGCATAAGCCAGATGTATGGTTTACCAATCTTAGACAAGGTCAGACTGCGCTAAGGGATTCCTTGGATATTCTAAGTTTAAGTCGGGACGGGGTTTTAAAGGTGAGTCCTTTCTATCATTTTAATGATAGTCAATTGGATGCTTATCTTAAGGATAGAAATTTGCCCAATGAGCATAAATATTTTGATCCCACCAAGGTTTTGGAAAATCGGGAATGTGGACTGCATACCTAAGAAAAGAATATTAACAGTTGGTAATGACTTCCTTTGGAAGAGAGCTGACTAAATACAGAATTATTGTGAGCATTGTAGAATCAGAATTGGAAACACTAGTAGACGTGAGCGGATCTAATGAATTGGAAGTATTGAACAATAATGCTTTGGAGAACGAAGCAATTTATATTTTAAGGGAAGTGGCGGCACAGTTTGAAAAACCAGTGTTGCTTTTTTCGGGTGGTAAGGACTCCATTACATTGGTTAGATTGGCACAGAAGGCCTTTTTTCCGGCTAAAATACCGTTCCCGTTAATGCATATTGATACTGGTCATAATTTTCCGGAAACCATTGCCTTTAGGGATAAGTTGGTTAAGGAATTGGGGGTGGAATTGATTGTACGTAACGTTCAGGATTCCATTGATCAGGGAAAGGTAGTCGAGGAAACCGGTAAATACTCCAGTAGGAATATGCTGCAGACCACAACCTTGTTGGATGCTATAGAAGAATTTAAATTCGATGCATGTATTGGTGGGGCCAGAAGGGATGAAGAAAAGGCACGTGCCAAAGAACGTATCTTTTCGGTTCGTGACGATTTTGGTCAGTGGGATGAGAAAAACCAACGTCCAGAGTTGTTCGATATGTTGAATGGTCAGATAGAATTGGGTCAGAACGTAAGGGTTTTTCCAATAAGTAACTGGACAGAATTGGATGTTTGGAGCTATATCCAACAAGAGGACATAGAAATACCTTCCATCTATTTTGCGCATAAGAGAAAGATTTTTTTAAGGGACGGTTTTATATGGTCGGCAGAAGATGATGTGGTCTTCCGTGCAGAGGATGAAAAAGTGGAAGAGCGTATGGTTCGTTTTAGAACTGTTGGGGATATGAGTTGTACTTCGGCGGTATTGTCCCACGCGGATACCATAGAAAAGGTAGTAGGCGAAATTAGGGAGTCAAAGATTTCGGAAAGAGGAGCAAGGATAGATGACAAGCGCTCCGAAGCGGCAATGGAGAAAAGAAAACAACAAGGATACTTTTAAAGTAGGCATTTGAAGTATGTTGACCCTTGTAAAAATGGTCAACGGAATCTCATTGTCAAATACAAAACACAAAAGAAATGGAAGTACTAAAAATAGCAACAGCAGGAAGTGTGGATGACGGTAAAAGTACCTTGATCGGAAGATTGCTGTATGATACAAAATCCCTGACGGACGATAAGTTGGAAGCTATCCAAAAGACCAGTAAGCAAAAAGGGTATGATTATCTTGATTTCTCTTTGGCTACGGATGGTTTGGTAGCGGAAAGGGAGCAGGGAATTACTATAGACGTAGCTCATATCTATTTCTCTACACCCAATAAAAGTTATATCATAGCCGATACTCCCGGTCACGTAGAATATACCCGTAACATGGTTACAGGTGCTTCTACTTCCCAGGCGGCCATTATTCTGATCGATGCTAGAAAAGGGGTAATAGAGCAGACCAATAGGCACTTTTTTATCAATAACTTATTGAGGATCAAAGATGTTATCGTGGCCATAAATAAAATGGATCTGGTTGATTTTTCAGAAGAAAGATATAATGAGATCAAAGCTGATTTTGAGCAACTGATGAGTAAGCGTGATTATCAAGATCAGAAAATAACCTTTATCCCCGTAAGTGCGCTTAAGGGAGACAATGTGGTAAACAGGTCCGAGGAAATGACCTGGTACAAAGGTCAAACCTTATTGGAACATTTTGAAGGGTTGGATAGAAAGGATATCTATAATGTAGGTACCCCAAGATTTCCAGTTCAGTATGTGATACGTCCTAAAACAGAGGAATTCCATGATTTTAGAGGATTTGCAGGAAAAGTATATGGGGGCGAATTAAGCGTGGGTGATGAAGTAGTGGTCTTGCCTTCTATGACCAAATCCAAAATAAAGGATATTTATTTTTACGATAAAAAATATAAAACGGCAACAAGACGTTCATCCGTAACCATTACATTGGAAGATGAGATCAATGTTAGTAGGGGAGATATGTTGGTCAAGGTAGGTGATCTGCCTACAATTGATAAGCAATTTACAGCTACAGTTTCATGGATGGATTCCCAAAAATTAACAGTGGGAAGCAAATATGTGGTACAGCACGGAGTGAATAAGGTTTTGGCCAAAGTGGAGAACATTCACCATAAAATTAATCCGGATTACTCAGGCATAGATACGTCTATCACTGCTTTGGGAATGAACGATATAGCACAGGTTACCTTTAGATTGAATAAGCCAATTTTTTACGATTCCTTCAAGAATCATCGTACCAATGGCTCTTTTATCCTAATAGATAATCAATCCAATACAACAGCTGGGGTTGGGTTTATAAACTAAATCCTCTACCATGCCTCAGGGTGTGGTGTTGTTGTCAATTTAACCTATTATCCCTATGGGATAAAAGGTTTTTAGAAAATAGTAATCAATTTGAATAAAAAATATAAGTAGCATGCGGACTTTCAGAACAGAAGTGGAAAACCCGGTTGTAGAACAGGATATCATAGCATTGGAAGCTAAGATCCGTGAATTTCAAGGCGGTAGTTTGGACGAGGAAAAATTTCGTAGTCTAAGATTGGCTAGGGGAATTTATGGGCAAAGACAACCTGGTGTCCAAATGATTAGGATAAAATTGCCTTACGGGAAAGTTAGCTCACAGCAATTAAGGAGGATATGTGACGTTTCCGAAGAATACTCTACGGGCCGTCTTCATATTACTACCCGTCAAGATATTCAAATCCATTATGTGGACATAAACCGTACTCCGGAATTATGGGCACAGTTGGAACAGGATGATATTACGATCAGGGAAGCCTGTGGAAATACAGTAAGGAACGTAACGGCCAGTGAAACTGCCGGAATAGATGTAAACGAACCTTTCGATGTTTCCCCATATGCACATGCCTTGTTTCAATACTTTTTAAGAAATCCTATAAGCCAGGAGATGGGAAGGAAGTTTAAAGTTTCCTTTTCTTCCTCTGATGAGGATACAGGTCTTTCCTATATGCACGATCTTGGCTTTATTGCCAAGGTAGAGAATGGTGTAAGAGGATTTAAAGTGCTTTTGGGTGGCGGATTGGGGTCACAGCCCAGGCATGCCGATGAAATTTATTCTTTTTTACCTACGAATAAGATCATTCCTTTAATGGAAGGTGTAGTGCGTGTTTTTGACCGCTTTGGCGAAAGAAAAAGTAGGGCAAAGGCAAGAATGAAATTCTTGTTGAAGGATATTGGTTTGGACGGATTTAAACAATTGTTGGACGAGGAGCAATTGGCAGTACCGATCCAGACTTACGAAATAGATGCGGATGCCTATCCAACTGTAAATATTGCTCAGAATAATGCTCCTGAAGTAACCATTAAAGATCAGAAGGCTTTTGATAAATGGAAGGCCACCAACTTGGTCCCTCAAAAACAACAGGGTTATGTTGCCATTGGGGTAAAAGTTTTACTGGGTGATTTCTATATAGAAAAAGCCAGACTATTGGCGGATCTAGTGGAAAAATATGCGGCAGGTGAAATTAGATTGAGTTTGCGCCAGAATATATTGATCCCTTATGTTAAGGAATCGCTAGTGCCCTTTTTCTATGAAGAGTTGGAAAAATTGGGATTTGCAGAAATTGGATACAATACGGCATTGGATATTACAGCATGTCCGGGAACGGATACCTGTAATTTAGGAATTGCAAGTAGTACTGGGATTGCAGAAGAATTGGAGAGGGTAATTAAGGCCGAATATCCACAGTATATCAATAATCAGGATGTGGTTATTAAGATCAGTGGATGTATGAATGCCTGTGGACAGCACAATATGGCCAACATTGGTTTCCAGGGAATGTCTGTTAGAACAAAGGATAAATTGGTGGCTCCTGCACTTCAAGTGCTTTTGGGAGGCGGTAATTTAGGAGATGGAAATGGTCGATTTGCAGATAAAGTTATTAAGGTGCCTAGTAAAAGAGGGCCTGAAGCATTGAGGTTCATTTTAGATGATTTTGATACCAACGGCAATGGAAAATCCTTTGTGGATTATTATGAGGAAAAGGGGCAAATGTATTTTTATGATTTCCTAAAACCTTTGTCGGATGTGGATAACCTTGAAGCTTCCGATTTCATTGACTGGGGGACTTCGGAAAAATATGAACAAGCAATTGGTGTTGGAGAATGTGCCGGAGTGGTAATAGATTTAATAGCCACCTTGTTGTTTGACAGTGAGGAAAAGATAGAAACATCAAAACTAAATTTGGAAGAGGGAAAATGGGCGGCCAGTATCTATCATTCCTATTCGTCCATGGTAAATACGGCCAAAGCTTTATTGACTGCCGAGAATACCAAGGTAAATACCCACATCAGTATTATTAAGGATTTTGATGAGTTGTTTGTGGCATCCGGTAAGTTTAAATTGGAACAGGGCTTTGAGAAAATGGTACTTCAATTAAATCAGAACGCTCCAACAGAGGCCTTTGCAAAAGCATATTTAAAGGATGCTTCCGAGTTTTTGGGCAATGTGGAGACATATAGAAAATTAGAATTGACAAACGCATAGTAATGACCGGCAAGAAAGATAATATTCACGTTAATAACACGCTGGCGGACCTTATTACAAATGGGGAAGCCAATAAACCTGCACAGTTGACCGTCGTTGGTGCTGGACCAGGTGATGTGGAATTAATTACGCTAAAGGCCATAAAGGCTTTGCAGGCGGCAGACGTGGTATTGTACGATGCCCTTGTGGATGTCTCCTTATTAAAATATGCTCCACTTGCGGAACACATATTTGTTGGCAAAAGGAAAGGTTGTTACGCTTATCAACAGGAGCAAATAAACGAGCTCATCGTTAGTAGGGCAAAAACCCATGGCCATGTGGTAAGGTTAAAAGGAGGAGATCCCTTTGTTTTTGGAAGAGGAGCGGAAGAAATGGAATTTGCGGCCAGTAAAGGTCTTAAAGTAGCCATGGTGCCAGGAATTTCATCTTCAGTGGCCGTGCCAGCTTCCCAAAACATTCCCGTCACCAAAAGAGGTGCCGCCGAAAGTTTTTGGGTAATTACGGGTACTACAAAAAATCATAAATTATCTACCGATGTAGCCTTGGCTGCCAAATCCAATGCTACCATTGTGATACTGATGGGGATGGGTAAACTATCAGAGATCGTTGAGCTCTTCAAGATGGAAGGAAAATCGGAAACCCCCATCGCCATTATACAAAATGGCACACGGGAAGATGAAAAGGTAGGTATTGGGACTATTGGTTCAATAGAGAAATTGGTAGTAAAAGAACAATTGAGCAATCCTGCGATTATTATTATCGGAGAGGTAGTCAACCATAGGTCGGCAATATTGAATTATACCGAAATATTAAATAGTCACGAAGTGGCACCGTAAATAAAAATAGAGACATTCAACTAAATGGGCATAGGCCTAAATTGGTGTCATAATTAAATAGGAATTAATCAAAGTAGTATGATAAAGACAGATATACTTATAATTGGAGCGGGTCCAACAGGGTTGTTCACGGTTTTTGAAGCGGGATTATTGAAATTGAAAACGCATCTTATAGATGCATTGCCTCAACCTGGGGGACAATGTTCTGAAATATATCCTAAGAAGCCTATTTATGATATTCCAGCATTTCCAGAAATTCTTGCTGGGGATTTGGTTAAAAACTTAATGCAGCAAATTCAGCCTTTTGAGCCCGGGTTTACCTTGGGAGAAAGAGCAGAGACTTTGGATAAGTTGGATGACGGTTCTTTTGTGGTCACCACAAATAAAGGGACAAAACATCAGGCTCCAGTGGTAGTTATTGCCGGTGGATTGGGATCTTTTGAGCCAAGAAAGCCATTGATTCCAAATTTGGTTGATTTTGAGGATAAGGGAGTAGCCTATATCATTAAGGATCCAGAAGTTTATAGGGATAAAAAAGTGGTTATTTCCGGTGGTGGTGATTCTGCCCTGGACTGGGCAATATTCCTGTCCGATGTGGCTGCCGAAGTGTCTTTGGTCCATAGAAGAAATGAATTTAGAGGAGCTTTGGATTCTGTTGAAAAAGCGGCTGAATTGGCCAAGCAGGGTAAGATAAAATTGTTTACCGAAGCCGAGGTTATCAAATTATACGGAGATGATAATTTGGAAGCTGTAGTGGTAAAACACAATGATGAGGCCAAAGGTGAAAGCTATGTAGAGGTGGATAATTTTATTCCCCTATTCGGACTTTCCCCAAAATTGGGACCTATAGGTGACTGGGGACTTGAAATTGAAAAAAATGCGATCAAGGTGAACAACGCCTATGATTATCAGACCAATATTCCAGGAGTTTATGCCATTGGGGATGTAAATACCTATCCTGGAAAGCTTAAATTAATATTGTCCGGCTTCCACGAAGCGGCCGTTATGTGTCAGAGTGCTTACCAGTTGATAAACCCAGGAAAACGTTATGTGATGAAATATACCACTGTTGGCGGAGTAGAAGGATTTGATGGTAGCAAGAAGGAAGCTAAAAAAGAAGTTGTTCAAAGTATATTGGCGTAACCGCCATTTAAACCTGTTGGGCTGTAAAGCCCAACAGGTTTAATTCTTAAATGATTCTCCTGAAATTCCATATTTGGAAGTTTCAAAAAAAAGTAGTGATTCCTTGCTTTTAAGGGCACTGTTGCGTTACTTTGCAACCCGTTCATTAATACATTGAAACGTTATCAAGAAAGGCGGAGGGACTAGACCCGGTGAAGCCTTAGCAACCCTTTTTTCTTTTTCGACAACTATCGGGAAGAATAAAGAAGGTGCTACATTCTAATCTTATTTTTATTCTATTTATTTAGAATATTATGGGAATAGATAACATAAAGAAAGACCCTGGTCTAAAACTTTTCCTTACTTGATTTTATTTTTTTTTGATATCGATAACTATGGTATAATCCATTGTTTTCGGCAATCAATTTTTTAATTTTGTGTTTCCCAAGTAATCTGGGACACTGTACAATAACATCTTTGTTTTGACCTATAAGGGAGCAAACATTTTTGAAAAGTAATATGAAGAAGATTCAAGACGTATTAAAGGAAAGAATTTTGGTGTTGGATGGTGCTATGGGTACCATGTTACAGCGACATAAATATACTGAGGAGGACTTTAGGGGGGAACGATTTAAGGATTGGCAACACCCATTACAGGGAAATAACGATCTATTGTCCCTCACCCAGCCCGAAGCAATTGCCGAAGTGCATCGTTTGTATTTTGCAGCAGGTGCGGATATTGTTGAAACAAATACATTTTCCAGTACCACTATTGCAATGGCGGACTATCATATGGAAGATCTGGTTTACGAGCTAAATTATGAATCTGCAAGAATAGCCAAGGCAGTTGCAGATGAGTTTACGGCCCGCGAACCCAATAAGCCACGTTTCGTTGCAGGAAGTATTGGACCTACCAATAAGACAGCCAGTATGTCTCCCGATGTGAACGATCCAGGCTTCAGAGGAGTCTCCTTTGATGAATTGCGTGTAGCTTACAAACAACAGGTGGAGGCACTTTTGGATGGAGGTGTGGATATATTATTGGTAGAGACCGTTTTTGATACGTTGAACGCAAAGGCCGCCTTATTTGCCATTGAAGAAGTAAAGGAAGAACGAAATTTGGATATCCCTATTATGATCAGTGGAACTATAACCGATGCATCTGGCAGAACCCTTTCGGGACAAACCGCAGAAGCATTTTTAATATCCATAAGCCACATTCCCATTTTGTCCGTAGGTTTCAACTGCGCCCTAGGTGCCAGTCAGTTGGTACCCCATTTGGAGGTGCTTTCGGCGAAGACCGAGCATGCGGTTTCTGCACACCCCAATGCGGGATTACCAAATGCCTTTGGGGAATATGACGAAACTCCGGAGGAGATGGCAATGCAGATCAAGGAATACGCCGAAAAGAGATTGGTGAATATTGTAGGTGGATGCTGTGGTACCACTCCAGAGCATATAAAGGCCATGGCCGATGTTGTTAAGAATTATTCCCCTAGAACCCTAAATACCCTAGAAGCACATAACATATGATACCTTCTAGGCAAATTGTTCTTGAAGCAGGAAATAGGGTTGCACCTTTTGTTCATAGAACACCGGTGCTTTCCTCCCATTTATTGGACAAACTATCAGGGACGGAGGTTTTCTTTAAATGTGAGAATTTTCAAAAAATGGGTGCTTTTAAAATGAGGGGTGCTGTAAATGCCATCCAGCAGTTAAGCGAAGCGCAGAAAAAGGCCGGGGTAGTAACCCATTCATCAGGAAATTTTGGTCAGGCATTGGCCTTGGCGGCAAAGAATTTGGGTGTGAAGGCCTATATTGTAATGCCTTCCAGCGCCCCTGCTGTAAAGATTGAAGCAGTGGAGGCCTATGGAGGTTTGGTTACTATCACGGAACCTACATTGGAAGCCAGGGAAAAATCTGCTGCAGCCATTGTTGCCGAAAAGGGAGCTGTTTTTATTCACCCGTCCAATGATATCAATGTAATTCTGGGTCAAGGAACAGCGGCTTTGGAATTATTACAGGATCAGCCAGATCTGGATTACATTATGGCACCAGTGGGAGGTGGCGGACTTATAGCGGGTACGGCTTTGGCCGCTCACTATTTGGGAGCCAACTGCAAAGTTGTTGGAGGCGAGCCCATGGAGGTGGACGATGCCTACAGGGCCTTGAAGAGTGGGAAAATAGAGCAGAATACATCGGTAGATACTATTGCGGACGGACTAAAGACAAACTTGGGGGATAAGAATTTCCCAATTATCACTGCCTTGGTTTCAGAAATTATTAGGGTGGAAGAAAGGGAAATCATAGATGCCATGAAATTGATTTGGGAGCGGATGAAGTTGGTAATAGAACCGTCCAGTGCGGTGCCTTTTGCGGCCTTGTTAAAGGAAAAAGAAAAATTTAAGAATAAAAAAATAGGAATCATCCTCTCTGGAGGTAATGTGGAACTAACAAATTTGCCATTTTAAGGATGCTGTAGAGTGTTTTTACTATTGAGGTCAAATACCATAACTAATGAGCAATACTAAGGATAAGGAAGAACATAGTACAAAACGGTTTTTAAAACTCTCCGGTTTGGAACCTTTGGTGATAACCCCAGAAAGCAATTTCGTAAATGTGGGGGAACGCACCAATGTGGCGGGTTCCAAAAAATTCTTGAGATTGATCAAGGAAGAGAAGTTTGAAGAGGCTTTGGATATTGCTCGCGAACAGGTAGAAGGAGGGGCGCAGATCATTGATGTAAACATGGATGACGGCCTTATTGACGGGAAAGAGGTTATGGTGAAGTTCTTGAACCTTATTGTGGCCGAACCGGATATTGCCCGTGTACCTATCATGATCGATAGCTCTAAATGGGAAATTATAGAGGCCGGTCTACAGGTAGTACAAGGAAAATGTATCGTAAATTCCATAAGTCTCAAGGAAGGGGAGAAAGAGTTTGTGCGTCATGCCAAATTAATTAGGCGTTATGGCGCTGCGGTCATTGTGATGGCCTTTGATGAGGTAGGACAGGCGGATAATTACGAAAGGCGATTGGAAATTACCAAACGCTCCTATGATATTCTGGTAAACGAAGTAGGGTTTCCACCAGAGGATATTATTTTCGATTTAAATATATTTCCCGTGGCCACGGGAATGGACGAGCATAAGTTAAATGCGCTCGATTTTATTAAGGCCACTGCATGGGTAAAGGAAAATTTGCCTTTTTGTAGTGTAAGTGGAGGGGTAAGTAATGTGTCTTTTAGCTTTAGGGGCAATAATCCAGTGCGTGAAGCTATGCATTCCGTATTTCTGTATCACGCCATAAAGGCGGGTATGAATATTGGAATTGTTAACCCCAGTATGTTGGAAGTCTATGATGATATTCCAAAGGATCTTTTGGAGCGGGTAGAGGACGTAATCCTTAACCGAAGAGAAGATGCAACGGAACGCTTGTTGGAATTTGCAGAAACCGTAATCGGGAAGGAGAAGGAAAATAAGGTAGACCTTTCTTGGAGGGAAGAACCCTTGCAAAATAGGATTACCCGTGCCTTGGTGAAGGGTATAGATCAATATGTGGTGGAGGATGTAGAAGCCGCCCGTTTAAGTGTGAAAGCGCCAATAG
>TARA_R110000868_G_scaffold68551_8_pt1 | contig 28893 bp, 30 predicted proteins | sample TARA_R110000868 | Tara Oceans TARA_R110000868 (sample SAMEA4397489) | marine metagenome | biome: Polar Biome; feature: [SRF] surface water layer (ENVO:00010504); material: water (ENVO:00002006), including particulate matter (ENVO:01000060) such as... | depth 5 m | reverse complement strand
CACCCTGATGAAACGATTGATCTTGATTGGCCGGAGCAAAACAGGTGGTGGATCCGACCGCGCTAGGCCCCAAAAAGTGGCGCGCCCCGCCTGTTGTCGTAAAACCTAGCCCGCTGCGAAGCGGTTTCCAAGCGATTTTAACCGTTGCCCGAAACGGCGCGCCCGAACACGACCCGATCATGGCCTGCAAGGTCGGGCAGGCATTCCAGCGCAAGCAGACCGGCCGCCTGGGCCAGTGCCATCACGGCTTCAGCCTGGTCAAAACCGATCTCCAGCGCGAAGCGGCCACCGGGTCGCAGCAGGCGCGGCAGATCGGCAATGATCGCGCGATAGGCATCCAGCCCGTCCTTGCCGCCATCGAGCGCCAGGGCCGGTTCATGATCGCGCACTTCCGGCTCGAGACCGGCGAGCACCTCGCGCACGATATAGGGCGGATTGGAGACGATCAGATCGAAGCCATGATCGCCCAGCCCCTCGCCCCAGCGACCCTGCACCAGTGAGGCGCGCGCCGTCAGATCGCAGGCCTGGAGATTGTGCTGCGCCACGACCAGGGCGGCGGCCGAGAGATCGATCCCCTGCCCGGTCCAGCCTGGCCGTTCGCTGAGCAGAGCCAGCAGAATGGCGCCGGAACCAGTGCCGAGATCGAGCATGTGAAGCGGAGTGTCATCGCAGCGCGCCAGAACGGCCTCGACCAGTGCCTCGGTATCGGCGCGCGGGGTCAGCACATCGCCTGTAACCTTCAGATCCAGCGTCCAGAATGGCTGCGCGCCCAGCACTTGCGAAAGCGGCACACGCTGGAGGCGTTGCCAGGCGAGATCGGCCAGATCACTGATCTGCTGCCAGGACACGAGCTCGCGTCCGGCCAGAGCGGCTTCCAGCCGCATCGGCGCCAGGGCGTGCTGCAGCAGGAAGCGCGCTTCAATCGTCGCATCTTCGATCCCGGCCGCCAGCAGGCGCGCGATCAGATCCGTGCGCACGGCAACGAGATCCTGGTCCTGCCAGGCCTCGCGTAGCGGCTGGCTCGGGCGTTGATCGAAATCGGCGCGGGCCTGGTCGACCATCCTGTCGAACGGCCCCGCCATGCCTATTCCTCGAGCGCGGCCAGGCGCGCGGCCTGGTCTTCGGCGATCAGGGCGCCGATCACTTCATCAAGCCCGTCGCCGGCAATGATCTCATCAAGCTTGTAGAGGGTGAGATTGATGCGGTGGTCGGAGACGCGGCCCTGGGGGAAGTTATAGGTGCGGATGCGCTCGGAGCGGTCGCCGGATCCGATCTGCCCCTTGCGGTCGGCAGCGCGTTCGCTGTGAGCCGCCTCGCGTTCCATGTCGTAGAGCTTGGCCTTGAGCAATTCGATCGCACGGGCACGATTCTGGTGTTGGGATTTTTCCTGGCAGACGACGGCGATGCCGGTCGGCAAATGCGTCATGCGCACGGCCGAATCGGTCTTGTTGACGTGCTGACCGCCAGCGCCGGAAGCGCGCATCGTGTCGACCCGGACCTCGCTCATATTGAGCTCGATATCGATATCTTCCGGCTGCGGCATGATCGCGACTGTGGCGGCCGAGGTGTGGATACGCCCCTGGCTTTCCGTCGCCGGCACGCGCTGGACGCGGTGAACGCCGCTCTCGAATTTCAGCCGGCCGAACACGCCATTGCCCGAGATCGAGGCGATGACTTCCTTGAAGCCGCCATGCTCGCCATCCGAGGCCGAGGCCAGTTCCCAGGTCCAGCCCTGCAGCTGGGCATAGCGCTCATACATGCGGTAGAGATCGCCGGCGAACAGGGCCGCTTCATCACCGCCGGTGCCGGCGCGAATCTCGATCAGCGCATTGGCGGCGTCATCCTTGTCCTTGGGCAGAAGCGACAGGCTCATTTCGAGCTCGAGCGCAGGAAGGGTTTCCTTCAGCTCATAGAACTCCTCGCGCGCCAGATCGGCCATCTCGGCATCGCCGCTCTCCATCATCTCGGCGAGCTCGTCGAGTTCCTGGCGGGCCGCGCGCAGCGCCTTGGCTTTTTCGGCGACGGGCCGCAGTTCGGCATGCTCCTTGGAGAGCTTGACGATCTCGGTGGAGTCGGAGGCAGCGCCCAGTCTCGCCTCGACCTGGTCGAAGCGATCAATGACTTGCGCGAGTCTGGTGGCGGGAGTGTGCATGCGGCTCGGTTAGCACCTGACGCAGACCTTGCAAATCCCGCGCGGCTGTTTGCCGGCGCTAAAGCAGCGCCAGCACCGCCCTCGCCGTCATCACAATCAGCAGGATTGTCGAGCTGATGAAGACGAAGAAACGCACCGGAATGAAGTTCCACAGCGCCTGGATCAGACTGTGCAGAACGCGCAGCGCGACATAGCCCCAGGCGAGCCCGATCATCAGCGGATCGGCGAGCCCGACCAGATGGCAGTAGACCACCAGGGCATAGAAAACCGTCGGCTGTTCGTGCAGGTGATTATAATTGTCGGCAATGCGGCGGACCTCGATCGGCAGGACGTCCATCTCGCTCTTGAGCTTCATCTTGGCCGCATTGATGCCGGCCTTCTGCATTGCCGGGATACGGGTGGCGTACATCCACAGCCACATCACCAATGTCCACACGATCATCGCCAGAATCGGCGTCAGAATTGTCTCATACATGATGGTCTCCCCGGAGTGTTGCGCCGGAGACTAAACCGGTTTCAAACCGGCAAGCGATCAAAATATCGCACCGCATAGCTTCCATTCGCGAATGGATAACCGATGCAATCAGGTCTGGGCTGTCTTCAACCGCACATCACCGGGCGGGGCTTCATAGCCGCGAAACGCCTCGAGCAGATCGCCAATATCCTCGGCAACCATCAGGGACTGACGGTGGTCGGGCGCGAGGAAATTCTGGTCCGTCATCTTGTCGAGGAAAGCGACGAGGTCATCGTAATAGCCATGGACATTGAGCAGGCCGACCGGTTTGCGGTGCTGGCCCAATTGGCCCCAGGTCCAGATCTCGAACATTTCCTCCATCGTGCCGATCCCGCCGGGCAAGGCGATGAAAGCGTCGGAGAGGTGTGCCATCTTCGCTTTGCGGGCGTGCATGGACTGGACGACATAGAGCTCGGTCAGATCAAGATGGGCGATTTCCTTGAGGGCGAGAAATTCGGGGATGACGCCGATCACGCGCCCGCCGGCATCGAGCGCCGCATCTGCAATTTCCCCCATCAACCCGACCTGACCACCGCCATAGACGATATCGAGACCGGCCTTGGCGAGCCGCGTTCCAACTGCTCGGGCAGCCGTCACGAAAGCCGGGTCGCGGCCGGGATTGGAGCCACAATAGACGCAAATCGATTTCATCGCGTGCAATTCTCCTTGGCGGAGGGAGCGTCCCGGGTAAGCTGTCCGGCAAGCTCGGAGTTTTCGATTGTCGATCCATCACGCATTTCTGGCCATCGCAAGTTTTCTGAGCATTGGCAGCGCCGCGATCGCCGCCGAGCCGGTCGTCATACCCACAGTGATCTGCCGCGGCTATTTTCTGGTGCCGGTCACGCTCGCGCCGCGGGAGGGCTATTCGACCGACCGCACACTCTGGTTCCTGCACGATACCGGCGCCTCCTCCTCCTATGTCGACCCCGACAGTATTGAGCGCGTCAGCGGTATCCGGCTCGGTGCGCGCGATCGCGCCAATATACGCGATGCGCATGCCGGACCGGTCTCGATCAATCACCTGCAAGCCCGGGTCAGCCAGCTCGACCATCTGTCGCGCGCCCTGGGACATCCGATTGACGGCATCCTCTCCTTCGGAGCTTTCAGCGATTTCCTGCTGACGCTCGATTACGAGCATGGCGAGATGCGGCTGGAAGAGGGTCGCTTGCCACGGCCCGACGGCGTCACCGTGTTTGATGCCAACGGGCCGGATTACCGCCCCTGGATGGTGGTGGAATTTCCCGATCGCCGCCGGCGCATGTTGATCGATAGCGGCGCGGCCCTGACCAGTCTCGCCGTGCGCCGGATCGATCTCTATGACACCATCGAGCCCCCGCGCCCGACCGGCGCTTCAATGCGCCTGCGCGAAGTCGAGGAGCGCTCCGGCGCCCGCTCGCGCCTCGATGCCCGCCTCGGTCCCAACCGGCTGATCACCCCGACCCTGCAATCCACGCCCGGCACCGAATTGATCGGCGGCGAGGTGATGCGCCATTTCAACTGGACTTTCGACCAGTCCACCGAGCGCGTGCGGATGGTCCGGCATCACCCGGAGATACCGATCACTTTCGAGCCGGATTTCGACCATGGCATGGTGTTCGAGCCGCATCCGCTAGGCTATCGCGTCGAGGCTGTGGTCGCCAACACACCGGCCAGCCATGCCGGCGTGCACGTCGGCGATATCGTCACGGCCTATAATGGCCGCCCGCTCGATGTACGCGGCTGCGACGGACCCCCGCCGAGCAATACGCTGGTGGTGAGCCTGATCCGTGACGGGCGGGAGATGGCGCTCACGCTGGAGCTGTTTGCCCTCGTCGAGTAGCGGCTGCGCCGATATGGGCCGCCAGGACGACGACCGCATCGGCCAGGCGTGCATCAGCGACATCGAGCAATAATTCGCCGGCGGTGATTTCCAGCGCGCAGACGCCCTCGCCTTCCAGCGCCCAGAAGCGGTTACCGAGCCAGACGCCGGTACGCCGCGCGGCCTCGTCGCGGCCGCGCTCGGCAGTTTCGGCATCGCAGCGCAGGCGCAGATGCAGCATGTTCACGTGCGGCGGATCGGGCGTCACGGTGACGCCGTCAATCCCGCTCAAAGCCAAAGCCAGCGAGCGGGCGCGAGCGATATAGGCCGGCATGCGTTCGAGCCGCTGGTCAAGCAGGCGCAGCGCGTCAGGCACCATCGGCACCGGCGAGACGATCCTTCCGCCAAATCGCGCCAACCATAGCCGCGCCTCGGCGATGAAATCCTCACCCCCGGCCAGCACGGCGCCGCCAAGCGCGCCGATATCCTTGTAGAGCGAGACATAGACCGAGGCGAAACCGGCGCAGATCTCGCCATAGCTGCGATCATCATAGAAGGGCCGGACCGACCATAGACGGGCCCCGTCCAGGTGCAGCGGCAGGTCGAGTGCTGCGGCCCGCGCCTTGATCGCTTTCAGCTCGCTCCAGACCGGCAGGGCGCCGCCATTATGGCGCTGCGGCAATTCGATGAAGGCGCAGGCCCCGCCCGGCTTCAGATCGGCGGCGGTGAGCGGCAGGGCCCATTCGCCGATCAGATCGCCCTCGAGCCCGTGGGCAAAATGATAACCGCGCTCCTCGTGCAGTTCGAGATGCGAGGTCGGGTGAAGCTGGATCGTGTCGCGCCCGGTGCGTCCGGCATGAATGCGCGCCGCTATGCCCTGGGCCATGGTGCCTGTCGGACACCACATCGCGGCCGGCTTGCCGAGCAGGCCGGCGATTTTCGCTTCCAGCGCCGCGACCATCGGACCACCGAGATACATCTCGGCCGCAAAGCCTTCGCGGTCCATGTAATCGGCAATCGCGCGCAAATGATTGGGCGCTGTTTCGTCCGTATGATGCGGAAAGCCCAGGCTGATCTCGCAACCGGCCCGGAGATCCGGATCGATCATGCCGCTGCGCCCAGTACCGCCGCGCGCACGGCCGGCGTCCAGCCGACATGCAGCCCACCGCCGGCTTCGATCACCGGCCGTTTGACGAGGGTGGGGTTGGCAATCAGGAGCGCCGCTGGCTCGGTATCGGCCAGCTTCTGCTCCTGCATCGTCAGGGCGCGCCAGCTCGTCGAGCGCGTATTGAGCAGGAGTTTCGCCCCGGCCATCTTCACCCAGACCGGGACCAATGCCATCAGATCGGCTTCAGCACGGATATCGACGAAGCGATGCTCCAGCCCGGCGGCCGCGATTTCCTTCAGCGCCAGCTTGCAGGTGTCACAGTTTTTCAGACCGTAGAGCGTGATCATTGCGCCGCCGCTTCCTCTGCTTCGCGCTCGATGCGCAACAGATCGGCCCGCGCCTCGACCAGGCCGACGATATGCTCGACCATTTCCTCATTGGTGACGTTATGGTCGGGCTTGCCGGAGACATACATCTTGCCGCGCCCGGCACCGCCGCCGGTAAAGCCGAGATCGGTCATCAGGGCTTCGCCCGGACCATTGACGACGCAGCCAATGATCGAAAGCGAGATCGGCTCGGCGATATGCGCCAGTCGTGCTTCCAGGGTTTCCACCGTGCGGATGACATCGAAGCCCTGCCGCGCACAGGAGGGGCAGGCGATGATATTGACGCCGCGCGTGCGCAGCCCCAGCGATTTGAGAATATCGAAGCCGACGCGAACCTCTTCCTCCGGCTCGGCCGATAGCGAGACGCGGATGGTGTCGCCAATCCCGGCCCAGAGCAGAGACCCAATCCCGATCGATGATTTCACCGTGCCGATACGCGTGCCGCCGGCCTCGGTTACGCCCAGATGCAGCGGTGCATCTGTGGCTTCGGAGAGCTGGTGATAGGCCGCGACGGTCATGAAAGTGTCGGAGGATTTGACCGAAATCTTGTAGTCGTGGAAATCGAGATCATCGAGGATGCGGGCATGTTCCAACGCGCTCTCGACCATCGCATCGGGGCAAGGCTCGCCGTATTTTTCCAGCAAATGCTTTTCCAGCGAACCGGCATTGACGCCGATCCGAATGGCGCAGCCATGATCGCGCGCCGCCTGAACGACATCGCGGACCCGGTCCATCGAACCGATATTGCCCGGATTGATCCGAAGGCAGGCCGCGCCGGCCTTGGCCGCCTCGATACCGCGCTTGTAGTGGAAATGGATATCCGCGATCAGCGGAACAGTTGAGGCCTGCACGATGGTCTTGAGCGCCGCCGTCGAGGCTTCATCGGGACAGGACACGCGCACGATATCGACCCCGGCCTCCTCGCAGCGCCGGATCTGGCCGATCGTGGCGCTGGCGTCGGAAGTCAGCGTGTTGGTCATGGTCTGGACGCTGATCGGGGCATCACCGCCGATCTCAAGCTTGCCAATGCGGATCGTGCGGCTCTTGCGTCGCTCAATCATCCGCCAGGGGCGCAGGGAGCGAGGGTCTTTGGCACGATCAGGCGAGTGGACAGACATGGCGGACTCCGGCGACGCTGGACGCGTCAGCATGGGTCCACGATATAGCGGGATTGAGGCAGGCTTGCGAGACTTGGCTGTGATTTATTCCGGCTGCACCGCAGCGGCCTCGGCCCGGGCGACGGCTATATTCTCGACCGGAATACCGATGGCACCCAGCGTGCCGAGATCGACACCGCCGCGCTCGAGCTGGATCGCGCCGGCATTGGAGGCCGAGAAGGTCAGCCCGTCTTCCTGGGCTTCATAGGCATCGCCCGGCGCGAGGGTGCGCGAATACAGGATCCGGCCCGACGCGTCCTGGATTTCCAGCGAGGTCGGTGCCGTCGCGCGCAGGGTCAGGCGTGTTTCCTCCGCAGCAACACCCAGCGGCACACCGGTCCAGATCGTTCCGATATCCGCGTTGCGAATACCAGGCTGAAAATCGGCGCGAGCCCATTCGGGCGCGGCGTCCGGCGGTGACGGCATATTGGCGATAACGCCGAAAGAGGCGGATTGTTCGGAATACCACCAGGCCACTGTGGCGACACTGGCAAGGATCAGCAGGGCGCCGAACACGCCGCGCGGCAATTTGATCGGATCGCGGGTTTTGGCCGACGCCGAGGGCACGGCGCGGCCGGTCTCGGTATCAACTTCGCGCTTGAACTGATCGACAATACCGGCCGGCTCAATGCCAAGAAAACCGGCATAGGTGCGCAGATAGCCGATTGCATAGGCACGCGCCGGAAGGCCGCGTGTGTCCATGGTTTCAAGGGCTTCCAGGTAATCACGACGAATGCGGGTACGGGCCGAGGCAGAGTCCAGCGTCAGGCCAGCCTTGGAGCGCGCCTCACGCAGGCGGTCGCCGGCAGAATACTGCACATAGCTGGCACCACTCTCCGAAAACACAGAATCCACCGGCACAAAACCCGTCATATTAGTTGAACTCGACATGACCCTTAAACCCCTCCCCAATCGGGGGCAGCAAACTCACTCAGGGCAGTTGAAATGGGGTATCCCACAACACTGTTAACCATAAGATCAAATTCTGCGCCCGTTTTCAACAGCCTCGCCGGGCAATCCGGCGTCGGCACCGGCGTTCAGCAGGAGCGGTCTCAAGCTGTCGGCCGGGCTATCCATACGGCTAGCAAGCCAAGTGCCAAGCTTGGCGGCGTCGAGTCCGGAGACCATTTTCTTGATCGGACCGACATTTGCGGCGGCCATGGAAAGGCTTCGGTAACCAAGCCCTATCAGGACTGCAGCCTCAAGGGGCTTGGCGGCGATCTCACCGCAAACGGACACAGGGACATCATGCTTGGCGCAGGCGGTATGGATCTGCTGGAAGAGGCCGAGCGCGGCCGGGCTGAGGACATCGTACCGATCCGAGACACGCGAATTTTGCCGGTCGGCGGCGAAAAAATATTGCATCAGATCATTGGCGCCGACCGAAACGAAGTCGACGGCGTCGATCACATGCTCGATCGCCCAGGCAATGCCGGGGGTTTCCAGCATCAAGCCGATCTTGATTTCCGACGGCACGGGATGGTCGTTGTGCTCGGCATGCTGCAGCTCACGCTCCAGCATTGAGCGGGCCGCGCGCATTTCCCACGGCGCGGAAATCATCGGGAACATCACATGCAGTGGCCGCCCGGCTGCCGCCTGGATCAGGGCGCGCAGCTGATAGCGCAACAGGCCGGGCCGATCGAGCCCCATGCGGATCGCGCGCCAGCCCAGCGCCGGATTGGCCTCGACCATGGACGGGGCAAATGGCGCCACCTTGTCGCCGCCCAGATCAAGGGTGCGGAACACGACCGGCTTGCCGCCTGCAGCGTCAAGCACCGACCGGTAAACCGCCGCCTGAGCATCAAGGCGCGGCAGGGTGTCGGCGACCATGAACTGGAATTCAGTCCGGAACAGCCCGACGCCATCGGCCCCGGTCTGCTCGAAATGGCTCAGCTCGACCAGCAGGCCGGCATTGATGTGCAGCCCGATGCGCTGCCCATCGAGGGTTTCCGTCGGCCCGCGCATCTCGGCATAGGCCAGACGGCGGATCGACAGGGCCTGCAGGCGCTCATCATAGGCTTCGATCACGTCGGCGGTCGGGCGGATGTGGAGCACACCGAATTCGGCATCGAGAATGACCGCATCGCCATTCTCGGCCCGATCCAGCGCGCCATCGAGACGGCCGATCAGGGGGATGCCCAGCGCCTTGGCGACGATTGCCGCATGGGAGGAGGCCGAGCCTTCCTCCAGCGCAACGCCGCGCAATTTGGTCCGGTCGAAATCGAGCAATTCGGCCGGCCCGATATTGCGCGCGATCAGGATCGCATTGTCAGGCAACACCATTTGCGGCGCCGTCTTGCCGTCGAGATGGCGCAGCAGCCGGTTGGCGAGATCTTCCAGATCGTGCAGGCGCTCACGGAAGGTCAGGTCGGCCGCCTTCATCAGGCGCGCCCGGTTTTCATTGCGGACGCGCTCGATCGCCGCTTCCGCGGTGAGGCCGAGACGGACGGCCTCGCGCAGCCGCTCCAGCCAGCCGCGATCATGGGCAAACATGCGATAGGCCTGCAGCACGTCGCGCGTCGGGCCACCAAAGGGAACGCGGCCGCCTTCGAGCATGTCGTCGATCGAGGTCCGCAAACCATTGATGGCGATGTCGAGCCGGACTTCCTCGCCCGCTGCGTCTTCGGAAATCAGCCGGTCGGAACCGACATGCGGCTCGAACAACACCGCGACGCCCTTGACCAGCCCGCCCGAGAAAGCGCCGCCCTGCAGCCGCTCCGGCTTGGATTGGCGCACATCGAGCCCGGCCATTTCCTCGGAATCGGCGATATCGCCCGAGGCGACGATCTCGGCCAGCACCATGGCGACGGTCTGCAGCGAGTCGATCTCGTCTTCACCGACCTGGCGCTCGACCTTGGACTGCGCCGTCAGAACGCCAACCAGGCGGCCACCGCGCAGGATGGGCACACCGACAAACGTGTTGAACGGCTCCTCGCCGGTCTCTTCCCGGTAGGAGAATGCCGGGTGAGCCCGGGCGTCGAAGGTTGCGAACGGGCGCGCGCGCCGCGCCACCAGGCCGACCAGGCCTTCGCCGGGCTGCAGGCGGGTATGGTGGACGGCTTCGGCCTTCAGCCCGTGTGTGGCACATAATTCAAGCGCGCTGGAGCGCCGTGCGAGATAGATCGAGCAGACATCCCAGCCGGCTTCCTCGGCGATCAGCGTGGTGAGGTGGTCGAGCCGGTCCTGCGCATTTTCGCGCGTCGCCATCAGCTCGCGCATGCGCCTCAGCAAGCGGCGCGGATCACGGGTATTGGGCGTTGTCGCTTCCATCAATTCCCCATCCGGTCGAGACCATAGGCCGCGTGCAAGGCGCGCACGGCTCGTTCGACGGCATCATTATCAATCAGGGCCGAGATCTTGATCTCGGAGGTCGCCAGGACTTTCACTGTAATCCCGCTCTCACCCAAAACACCGAACAGGGATCGCGCCACATCGGCCCGTTGACGCAGGCCCGCTCCGACGACCGAAACTTTTGCCAGACCGGTTTCGGAGCTGATCCGCAGTCCCGGCAAGCCTCGCTCCAAGGCCAATTGGGCACGATTGAGGTCCCTGTGCGCAACTGAAAATTCCAGATTGACCGTCTCCGGCTCGCGCCCATGGGCCTGGACGATCATGTCGACGCCGATATCGGCGTCGGAGAGAATGGCGAATGTATCGCTGGCGAAGCTCGACTGCGGCGCACCGCCGAGCACGGCGATCCGCGCCTGGTCGCGCGCATAGGCGACACCGGAGACGACACGGCGCTCGGCAATGTCGCGGTCGGCGACGATATTGGTGCCGCGGCTCTCGCCCGCCTCGAGAAAGCTCGACAAAACCCGCATCGGCACATTGCGCGCCTTGGCGAATTCGACCGAACGGGCCTGCAGCACCTTGGCGCCCTGGGCGGCCAGTTCGAGCATTTCGTCATGGCTGATGGCGTCGAGGCGGCGGGCCGCCGGTTCGATGCGCGGGTCGGTGGTGTAGACGCCGTCGACATCGGTGTAGATGTCACAGCGCGCGCCGAGCACTGCTGCGAGAGCCGCCGCCGAAAGATCCGTGCCGCCACGCCCGAGTGTGCGCAGACATCCGTCCTCGGCAATACCCTGATAACCGGCCAGCACGGGCACAATGCCCGCGGCCATCGCAGCTTCAAAGGCCGAGGCCTCCATGCCGGCGATGCGCGCCGCGCCTGGCGGTCCGTCGGTAAATACCGGCGCCTGCCAACCGAGAAAGGAACGGGCCTGCAAGCCGCGCTCGCGCAGCGCCAGCGCCATCAGCGCTGCCGCGACCTGTTCGCCGGCGGCCAAGGCAACATCGGTTTCGCCATCGCCAAGCCCGGCGCCGAACTCACCGGCGAGGCCAAGCAGGCGATCGGTCTCACCGGCCATGGCCGAAACCACGACGGCCAGCGTCTCGCCGCGTGCAACCGCATCGGCGACGAGGCCCGCAGCATGGCGAATTCGCTCGATCGTTCCGACCGAGGTTCCGCCAAATTTTGCGACAACGCGTGTCATTCCGGCTGCCCTCACTCGTTTTCCCCGGCCGCGACTGTTCATAACGTCACACCCGGCTCGATTAGCCCGTCCGGTAGGGCCATAATATGGCTGTCAGGATATCGCGGATCGCCACCGCAGTGCTATCGCGGTTTCCTACTTGGGCGAAGCCTTGTACGCAACGCTCGAACGCAATATCGCGCGAATTCGCGCATCAGGAGAACAGGCATGGCCACGACTGCCGCACCGGAAACCCTGTCACGCCCATCGGTCGATCCGGCCGAGGTCGAGAAATTCTCGCGGATCGCCGCCGACTGGTGGGATCCCGATTCAAAGTTCAAACCACTGCACAAATTCAACCCGATCCGGCTGGCCTTTATCCGCGACACGATCTGCAATCATTTCGGCCGCTCCGGGGAACGCCCGTTCGAGGGCCTGCGCATTCTCGATATCGGCTGCGGTGGCGGGCTTGCCTCGGAACCGATGGCCCGGCTCGGTGCCGCGGTGACCGGCGTCGATGCCGCCGAAGCCAATGTGAAAACCGCCTCGGTGCATGCTGCCGAACAGGGCCTCGAGATCGATTACCGCCACGGCGTCGCCGAACAATTGATCGAGAGCGGCGAGCCGCCCTTCGACATCGTTCTCAATCTGGAAGTGATGGAGCATGTCGCCAATCCCCACACTTTCCTGATCGACTGCTCGGCCCTGGTGAAACCGGGCGGGCTGATGATCTGCGCCACGATCAACCGGACCTCGAAAGCCTTCGCGCTGGCGATCGTCGGGGCTGAATGGGTGATGGGCTGGTTGCCGCGCGGCACCCACCGTTTCCACAAACTGGTGCAACCAAGCGAACTCACCGCCGCGTTGCACGCTGGCGGGATGGTGACCGATGACCCGGTCGGCGTGAGCTACAACCCGCTCAATGATCAATGGACGCTGGGTGAAGATACGAGTGTGAACTATATGATGATCGCGCGGAAACCCGAGGCCTGACGCGGACAGAGACGTCTCAGTTCGCCTTTTTCGGCGGGGTCGGTGCGAGCACGTCGGGCAATGGGGCGACGGGAACACCCTCCTCGCGCAGGGCCTCGCCCTCTTGCGGCGAAGTCTCGCCATAGATCAGCCGGTCCGGCTTGTCGCCGGCGTGAATGGCGCGCGCCTCGGCCGCGAAATCGCCGCCGACATAATCGTAATTCGTGCGGATATGCGCTTTCACCTGCGCCGCCATGGCTTTGAGTTTCGCTTCCGGCGTCGCCTCGCGCTTGCGCGATGTCGCGACCGCCGGTGACATCACCGCCTTGCGTACATCAACCGATCCGCATTGCGGGCACTCGACCAGATCGCGCTGATTTTGCTCGTCGAAGGCGGTCGAGTTCGAAAACCAGGCTTCGAACTCATGCTCCTCATCGCAAACCAGCGCATAGCGGATCATTGCGCGATCACCTCGTCCGGTCCGCTCAGCTTGCGATCATGCTGCAAGGCGGGGATGCGCGAACGGGCATCGGCGACCTTGTCCATGTCCAGCTGCGCCAGCAATATCCCCGGCTCATCATGATCCAGCTGAGCTGTCACCGCGCCCCAGGGATCGATGATCATCGAATGCCCCCAGGTGCGGCGGCCATCCTCGTGCAGCCCGGCCTGGGCCGGCGCGATCACCCAGGAACCGGTCTCGATCGCACGGGCCCGCAACAGGATTTCCCAATGCGCCCGCCCGGTTGGCCGGGTGAAGGCGGCGGGCACGGTGAGAATTTGCGCACCGGCCTGGGCCAGGCGGCGATAGAGATAGGCGAAGCGGACATCATAACAGATCGACAAGCCAATCCTGGCCGCGCCGGCATCGGCGACAACCAGCCGGTCGCCGGCCTGGTAATTGGCGGATTCGCGATAGATTTCGCCCTGCCCGATCCCGACATCGAACATGTGGGCCTTGTCATAAGTGGCGAGCAAATCGCCGCCCGGGCCGAACAGGAAGGACCGGTTGGCGGCGCGGCGCTCGGCCAGTTTGATTGCCAGTGAGCCAATCAGGAGCGTGATCCCGAGTTCCTTCGCCAAAGCGGAAAAGGTCGGGATCGCAGGATCGTCCGCCTGCGAACGCATCACCGCGAAAGCCTGGTCGGCATCCTTCTGCACCAGATGCGTCGTCTCCGGCGTCGCGATCAGCGACGCACCCTGAGCGGCAGCCTGGCGGATCAGATCGCAGGCCATAGCCAGATTGGCGGCCGGATCGGTACCGGACCGCATCTGGATCAGGGCTGTCGCGATCGTGCTCATTCCAGACCGAGCATCCCGTCCAGCTTGCCCGAACGCTCCAGCGCCATCAGCTGATCACAACCGCCGACATGGTCCTTGCCAATGAAAATCTGTGGGAAGGTGCGTCCGCCCTTCGAGCGTTGCACCATTTCCTCGCGCTTTTTCTGATCAAAGCCGGCATCAATTTCCTCGAATGCGACTTTCTTCTGCTTCAGCAGCGAGACCGCGCGGGCGCAATAGCCGCACATCGGTCGGGTGTAGATGGTCACTTTGGCCATTCGGGTACTCCTTCACGCCTTACATAGTGGGATCGCTGGCGCGTACAACACGGCAGAGCGTCACGACAGTCACAAGGGCAGCTCCGGCGCGCCGCAATTGGCGCGCGCAGGCCGAGGCCGTGGCGCCGGTCGTGAACACGTCATCGACCAGTACGACATGGCATCCGTCAAGTCTGTGGCCGAGCGAAACCCGGAAGGCCCCCGCCATATTGCGCCGCCGCGACAACACGCTTTTGCCTGCCTGGCTTGGCGTCGCACGCGATCGCAGCAGCCAGCCGGCCTGCATTGGAATTCCTGTGTGTTGCGACAGGGCACGGCCCAGCAGCGCCGATTGATTATAGCGCCGCGCCAGCAATCGGCGCCAGTGCAGCGGCACGGGCAGGATATAATCAGCACCGGTGAGACAGTCTGCACCGGCGCGCGCCATCCAGCGACCAAACTGGTCAATCATCTCGCGGCGGCCGCCATTCTTGAAGCCGAGCACCAATTGGCGTGAGCCATCGCCATAGGCCAGGGCGGCCCGCGCCCGGTCGAATTTCGGAGGTCGGGCGATACAGTTGGCGCAAAGAATGCCCGTGTCTGCACCTGTGCCTGACGGGTAGGGAAAGGGCAGGCCGCAGCAATCGCACCAGGGCGCGTCGAGAAAATCCAGTCCTTGCCAGGCGCTCGCATCGAGCCGGCCGCTGGCATCCACCGGCACGGAGCGCACCGGGCAGACGGGCGGCCAGATCGCATCGGCGATCGCGGTCAGAACGCGCTTGCTCACTTGAGCCCCTTCCCATGACGCGCCGCAAAAGGCATATCGGCAGCATGTCGCCCGACCAGCCACCGCTATTGTTCGATCGAGGCCTGTTGCGGCAGCGCCGCAATCGCGCGGCGGGCAGCATACAATCATACAATTTTCTCGTGCAACGGGCGTTCGACGATATTTGTGATCGTGTCGAGGGCGTGATGCGCGATTTCGACCACAGCCTCATTCTTGGCGGCGGGCCCGGCCTGCTCGACGAGTTGCGCCAGCGCCATGCCGGCAGCAAGGCTGGCTGGGTCGCGCAGAGCGATCTGGCGCCGGCTGTGGCGATGCAGCTTGCAGGCCCGGCCCTGGCGCTCGATGAGGAGCGCCTGCCCTTCGCCGATGCCAGCCTCGATCTGATCCTGGCGCCGCTTGGCCTGCACTGGACCAATGATCTGCCCGGCGTGCTGGTGCAGCTGCGGCGGGCGCTGAAGCCGGATGGCTTCCTGGCTGCCGCGCTTCTGGGCGGCAATAGCCTGACCGAATTGCGCCAATCGCTGATGGCCGCCGAAAGCGAAATGAGCGGCGGTGCCCATGCCCGCGTCTCGCCGCTGGCCGGCACATTCGACATTGCGGCGCTGTTGCAGCGCGCCGGCTTCACCATGCCGGTCGCCGATATCGACCGCGTCACGGTGCGCTATGACAATGCCTTTGCCCTGATGGCGGATCTGCGCGGCATGGGTGAGACCAGTATCCTCGCCGACCGGCCCCGCAGTCCGGCAACTCGGGCGCTATTCGTGAGAATGGCGGAGATCTATGCACAGCGCTTCTCCGATCCCGACGGGCGTATCCGCGCCAGCTTCGAGATCGTGCATGCCGCCGGCTGGGCGCCGCATCCCGATCAGCCGAAAGCAAAGCGTCCAGGATCGGCGACGGTCAGGCTTGCTGATGCTTTGGGTGTGACGGAAACGTCCGCGGGCGAAAAGGCCGGCGGTTAGAGAACCGAGGTCACGTCCTCATAGAGCCGGGTCATGGCAGGGCCGAATGTCGCCCACAGGCCGAGGATAACGGTCGCCATCGCTGCGGCGATCATGCCGTACTCGATCGCCGTGGCGCCTGCTTCATCGCGGAAAAATCGTTTCAGCATCACCATCACAAGCGGTCCCTCAATTCGGCCGCCAGCGGAAGGTCCGCAGCTGGCATGCGATAATCGCGCAGTTTTTCCTTGCGGACCCAGGCGAGCGTCTGGCCCTCATTGGGCTGGGGATATCCGTCCCATGTGCGGCACAGGAAGAGGGGCATCACGATGTGGAAGTCGGGATAGGCGTGCGAAACGAAGGCGAACGGATGCAGGCACCGTTCGCACGGTTCGACACTCAGCTCTTCCCGCAATTCGCGAACCACAGCCTGCTCCGGTGTTTCACCCGGCTCGATCTTGCCGCCGGGGAATTCCCAAAGGCCCGCCATCGGTTTTCCCTCGGGGCGCTGTGCGATCAGGATACGACCATCCGCATCGAGCAAGGCACACGCAGCAACATAAAGGACCGGTTTGGGGCCAGGTTCAGCCATTATGAACAATCTCCGTTAAGGGCGGGTGCAGAAACGCGGTTAAGCAGGCCTTAGCCTGGCGCGGCGGCCGGGTCATCCGCCTCGCCGGCTTCGCCTTCCGGTTCAGGGTCGGTGGAGACGTCGAGCGCGCCGCCCTCGCCATTGCCCAGCGTGATGCCGTCTTCCGGGAATACCGTCCGTTCGATCACCGCCTGCTGGCGCAGACCGTCAATCAGGCCCTCCAGCTGGTCGAATGTGTAGAAGCGGACGATATTCGGCCGCAGCGTTTCCAGCGAGGGCGGCGGTTCGCGGCGGCGATCAACCACGCGCAGGATATGCCAGCCAAACTCGGTCTGGAATGGATCGGACGTCTCGCCTTCCCGGGTTGCGAAGGCCACGGCGCCAAAAGCCGGCAAGACGCCATCACGGGTGAAATAGCCCAGATCGCCGCCCTGCAGCCGCGTCGCCTGGTCCTGGCTCATGCGTACGGCGAGCGCCGCGAAATCCTGGCCGGAATCGATCAGGGCCTTGATGGCGTCGGCCTCCTCGCGGGTATCGACGAGGATATGCCGGGCGCGGACTTCCTCGCCGAGCGGGATGAGTTGCACCTGTTCCTGATAAATGCGCTCGATCGTCTCTTCATTGACGGCATCGGCGAGCGCGGTTTCCACCAGCACGTTGCCGAGAATGCGTTCCTCGGCGAGGGCGAGCCGTCGCAGCGCCTCATCCGATTGATCAAGCCCGCGCCGGCGCGCTTCCATGGCGAGCAGGCGTTGGTCGATCAACTCGTCGAGCAGCTCTGCGAATGCTTCACTGCCCGGTGCCGCCGGCGCAAATTCACCGCCATCGACCCGGCTCGCGGCCTCGCGCTCGACATCGGATCGGCGGATCAAGGTGCCATCAACCCGGGCGAGCACTGGATCTCGCTCATCCAATGTCAGCGTCGAACCGGACGCTTCAAAATCGGCCGCGGTCCGGCGCGGCTCCGGGCCGCATCCGGCAAGCACGACAAGCATCAAGCCCATTGCAAAAAGACGTTTCATCGACACTATCTTCACCTTGCCGGGCCGTGCGGACGCAGAGTATGCCGCGCGGCTTGATTGACACTGAATGCCCCCATCCTTAAGTCAGCCAGACGTTTCAAAGCAATGCCAGCGCCTGCGCCGGACCATTGATCTGGCCCTCGCGCACTCGCTAGCCCAACCGTTGTTCGCAAAGCCAGACACCATGCTCTCACTTGCCCGCAAGATCTTCGGAACAGAAACCGGCCGCAAACTGCGCCGCATGAAGCCGATTGTCGATCAAATCAACGCATTGGAAGACGATTTCAAGGCGCTCTCTGACGAGGCTCTGAAAGGCAAAACCGCGGATTTCCGCGCCCGCCTGGCGCAGGGCACCCCGCTCAACGACCTGCTTCCCGAAGCCTTCGCGGCGGTTCGTGAAGCCGCTGACCGCGCCATTGGCCTGCGCCCCTATGATGTCCAGCTGATGGGCGGCATCGTGCTCAATGACAGCTCGATCGCGGAAATGAAGACCGGCGAGGGCAAGACCCTGGTCGCCACCCTGCCCTCCTATCTCAATGCCCTTCCGGGCACTGGCGTGCACGTCGTCACCGTCAATGACTATCTGGCCACACGGGATTCCGAGTGGATGGGCAAGGTGTTCGCGCAATTGGGCATGACGACCGGCGTCATCTCGCACGGCAAGTCCGACCCGGAACGCCGCGAGGCCTATGCCTGCGACATCACCTACGCAACGAATAATGAGCTCGGCTTCGATTATCTGCGCGACAACATGAAGTATTCGATCGAGGAAATGGTCCAGCGCGGCCATGCTTATGCCCTCGTCGACGAAGTCGATTCCATCCTGATCGACGAGGCCCGCACGCCCCTGATCATTTCCGGCCGAACCGAAGACCGGACCGAATTCTACAAGACGATCGACGCGCTGATCCCTCAGCTCGCCGAAGATTGTTACGAGATTGACGAGAAGGCCCGCTCCATCCTGCTCACTGAAGAGGGCAATGAAGAGATCGAGCGCCTGCTGCGCGAAAACGACCTCCTGAAGGAGGGCGACCTGTACGACCTCGAGAATGTCTCGATCGTCCACCACGTCAATCAGGCGCTGAAGGCGCACAAGATCTTCCACCTGGACAAGGACTATATCGTCAAGGACAAGGAAGTCCTGCTGATCGACGAATTCACAGGTCGCATGATGCAAGGCCGCCGCCTGTCGGATGGCCTGCACCAGGCGATCGAAGCCAAGGAAGGCGCAAATATCCAGCCGGAGAACCAGACGCTGGCCTCCGTCACCTTCCAGAATTATTTCCGCCTCTACAAGAAACTGGCCGGGATGACCGGTACGGCCGTGACCGAGGCCGACGAATTCCATTCGATCTACAATCTTGAAGTCGTCGAGATTCCGACCAACCGTCCAATCGCCCGTATCGACTTTGAAGACGAGGTGTTCCGCACGCTCGTCGACAAGTATGCGGCGATTGTCGACGATCTGGTCGATTGCCAGGAGCGTGGCCAGCCCGTGCTCGTCGGCACTGTCTCGATCGAGAAGTCCGAACACTTGTCCGAAATTCTCAGCGACAAGAAGGTCTTCCGCGACACCCTCGGCCATCTCTATCCCAAGGACGATGCCGAGATCGAGGCGTTCAAAAAGTCGGGACGCCCCGAGGCACGCCCGCTCAAGGAAATGCTGAAACTCATCCCGCTCAAGCACCATGTGCTCAATGCGCGTTATCACGAGCAAGAGGCCCTGATCGTCGCCGAGGCCGGCGTGCCGGGCGCGATCACCATCGCCACCAATATGGCCGGTCGCGGTACCGATATTCAACTCGGCGGCAGTGCCGACATGCGCATGATGCAATGGAAGGCCGAACAATCCTCCAAGGGTGTCGAACCCGATGAGGCGGCCATTGCGGCACAGAAGGCCGTCATCGCCGCGGATATCGCCGCCAAGCGCGAAGTCGCCCTTGCTGCGGGCGGGCTCTACGTGCTCGGCACAGAACGCCATGAAAGCCGCCGCATCGACAATCAGCTGCGCGGGCGTACCGGCCGTCAGGGTGATCCGGGTCGCTCGAAATTCTACATTTCGGTGCAGGACGATCTGCTGCGCATCTTCGCGCCTGAACGCCTCGACGGGATCATGAAAACCCTTGGCCTGAAAGAGGGCGAGGCGATCACCCACCCCTGGATGTCCAAGGCACTCGAGACTTCGCAGAAGAAGGTCGAGCAACGCAATTTCGACATTCGCAAGAACGTCCTCAAATACGATGACGTGATGAATGACCAGCGCAAGGCCGTGTTCGAGCAGCGCATTGATTTCATGACCGCGACCGATGTCGCTGACGTCATCAAGGACATGCGCCACCAGACCGCCGAGGACATTGTCGTTCAGCACATTCCGCCGAAGGTCTATGCCGATCAGTGGGATGTCGAGGGCCTCGAGACCGAATTGCAGGAAGTGTTCGCGCTTGATCTTCCCGTCGCCGACTGGGCCAAGGAAGAGGGGATCGCCGACGAGGAAATCCTCGAACGCGTCACCGAAGCCGCCGACCGTGCCTTCGCCGAAAAGGCCGCCAATGGCGGGCCCGACCTGATGCGCCGGATCGAGAAATCCTTCCTGCTGCAGGCGATCGACCAGAACTGGCGCGAGCATCTGCAGAACCTCGACGCGATGCGCTCGATGATCGGTCTGCGCAGCTATGCCCAGCGCGATCCGCTCAATGAGTACAAGACCGAAGCCTTCGCCCTGTTCGAGAAGATGATGGACGGGCTGCGCGTCGAAGTGACGAAGCAATTGATGATGATCCGCTTCGAACGTGCCCCTGCGCCACCAGAAGTGCCGCAGGATGTCACCGCGACCCATATCGACCCACGCACCGGCCGCAATGAGATGGGTGAGCCCGATGCCGGTCCCGTCGCATCGCGGGTCGCACCGACCCAGCGCCGCACCTCCGAGCCGGCTGACCCGACCCGGCCTGAAACCTGGGGCCGTGTCTCGCGCAATGCCGCCTGCCCTTGCGGGTCGGGCAAGAAATACAAGCAGTGCCATGGCGCCATTGCCCCGCGCGACACCCAGGTCTGATATCCGCCTGCGTCCTGCCCGTTTGGGAGAGGCGCAGGCGCTATCCGCCCTGTGCCTGCGCTCGAAGGCCTATTGGGGCTATGACGCGGCGTTCATGGCCTCGGTCGCACCCTATCTTCAGGTCACCGATGACGCGATACGCGCGGGCTATGCCACTGTGGCGATCGGCGCTGACGACACGGTGCTTGGCGTCTGCCAGATCGACCCCTTTGGGCATGGCGGCTCACTCGATTTGATGTTCGTTGCCCCCGAAGCAATCGGGACCGGTGCCGGTCGCAAGCTGTTCGAGCACGCCAAGGCGCAATTGAAGGCGCTGGGGCTGCCCGTGATGACGATCCTCTCAGATCCCGATGCCGAGCCCATCTATCTGCACATGGGCGCCCGGCGCGTCGAGATGCGCGCCTCGGACGTGTTCCCGGGACGGAAATTGCCCTGGCTTGAAGTCACCTTGTGATGAAGTCCGAATAAGCGCTAAAGCGCGCCCCGCCTAGAAGGCGCCGTCACCGGCGCGGCCAATCGCCAGGAAGCGTTCGCGGCGCTTCTGGCGGAGTTCCTTGGCGGAAAGCCCGTCGAGCTTGGCCATCTGGGCCTCGATGGCATTGCCGACCGCGGCCATGGTTTCGGCCGGGTGACGATGGGCGCCGCCAATCGGTTCGGGAATGATTTCGTCGATGATCTTGAAGCCGAGCAGGTCCGGCGCGGTGATTTTCATCGCCACGGCGGCATCCTTGGCCTTGGCCTGATCCTTCCACAGGATCGAGGCACAGCCTTCCGGCGAGATCACCGAATAGATCGAATGCTCCAGCATCATCACGACATTGGCGCTGGCCAGCGCGACGGCGCCGCCGGATCCGCCCTCGCCGGTGATGACGGAAATCAGCGGGGTGCCAAGCGTCAGGCAGCGCTCGGTCGAGCGCGCAATGGCTTCGGCCTGGCCGCGCTCTTCAGCGCCAAGGCCGGGATAGGCACCGGCGGTGTCGACAAAGGTCAGGACAGGAAGTTTGAATTTCTCGGCCAGATCCATGATGCGGATCGCCTTGCGATAGCCCTCGGGCCGAGCCATGCCGAAATTATGGTGCAGGCGGCTTTCGGTATCATGACCCTTCTCATGGCCGATCACGACCACGGAGCGGCCACGGAAACGGCCAAGACCGCCGACAATGGCGGCATCTTCGGAGAATCGGCGATCGCCGCACAACTCCTCGAAATCCTCGATCAGCGCCTTGCGGTAATCGCGAAAATGCGGCCGCTCAGGATGACGCGCAACGAGGGTCTTGCGCCAGGGGTCGAGCTTGCCATACAGCGCAGCGAGTTGCTCAGCCGCCTTCTGGCGCAGCTTCGCTGTCTCTTCAGCCATATCTGGCGCATCGCTGCCACCATTGCCGGAAAGCGTTTCAAGCTCTTCGATCTTGGCTTCCAGCTCGGCCAGCGGCCGTTCGAAATCGAGATAGGTACGCGTAGGATCGGACATGCCCGTTTAACGCCTGTGGACGTTCAAGAAGGCCGTGAACCTAACCAGCCGCGCCGGGCGTCACAAGCCCGCAATACTGTCGGCTAACAGAAGCAGGCGGGTATGGGGATCAGGGTTTGCGCGCCAGCGGGTGCGAAGTCTCGACCAGGGATTTCAGACGTTCGTCGAGCACATGGGTATAGATCTGCGTCGTCGAGACATCGGCATGGCCGAGCAATAACTGCACGCTACGCAGATCGGCACCGCGCGCCAGCAAGTGCGTCGCGAAGGCATGGCGCAGCACATGCGGCGACACCCGGGCCGGGTCGAGGCCGGCAGCCAGCGCGACCTCTTGCAGAATCTGGGCGAAGCGTTCGCGGGTCAGATGTCCTGACTTTGCCGTGCGCGAGGGAAACAGATAGCGCTGGGCCTTGTGCTGGCCCGATTTGACCGGCGGCAGATGTGCAGCGCGCACATCGCGATAGGCCGCCATTGCCGCAAGCGCTGAAGCCGTCAGGGGCACCAGGCGTTCGCGCCCGCCCTTGCCGGTGACGAAGATACAGCGTTCCCTCTGGATAAAGGCGCTCAGCGGCAGCGAGACCAATTCGGTCACCCGCAAACCACCGGCATAGAGAATTTCCAGCAGGGCCCGGGTGCGCAGGCCCGAAGCGCCCGGCAGATCAGCGACGGCACCGAACAAGGCGTCGACATCGGCCTCGCTGAGGATTTTGGGCAGGCTGCGCCCCTGTTTCGGACCACGCAGCGGCGTGCAGGGATCGTCATGGCGCCGGCCCTCCGAAAGGAGGAAGCGGTAGAAACGCTTCATCGCCGACAGCCGGCGTGCCGCCGTCGCTGCCGACAGGCCATCGGATTCAATCCCGGCCAGCACGCCTTCCAGATCCGGCGTTTCCGCCTGTGCCAGTCTGATACCGCGCGCCGCCAGCCGCGCCGACACATCGGTCAGATCGCGGGCATAGGCATCGAGTGTATTGCGGGCGGCGCCGCGCTCGGCGGCCATCATGTCGAGGAAGAGGTCGATCTCCGGACCTTGCTTCACACCGCCCTCGCGACCAGCCGTTCCAGCAACAGATCGAGTGCAGCGCGGCGCAGACCGAGCTGATCGAGCACGGCAACGGCACGGCTGAGCGTCTCGGCATTGGGCTGGGCGCTGGCCAGGGCAGAGATTGCCAGCATCGCCGCTTCGGCGCGGGCATCAGCCCGCGCAGCAGCTTCCATCGCCAGCGCTTCCGGCCCGACCGAGGCCGGAGCCCGTTGCAGCAGTGCTGCGCGCAAGCCCGCAGGCTCGCCGGCACCGAGCCGGTTGAAAGCCAGCATGTCGGCAAGAACCGATGGGCCATGGCTCTCGAGATGCGCTGCCAGCAGCGCCGACGTCTGGTCATTGCCCAAACGGTCGCGGGCGATGGCTATGGCAAGGTCGAGATTGACCATCCGGCGCGGCGAAGGCGGCACCCAGGCTGGCGGGACCTCCTGCATCGGTGCGTCGGCCAACGGATCGAGCGGCTTGCCGCTCTCATCGAATTCCATCTCTGGTCGCTGCGCTTGTGGCGGACCATCCATCAGCGCGTCGCGCCAATTGGAGGCCGTGCGCACATCACCGCTCAACAGTGCCGTGAGGGCAAAACGATAGCCATCGCCCAGCGTATCGCGGGTGATGGGCAGGGTGTGAACCTCGCTGCCATAGGCGCGGCCGGCGGCGGCGAAGGCGTGGGCACTCACCGCATCATCAAGCAGGCCCGAGAGGGCGGCGGCCGCAAGCTGACGGTCGACGCCCTGGACCAGCACGGCTTCCAGCGCTGCGGTGCGTTCCAGACCCGGCAGGGTCAGGGCCGCAGCGAGAGCCGGGGCCGGATCGCTCGCGGGGACCGGTGCCGGTGCGGCGCGGCCATTGACGAAGCGCTGCAGCCAGCCCGGGGCTCCGGTCACATTGAGATCAGTCAGTTCGGCATCACCGCCGAGCCGGTGCGCCATCGCCAGTTTCAGGCCGGAATCGATCGCCGGCATGGCAGCGGGCGGCTGACCTTCGAGCGTGATCGCGAACAGCATGGTGTCATAGCCGTCATCCTCGGCCGTATTGCGCGCCAGTTCCGCGGTCAGTTCCGCAGCACTGTCCTGGCCGTCGAGCGCCAGACAAAATGCGCGGGTGCGCAGCCAATAGGCCTGCTCACGGCCCCGCAGCAGGGCATCGGCCGTATGACAGGCATTGCGGGTATTGCCGGTGGCGAAGGCGAGTTCGGCATGCAGGCGCGAGAGCGGCTCGTTCTGATTGAGATTGGGCGTGCGCTCGAGCAGATCATAGGCCTCGAACACCCCGCCAGCCGCCAGCAGGCGGTCAGCACGCAAGACAGGCAGGGCCTGGTCGCCGCGTCCGCCAGCGGGCGGATAGCCGCCGGAACTGAGCACTGAAAGCGCCAGTTCGGCGACAGCCGGCGAGGCATAGCCCGTGCCGGCAGCGGCCGGCAACAAGGTCAGGACCCGGCCCGCCATGTCGAGATCGCTGCCATCCCAGAGCGCTATGCCAAGCGCCGCATCGGGCAGGCCGACTTCAAGCGGGTCGAGCGCGTCAAGGCTGTGCACCTCGATCGGCCCCTGTGCGAGGGCAGAGCCGCCCAACATCAAGGCAAGACCGCTAGCGCGGAAAATTATCGTCCAGTTCGACACGTACTTCCTCCTGCGCCGGCTGTATGCCGTTCGCGATAACAACCAGCGTGCCGAAGCCCGCCGCGAGAATGCCGGCGACAATCACCGAGCCGACCAAAAAACCTCGCATGAATTCACCTTCCTCATGTGCAATTTGTGAGCCGCCAGTATGGCAGGAAACCGCCCGACAAGGGTAACCCCGATTGCGGCGATTTCCAGACGCTTTATACCGATGGGATGACCCGTACTGCTTTACATGATCGCTGCGTCGTTCTGATCGGCCTGATGGGCGCCGGCAAGACCACGGTCGGGCGGCGCCTCGCCGCCTCCATGGGGCGGCCCTTCAATGATGCCGACCATGAAATTGAACGCGCGGCCGGACGCAGCGTCGCGGAGATCTTCGATGATTTCGGCGAGGCTGCCTTTCGCGATGGCGAACGCCGTGTGATCGCGCGCCTGCTCGATGAATCGCCCATGGTCCTGGCCCTGGGGGGCGGCGCCTTCGTCGATCCACAAACCCGTGCCCTGGTAAAGGAAAAAGCGATTTCCGTCTGGCTGCAGGCGGATGTCGAGACGCTTGCAACACGGGTTGCCCGGCGCGATACGCGGCCGCTGCTGCGCGATGGCGATCCGGCGGAAATCCTCGCGCGCTTGCTTGCCGTGCGTCAGCCCGCGTATGCAGAGGCCGACATCCATATCGACGCATCGGCAGGAACGCATCAGGCGACGGCGGATGCCATCCTTGCCGCGCTGCAAGCCCGGGAGCAAAGCCAGTGAGTGCAGTTCTGACAGTCCCGGTCGGCCTCGGCGCACGCAGTTATGACGTGCTGGTCGGCGAAGGTGCGCTCGAAGCCGCCGCCAGCCGCCTGCCCGTCCTCTTCCCGCGCCAGCGTGCCATTCTGGTCACCGACAGCCACGTCGCCCCTTTGCATCTGGAGCGCGTGTCGACCCTGTTGGCGAAGGCCGGCATTGCCTGCGAGCCGATCGTGATGGAGCCGGGCGAGCGCGCCAAGAGCTTTGCCGGACTGGAACAACTGGTCGACGCGCTGCTCGAGCGCAATATCGAGCGCTCCGAGGCGGTGATCGCCCTGGGCGGCGGCGTGATTGGCGATCTGACCGGCTTTGCCGCAGCCATCACCAAGCGCGGCGTCGATTTCATCCAGATCCCGACCACCCTGTTGGCCCAGGTCGATAGTTCGGTCGGCGGCAAAACCGGCATCAATACCCGTCAGGGCAAGAATTTCGCCGGCGCCTTCCATCAGCCAAGCCTGGTGATTGCCGACACTGCGATGCTCTCCACCCTGCCCGAGCGCGAACGCCGCGCCGGCTATGCAGAAATCGTCAAGGCAGCGCTGATCGGCGACGACGCAATGTTCGAACGGCTCGATGCCGCCGGCGAAGGCGTATTGCACGGCGCGCCCCTCGCACGGGCGATTGCCGACGCCGTCGCCTTCAAGGCACGCATCGTTGCCGAGGACGAGCTGGAGCATGGCAACCGCGCCCTGCTCAATCTTGGCCACACCTTCGCCCATGCCTTCGAGGCCGAAGCCCCCAAGGATGCGATCCGTCATGGCGAAGCGGTCGCGGCGGGGATAGCACTGGCCTTCCGCTATTCAGTCGCGCGCGGCGAATGCCCGGCCAGCGATGCCGACCGCATCGAGGCGCATTTGCGCACCGTCGGCCTGCCCTGGAACGCCGCCACTCTGGCGCACAAGGACTGGGATGCGGCCCGGCTGGTGGCGCGGATGCGTGACGACAAGAAGAACCAGTCCGGGGAAATCACCTTGATTCTAAGCCGCGGTATTGGCAAAGCGTGGATAGCCCCTAGGATTGACGCGACACATCTCGTCGCATTTTTGGAGACTTCGCTCTCATGAGCCTCGACTGGAGCCTGATTGGCCCCGCCCTGATGATTATTGGCCTGCTTATGCTGTCGGCCTTTTTCTCCGGTTCGGAAACCTCGCTGACCGCGACCTCGCGTGCGCGGATCCTGCAGCTTGAGCGTGACAAAAATCCCGATGCGGCCCGGGTCAATTTGCTGATCAGTGATGGCGAGGGTCTGCTCGGCTCGCTGCTGCTGGGCAATAACCTCGTAAACATCGCCGCCTCCATGCTCACCGGGCAATTATTCGCCCGCATGCTTGGCGGCGAACACAGCGTCTGGATCGCCACCGCCGTGATGACCGTTCTGGTGCTGGTTTTCGCCGAAGTGATGCCAAAGACCTACGCCCTGTCCAATCCCGAGCGTTTTGCGCTTTTCGTCTCGCGGCCTGTGCTGGTCATCGTGCGCGTTTTCGCCCCGATCGTTGGCGCGGTGCAGGCGATCGTGCGCGGCGTGTTGCGTCTGTTCGGCGCCCGGGTCGAAGGCCCGGTCCTGTCGGCTCATGACGAATTGCGCGGCACGATTGCGCTGCATCACGAGGATGGCGGCGTGGTCAAGAATGACCGCGACATGCTTGGCGGCGTGCTCGATCTGCGCGACCTGACAGTTGACGACATCATGGTGCATCGCAAATCCATGCACATGATCGATGTCGAGCGCCCCGCCGCAGAGATCGCCCAGGAAGCCTTGCACAGCCCCCATACCCGCCTGCCGCTCTACCAGGGCGAGCCAGACAATATCATCGGCGTGCTGCATGCCCGCGACCTCGCCCGTGCCATGCACGACAATGACGGCGATCCCTCGACGCTCGACATCCAGGCGATCGTGCGTGAGCCCTGGTTTGTGCCCGAAACCACCGAAGTGCTGGACCAGCTCAATGCCTTCCGCGAAAAGCGCGAGCACTTCGCCCTCGTCGTCGACGAGTATGGCGCGCTGATGGGGCTGGTGACGCTGGAGGATATTCTCGAGGAGATCGTCGGCGCGATCGAAGACGAGCACGACATCGCCGTCGAAGGCATCAAGCCAGAGACCGAGGGCACCTGGCTGGTTGATGGCGTGGTGCCCATACGCGATCTCAACCGGGCACTCGACTGGCATCTGCCAGACGAGGAAGCCGTTACCCTGGCCGGCCTGGTGATCCATGAGGCCCAGACCATTCCGGAGCGCGGCCAGGTATTCCATTTCCACGGCGTGCGTTTTGAAGTCGTCGAGCGCCGCCGCAATCAGATCACCCAGCTACGCGTCAGCGCCAGCCCGGACTAGGTCTGCCCGGGCCGCGCTGCGCTCAATCCTGCGCCACATTGCTCCCGGCGGTCGCCGCGTCGAACATGGCGTTGCAGACGCCGCGCTCGGTCTGTGACCGCGCTCCGCTGACGGAATTGCGGGCCTCGACGATGAGATCGCCAAAACTGTCTGCGAAGACCTGGGCCAGGGCATAGCCATCGCCGATCTCTGAAAAGCCACCGCTGGAGACCAGGTGATTGCGTGAAGACCAGGCCAGCGCCGCGATCTGGGCATCACTCGAATCAAGCATTTCGCCTTCGACAGCCAGCGCCCCGATGCCGATCGGGATGCGCGGACTGAGCGGGCCCGGAATGGCAAAGCCAATCAGACGCGAAGCCCCGGCACTGACACGGTTGGTGGTTTCAAAACCAGTGACAGTCATCCTCAGTTGATGGCTTGCCAGCGCCGGATCATCGGTGATTTCAAAACCGCCGCGCGCCAGCCGGCGGCACATGGTCTGGGTCAGCTTGCCGACGACGCGGTTGAAGCGGTCCGGGTCGACACCGCTGCCTTCAATGACACCCGGCACGATCCCGGCCTGGGGAAGATAGATCGCGTCCACTGACTGCAGAGCCTGCGGATCAACCCATTCGCGGACCTGGAGCAGACGCCGCTCGCCCGGTTGCAGATTGCGGTAATCGCTGAGCGTGTCGGTCTGTTGCAGTCCGGTCGCGGCGCAACCGGTGGCGAGGAATGCGAGGAAAAAGATCAGGCATAGCGAAGGATTGAGCTTGGGCATGCGGACTCCGGAATTGCGCATTGGGTATTCCGGTCTACGTCCACAGAGTGCGATTGGACCATTGCCCGCTCAGGCGGACGGGAATCACCCAACCCGCCTACTCGCCCGGCGCCCGCGCCTTGATCGCCAGCGCATGGATCGGGCCCTTGAGCTGCTGCGCCAACGCCTCATTCACCAGGCGGTGACGCGCGACACGGCCCAGCCCTGCAAAGCGGTCCGAGACGATATCGACGCTGAAATGGCTCTCCCCACCAGGCCGGGCACCTGCGTGCCCCGCGTGCAAATGGCTGTCATCGCTGACATTCAGGGTCACCGGTTCCAGCGCCTCGCGCAGCCGGGTTTCGATCTCATCTCTCACTGTCATCATTAATTTCACCTTTTTTGACACC